>Ga0185299_10000861_pt1 | contig 70480 bp, 46 predicted proteins | sample PaiPotPPA55metaG_FD_128002 | JGI IMG/M metagenome (GOLD analysis project Ga0185299, IMG submission 128002) | Iron sulfur acid spring bacterial and archeal communities from Banff, Canada, to study Microbial Dark Matter (Phase II) - Paint Pots PPA... ...
ATCGAGTCCATACTGTCGCTTGGGGCTGATCATACCAAAGAGTGGCTGGTGGGCGCTGCTCAAATTAACACCTGAACAACTCCAACAACAAATGTCCGCACTCAATCCCGCTGCCTGAGATGATCCCGCAAACTTGCCATCAATGAATTCATAACCTGGATTGCAGTAAGGCTTTCCATCGCAAGAGATGTTTGCCACGCCTGGCCACGAACTTGGCAAACTGGCAAACTAGGCGGTATCCGGTCGAGGATGTGTGGCAATGTACGCGTGGGGCTTGAAGAGAGAAAGGACTCAGAAGCGCGGTTTGGAGACTGCTTTGCTCTTGGCGTCGAAGAAGCGCAGCAATTCATCCTTCCATTCCCGGGCGTAATCGACACCGACCCGTTTACTGGACACAATGCGAGCCTGGTACCCCGGATCGTCCAAGATGAAGAGTTTGTCTCCCGTAAGATCGCGTCCGTTGTCGGAGCGTTTGATCCGAAGGGCGCGCGTGAGCTTGCCGGGGCCTGAGAGGTCCGCCTCCCAGTTGTCGAGCGGTTCCGCGGCCCGGATGAGCACGGCCTGGGCATCGCCTTCGCCGCTCGCCACGACGTTGAGCATGTCGTACATGCCATAAATGAAGTAGACATAGGCATGGCCGCCCGGACCGAACATCACCTCGGTTCGGCGGGTTCTGCCCTTGGAGGCGTGGCAGGCGAGGTCGTGTTCGCCGACGTAGGCTTCGGTCTCGACGATCCGCGCCCGGTACTCCCGCCCGCGAACGCAGTGGACCAGGATCTTGCCGAGCAAGTCGCGGGCAAGGTCGATGGCGGGGCGCCGAAAGAAGGAATGGTCTAATTTCCTTAGGGGAGTCGTCACACAGCCATTTTATCCGCTTAGGCGGAGCGCCGCGTGCGCCGGGCGAGTTGAGCAGCTCGGCGGCGGACTCCACGAACCTGCTGAAGCACAGGATGCAGCAGATCGTAAATGATTTTTTGTTTCATCGTCTTCTGAAGCGGGCAGTGCTCTGACCAGGCCGCATCCGCTCGGACCAGAGGGACGTGGTCGTTACGAAGCCTTTGCAAGGCTTTCTGAATGATCGGTTCCCAAAGCAACCAGCCAGGGGCATTCCTGAGCGCGCGTGCCACATGAGCGCGTTCGTGATCCTGGGAGCTGGCACAGGCTTGCAGGGTGGCCAGCAGGCGTTCGCCGCGGCTGGGCCGGCGCTCTCTGATCTCCCAGCCCGGCAGGTCGCCCGGCAACTTTTTGAGCGCGGCATGATCCGCTACCATGTTCGGCTGCAGGTCATGCGCCCGCACCGGAATCAGCCGGCCGGGTTCAATTAGGTAATTGCGATAGCCATGTTTCTCCATGGCGGCTTTCAGCTCATTGACCGTCTGATTATAGAAGTGCAACGTGAGCCCATTAGATTCGTAAACCATGACCGGGGCGTCCGGCCTGGACAGCAGCCGGCTCATGCCGCCGACCGCCGCGATCTCCGAGCCCTCAATGTCCATCTTGATAAAATCAACGCGGTCCCAGCCGACCTCCTCCAGTAACCGGTCCACCGTGACAGCCCGGACTTTAACGGCGGGCAAATTGGTATACGTTGAAGAAACGTGGCCATACTGGCCGCGCGGGCTGAATTCCAGCGTGCCCTCGGAGTGGTTGGCCGCTGCGTGCTCCACACGCACGTTAGCGAAATGGTTGCGCGCGACGCTGGCGCGCAGCATTTCCGCGTTTCGCGCTGAGGCCTCGACGGCCAGGACCTGGCAGCCCATGGCGGCCAGCGCCAGCGTGAATTGACCGAGGTTAGCGCCCAGGTCCAGAACCCGGTCGCCCGGCTTGACCATGGAGAAGAGCAGTTCGGTGGTCGGCGTGGAGGCGTACCAGCCGTTGCGGATTGCCTGCGTCATGGCGTCATCCACCTCGGGGGGCGAAGCGATATCAAACTGGATGTCATGGGTCCGGAGCGTGTAAAAAGCGACCGAGGCAGACCAGGCGGCACTCTCCTGTACCAGCGGCTCGGGATCATTGCGTAAAGCAGCGAGGGCGTCGTGGATCGCCGCCTCGGACAACAAGCACTCGGGGGCATGCTGGAGCATCCGCGCCATGTGGGCGCGCTCCACAGGATTGGAACTCGCGCAACCCTTCAGCGCGGCGGGCAACAATTCTTCCCGGCCAGGCTTGCCAGGGCACAGCTCCCAGCCATGCAGGTTCGGCGGCAACTGCTTGGCGGCCAGGTAGTCCGCCACTACCGGGAACTGCATGTCCTGGGGGCTGACCGGCCTAAGGCGGCCCTCTTCGATGAGGTAATTGGGATAACCATATTCTTCCAGCCCGGCCTTGAGCTCTCTTACCGTGTGGTTGTAAAAGGACAGGGTGTAACCATTGGCCTCATAGACCATGAGCGGCGCATCCTGGCGGGACAGCAGCCGGGCCATGCCGCGCAGGGCCGCGACTTCGGAGCCTTCGATATCCATCTTGATGTAGTCCACCCGGTCCCAGCCTATTTCCGCGAGCAACTGATCCACCGTGGCGGCGCGAACCTTCACGCTCGGCTTGTTCGTTATGGACGAGGCCACATGACCGTACGGACCGGCCGGGCAGAATTCGAGCGCTCCTTCCTTGTCGCTGACGGCGGCGTGGATCAAGCGCAGATTGCGGAACTGGTTGCGGGCGATGCTGGCTGCCAGCAATTGCGCGTTGCGTGGCGACGCTTCGACCGCCACGACCTCGCAGCCCATGGCCGCCAGTGGAAGGCAGAACTGACCAATATTCGCGCCGAGATCGAGGACGCGGTCGCCCGGCCGGACCATCTGGAACAACAGGTCGGTTGCGGGCGACGTGGGAAACCAGCCCTGGCGAAGGGTACGCGAAAGATGATCGTCAGCCTCGGCGCCAAAAGCAATATCCAGGTGCACCCAGGCACGGGCGCCGAGGCGCTGGAAGAGCACTTCCGGGTTTCCCGAACAATCGGACATGGGCATGCCTCCCGTTCCCGCCCTCTGGGAGGGCTCTGTACGCACTTTCAATAATGGCAGTGTTCCGGAGTTCGCCCGATACCATGATGGCATGGTTTTGACAAGGCCGAGGCCCGAGACGATAATCCATGCAGAGCCGTAGGTCAGGATTTCCATCCTGACCCTACTTCTGCATCGCTGTTCAGACGAACTTCGTGCCAAGGCACCCCTATGGCTACCACAAAGGTCGCACTCGTAACCGGCAGCGGGAAGCGCCGCGTTGGCTGGCATGTAGCCGACGCCCTGGCTGAGCGCGGTTATTCACTGGCCATCCACTACCGCACATCCGCTCAGCAGGCGGAGGAAACCGTCGCTCACCTGAAAAACAAGGGCGTTGCCGCTGTGGCTTTGCAAGCCGATCTGACGGACGAACAGGCCGTGCGTCGCCTGGTGTTGGGAGCCCTGGAGAAGTTCGGCAAGCTCGATGTTCTGGTGAACTGCGCGGCCGTCTGGAAAGCCAAACGACTCGAGGAAGTCACCGCCGCGGATGTCCGGCTGCATCTGGAAACGAATACGCTGAGCACCTTTCTTTGCACCCAGCAAGCAGGCCTGGCCATGGTTAAGCAAAGCGAGGGGGGGTGCATTATCACCTTCGGCGATTGGGCCGAAGCCCGGCCGTACCTGAATTACGCGGCGTACTTTCCCTCCAAGGGCGCCATTCCAACCCTGACCCGGAGCCTGGCGGTGGAGCTGGGCACGCGGAATCCGCGCGTGCGCGTCAATTGTATTCTGCCTGGACCCGTGATGCTGCCGCCCGATCTCCCCGAACCGGAACGGCGTCACGCGATTGACGGCACGCTCGTCAAGCGCGAAGGCCGGCCGGAGAACATCGCTCAGGCGGTGCTGTTGTTCATTGACAATGACTTTGTCACCGGCGCCTGCCTGCCCGTGGACGGGGGGCGGAGCATTTATGCCCCGGAGTGAAGGCGCGAGTCGTGCAGCTCGCTGCTTGACGCCGTAAATTCCCGTTCTAGACTTGCAAGGTAGGCAATATCCCTGGTGGTCAGTCCGCACTCGATCACGCCCTAACGCATTCCCAGCGTACATGGCGAGAAGTCCCGGTGCTGCCAATCGAGACCGGTAGGCAGCAAATACCTCCCATTCACAGCGCCGATGAGCCTGCCTTCGGCGTGGCAATACGCTACTCCCCCATAAGTTTTTTGGCGCCGCCAATTCCATGGACGGCCCTAGGTGGCGCGACCGCTACCTTTGCGCGCGCCGACACGGGAGAAAAGCCATGTTAAGAAGACTATTTTGGCCGTCGGGACGAAGCCTTGGTCCCAGCACCCGGGTCAGGAAACCCCGCGCTGAGCTGCGGCTCGAGCCGCTGGAAGACCGCCTCCTGCCCACGACACACCTGACCATTCTCCAACAGGCTTCACCGTCCGCGACGGCCGGCGTACCCTTTCCCATTCAGCCGGTGGTCGCCGAAGAGGATCAAAACGGCGTCATCCAAACGGGCGATAACACCACCCAGGTGACGGCTTCGCTGGCCAGCGGTATCGGCCCCCTCGTGGGCACGACGACCGTGACCCTGTCGGCCGGCATAGCCCAATTCAGCAACTTGACCGACAACGTCGTTGATTTCATCCGCCTGAACTTCACCGCGGGCAGCATGGTCGCCGGTCCCTCCAACATTACTTCCGTCGCCGCAGGGCCGGCGACCTTGTTCATCGTGGCCGGTTTCCCGAGCTCCATCGCCGCCGGCAGCGCCGGAACCATAACCGTCACACCCGAAGATTCTTTTGGCAACGTCGACTCCGGCTATGTCGGGACGGTGCACTTCACCAGCACCGACGCCCAAGCCGGCTTGCCCGCCGACTACACCTTTGTGAGCACCGACAAGGGCAGCCACTCATTCAGTGTTACCCTGAAGACAGCGGCGAGCCAGACCTTGACGGCGACGGATACCAGCAACGCCTCAATCACAGGAAGCGAGTCTGGAATCACGGTCACGCCCGGGGCAGCCAGTCAGCTCATGGTAGCCGGGTTCCCGATCTCCATCACTGCCGGCACCGCCGGGGCGGTAACCGTTACGGCCAAAGACGCCTTCGGCAACGCGGCGACCGGCTATGCGGGGACGGTGCATTTCACCAGCACGGACAAACTAGCCGGCCTGCCTGCCAATTACACGTTTGTCGGCGCCGACAAGGGAGCTCATGCCTTCAACGTCACTCTGAAGACCGCGGCAACCCAGTCTTTGACGGCGACGGACACAGGCAATGCGGCGATCACCGGCACCGAATCCGGGATCGTGGTGAATGTCGCCGCCACCAGCCAGTTCAGCGTGTCCGGTTTCCCGAGCCCAAGCACGGCCGGCGCCGCCGGAACGGTGACCGTTACGACCAAGGACGCCTTTGGCAACGCGACTACCGGCTACCTGGGCACGGCGCATTTCACCAGCACGGATAAACAGGCCGCTTTGCCCGCGGATTACACGTTTGTCAGCGCGGACAAGGGGAGCCATTCGTTCAGTGTTACCTTGAAGACCGCCGCGACCCAAAGCTTGACCGCCACGGACAAGACCACGGTGTCGATCACCGGAACGCAGACCGGCATCGTCGTGACTTCGGCGGCCGCCAGCCAGCTTGTCGCATCCGGTTTTCCGGCCTCGATCACGGCGGGTGCTGCCGGAAACTTGACCGTCATGGCCAAAGATATTTTTGGCAACGTGGCCACCGGCTATGTCGGGACCGTGCACTTCACCAGCACCGATGCGCTGGCCAGCTTGCCCGCCAACTACACATTTGTCGGCGCGGACAAGGGAAGCCGCTCGTTCAGTATTACCCTGAAGACACAGGGCACGCAGAGTCTGACGGCTACAGACCAGGGCAACGCATCGCTCACGGCAACTCAATCCGGGATCGTCGTAACGGCCTCCGTAGCCAGCCGGTTTAGCGTATCCGGCTTCCCAACGTCGATCACGGCCGGCAGCACCGGCACCGTGACCGTGACGGCCACGAATGGTGCGGGCATCGTCGCCACCAGTTATGTTGGCACGGTGCATCTCACCAGCACCGACTTGCTGGCCGGCTTGCCCACGGACTACACGTTTGTGAGCGCGGATAAGGGAAGCCACTCCTTCAGTGTTACCTTGAAGACGGCCGCCACGCAAAGCTTGACTGCGACGGACACGAGTACGGCGTCCATTACGGGAACCGAATCCGGGATCATCGTAAAGCCTGGGGCTGCAGCGCAAGTCTCCTTCGCCACACTCCCGCCAAGCGCCACCGCCGGCGCTTTTATTACCCCGGCAATCACCGTCCACCTGCTCGATCCGTTTGCCAATCTCTTGACCGGCGACAATTCCGACAGCGTGACGCTGGCGGCGACCGGCGGGCCGGGCGGCTTCACCGCCGGCAGCACGACATCGGCGACCGTGAGCGGCGGTGCGGCGAGCTTCGGCAACCTGATCATGGCGGACGCGGGCGTCTACACTCTCACAGCTACTGCCGCCGGATTCACCGCCACCACAACGCTCCATGTCGCGCGGATGGGGCAGCCACCCAGCTGGTTGACCAGCGTCGCCGCGGGTCTGACGCATAGTTCGGAATATTACGCACTGGTCGTGACCGCGGCTTACAAAAACTACCTGGGCCGCCCGCCGGATAGCGTGGGCCTGGCTAGCTGGGTTTCGCAAATGCACCAGGGGCTGAGCGATGAGCACCTGGAAGCGAACTTCATCGGCTCCAACGAGTACATCCAGTCCCATGGCGGCGCCGGCGCCGGCTGGATTACCGGTATGTATAAGAACCTTCTTGGCCGGACGCCTTCTCAAGCGGAGGTCAACACCTGGCTCCAGGCACTGGCGAACGGAGAAGCAACAACCACCATCGCCTACGGCTTTGCCGCCAGCGCGGAACGGGAAGGCCAGGTGGTCACCGCGGACAGTCAGCAATATCTGGGGCGTGCCCCCACCTCCGCCGAGGTCACCAGCCTGGTGAATGCCTTTGAAAGTGGTTCGGAGACGAATGAAGACATCGTGGCCGGCTTTGTCGGCTCCGCCGAGTATTTTCGGAACCATTACAGCAATGCGTCGGATTGGTTCGCTTCGGCTTACCAGGCTATCCTTGGCGTGCCGGCCAACCAGATTGGCGCGGCGCCCAGTTTCTTGCCGGCCGTGGCCGGCTCACTCACGCACAGCAGCGAATATTACAGCGGCATTGTCACCGCCGCCTACCAGCGCTACCTGGGCCGCACGCCGGACAGCGCCGGCCTGGCAGGCTGGATTGCCCAGATGCAAAAGGGCCTGACCGACGAGCATCTGGAGGCGGCGTTCATCGGCTCCAACGAGTTTATTCAGAACCATGGCGGCCTCGGCTCCGGCTGGATTACCGCCATGTACCAAAGCCTGCTCGGTCGCACGCCCTCGCAAGCCGAAATCAACCAATGGCTCCAGGCTCTGGCCAACGGCGTCTCGACCACGAGCATCGCTTACCAGTTCGCCGCCAGCGCGGAGCGCGAAAGCCAGCGCGTCACGGCGGATTATCAGCAATATCTCGGCCGCGCTCCCACCGCTGCGGAGGTCGCCGGCTGGGTGAATAGCTTCGAAAGCGGTACGGCCACCAACGAAGACGTGGTGGCAGGCTTCGTCGGCTCCGTCGAATACTATCAGAAGCACAACGGCGCTTCGCAGGATTGGTGGAACCAGGCTGTTCAGGCGCTCTTTGGCGCGAGTGGTTTCTGACCGGCAAAGATTAACCACGGAACACAGAGCGCACGGACTGGATGTCTAACGTTATCCGCGCTCTCTGTGTTTTCCGTGGTTGTTTCGCTTCCGCGCCTCTCCTCGGTCCTCGTTTCAAGGCTCCATCGGCAACAATTGTCAAGCCGATGCGTGGCAGGTATCCTGAGATCCACAGGAATAGTCCGAGCAACTTCGAGGTTCGCAGCTTTCCTGCCCTGTTGGGCAGCGCTGCTCTCCGCAACAAGAGATGCATCCGCATGGCGGATTAGGCGCGGGCCGTGCAAAAAATCTTTAAAAACGCTCCTCGTTCCCAGGCTCTGCCTGGGAACGCACTGCGTGCGAGGCTCCGCCTCGTGAGGCAGGAGCCTCCCGGGCACTGGGTTCCCAGGCAGAGCCTGGGACCAGGTCTACTGTTCCTGGCCGAAATACTTGAAAATGCGCCTAGCGGAATGCCAAGATGCATCTTAGGGTAGGGGGAACGCCATGGACGAGGGGGCCGAGGCCGACCTTGGGCTGGAGCGGTGCCGCGAGTATCTGCGGATGCTCGCCCGGCTGCAGCTCCACCCCCGCTTGCACGGTAAGCTGGACGCCTCCGATGTGGTTCAGCAGACCTTACTGTCTGCCCATGTAAACCGAGAGCAGTTTCGCGGACACACCGAGGCGGAGCTGCTCGGCTGGCTGCGGCAGATTTTGGCAAACCACCTGGCCGGGGCCATGCGCCGCTTCGGCGCCGGCATGCGCGACCTCAACCGCGAGCGCTCCCTGGACGATGCCGCCGCCCGCCTGGACGTCTGGTTGGTCGCCGACCAGTCCTCGCCGAGCCAGCGCCTGGTGCGCGAAGAGATGCACTTGCGCCTGGCCGACGCCCTCAGCCGCCTGCCGGAAAACCAGCGCCTGGCCATTGAACTGCATCACCTGAACGGCTGCACGCTCGCCGAGGCCGCCGAACAAATGGGCCGGAGCAAGAACTCCGTCATCGGACTGCTGTTCCGCGGTCTCAAGACGCTTCGCGAGCTGCTTCAGGAGGCGACCAGTGAGTAAGCCATGAACACCGAGCCCTGCAACGACGCCGAACGCGAAACGCGTCTGAACGAACTGCTCATCGCCTATGTCGAGGAAGTGCAACAAGGCCGTGCCCCCGACCGGCGGCAATACCTCGCTCGTTACCCGGAGTTCGCTGCCGAGTTACAGGAATTCCTGACGCTGCGCGATCAGATGAGCCGCCTGGCCGCTCCCTTGCGCGAAGCCGCTCTCGCGAACAGCCCCGTAAAGCCGGAGCGGCGCCTGGTGCGCTCGGAAAAAGCTGTGGCCGGGACGGAGCTGGGTCAGATTGGCGAATTCCAATTGCTGCGCGAAATCGGCCGGGGCGGTATGGGCATCGTTTACGAGGCGTTCCAGACGTCGCTAAATCGGCGCGTCGCCTTGAAAGTATTGCCTTTCGCCGCCGCGTTTGACCCGAAACAACTGCAACGCTTCCAGAACGAGGCGCAGGCCGCCGCGCAACTGCACCATGCGAACATCGTTCCGGTCTACGGCGTGGGCCATGAGCGCGGCGTCCATTATTACGCCATGCAGCTTATCGATGGGCAAAGCCTGGCAGCGCTGATCGAGGAACTGCGCCCGCGCGAAGCCAGAAAGGTGGTAGAGCCTTCCAGTGCGGCCATCCCCGCGGGGAGCAGTGACGCCACGGCGGCAAAAGCGTCCCAGGCGGTCGATGCGCAAACGCCCGACGGCCCGGGACTCTACGGCGCCGAGACCGCCGCGGCGCACCACGCCTCTTTCTCCACCGAGCGTTCCACGCGGCGCGTCCACTTTTTCCGCAGGATCGCCCAGCTCATCCAGAAAGCCGCCGAGGCCGTCGAACACGCCCACCAGGCCGGCATCATCCACCGCGACATCAAGCCGGCCAACTTACTGCTGGACGCCGGCGGCAATCTCTGGATCACCGATTTTGGCCTGGCCTTTTTCCAGAGTGCCACCAGCCTGACCATGACCGGCGAACTCCTGGGCACCTTGCGCTACATGAGTCCCGAGCAGGCCGGCGGCCAGCGTGCCCTGATCGACCAGCGCACGGATATCTACTCTCTGGGAGCGACACTCTACGAGTTGTTGACCTTGCGGCCGATCTTCGACGGCACCGACCGGCAGGCGCTCATGGAGCAGATCTTGCACACCGAGCCGCAATCGCCGCGCGTCATCGACCGCTCAATTCCGCCGGAGCTGGAAACCATTGTCCTCAAGGCGATTGGCAAGGCCCCGGCCGAACGCTACGCCACCGCGGGAGAATTGGCCGAGGACCTACAGCGCTTCCTGGAGGACCGGCCCATTCGCGCCCGGCGGCCATCGCTGGTGGAGAAGACTACCAAGTGGGCGCGGCGGCACCGGCCCGTGGTGATTTCCGCCATCGTCGTGCTGCTCCTGGCCATGGCCGGCATGTTCGTGGCCACCGTGCTCATCGCCGAGGCCTATGATCGCGAACGCCAGAAAGCTCAGGAAGCCGACGTCCAGCGCGCCCGCGCCCAGGTCAGTTTCCGGCAGGCACGGCAGGTCGTCGATCAGTTGGCCCAGATCGGCGAGGAGGATTTGGCGGACCGGCCCGACCTCGAGGACCTGCGCTGGCGCATCCTCGGCAAAGCGCTCACCTACTATCAGGACTTCATCATTCAGCGCCGCGACGACCCTTCCACTCGGGCCGACCTGGACGCCAGCCGTGCTCGCGCCCAGAAAATCACGAACGAGCTCACCATTCTCATGCGTTCGCTTTACTATATCCCTCTGCGTTGGCCCGAGGTGCAAGATGAACTGCAACTATCCCGCGCCAAACGCGCAGCCATCGCCCAGATGCAGGAGAGCTGGCGCAGGAGCCTGTCGGACAGCCATGGTCTTCTGCCCGGCGAGCGCGAGCAACGACGCCTGGAGATGGCCCGCAAGCAGGAAACCGACGTCGCCCGGCTCCTGAGCGCGGCCGAGCATGGCCGCTTCAAGCAAATCGCGATTCAGTTTCTCGGCGCGCTCGCCTTTTCGGATCCGGATGTCGGCGACGCCCTGCTGCTCAAACCGGACCAGGTGAAACAATTCCGCGCCATTCAGGATAAAGTCGGCGACCCGGGGCTGTTCGGCTGGCCGGAGCATCATGGGCCGACGCCCGCCAATGACAGCGAAAGCTCACGGGACATGATCGTGAACCTCCTCAGCGAGGAGCAACTCCTGAAGTGGCAGGCGCTGACAGGCAAGCCGTCGCAGGGACTGGCCGCGCATTTCATGGAACAGAAACGGAAATGGCAAGAACAGTTTCGCGGATCTTCGCCAGGCGGAAAGCCCGTGCCCCGGCCGTAGTAAAGAGCACGTAGGGTGGAGAGAAAGATTAAAAGGAAAATCGCTTCGGCAAAGTGGTTCACCACTTTAGCGCACGAATTTCCGCTGACTCATGGCCGGCCGTATAGTGACGACCACGGGCCGCTTAAGCTGCGGCGACGTGACAATGGCTTCGCCAGGCCCCAGCAGCGGACAACGTGCCCACATTTCCCGGCCGACATCGCCCGCCGTGGTCATCAACACTTCCAGGTTGTGCATGCTCCGCAGCGTGTGCACGATGCGCGTGTTGCACAGCTCGAAGATTTCCGGCGGCAGGTGGCCCGGCTGCTGGCTGACGAAGGCCAGCGACAGCCAGCGCTTGCGGCCGCGCCGGGCCACGTTGCGCAACATCTGCATGGTGGCGTGCATGGTCTGCGCCTTCTCGCGGCTGATGAACGAGTGCGCTTCCTCAATCACGAGTAATGTCGGCGGCGCATCCTCGCGCGCGATCTTGTAGGCAAACACCTTGCGCAGCAGGTCCGCCGTCACCAGGTTCTTGATCACGTCGTTGGCCACGCTCACGTCAAAGATGCTGACCCGGCCGGGCATGAGCATGCGTTCGGGGTCCAGCGAGCGCATGTTGGGCTGATCGAAGGCGCCCGATTGCAGCAGCCACATCAGCTTGGCCGATAGCCCGGTGTAGTCGAAAAACTCACTGCTCCGGGTGGAGCGTTCTCCCGCGCGGTCCTTCAACGAACGCAGCGTGTAAGGCAGAGTGGCCTGCGGCGAGGGATCGAGAAGCCCCTTGAGTGCTTCCGCTTCGCGCGTCGCTACCTTGGTCTTGGCGCGGGTCTCCAGGTACTCGATGCAATCGAGCAGGGCGTTGCGTTCGGACACGGAGGTCTGCAGGATCTCGGCAATAACGCTGCTGTCGAAGTCGGCCAGGCGCAGCGAGAAAGGCTCGCTATCGGCGCGTTCGCTGGCACAACTGGCGGGATAGTAGACCTGGAAGTCGGTCAGGCCGACCGGGCGTTTGTCATAGTGGACCAGGCTCCGCACCAGCGTCTTTTCCGCCGAGGGCCCGTCCATCTCGATGTACTCGCTCTCCACATCCAGGACGATCACGGCCCAGCCATTGGCGGCGGCCTCCTCGATGACGACCTGCGAGGTGTTCGATTTGCCGGAGCCGACCGTGCCAAAGATGCCGAGGTTGCGCGGCAGGACGCTCTTGTTCTTGCTCTGCAGGCGAAACCAGATGTTCTCCTGTCCGGAAATGGCGCCGAGCACCATGTCGCCGGAGAAGCCGAGGAGGTTGGAGACCTCCGCAGGCGTCAGTTCCTGCACCTCGGCCTGGGACAGGGGCCGGCTCTTGCTGACCCGCGGCCGGCCGTCTATCAGTTCACCCTGCAACTCAATTTCGGCCAGGATGGTGATGTCGCCGGCAGCGGCAGGGTCCTGGTGCGCCGAGGCGCCTTCGCGCGCGGAAAAGAACGGCCCCGCGACGATCCGCCCCAGAAACCCGCTGCGCGAGCCGAGCGAGTCCTCAATGCGCACGTATTGATCGCGGATGATACGATCGCGATTGGCTAATGGCGAGCGCATTATGACGCGCTCGTTGGACGCCGTGGCATCGTCCCAGTCGACATACCCAAGGGGATTCCGGGCCGCGGGTTTGCTATTGCCGTTCTTTGCCGGGCTCTCCACCGCTTCTTCCACATGCAAGGGCATCAGGTGTCCTTTCAGTCTCTCGCATTTCGGGCAACACTAGAAACATAAGTTGCATAAAGCCGGGAGCAAATGCGGTGCGTGCTGTTGGGTATGCCGGATGACTATTGCAGGAGGTGAAGTCGGTCTTTTTTGCAAGAGACTTCCGGCCGGAGGAGAAATTTGAACCTAAAGACAGAAGCCGGTTCGCAAAAATGAGTTTGTCCGCCCTTGGCCGCCATATTCGCCCGCCAACTACCTGGCGAACTATGGCGAAGGTGAAAAAAGTTGCCGAATTGTGGCGGGAACCTTGGGAATCCTCTTGACGGTTCGCACGCTTTACTGCAAGGGCTGTCGGGAATACGATCCAGGTGATATCGTATAGCGTCCTTCTCTGAAGATGGCATCACCAATCTCCATGGCGGCGGGAGGGTTCCGTGACTGCGTCTCTGGCCGAGCGCCTGCAAGCGGCCAAGGTTTACGATCTGGAACAGCCCCGGTTTGCCGGCATGCCGATCCACGCGGCTCACCGGCCCGGCTATTTTTATGCCTTGCATCGCCGCCACGGCGATAATTATCAGCCGGCCAAATACGGGCCGCGCAGCGGCGCCTCGGGCACAGTGGTCATGATGGAACACAGCGGCACGCACATCGATGCCCTGTGCCACCAGGCCTGCGGCATGATGCTGTTCGGCAATATTCCCGTGGACGGCGTCGAGACGCCATCCGGGTTCAAGCGGTTAGGAATCGAATCGGTTCCCCCGTTGCTCGGCCGCGGCGTGCTTCTGGACATCGCGGGCTGGAAGAGGCAGGGCAGATTGCCGCCGAACTACGGCATTAGCGACAGCGATATGCAGGCCTGCGTGACGGCTCAGAAGATGGAGGTGCGGGCCGGGGATGTGCTGCTCGTGCGGACCGGCTACGGCGACCTTTGGCACGACGAGGCGGCATATTTACAGGCGGCAGGCGTGTCGAAGTCCGCCAATCTGTGGGCAGCGGAGCGCGGCGTGGTCGCGGTTGGCGCCGACAACATGACCTGGGATGCAGCCGAGGAACGCGACCCGGAAACCGGGGGCACTCTGTTCGGCCATGTCTATCTGCTGCCGCAGAAGGGGATCTACATCATGGAGAATCTGAACCTGGAAGAGCTGGCCCGCGACCGGTGCCATGAGTTTGCTTTCGTCGGCATTCCGCTGAAATTCAAGGGCGCTACTGGATCGCCGTTCCGGCCCCTTGCCCTGGTCCAGTGAGACTAGCAGATGAACAGCACTTGATTCGCGAGCGCTGTCCGGCGGTCCAACTAAATTATCGGGTGCGAGGCGACTAGGGAGCTTTGGCTCGCTCCAGCCAACTAAACGATTCGCTTCTCTCCTATGGTACTGCCGCGCAAGGGCCGTCGGTGTACAGTTTTTTGGTGGCTTCGCCAGAATTCTGCTCCTGGCATAATTCCCGGCCGAAACGGTTGTACATGGCGGCGCATAGGTTAGACTGAAGGTGATGCTGGACAGCGGTGCCCCGGACGCCGTTCTCCTAAATTCCCTTCGGTAACCTTCAAGTGGCACAATACGTCGAGAGCGCCTGTCCCAGTTGTAATCGCCCGGTGCGGATCCGTACCGAATATTTCGGCAAGCGGATTGCTTGCAAGCATTGCAACCACACGTACGTGGCGCAGCCCGACCAGTTGCCGCCCCCTCCCGATGTTGCAGCCCCTCAGCCTGCAACGGAAGGCGTTGCCGACCAAGGTGCTGCCGCACAGGAGGAGCAACTCAAACAGGTCCGCGCCGAATTGGCCGCGCGCATACAAGAACATGCCGGCGCCGAGAAGAAATTGACAGAAACGCAGGGCGAGGCGGACCGTTTGCGCACGGCCTTGCAAGATCTGCAGCGCCAGCTCGAACAGGCGCATGAGAGTCACGAGAAGAAGTTCGCCGCCCTGCAGGCCGATGCCAGCGTCCTGGAGCAGGCGCGGCAACAGCTCGAAGGGGAAAAGAAAGCCGTCCACGCCCAGTGGGAGCAGAAGCACCAGGCTCATGTCCAGCAAGCTGAGCAACGCCTTCGCGAGGAGCAAACGCGGGCGACCGGAGAGCGGCAGGTAAGGCAACAGCTCGAAAAAGATCGCCAGGGTTTCCAGGAAGAAATCGAACGGCAAAAGGGCGAGCTGGCCACCCTGCGCCAGGAGCGGGACAAGGCCGGACAGCAAATCAAGGCGCTGACGCAAGAACGAGATCGCCTGGCCGGGCAGCGTTCCGAGGAAACAAACGCGCGCAGGCAAGCGGAAGAAAAGCTGCAGGCCGAGAACAAGCGTCTGGTCGAGGAGTTACAACAGGCCAAGCAGCAAGAAAGCGCCGCCTCCAAGCGCGTCAAGGACCTTGTCGCCGAGGTCGACGCAATCAAGAAAGAGGCCGCCAAACAACAGGACCGTGAGCGCGAGAGCCAGCTCAAGCTGAACGCCCTGCAGAAGGAGTTTGACAAAGCCCGCAACGAGGCGGCCGTTGGACGCGAGCAGGGACAGAAGACTTTGCAGGAGGAGCAAGCCCGCGCGGCTGCCGAGCGCCAGAACTGGCAGAAGCAATCCGAAGCGGCCCAGCGCCAGTTCGAGCAGGAACGCGCCGCGCTGCGACAAGAGGTGGAAAAAACTCACCGGGAACTGGCGGACGTCCGCAAGGAGAAAGACGCGCTGACCGCCCTGCATGCGGAGACAACCTCGACGCAGCAGCGCCAGCTTGAACAGGAGCGCGCCGGCTTGCGACAGGAGGTGGAGAAGGCACGCCGGGAGTTGGCCGACCTCAGTAAGGAAAAAGACACTCTGGCCGCTCAGCATACGGAGATAAAGACGGCGCAGCAAAACACCGCACAGCTTTCCAGGCAGGAAGTCGACCGGCTCAACGAAGCGCTCAATCAGGCGCGGCTCGAAAAAGAGACTGCGCAGCAACAACAGCGCGCGCTCGACGAGCAGGTTCGCTCCTTGACAGGGCAACTGGAGCAGAAAGCCGGTGACGAAGGGGAATATCACAACCGCCTTAAATCTCTTCAGAGAGAACTGCAAATCGTTCGCGGCGAAGCCGAGGCGGAACGGCAAAGAATGAGCCAGACGTTAGCCGAGGAACGCGCCAAGGCAACGGCCGAGAAGCAGCGTTTCCAGGACGAACTGGCGACCGCTCAGCGGCAACTGGACCGCGACCGCCAGTCGCTGGAAAATGAGTTAGAAGAATTCCGCCAGCAGATCTCCAGCATGCGCGACACGCTGAGCAACATGGGAATTCACGTCTGATCCCGTCATTAGTCATTGGTCATTGGTCATTAGTCATTCGCCTTCGCGAATGACGAATGACCAATGACCAATGACCCAAAATGCGGTCCGCTCGAATCGCGTAGCCGATGTAGCTATTCGGATTCTTGCTTGCGAAGTGTAGGCGAACTTGCGGTCGCGTCGAGGTCGGTGCCGAGGACCGGGGTTTCGGCAGTATCGAGGACCAGGTTTCCCGTCTCGGACTGGCTCGAGAGAACGCGCAGCTGAAAGACGAGCGGGCCGATTTGAATTTGATCGCCGTGCGTAAGCGTGCCTTCGCCGACCAGGCGTTTGCCGTTGATGAGCGTGCCGTTGGTGCTGCCCAGGTCGCGCAATTGCACGGCAGCTTCGGTGACGCGGAGGATGCAGTGCTGCCGGCTCACCCAGGAACTATTGGGCCGGATATGACATTCGTTGCCGCGACCGAAAACGAACTCCCCACAGCCAAAGCCGAGGGCTTTGCCCTGCGGTTTGCCGCGGACGACCACGAGACTGACATGCATCGTCGATCCTTGCCCCACGCCATCCTCTGGGTCCGGCAGTCCAGGTGACCGTGGCCAGTTCGCAGGTGCCTACGCACCGGCGTGCACCTTCCCTGGCTTAGATAGTTTGGGATATTTTTTCCGATCAGGCAAATGTTTTCTTGGGTTTTTTAGCGCCAGGCCAAAAAAACGACCGGCGGCGGGCACGCTTTCAAGCCTGCCATGCCGCACCGCAAGGGCGGGAGCGCATGGCGACTCTCTCCTTGTGGCAAACCGGGGAAAAATGGTAAAAAGCAAAGACCGGCAAGTGGGAAGCCGGTTCCCGTCGAGTTTTTCATTGAGGTAACGCATGAAGATTCTGACCCAGCGAGAACCTTGGGAGAGCCGTGCGCGCCGGCTGCACGCATGGTTTGGTCTCCTCGTACTGACGCTTTTCTTCCTCTCCATCCGCTTCACCTACGCGGCTGACCCGGCCATCCAGGCAGCCGAGGCGCTGTATCAGGGCGTGCATGTCGAGACGCTGCCGAACGGTTTGCGGGTCTATTTGAAGCCCGTGCCGCATTCCCCGGTTGTGGCCACGATGGTGGCCTACAACGTTGGCTCTGCGGACGAGAATCTCGACCACACCGGGCTGTCGCACTACCTCGAGCACCTCATGTTCAAGGGCACGGACAAGATCATGCCCGGCGACATCGATCGGCGCACGCAGCGCAACGGCGGGCAGAACAACGCCTATACGTCGGAGGACTATACCGTTTATCACTTCGATCTGCCGGCCAGCAACTGGGAGTTCGCCCTCGAAATTGAAGCGGACCGGATGCGCAATCTGCGCATCGATGCCAAGCACGAGTTCGAGCAGGAGAAAGGCGCGGTCATTTCGGAGCTGGAGAGGAACGAGGACGAACCGTGGGATCTGGAATTGAAGACGATCCTGCCCTTGCTCTTTGACCACAGTCCCTACGGTCACCCGATCATCGGCGAGCGCCAGCACGTCCGCAGCGCCACGGCCGAAGTAATCAAGGCTCATTACGACAAGTGGTACCATCCCAATAATGCCTCCCTGATCGTCTGCGGCGGTTTCGATGCCGACCGCGTGCTGGCGCGCATCAAGGAGCTCTTCGGTCCCATCCCCCAAGCTCCGTTGCCCGAGCGCAAGTCCGCGCCGGAGAGCAAACGGCACGAGCCCGTGCGCAAGGAGATCCCGTCCAAGTTTGAGACGGCACGCCTGCTCATGGGCTTCAACACGGTGCGCATCGGCGAGCCCGATTTCTATGCGCTCGAGGTTTTGCAAGGGCTTCTGTCCAGTGGCAAAACCGGCCGGCTCTACAAGAAGCTGGTCGAGGGGGAAAGCCTGGCGCGCGAAGTGAGCAGCTCCAACAGCGCCGGCCGGTATCCGGGCTGGTTCGCGATCCAGGTCGAGATGCTCAAGGGCAAGGAGCGGGCCCGGGGCGAGAAGCTTGTCCTTGAGGAATTGAAGGACCTGCGCGACAAGCCGGTCAATGAGGCGGAGCTCAAGCGCGTCAAGCGCGGCCTCATTGCCTCAGCAGTCTTCGACCGTGAAAGCGTTCACGCGCTCGCCGACAGCATCGCCCGCGGCGTGACGACGAACGACCTGGATTACCTCAAAAGCTATTTGCCGCGCGTGCAAGCGGTCACGGCCGAAGAGGTGCAGACGGTGGCGCGGAAATACCTTGACCCACAACAAAGCGTGGTCGTGTGGTCCGTGCCGCCAGAGAGCGAAAAGGCCAAGGGCGAAAAGGAACAGCAAGGGCAAGGGACCTCGAATGAGCCAGGGCTTTCCTTCTCTGGGCCAGCGCTTCAGCCAAGGCCCTTGAGGCTGCGCCGCTTAGCGCGAGCCGCCGATGCATCCACAGGGAGCGAAGCCTCGTTCTCGCTTAAGGACACCAAGCGTGTGGAGCTTCCCAACGGCTTGAAGCTTCTCCTTCTGGAAGACCATCGCCTGCCGATCGTCGTGGCCGAAGCCTCGGCGCGGTGGGTGAGCTTGCTGGAGCCGGATGACAAGCTGGGCGTGGCGGCCCTTACCGGCACGCTGCTCGACGAGGGCACCAGCAAGCACACCGGCCCGGAGATCGCGGAGCTGATTGAAAATGCCGGCGGTGCCTTGTCGCTCAGTTCCAGCGGCGGCTCGGTAAAGGTGCTTAGCTCGGATCGCAGCCTGGGGTTGGGCTTGCTCTTCGAATGCCTGTCCCAGGCCAATTTTCCCCAGGACGCCTTCGCCCGGCACCAGGCCCGGCATCTGTCGGGTTTGGCGGACGCCGAGCGTCAGCCGGAGTACAAGGCCGAACGCGTTTACCGCGGCCTGGCGTACGGCAAGCACCCGCTCGGCCGGCCGAGGTCCGGCACCCAGCAGACCGTCGCCGCCCTCACGGCCGCGGACTGTCAGGCGTTTTACAGAAAAGTCTTCGTGCCCAGCAACATGGTTGTCGCCATCGTCGGGGATTTCGACAGCAAGCAAGTGATCGACGAAGTAACCCGCCTGACGGCGGATTGGAGCGGCGCGCCCGTGAACAAGCCGGAAACTCCTCCTGTGGAGAAGCCCAAGCAATTCGAGGAGAAAATCGTCAGCATGCCGTCGGCGGCCCAGTTGCACTTTTACATGGGCCACGCCGGCATCCGCCGCAAAGATGCCGATTATTACAAACTGGTGGTCATGGATCATGTGCTGGGCACAGGCTCCGGCTTCACGGACCGCCTGTCCTCCCGGCTGCGCGACCGCGAAGGACTGGGCTACACCGTCCAGGCCAGCATCACGTCCACCGCAGGAGTCGAGCCGGGTCTGTTCACCTGCTACATCGGCACAACTCCCGACGCGCTGGCCAAGGTGAAGAAGATCTTCCTGGAGGAAATCGAGCGCCTGCAAAATGACAAGCCCACTGCGCAGGAAGTGGCGGATGTCAAGCAATATCTGCTGGGCAGCATGGCGTTTCAATTCACGACCTACGAACGCATCGCCGCCCGGCTGCTCATGATCGACCGTTACCAGCTCGGCCTCGACTATTACGATGCCTACCGTAAAGCCATCTCTGCGGTTACACCGGAAGATGTGCAGGAGGTGGCGAAGAAGCATCTCGATCCCAAACACATGGTCGTGGTCGCTGCCGGCGCGGTGAATGAGCAGGGGCAGCCGATTACGCCATTGCCGGCGCCCAAGAAATAGGTCATGCGCGCGGAGGAGTCCGTCGATGCGGATGGAATGGCTTGTCGGTGCGGCTTGCTGGGCAGTTTGCTGCAGCGCCATCCAGGCCGATGACGCAAGGCCAGGAGTCCGCGTTCAGCAAACGCCGGCAGTTATCAATATCGATACGGACCTGCTGCAGGCGCGGATCAACAAGGCCGGTTATGTAAGCGGCGTCGTTGCGGGAAGTTTTCTGGATAAGAAGACCGGCGCAGGCGAGGCCGGCTTCGGACTGCATATCATGGACTTCCTGATGGCGCCGGGCTGGCGCGACGACGGCTATCCGCGCGATGCCAAGATTCACGGTCATCTGCCCAAGCACTACGTGGAAGGCCCGCAGATTTGCACGCAAGCCCGGCGACTGGACTCCGAAGTGATTCAAGGCGACGGCTTTGTCGCCGTGCGCCTGCGCTTTCGCTTCACCAAACCCGCGGCGGGTCTCAAGGCCGGTTCCCAGTGGGAACAAACGCTTGTTTTCCAGCCCGGCGTGCGCTATTTTCTGAGCAGCGAGCGCATTACCAGCGTCAACGATGTCGATGACCTCTTCTATCGCATCGACATGCCGGGCCACATCCGGCATAAGCAGGGCGACACGTTCGCCAACGTCTACTTGAGCTACGTCGGCAAAATTCCCGCCAACGCGTTCGACAAGGATTTCGCTCCGGACGAGCGCTATCTCTACCAGCGCAAAGCGGAAGCCGTTCCCGAGCGAATGATTCGAGCCTATCAGATGAAGGTGAACGGTAAGCCCGGTCCCTGGCTCGCCGGGATGACGCTCGATCCTGCGGAGGTTTCCGAAGCCTGGTGCCATCAACGCGGCTACGTGTGCATGATCCAGGAACTACACCGGAAGAAGGTGAAAGCGGGCGACAACTTCGGCGCGGCTTACGTGGTCGGCTATTTTGATTCGGTTGAAGGCATGGAGAAGGTGTATGACACCCACCGAGGAAAAAGCCGCATCATCATTGGGGGCGGTAAGCTTATGCTTGAGTGACAGTGACGATCGCGTCGTGCTGCCCAAGGTGAAGGGAATGACGGTGTTTGGCACTGCCGATCCCTATGCCGTCAACCGCGCAATCACGTGCTCCCAGCTGATCCCCAGCTCACGGATGCGCTGCCGCGCGCTTCTGCCCATGGCCGCCGCCTTGTCGCGATCCTCGAACAGTCGGTCCATCGCCTCGGCCAGCGCGCGCGGGTCCGGTTCGACCACCAGGCCGGTCCGGCCATTCTCGATCAGTTCCAGCGGACCGCCGGAATCCGTGCACGTAATGACCGGTTTCTCGGCATGGCAAGCTTCCAGGCAGGCGTAACCGTAAGAGTCTTCCAGGTATGGCAAGTAAAGTGCTCCCAGGGCCTCAGAGTACCAGCGCAGCTTGTCTTCTTCGGAAATCCACTGGTCAATCAGCGTCACGCGTGCGGCGTTCTTGCATGCCCTTAAGGCGGCGCGCATGTGCGCGCGTTCCGATTCGACATCCGGCCGGCCGGCAAGGACCAGGCGTACGCCGCTGCGCACGTAATCCATGGCCTGGATGGCGAGCCACTGGCGTTTGATGGAGTTGATCCGGCTCGCGTAGAAGATGTAATCCCCGTAGCCGCCATTGCAATACCGCTCCGGGTTGAGCAGCGGCGGGTAGAGGACTTCGGAGTCAACGCGGTTGTGCTCGCGCAGGCGCCCGGAAACGATCTTCGAGTTCGTGAAGATGGCCCGCGCAGATTGGAACGCCTCCGCGTCCGCCCGGATGATCGAGCGGCGCAGCGCCACGCTTTCGGGGCCGCCGGGGAACGAATGGTACGGCGTGCCCCACAGGTCGTAGGCCGGCCGGAAGTGGTGAATGAACCACAGGACCTTGTTCGGATGCTCGAGCAGATAGGACGGTGTGCGAATGGTAATGAGCCTGTCCCCGTAGCCGCGCATACCCAGGAGCCGCAAGGCCAACATTTGCTCGAGCAGGTACTGCGGCTGCGTATGGATCGGGATGTTGAACACATCCACCTGGTGGCCATACTCCTCTAACTTCATGGCCAGCCAATCCACGAGGAACGTACCCCCGCCCTCGATGAACGGCACACTCGTGGTGGCAAGGACAATTTTCATCCGCGCCTCTTGGTCTCCGGCCGGGCGGCCTGAGCCGCAAGCGACAAACCGCTTTGATGCATGCGGTTTGTCGCTTGCGGCTCAGGCCGCTTGCCCGCTTAGGCTTGCCCGTCCAGGACTTGAGAAGAACCCCTCCGCGGCGCAGGCAGCGTGTCGGGCGGATCTCGTTGCCTTCCCGGAGCATTGAGGGCGCGATCTTACCGGGGCCAGCTAGCTCTGTCATCCACGGCATCAGATCCTCAACGGGAGCGCGCTGGTCAGGCTGGTCTGCTGCGCGATAGGCGGTAACCGGGAGAAATGCACTAAGCCGGCAGAATGAGCCATCTGCCGGCTCAAGAAGGTGGGCACCTCCCGCAGCCCAGGGCATGCCTGTCATCGGCAGGTCCGGGGGCACGGCTTTAATCCGGCTCTAATCTCTTGGACACCCATTGAGCAGAAGCGCATGCGCATCCGGAACACTCATCAAACCCCATTGCCTGGTGAAGGCCACTGCACAGTTTCAGCGCATCTTCTCCCAGCTTACGGCGCTGACGCTGGGCTCGATGCTGATGCGCGAAACCAGGCCATCCATGAACTTGTCATTGCGCTCCGAGGAAAACACTTCTGCCACGACGGCCGTCTTATCAGCGGCGTCTTCGGTGGCGATTCCTTGAACGGTCATGCTGGGCTGGGAGTTGATGTGCCGCATGAGGATGGTGCGGATAACGCCTTCCTGCTGGCCTGCACAGACGACCCGGAAGCGATAAGCGGTTTCCACCTCCAGCGCGCTCTTGGCCTGGGCGTCGATCTTGCGCACGAGCGGCCGTAGCGACAGGTGAATGACCAGGACGGCCGCCGTGCCTATGGCGGCTTGAGGGACGAACCCCATGCCCGCCAGGCTGCCGACCGCCGCGCTGCACCAGAGCGTCGCCGCCGTGTTCATGCCGCGCACGTTGAAGCCTTCGCGCAGGATCACGCCGCCGCCCAGGAAGCCGATACCGCTCACGACGTAGGAGGCCATCCGGGTCGAGCTGGATTCGTTGGTCACGAGCAAGGATATGGACACGAACAGAGCGGCTCCCAGCGCCACCAGGGCGTTGGTGCGCAGTCCGGCCGTATGCTGGCGAAACTGCCTTTCCAGACCGATGACGATTCCCATCGCCAGGGCCGCCAGGATGTTGAAGGTGAATGACAGTAATGGCATGCTTGCGAACTATTCTTAGAGCCAGCTCTTGAAGCGCTTAATGTACCAGGTCTTGATGAATTGGGTGAGGGACTTCCGTGTCCGTCAGGCCTTCTTGATGAGAACCCAGTGACAGGAGCATCTCGTTGGCGTCCGCATCCGCCGCCCAGAGAAGATGCGTGGCGACCGTGCGGATAGGCTCGCGTCGCCGGATGAAGTTGGCAATACGGCGTCGTGCCTCCTGCTTGGTCAAACCTGGGGACATGTGCGGAATCTCCGTGACGAGGCGGCAACCTCTGGGGACGCATTTGCAGTTCGGGCCTCCTTGCCCGACTGCCGACACCCTCAACGCAAAGCTCATGCCGCTGATTTGAAGCTGCCGGTTGTGCTTTCAGCCGGAAATAAACAGCACCAGCGGAAAGCGCAGAGAGGCGTGCCGGCAAAATGCAGCCCCCAGTGGCTGCTGGCGAGGGCAACTTGCCCGGACGAATGCCGTGGCTTCGCAATGCCAACAAATATGAACCCATTTGGGTTACTTGCTTCACAATGACTTCATCGCGCGGAAGGCTTGACAGGCGCCTGGCTTAGTCATTGCGCGCGACCCGTAAATGGACCGCCAGCGCCGCAACGTACAACCGCAGCATCCGCTTTGCCTTGCTCCCGGCCCGTGTCAGCAACCTCCAAGTGCCGGCTTTGGCAAGAGCCTGGCCCGCCGCCCGCCAATCCCACCTCTGGGCCAGGTTACCTGAGTGCCGTCTATTACCCGTTAAAGATCTTTTCCTGCCCCACGGATCCAACACAAAGAGGCGGTCTGGCCATCGGCGGCAGCCAGGATGGCAAGTTTGCCCTGAGCTGCGTTTCCTATAACAACGTGCTTTTTGGCGACGGCGGCGCCGTTACGACCTGGGGCCGCCCCTGCCCCTACACGGTCGGCAACATTCCCGACGGGTCATCCAACACCATGGGCCTCGGGGAACAGACGGGTGGTTACCCTGGATCCTTTAGTATGACCAACCAGTACAACGCCAGCGAGGCCTACAACACCTGGGCCTGGCCGGCCTACCCCCTCACCCTGGGCAGCACCTACGACCCTTACAGCCCCGACCCGAGCTATCTGCAAGGGGGCACGAACTACGGAGCCAATTATCCGCTGCCGCAGTGCGGCGTCGCTCCCCTCCAAGCCGACCCAATGCTCCTCAGGAGCGGCGCTAAGCGCGCCGCATCTCCAGGGATGCTCGTTCCCTGAATTCGGCCCCCCGGCGTTCTTGCTTCGTCGGGCGCGATTTGGCACGAAGAGTGCTCAGTGCTACCCAATAGCTTCGTGCTATCGTGGCCGAGCAAACCAACACCTTCCGACCGCCGTGCTCCTGGTCGGCTCATACGGAAAAGAGAGCCATGCGAACGATCGACAAGCCCGTCCCGACATCCGCAAATGCGAACAAACAGTTGCCCGCCTCCCTGTTCCGGACTTCGCTTCGCGAATGGCAGGCCAGATACAAAGCGGAGCGACTGCAGCAAAACCCCGAAGCAGCTAAAGAGCGCAATCCTGCGATTCGTTGATGGAAGACACTCCTTAGGCCTGCAAATCGATGTCCGAACAATTCCTTTGCAGGACGCGGCTTGGGCAAACAAAGTTGCCGCGAGCGGCCATCGATTTGCTCAGAGGCTGGCGCCAGGTCGCGCTGGAGCCGGGACATCGCAGTTCGGTAGAATGCAGTTGCCGGGGGTACCTGCGTCTACACTTGCATCGCTAGACTGGGAATCCGTAACAATCCTATCGTATCTTTAACGTGCCAGCCGGCTGGCAGAAGGAGATACCTTATGAGCGAAGCGGTTCCGGGCAGCGCGCTGCCACTCGTGACGACGGGCAATACGGACTTCGACGACATCCTCGCAGGCGGCCTGACGCCGGACAGGCTCTACCTGGTTGAGGGCAACCCGGGTTCGGGCAAGACCACCCTGGCACTTCAGTTCCTGCTCGAAGGCGCCCGGCGAGGCGAGCCTGTCTTATATGTCACGCTCTCGGAAACCAAGGAAGAACTGTACGGTGTGGCCCGGTCTCATGGCTGGTCGCTGGACGGAATCGACATTTGCGAACTGATCCCCGGGCAGGACAGCCTGCTGATGGAAGCGCAGACGCGGATCTTTCATCCGTCCGAAGTCGAGTTGGGCGAGACAACCAGGACGGTGCTCGCCGAGGTCGAGAGGACGAAGCCGAGACGCGTGGCCTTCGATTCTCTGTCCGAGCTGCGCCTGCTGGCGCAGAACCCCCTCCGCTACCGGAGACAGATCCTGGCGCTCAAGCAGTTCTTCATCGGGCGGCAGTGCACCGTGCTGCTGCTGGACGACCTCACTTCGGAAATGACGGACCTGCAGCTGCAAAGCATCGCCCACGGCGTGGTGAACCTGGAACATCTCGCCCCGGAGTACGGGGCGGAACGCCGGCGGCTGCGCGTGGTGAAAATGCGGGGCGTAAAGTTCCGGGGCGGCTACCACGACTTTATCATCCGCCGGGGCGGCATTGACATCTTTCCCCGGCTAATCGCGGCGGAGCATCGACGTGCCTTTGACCCCGGACAACTGCATAGCGGCGTGGCCGCCCTGGACGCTCTCCTGGGCGGCGGGCTGGATCGCGGCACCAGTGCCTTGCTCATAGGGCCGGCCGGCTCGGGAAAGTCTACCATCGCCATCCAGTACCTGGTGGCGGCGGCCGAACGCGGCGAACGCTCTGCGCTGTTCATGTTCGACGAGACAAAGAGCACCTTGATGTCCCGCTCGATCGGCCTGGGCCTGGACGTCCCCGGCCATGTCAACGCAAGCCGGATCCATGTGCAGCAGGTTGACCCTGCCGAGCTGTCGCCGGGTGAGTTTGCCTATACGGTGCGGAAGTCGGTCGAACAGGACGGGGCCAAGATTGTGGTGATCGACAGCCTCAACGGTTACATGCAGGCCATGCCGAACGAGCGCTTCTTGACGATCCAGCTCCACGAGCTGTTGACGTACCTGGGACAGCAGGGGGTCGTGACCTTCCTGGTCGTGGCCCAGCACGGTCTGCTCGGCAGCGCCATGCAGGCGCCGGTAGACGCCAGTTACCTGGCCGATTCGGTAATCCTGTTGCGTTTCTTCGAAGCGGCGGGAAAATTGCGGCGGGCCATCTCCGTGGTCAAGAAACGCAGCGGCGCGCACGAGGACACCTTGCGGGAAATGCGCATGGGACCGAAGGGCATCGCGATCGGCAAGCCTTTGGAGAACTTCCATGGAGTCCTGACCGGAACCCCTTCATTGCTGCAGAAGGCGGAGGGGAGCGATGAATGACCCCAGCGGACCGCCCTCGGAGGACCGGGTGTTGGTGCTCGCTCCGACCGCGAAGGACGCTCGGCTCTGCTGCGGCATCCTGGCCGAAGCCGCGATGACGTGTGTTGCTTATCCGGACATGCCGGCCCTGTGCCAGGCCTTCGAAGCCGGGGTGGGCGCCGTGCTCATGACCGAAGAAGCGCTGAACGGGAGCGGCGCCGAATGTCTGGCCCACGCCCTGCACCGACAGCCGCCGTGGTCGGATTTGCCGGTGCTGATTCTGACGCGCGAAGGGGCCAATTCCCAATTGGCCCTGCGGACGCTGGAGACGCTGGGTAATGTCACGCTCCTCGAGCGCCCGGTGCGCGTACCGGCGCTGGTCAGTTCGGTGCGGACGGCGCTGCGCTCGCGCCGTCGCCAGTACCAGATTCGGGCTCATCTGGAACAGGTTCGCTTTCAAGCGCGGCTGCTCGACACCGTCGGACAGGCCGCCGTGGCCACCGATCCCGAAGGCCGCATCATCTACTGGAACCGGTTCGCGGAAACCCTTTATGGCTGGTCCAGAGAAGAAGCTCTCGGCCGCGACATCACCGAGGTCGTCGTGGCGCCCGCCGCAGTCGAGCAGGCGGCCGAGGTGATGCAGCGGCTGCGCGCCGGGCAAAGTTGGTACGGTGAAATCATGGTCCGGCGCCGCGATGGAACCATCTTCCCGGCCTTCGTTACGGACACGCCCGTTAGCGACGGCCAGGGGGAGTTGCGCGCCATCATCGGTGTCTCGACCGACATCAGCCAACGCAAGCGGCTGGAGGAAGGCCTGCGCTTCCTGGGCGACGCCAGTGCCACGCTCACGGCTCTGGTAGACTATGAAAGCACGTTGCAAAAGGTGGCCGCCCTCGCCGTTCCTTACTTTGCGGACTGGTGCGCCGTGGACATGGCGGAAGGAAACGGCCTGCTGCGGCGCGTGGCCGTGGCCCACGTGGACCCCGCCAAGATCCGGCTGGCGCAGGAACTGGAGCAGAGTTACCCGCCCGATCCGCAGGCGCCCCGCGGGGCTTATCGCGTCCTGCAAACGGGCGAGCCAGACATGATGACGGAGATCCCCGAAACCCTGCTGGTGCAGGCGGCGCGCGACGACAGGCACTTATGCCTGCTGCGGGAGTTAGGTCTGCGCTCTTACATGTGCGTACCGCTGCAAACGCGCGGGAAAACGCTGGGGGTGATCTCGTTCGTCGCGGCAGAATCGGGCAAGACATATACGCCGGATGATCTGGCCTTCGCGGTGGAGTTGGCGCAACGCGCGGCCATCGCCATCGAGAATGCCCAGCTCTACACCGCCCTGCGCGAAGCCGACCGCCTGAAGGACGAGTTTTTGGCGATGCTGGCTCACGAGCTGCGTAACCCGCTCGCGCCTATCCGCAACGCTCTTTATATTATGAAGCAGCCGGCGGCGCACGGAACGGTCGTTGGCCAGTCCCGGGACATGGCCGAGCGGCAGGTGCAGCACATGGCCCGGCTCCTGGATGACCTGCTTGACGTGTCCCGCATCAGCCGCGGGAAAATCGAGCTGCGCAAGGATGTTCTGGACCTGGCCTCGGTTCTCAATCGGACGGCGGAGGCCGTGCGCCCCTTGATCGAAGAGCGCGGCCACGAGTTCACCATTTCCCTGCCTGCCGGACCTCTGCGCGTCGAGGGCGATGCCACCCGGCTGGAGCAGGTCATGACCAACCTCTTGAACAACGCGGCCAAGTACACCGATCCGGGAGGCCGGATCGCGCTTCGCGCCAGCCGGGAGGGCGGCGAAATTGTCTTAAGCGTAAAAGACACGGGCATCGGCATCGCTGCCGACATGCTGCCGCGGGTCTTCGACCTGTTTGTGCAGGCGGAGCGGCGCCTGGACCGGTCCCAGGGCGGCGTGGGCATAGGCTTGACGCTGGTAAAAAAGCTGGTGGAACTTCACGGCGGGTCCGTGGAAGCGCGCAGTGACGGCCATGGCCGCGGAAGCGAATTCGTCGTACGGCTGCCGGCGCCCGCCACAGAAACGTCCGACGGGCTGACGGCAGCGGAAGACCGAGGACGGCCGGCGGCCACTTTGGCCCGTCATCGGGTTCTGGTCGTGGATGACAATGTGGATGCGGCGGATAGTCTGGCGATGATGCTGCGACTATCCAATCAAGAGGTCCGGCTCGCTTACGACGGGCCTACCGCCTTACTTGTCGCCGAATCGTTCCGCCCGCAAGTGGTGCTGCTGGACATCGGCATGCCCGGCATGGATGGTTATGAAGTGGCGCGACGGCTTCGGGAAGACCCGCACTTGAGACCCGTGCTGCTGGTGGCGATGACAGGCTGGGGCCGGGAAGAGGACCGGCGCCGTTCTCTTTTGGCAGGCTTCGATCATCACCTGGTCAAGCCGGCAGAGCCGGATGCTCTGCAACGTCTGCTCGCCAGCTCGGTCGGCTTGGTGGGCTTGTGATGCCCGCGCCACCCGAATCGCCAAGCTCGCATAAACGAAAAAAGCCGACGCGGCGGAACACCTCTGGTGTTCGACCGCGTCGGCTTACTCTTTAGCGGGCCTCTCGGCAAGTGTCAAGCATTCTTCATTTCGTACCAAATTCGAGCGCTGTCATTTACGCATGGACTCGGTCAGACCCGGCGACCTTGACCAGCTTGTTATACAGACCAAGAATCAAGAAGGTGGGCGCCCACTGACCCACGAACAGGCTCTCGTGTTCTTTGCCCATGAAGTGGAGTAGGAGCGAGCCGACAATGGAGCCCCCTGCTGCCCATAGAAAGAGATCAGATGGCAGCTTGGCCGTCTGGTGCTCGATGGTTCGGGCGACCACGCCCTCAGAATGCTCGCGGGCCTTGCTGTGCCCGGTCCCCTGGCCCATCCGGGTCATCGTATCCGCCATGCTTCACCTCCATAAAAAAGCGGTTTCTTTGCTGCCGCCCATTCGGCAGCAGCCGACGGGATCGTGGTGCAACACTCGTACCGCCTCAGATGCCTGTGAGGGATTGTCCAAATACCCTCCTCGCGCCGGCCGCTTTTGCAAAATGAACGGCATCAAAATGGCAGCAAAGGGGCGAGAGGGCAGAGGCCGCTCCGGCTTGGGAACACTCAAGGCCTTACGATCGGACTAAAGCCCCATGGCAGAACCTGCATGAACAAGAGCACCAGCAAGACAATGAGCAACAAAGTGACCACGCCGCTTGGACCATAGCCCCAATTGCGGCTGTGCGGCCACGTGGGCAGGCCGCCTAAGAGGATTACGATAAGAACGATTAGCAAAATAAGGCCCATTTTAACTCTCCATCAAGAGCATACCGGATTATGGAGGATCTTGTGCGATTAGGACCCCCTTATCCGCATAAAGCCGCTTTGCTGGGCAGAGCAACAATCGTGCCAAGGACCAAAGGAGTCATCAATACGACAGAATCCTCCAGCCTCAATCACGACTCCTTGCCCGGAGTCCGCAAACGCGTGTCACCGGCCAACACTCGGCCGTCCGTGGAACTCTGTTTCCAGGACCTGGCCCGCAGCGACCGATCGCGAGGCTACTGCAGATGATTCGCGAGATCGGCGCGGAGCCAGGAAAGACAACCGCTCCGACACGGCCAGTTGACGGGCACGACTCGTGTGATCGGCATGCTTTTCGGCGTGAGCCTTTTGATTATCGGAGTCCCTTACGCTCCGGTGGGCCGTGCTGCGCTTTTGTTCCCTACATCGGCACGTGGGCTGCTGCTGCTTTTCCGTTGATCCGTTCATTCTCGGCTTCGCCCACCCGGCTGTTCAAGCGTCGGAAACGCCCAAGACGAAGGATCGACTGAACCGAAAAGACGGCATGGAACATGCACAGCTTGCCTACGCGAGCTTTGGACTCCGGCAAAGTTAGAATCGTCGGATGACTAGATAGAGGGCAGCCCGGTCGTACCGGGAGGCTCGTTAGAGAGTAAGCCGACATGACCGAAACCCTTGCGGTGCTCGGTCATGTCGTTTTTTTTTTCGCCTTACGATTTTAAGGAGGGAACCCCGCCATGAGTGTCGATTCGTTGAACGCCCTATTTGTAGATGAACTGAAAGATTGCCCTGCTCACGGTCAACGAGCAAGCCGTTGAAGTCGGTTAGGTCACAAAGCACACTTTTTTAGGAGGAATGAAGATGATTGTAGCGCAGAAAGAATCTTCCCGAATGGAGCCGTACAACGCAGAGACGGCGGCTGAAGTCCGGCATGAAAAATGGGCGCACTGTCACGTCAACTGGACGGCGATATGGGTCGGCGCCTTGGCAGGATTCAGCATGGTGCTGCTCTTCGGACTGGTGGGAATCGCCCTGGGCGCGCACCTTCTCGGGCCGGAACACCGGATCGTCGATGTGAAAAAGCTGGGCATCTGGACACTCGTCTTCAGTGTTTGCGGTGCATTCTTTTCGGCAGCGATTGGTGGGTGGGTCGCCGCCAGGATCGCCGGGATTCTTCATGCCGAACCTGCCATCATCCACGGCGCGATTGTGTGGTTGGTGACGGTGCCGATTCTGGTAGTGGCCGCCGGCCTGGGGGCAGCCAGCTTCCTCGGTGGCTGGTACAGCGGGCTCGGCCCGAATTCCGCAACGTCAGCCAACACACCCTTCGTCCACCCTGAACCGCCTGGCGCCAACGCCACGTCGGAAGAAATCGCCAGCTTCAAGACGCAACAAGCAGAATACAACCGCAATGTCAAGCAGTGGCATGATGACACTCCCCGGGTGACACGCAATAGCGCTCTGGGAGCGGTTACGGCGCTGCTGTTGGGACTTCTCGGTAGTGTGATCGGTGCATGGATGGCGTCCGGGGAGCCGATGAACTTGTCTCACTATCGGACGCGGAAGCCCCTGTACCATACGGCCTAAACGTATCGTCTCTACAACAAGTTGTACTATCCAGAAAAGGAGGACTGTCATGAAGCTGATCGGTCTTTGGTTGCTGGGCGTGCCTGTGAGCTTGATTCTCATCCTATGGCTCGTCTTTGGAATCGGCCGTTAAAGGCGCAGCGGAGGCAAAGAGGGCGAAAACAGGTCGTCCCTCTTTCCTCCCTGGCATACATGATTGCATGCACGCAGCGTCTGGGATTAAGTGGAACTTTATTAAGCCCGGAATAACCACGCACCAAGAGAGAACCTATGTCAGACCAGCACCTCGCTATCTATTTGAACGATCATTTGGCCGGGTCCGTCGCCGCCCTCGAGTTGCTTACTCATCTCGAGAAGGCGAATGCCGGTACGCCCGGGGAGGGTTTCTTCGCCGCATTGCGAGCTGATATAGAGGGGGACCGCCAGGACCTTGAAGCACTCATGGGGCGGCTACATGTCGCCGCAAGTCCTATGAGAAAAGCGACGGCCTGGTTCGTGGAAAAGGCCGCCCAGCTCAAGTTGCGGCTGGACGACCCGGCAGGCGGGGCTCTCAGCCAGCTGCAAGCTCTAGAGGCCGTGGCCATCGGAATCCATGGGAAACAGGCACTATGGTGTGCCTTGGCGGCCGTGGCCCGGGACAAGCCAATGCTTCGGGAAACAGACCTCGAACGCCTGGAGAAGCGCGCCGTGGAACAGCGCCGCCGCATGGAGAGAGTGCGGCTGGAAGCTGCCAGGGCGGCGCTGGGGGTGCAGCCTCGTCGGGAAATAGCTGAACCCGCCAGCAATTCGTGAAGAGCGGCCATCGCGGATTATGAACTCGGACATCTAATGAGGAAAAACCTTGACTCTTACAACTACAGTTCCTGCGTCTATAAATAACGCAGCAGGGGCTGGCAAGGAGCTTTCACAAGGGATTTCAAACGTTAGGCGCGTAGCGACGCTCGCCTTTCTCATCGTGCCATTTCTCGGACTGGTCGCCGCCATTGTTTTGCTTTGGGGCCGAGGATTTCATTGGGTTGAACTGGGGCTTCTGCTCGGCATGTACGTGGCGACGACTTTGGGCGTAACCGTCGGCTTTCACAGACTGTTTACACACCGCTCCTTCGAGACCAGCCCCGCGCTGCAGTTTGTGCTGGCGGTCCTCGGTTCGATGGCCGTCGAGGGCCCCGTCATGAAGTGGGTTGCCGTGCATCGGCGGCATCATCAGTTTAGCGATATGCACGAAGATCCCCATTCGCCGCACCACGAAGGCCACGGTATTCTCGGCTTGCTGCGCGGGCTATGGCATGCGCATGTCGGCTGGCTTTTTCAACCGGATGTGCCGGACCTGTTGCGCTACGTGAAGGACCTGCGGCAGAGCCGCCTCCTGCGCAAGGCAAACAGCTTATTCCCGGCGTGGGTGGCAGCCGGCTTGCTCATCCCAACGGTTCTTGGGTTTGTGTTTGCCGGAACCTGGATGGGGGCAGTCCTGGGCCTGATCTGGGGCGGCCTGGTCCGAATTTTCCTGGTACATCATATCACCTGGAGCATCAATTCGGTCTGCCACATGTGGGGCCGCCGACCCTTCCCTACGCACGACCAAAGCCGGAATAATTTCCTGTTCGGGGTTCTCGGATTCGGAGAAGGCTGGCATAACAACCACCATGCTTTCCCGACCTCGGCCCGGCACGGCTTGCGCTGGTGGCAGATCGACCTCGCCTACACGGCAATTTGCGTCTGCGCCTGGTTGGGCCTGGTTTGGCAGGTGAACCTGCCCGCGAAGCGGGCCATTGCCACAAATTGAAGTGCCATGACCTCGACATAAGCACGGTTCATCTTCTTGGGAAAGGGAATGCCAACGTATTGCACGGGGCTTGCCGAGTTTTTTCAGGACCGTGGCAGGTGCGGAGACCATCTCTCCTGATTTTTTCGCAAAATACCGGCTCCAGGGAGTCCCGGCCAATCAACTTGCCATGCCCTGTCCGCTAACGGCACGAAACTAGCAGCTTCGGGACTGGGATTTTCCCGAAAGCAATGCCAGAACGGAAAAATAGCCGTAGCGTGCCTAGGTGGGGCTTGGTATGTCTATTCCGTCGAGCGATGAATTCAAAAGGCTTGCCGAATCTGCTCAACAAGTCCTCTCTCGTGTGGAACAATTCAAGTTGGAGCTCGAAGAACTTAGGCCGCAATCCGGCTGCTCTGCTGTCGGCATGGAAGCGCTGGCGATCGAAATCGAGTCCCTTATCGCAAAAGCCAGAGAGCTCCGCACCGACCTGGAAACGCTTGACAGGGGAAAGTTTTCCCCAACGGGAAATGCTGCAAATTCTGTCTGGTCCCGTGGCGCAGATTAGGCACGTCCTTTACCCTCTAAGCAACATTAAGGGGAACGCCGGGTAGGACCACGGCGGTTGCACTTCAGGTGATTGCTGTAAGGCAAGGCTCGCCAGCACGCGCAGATAAGAAAGCCTTGTCGATGATCGCCGCAAGAGCATATTGCACTACCTTATTGCATAATGCGGTCGTAGAACGCCTTGGTTACCCCGTAGCATTCGCAACTGGCGGCTTCCAGCCTCTTCGGATTGAGAATACGGATGACGCCCCGATGATAGCTGATGAGGCTCGCCGTTTGCAGCGTCCCGGCGATGACCGTTACCGTCTGGCGGCGAACGCCAAGCATCTCGGCCAGGAACTCATGGGTCAGCACGAATTCTTCCTTCTCCACCCGGTCACGGCACATCAGCAGCCACCGGCAAATGCGCTGTTTCACCGAGTGCAACAGGTTGCAGGCGACCGTCTGGTTCGCATAGCGCAGGGAATACGCGGTGTAACGCCGCACAAGCTTGTCGAGCGTCCCGCCCTGCTTCAGCGCCTCCAAGAAGGCGGATACCGGGATGCGCAGACCTTCGCCGGAAATCTGGCAGATCGCCTTGGTCGGGCTGAAATCGATGCCGTGGGCGACGGAGAGGCCGATCATACCCTCGTTACCGATCGTCCCCGCTTCGACTTCTTTGCCGTTCTCCATGAGGACCGTGAGGGAGATCATCCCAGTCGTCGGGAAGTAGACGTGCGACAAAGCGCCCAGACGGTCTTCCCGGTAGACCTTATCACCGTGTGCTAAGGAGACGGCCATGTCAGAACGAATCAAGGACTTGTATTCGCTTTTTGGCAAGCGATTGAGTAAGCGGTTCCCCAGCTGATTCAGTGTAGCGGGTAACGACATAACAGCCCCATTCCGAGGTTTAGGAGGGCGGGGGCCGTTTGTTTCCCGACCCAGAAGAACTGGACGATCACCCGAGAGCCAAAATACAGTGCAAACAATGTGCCGCCAACAGTCGGCCGGCCCTGCGGGCAGAGCTTCACTGCCAAGCTGCTGACTTCTGTCATCTAGGGGACAGAAAAACTCGAAATCTCTCTACATCCTCATAAGATCTAACGAAAGCGCGAACATCCCAAACGACGTCGCCCGCATCGTCCGGGCTCGTCCTGAGAACTGCCATCGAGGACTTTACCGAACCCAAGCGGGCCGAGTAAAAGTTGCGGGCGGGTGAGCAGGGTATCGCATGCTAGTCGAGCAGGTCAAGGACTTCGCCGGACTGCTTCCTACCTCGCGCATTCCCATGTCGTTATCTTAAGGAGCGGAGCGGCGCCTGGGTTGCGTTTTCAACACCAACGGCCGGTAGTTATGGACAAGCCGTCGAGATCGATGCGCGACCTGGCCCGGCGGCTGTTGGCTACGAGCCGGACCGCCTCCGGTGCGCAGGCGCATGAAGCGGTGCTGGTGAATGAGAAGCTGCGGATTTCATTGACCCAATTTGCCGGCGCCGACGGCTTCGCATCGCTTTTGCGACGGGCATTGGCCCTGGCCGGCGCGGAGGTGCCTTCCCTGAAAAGCGTCAAGATCTTCGCCGCACACCATTCTTCAGACATTGGCCGACACGATCCTGAAAGTCTTCCAGTGCGAGTCGGCCGGCGTCAGCCTGGTGACGGAAGATGGCAAGAAGTTTCACTGGCCGGCGATCGCCGGCGTGTGGAAGCCGCACATCGGCGGCGGCACGCCGCGCGACTTCGGCCCGTGCGGCGATGTGCTCGATCGCAACTGTCCCCTGTTGTTCAGCCACTTCGAGCGGCGGTACACCTATTTTGAGCCGGTGATGCCTCCGGCTGAAGAGTGCCTGCTGGCTCCGTTTCATGTCCAGGGCAACGCGGTCGGCACGATCTGGGCGATTGTCCACGATAATCGGCCGGGGGCGCGCAAGTTCGATAATGAAGACCTGCGCGTGCTCGTGAGGCTGGGCACATTCGCCTCGGCCGCCTACCAGGTCGTGGAGCAATTGGACGCACTGAGAAAGCAAGCCCAGGAGCGCCATGAAGCCCAGCAAGCCATGCGCGACATGAACGAGGCGCTGCTGATCTCCTCGGTTCGCCAGCACGAGTTGGCCGAGCAGGCGCAGCAGGCCGAACGAAAGATGCACGAATCGGAAGTCCGCTATCGCCGCCTTTTCGAGTCCGCCAAGGACGGCATTCTCATCCTCGATGCCGACACCGGCAAGATCACCGACGCCAACGCCTGCATGGGCACTTTGCTGGGAACGGAAGCGCGCGCACTCCTGGGTAAGGAACTTTGGGAGATCGGCTTGCTCAGGGACAAACCGGCAAGCCAGGCCGCCGTGCGCGAACTGCAAGACAAGGGCTACATGCACTACGAACACTTGCCGCTGGAAACCAACGGTGGGCGGCGGGTCGAGGTCGAAGTTGTCGCCAACGCCTACGGGGAGGGCCAGCACAGCGTTATTCAGTGCAACATTCGGGACATCAGCGAACGCGCCCGCCTGGAGCGGAAGACGCACGAGCAGGCGGAAGCGTTGGCCGACCTGCACCGCCGCAAGGACGAGTTCCTGGCGATGCTCAGTCACGAGCTCCGCAACCCCCTTGCCCCGATCTTGAACGCTGTGCAACTGCTTCAGCTGCAGCGGGACGAGAGCGGGCTGCAGCAACGCGCCCGTGCGATCATTGAGCGTCAACTTGGGCAACTGGTCCATCTCGTGGATGATCTGCTGGAAGTGTCCCGCATTTCGACAGGTAGGATTCATCTCCATCGGGAAAAACTGGACATGCGGGCTATCGTGGAATGTGGCGTAGAGACAAGTCGCCCCGTGATCGAGCAGCGTCGGCACGCGCTCGCCCTGCGTCTCCCCCTTTCGCCCATTTGGATCGACGGGGACGCCACCCGCCTGGAGCAGGTAGTGGTGAACCTGCTCAACAACGCCGCGAAATACACCGATGAAGGCGGTCATATATGGCTGAGCCTTCAACAAGAAGGAAATGAGGCCGTGTTGCAAGTACGGGATTCGGGCGTCGGCATCGCCCCTGAGCTCATGCCCCGCATCTTCGATTTGTTCACGCAAGCCGAACGATCCCTGGCCCGCTCGCAAGGCGGCCTGGGCATTGGGCTAAGTTTGGTGCAGCGGCTTGTGGAAATGCAGGGCGGAAAGGTAGCGGCTCACAGTGCTTTGGGCCAAGGCAGCGAGTTCGTCGTGCGACTGCCGGTGGTGCTGACTGCCGAACCGCAGCCGCCGTCGTCTCCCACCGAACAGGCCAGGCCGACCGGAACATCTTTGCGGGTGCTCGTGGTGGATGACAATGTAGACGCGGTGGAGGGCTTCGAAATGCTTCTGAGGGACTCAGGGCATGATGTGCGGAGCGCTTATGACGGCCCGACTGCAATAGAAGCAGCCCTCGATTACCGACCGAACGTGGTGCTATTGGACATCGGTTTGCCCGGACTCGACGGTTATGAGGTAGCGAAGCGGATGCGTCAGCAACCAATTCTCCAGCAGGTCGTGCTGGTCGCCATGACCGGCTATGCGCAGGAGTCAGACCGTGAGCGCGCGCAGCAAGCAGGGTTCGATCACCACCTGGTCAAGCCGGTCCCTTTCGCGCAATTGCAAAAAATTTTGGCGAGCGGTTCGAAGAAGGCGACCTGACGTTCACGGTGCCGGGGTAATGACTGGCAATGTCGGCATGACTAGGCCGCGCGTGGCGAAGCCGGCCGAGGCAAATCGTTGACCTGCACAGACGGTGGTAGCTCGTCCTGTCCTCGTGGTGGATGATAACGTGGACAAGCTCGGCATTCTATTTGCACTTTTGTCTATCTCATAGTTTAGCCGCATCTTAAAAGACAGCGCACGGTCGCGTGCGCCCACACAGGAGGGACAACTATGGCTAGGGATGTAACAAAGGCAAACCCGGATGCCGCGCACGCCCAATCGGTTGATCCCGAAGCGCAAGCCTTGCAAGGCGCTGGATATGCCGAGCCGCCGTTCAGCCAGCAATTGCAGGCGGCGCCAGGCAAGATCAAGCGAACGTCGGAGCAAAATCGCCTGGAAGACCTGCTCCCAGAGATCAGGGAACTGGCGCAAAAGGTCGGTGGCTTTAAGCGGCTGGCGGAGATTGCGGCCACATTAGAACAGAGTAAAGAATAGCATGGCTATCAGAGCTCTTCCTCGGCTATTCTGTCTGAGCAGGCATCGAAAGCAAATAGCTCTTACAATAGGCCGAAGTCTGACACGGCGCCTCACGTTCCCGCCTTGTTCTTGAGGAGAGCCTCCATCTGGGTGAGCAGCTTCGGGAAGTCTATGGGTTTTGTGTGGTAGTCGGCGCAGCCCACTGCCAAAGCCCGCTCTCGATCGCCCGACATCGCATAGGCGGTCAGAGCGATGACGGGCAGAGCCCGGCTCTCCGGCGCCGCTTTGAGCTGGCGCGTCGCTTCCCAGCCGTCCAATTCGGGCATGTTCATGTCCATCAAGATCAGGTCCGGCTTTTCCGCCAGGGCCATCGCAACACCTGTCTTGCCGTCCCGCGCAAGCACGACTTCATAGCCGCGACGTTGCAGGCGCCGGGATAGCGAATCGCGGTTTTCCTCATTATCTTCGACGACCAAGATTCTCGGCATTCGATCACCTCCTCGGGAGAGTTGCTTCGCCAGCCATGCCGGGAGTCTCTTGGGTGGACTCCGCTTTGTCCCTTGCCGCGCGGTCCGCCGCGGCCGGGCGCATGGTGGTATAAAGGGCCACTGCCTCGCGTACCTCGCGAAGCAATGTCTCCCGGCTATAGGCCCCCTTCTGTAAAATCTTCTCGACATTGCCGGTCAGGCGCAGGCGATCCTCCGGCGTAAGGTCCTTGGACGTGAGCACTATGACCGGGATCGACCGCCACGTCACATGGTGGCGGAGCTCAGCGAGGAACTCGAAGCCGTCCATCTCCGGCATGATGAGATCCAAAAGAATCAGCCTGGGCAAACCCTGCGCCAGCAGCCCCAAGGCGGCCCTGCCATTCTCGGCTTCGGCTACGACCCAGCCCTGTTTGAGCAACGCCCGCCGAATGACCTGGCGGGTCGTTTCGTCGTCATCGACGACAAGCACCTGGGGTGTCCCCGCGCCGAGGCGATATTTTTTAAGAGCGGCGGCCAAGCGCTCCCTGTCGATGGGCTTGGTCAGGTATTCCGAAGCGCCTAACAAGTAGCCCATTTCCGGCTCGTTCACGATGGTGAGCATAACAACCGGAATGTCGGCCAGCTCCTGCTCCTCCTTGAGGGCGGTGAGCACGGCCCAGCCGTCCATGCGCGGCATTAAGATGTCAAGAAAGATGAGGTCCGGTTTGTACTGCCTGGCGAGGCGCAACCCCTCTTTGCCGCCCGCGGCGGTGACGGCCCAAAGCCCTTCCGACGCCAACAGCCGGCTCATGAAGTCGCGCGCGGCCGGGTCGTCGTCGATGACCAGCACGCTTGACCTGCCGCTTGCCAGAGACGCAGCGACGGCCGGGGGCTGGGCCCGATCCGCTGTCTCAGCGGCGGCGTTTGCCCCGGCGGGCAGCCGGACGGTAAAGGTCGAGCCTTGTCCCAGCGCGCTGGCGACGGTGATGTTGCCGCCCATCATGTTGCAGAAGCGCTGACTGATGGCCAGGCCCAAACCCGTGCCCCCGTACTCGCTGCTGGTCGAAGCGCTTCCTTGAGTGAAGGGCTGAAACAGCTTGCTAAGCTGCTCGTCCGTCATGCCAATGCCGGTATCGCGAATGCGAAAGGTCAGCCAATCGCGGCCGTCCTCCCGGTTGCGCGTCGCCTCCAGCGTGATCGTACCCTCCCGGCTGAACTTGCAGGCATTGGAAAGAAGGTTGAACAGGACCTGGCGCATTTTGGTCAGGTCCGCATGCATGGCGGCCAGGCCCGGTCCACAGCGAACGTCCAGGCGGTTTGCCCTTTTCTGCATGAGCGGCTGCACGGTGCCGGCCGCGTCCTTTACCATGTCCGCGACGTCGAAAGTCTCCAGACAAAGATCCATCTTGCCGGCCTCGATCTTGGACAGATCGAGGACGCCATTGACCAGGGCCAGGAGATGTTTGCCGCCGGCCCTGATCTTTTCCAGGTCCGGGATGAAGTCGGCGACACCGTGATCTTCGGCCTCCTCTTGAAGCAGTTCGCTGTACATGATGACGGCGTTTAAGGGGGTGCGCAGCTCATGACTCATATTGGCCAGAAACCGACTCTTGGCAAGGTTCGCCGCCTCCGCTGCTTCCTTGGCCCGGGTTATTTCTTCCTCAGCCCGTTTGCGCTCGATTCCCAGGGCAATCGTGTTGGCGATGGCGGCCATGTCTCCGAGGGTGGAATTGGACAGCGCCTGGCGGGCAAAAAGCGCCATGACGCCAAGGAGGTGCGTGCCGACGATTAGCGGGTAGCCCGCGAACGCGACCATGCCCTCGCGTCGCGCCCAGTCACGATCGCTGACGCGGGGATCGTCCAATACGGAGTTGGTCAGGTGTGGCGCGCGCTCGGCGGCGATCAGGCCGATCTTGAATTGGCCGACAGGCACGCGCGCGTGCGCTCCGTCGAGGTGCGTATACAACCCCGCGCTCGCTTGCAGTTCCAGCACGTTTTCTTCGGGGTTGAGTAGCCAGATGCGTGCGAAGGCCGCCTGCAGGTGTTCCACCATGGCGCCGGCGCAGGGTTGTAGAATGTCCCGCAGCGTAATGCCTTGCGTCAGCGCCGTTCCCACCGCCGAAGACAAGGCCAATGACCGCATGCGTTCGACCAGGGCCTCTTCGCCGCGCCGGCGCTCGGTGATGTCCCGAAAAACAAGCACGCTGCCGACGATCGCGCCTGCGGCGTTTTGTATCGGCGCAGCGCGGTCGTCAACGGGCCGTTCCGTGCCGTCCTTGGCGATCAGCACGCTGTGATTTCTCAGCCCGAAGTTGCTGCCCTTCGTCTCCGGCAAAGCAGGATTCTCGATAGACTGGCGGGTTTTTTCGTTGACAATTCTGAATACCGCCCCCAGGGATTTTCCGCGCGCCTCTTCCTGGGTCCAGCCGGTCAAGGACTGTGCGACCGGGTTGAGGAAAGTGACACGGCTCGTGGCGTCCGTGGCGATCACGCCGTCGCCGATGCTGGAGAGGGTGACGCGCAGCCATTCGCGCTGTTCGAGCAGGCGGGCATTCTCTTCACGCAGCTTCTGCTCGAACGCCTGCCTTTCCATCTGTTGGATTTGCTCGGCCTGGCGCTGCACCTGCAGGGTCTTGTCGAACAGCTCGACAAGCCCCGCCACCTTGGCCCTCAAGATCACCGGCACCAGCGGCTTTACTAAAAAATCTACGGCGCCCAGGGCGTAGGCTTTCTCCAGCGCGGCACGGTCGCTCTCGTAAGCAGTGAGGAAAATGATGGGAATATGGCCGGCGCCCTCGCGCTGGCGAATCAACCGGGCGGTCTCGAAGCCGTCAAGGCCGGGCATTTGCACGTCCAGCAGGATCACGGCGAACTGGTGCTCGGATAAAATCGGAGGGCGCGCGCGCCGGAATCCGCCGTGACCAGGTTAAGCCTCTTGTCCGAGAGGATGGCTTCCAGCGCCAGCAGGTTAGCGGGCCTTCCTGGGTAGGAAGTTATGCGATTGCACTGACCTAGCCAGTGAGCAAGTCTTTGCTTACAACTGCGAAACGACCGAACTCCTACACTTCCCAGCCACAAGCTGGGCCAGGTCTTGCACTGCTCGGGGTCGACACGATCCTAGGGAGACCAGTCCGGGCGGTGGAAGACACGCCGTTGCGGCGCGCTGCTTGGCGAAGAGATGTCTCAAAGAATGCCGTGCTCGAAGTTGGCGGCATGGCCGCCGGGGACGGCACGGCCGGCATGCACGAGACGCCAGCGCTCTCTCACCTCTGCAGGGCTGTAGGCGCGATAGATAAAATCGGCGCGCAACGACACGGCGCCGGCAGAGGCCAGCTCGGGCAGCTTCGTGGACAGGCAGAATGGTCCCTGGTTCAGCACGATGGTTCGGCAATGGTAATCCAGCGCCGTCACTTTTTCGCCGTGGCTGGAAACCATGTCCATGCTCTCGAACTGGCAGTTGGCCTTGCCCGGGCAGCCGCCGATCAAGTTGGCGTAGGCGCACGACTCGGCAACAAAGAGAGGCGTATCCTGGTGCACGATAAGCACGGCGCGCGGCCCGAATTCGGCCAGCAGCGCGCGCAGGTTCTTGATGCCGTCCTCGGGCGACAAAGCAAAGCGCGATACCCCCATCTGCAGCAATTGCCGCGCTGCCAGGCGATTGAGCGCGTACACGGACCAATCCGTGGACAGGTCAATTCCGCCGAGTGTTCCTTGCTCCGCTTCCACATCGAGATAGTGCCAGGCAGATAAATTGGCGGCTTCCCATTTCTGCCAACCTGCTTCACGCAGATGGCGAATCTTTTGCCGCAGTCCTTTCTCCTCCCAGTGACGCGTGAGCGCAGGCAAGGCCAGGCGAATGCGTTCCCGGCCCAGCCGGCTGCTCCAGAGTCCCAGTGCCTCGGCCAGGACAGCAGGATGATCGCGGGCTATATCGACGACAATCTCTTCCAGTCCTTCCCAGTCGGTGTTCTCGAACGCATCGAGGAAGCCGACGCGGTCTATCTTGATGGACCAGGAAAAATCCGTCCGCCTTGTGGCGGGCAGCACTGGCGCTTTGACTTCTGCCAGAATATGCGCGACGCGCCCCGCGCGGCGCTGACCAAGGGCATCAGCCAACTCCGCAGCGAGATCGCGCCGGAGTTGATTGAGCAGGGAGACAGGCGCAAAGCGAGCTCCCTCATTGCGAAACTGGAGCGCTGCCAGCTCCAGGCCGGTCGCGCCAAGCTTCTCGAATGCTGCGTGAACCGCGGTCTCCATCAGTGCAGGATCTTTGGCGGCCGTGAAGGCGCCGGTCACCTTCGAGATCACCTCGATCTCCGGCAGTCCGGTGACGTGTGCCGGGATTCGGCCGATTGCCGTGATCTGCGCATTTGTCAAAATCACTTCCACGGCGACGGGCGTTCGCGTCCGGTACACGCGGGGTTTCGGGCGGGCATGGCGATATTTCTGTTTCACGGCCTGGGACGACGAGCAGTAGACGGGCGCGCCGAGGGGAATGTCGGGGTGATCGCCAGGCAGCTCGACTTCCACGGCGGCGCCGGCCGGCGCCTGGAAGACCTCATGGCGTTTGCCCTGCTGATTGAGTATGAACAACCGGTCCACGGCAAAACCAAACGGTTTTCCCAGCACGGGCAAGTCAATCTGCAAGCCGTCATGGCGCTCGAGCGGGCGTTGCGTCCGGAAGCGCAACCGCGCCTGCGGCTTGCCGGCAATCGCTTCCACATTGCCGATCGGCGTACCGCGATGCCCGACGGTATCGCGGTCGGCGACTTCCTTGTCCTTGTGCGAGTGCACAAACAGCCGGGTCCAGGGGCGGCTGAAGACCGTCTGCATGTCGGCCTCAAACTGCGGGCGCTCCGCGACGGTCAAGCGGCCGTCGATCAACTGGCGGTAATAAGCGGTGGTGGTGGCCACATAAAGCGGGCTCTTCTTGCGTCCTTCGACTTTGAAGCACGAGACGCCGGCAGCCCGCAAAGCAGGGAGGTGATCCGGCAAGGCCAGATCTTTCATGGAAAAGGGAAAACCCTGGCGGGGATCGCGCCGCACCGGGCTGCCGTCGCGCAGCGTGCCTGGCGCATCCGTGACGTCGTAACTGTCCCGGCACGAATAGGCGCATTTGCCGCGGTTGCCGCTCCGCCCCAGTGTTTGAGCGGAAAACAAGCACAGGCCGCTGTAGGAATAGCAAAGGGCGCCGTGAATGAAGACCTCGGTCTCAATTCCCGCTTGCGCGGTGATGTCGTGAACTTCCTCGAAGGTCAGCTCCCGCGCCAGCACCACGCGCTGAAAACCGAGTTGCCCTAGCACCTTGGCCCCGGCACGGTTGTGCACCGCCAGTTGCGTGCTGGCGTGGAGCTCCAACTTCGGAAAATACTTACGAACAAGATGATAGACGCCGAGGTCTTGAATGATCAGCGCATCGACGCCGATGGCTTCGAGCGCCGCCACCGCTTCGACCAGTTCCGGCAGCTCATCCTGGCGAATTACGGTATTGACGGTTACGAAGACGCGCCGTCGCGGCTGCAGGCTGTGGGCGTAAGCCGTGATCTCGTCCGCTTCCTCCAGAGTGAAATTCTCCGCTTCTGCCCGAGCAGAGAATTTCTTCAGTCCAAGATAGACGGCATCCGCCCCGAAATGGAAAGCTGCAAACGCCGCCTCCGGCCCGCCCGCCGGCGCCAACAGCTCGACCTGGCGCTGGCCGATGGCTTGAATTTCCGGAACCGCCGCGGTTGCGCTGTGCCGTTCAACGCCATACGCTCCTTGCGGCTCCAAGGGTTCAGGCGAATCAGTCTCGGTTAGCAGGGCGGATGCTTCCGGCAGCGGATTGACTGCACTCCAACCATGCCATGCCGGCGCAGCATGGCCGGCTTCGCGTGCTGTTTTGGAAGCGAGCAAGGGCAGAGCAATCTTGCTGGTTTCAGGTGTGAGCGGCTGGTTCATCCCTCTTACGGTACCGGTCGCCTGGGTAACTGTCTGCGCGTCTTCCATCCTCACCGGTCTTCTCCACGGCGCCCCGAGCCTGAGCAATATCTTTCTCGGAAAATCGCAGAACTCATTTGACACCAGCGACGAGGTTCGCTACTTTTATAGGTACCTGCTCGCGACGGGCAGGGGAATTGGCCGCGACGGCTCCGGTGTCAACCGTATGACAGTGGAGCTGTTTTGCTTTCTCCCCCGTCTCTTGAATGGACGGCGGAGAGGTTCGGGCTGGACCCCTCTTTTTACGGCTTGAACAAAAAAACGCCGCGATGGTGGACTTGCAGCGGATTGCCTGAAACCCGGCTTGTCAAAGCCTAGGTTCTTAAACCGAATTTCTGTCGCAGCCAGGCGGTAGAAATCGTTGAGCCTTCGCTCCCATAGCCGGAAGAGGGCGATGATTTCAGGGAAGTCCGCGCGCTGCCCTATCACCTACCCCTGCTAACGGAGTAAACACATGGTAGACACCTTGGAAACTAAACCCGAAGTCAATCAGCTGGTTCCAGAAGTTACTTCCGTGAGGGCAGTTACATCGGCAGAGCCCAGCTTACTGCTCCGGCGCATTCTCGTGGTTGACGACAATGAGCTAGCGGCCCGGAAACTGCAGCAGGTGCTTGAGGCGGACCTCGAGTGCCAGGTCGACGCAGTCAAGGGCGGCATGCAGGCGCTCGAACGTCTTGGCGCGCAAAGCTACAGTATCGTCATCACGGATCTGCGCATGCCGAAAATGGACGGCATGGAACTGATCCGCGCGATACAGGAACGCGGCTTGCCGGTCACGCTCATCGTCACCACGGGCCACGGCAGCATCGACGAGGCCGTGCAGGCGATTCGCCTGGGCGCTTATGACTTCCTCACCAAGCCGATCGACCTCGATCACTTCCGCCTGGTCATCAAGCGGGCTCTGCGCGAGCGCAGCCTCCAGGACGAGGTCGCGTCCCTGCGCGCGCAACTGCAAACACGCTTTTGCTTCCAGAACATCCTGAGCAAGAACCCGCACATGCACGCGGTGTTCGAGTTGATCAACAACGTCGCGCACACCAACACGACTGTGCTCATCGAGGGCGAGACCGGCACGGGCAAGGAACAGGTGGCGCGTGCGATTCACGAGGCGTCGCGAAATCGTTCGGGACAGCTGGTGGCCGTCAACTGCGCCGCGCTGCCGCAAACGCTTCTGGAGAGCGAACTCTTCGGTCACGAGAAGGGTTCGTTTACCAGCGCCGTCGGCCAGCGCCGCGGCCGCTTTGAGATGGCCGACGGCGGCACGATCTTTCTCGACGAGGTCGGCGACGTGCCGCCGACCATGCAAGCCAAGCTGTTGCGCGTCCTGCAGGAACGGCGCTTCGAGCGCGTCGGCGGCACGGAATCCGTTGAGGTGGATGTGCGCGTCATTGCCGCCACCAATCGCTCCTTGCAGAAGCTGGTGAAGCAAGGCAAATTCCGCGAGGATCTGTTCTACCGCCTGAACGTGGTCAAGATCGACCTGCCGCCCCTGCGCGAACGCCCGGAAGATATTCCTCTGCTTGCCGCCCACTTCACGGCGAAATACGCGACCAGGGGGGAAGGAGCCAAGCGGGTCGCACCCGAAGCGATGGAGAAGCTCCTGCTGTACCGCTGGCCGGGAAACATCCGCGAACTGGAGAACGCCATCGAGCGAGCGTGTGTTACTTGCCATGAAAACATGATACAGGTGAAGGATTTCCCGCAAGAGATCATGGCGCCGCCTGTGCCGAAGCTGCCCTTCCACATTGACCTCGATCGGCCCTTGCCCGATCTGTTGCGCGAGGTCGTGACGCAAGTTGAGCAACACTACATTCGCAAGGCGCTCAAGAAAGCACACGGCAATGTCGGTAAGTGCGCGCGTATCTGCGGCATATCGCGGCGCAGTATTAGCGCCAAGATCGCCGCCTACCGATTTGAAAAGACCGTCTTCAGAGATGAGCCCGAATAGAGATTCCGACCGACACATGGACATCGCGCCTGTGCTTTAGTGGCCGGATGAACACGGCTCTGAGCCCAGGCGTTTTCCTTTACCCGCAATCGCGGGCATTCTCTTTCCAATCCTGTGCATAGTCTTTCTCAAGGTTGCAGCCCTACCGTGGCGGCAAGCTGTGCTCGGGCGAGAACATGCCCGATGCCGCATTCCTGGGTCGCCGTCAGAAAGGCATCGGCACGCGACTTGCCCTTAATTATGAAAGATGTAGGCGTGGCAACCGACAACTTTTTTCTCAGCGAAAGGACACCGACTATGAAGCTGAAATCGCTGGACGATTTATTGGCCGAGGAACTACGCGACTTATACAGCGCCGAAAATCAGATTCTCAAAGCCCTCCCGAAGATGGCCAAGACTGCAACGAACCCGGAATTGCAGCAAGGGTTCCAGGAGCACCTGGAGCAGACCAAGGGGCACGTGCAACGGCTGGAGCAAGTCTGCGAGAGTCTGGACATAAGTCCCAAGGGGAAGAAGTGCAAAGCCATGGAGGGATTGTTGGAAGAAGGCAAGGAAATCATGAGTGAAGACGCCGAGCCGGAGGTCATGGACGCGGCCTTGATCGCCGCGGCACAGCGCGTGGAGCACTACGAAATCGCCGGTTATGGCTGTGCGCGAACCTTCGCGCGTCAACTCGGGCATGAAGACGCCGCCAATCTGCTTCAGCAAACGCTTCAGGAAGAAATCGATACTGATAAGAAGCTGACTGACGTCGCCGAAAGTGCCGTAAACCTGCAGGCCGCCGGAGCCGATCGCCAGGGATGAGGAACAGCATTTTTCACGCAGCAGCAGGCAGGCTAACTGATTGCAAGTTAACGGCCGCCTGCGCTGTAGCGGCACATGAGTTGCACTGGAAACTAGATTCTCAAGTTCTCGAGTCCTTCGCCTGTGGACCAGGATCGGTTTAGCATAGCAATTTCGCCAAGGATTCTTCCGCGCGGGCAAAATAGTTGCGTACCGCGTTGGCACGTGACTTGGTTTGGAGTGGGGATGCGGGACGTGCGAAGTAGCCGCCCAGGCATCAAGGTTCATGTTCAAAGGAGGTTAGGTGATGAAGAGAATGTTATTTGTCGGCACGGCATTGGGAATGTTGGCCCTACTCATCTTGCCGGATGTGGCCCATGCGCAACGACGCGGCGGTGGTGGTCGCGGCGGCGAAAGCAGTCGAGGCGGCAACTGGGGAGGTGGCGGCTGGGGAGGAGAACGTGGCTGGGGTGGCGGTTACAACCGCGGTTGGGGCGGGGACTTTGGTCGCGGCTACGGCTACGGCTCTGGCTTCGGCTATGGCTATCCCGGATACTACGGCAGTAGATATAACGGAGGCTATAGCTACCCGTACTCGAGTTACTACGGGAATTACGACTCCGGCTACCAGCCCTACGACTCCGGCTCTCAGCCTTACTATACTTACGAGCAGAACAGCTCCCCATATTACGACTATACCAACGCCGACCAGCGTTCGATGGACGGCTCCAACACCGGCCGTTCCAACAACGCGGTATCGCTCCGCGTCATGGTACCGGACGCGAACGCCAAGGTCTGGGTAGAAGGCCAGGAAACGCGCCAGCGCGGCACCGATCGGTTATTCATTTCGCCTCCCCTGGAGCACGGCAAGTCCTACAACTACACGGTCAAGGTCCAATGGAACCAGGATGGCCGTGAAGTAACGCGCGAGAAGACGGTTCCGGTCCAGGCGGGTCAGCAAGCGGTGGCCAATTTCTCGCAGCGGCAAGGTACGGACGGTGAGCGCCGCATGCGAACGGGCACCCAGTACGACCAGAATGAAGAGTTCGATCGCACGCGGGACAATCGCCGCCAGTTTGACAATCAGCCGAATCGCCCGCGCGACAACCGTGACCTGGAGCATCCGAACGCTTCGGATCGAACACGGACAGGCGCGCATCGCCAGTTCGATGCTTCACATCCGTTCACGGGCAAAGTTGTCAGCGTGAATGACGACCAGGTGACCGTTTCCGACGCGCAGGGGAACGAACACACGTTCCGCATTCCTGCATCCGCCGACGTTATGGTTCAGGGCAACAAAGGCAGCGCCAGCAGCCTCAAGTCCGGAATGCAGGTAACGATCACGCCCGAAACCGACAACATGGGCGTCGCCTCCAAGATTGAAGCGACTTCCCAGGATCGGAAGCGGGACACGAATCGTAGCAACACCAAGCCGCCCGCGAACCGGCCGCCGCAGTGAGGCGTCCTGTTTACCAAGGCAGGCTGACCCGCACGCCGCCGACTTGCAGTCGGCGGCGTGCTCGTTTACGACCCTATCTGGAGACACACCATGATTCGTAAACTGAAATCAGGACAATACCGCCTCTATTCTCGAAAACTCGATGCACGCACCGGCAAGCGAAAGAACCTGGGCACGTTTGGCTCCCGTCAGGCGGCCGAGAAGCATGAGCGCGCCGTACAGTTCTTCAAGCAAAGGGCCGGCACATAACTTGCATCCCTCCGTATAGACTGACAAGATGGCCCACCCATCAACTACTTGCCCAGAGGAGATGTCATCATGCCGCGCGGCGAGAAGACCAAATATACCGGCAAGCAGAAGCGCCAGGCCGAACATATTGAAGAGGGCTACGAAAAACGCGGCGTGCCCGCCAGCGAGGCCAAGCGGCGTGCCTGGGCCACCGTTAACCAGATGACCGGCGGCGGCAAAAAGGCCGGTTCCGGGCGCGGCAAGCCCACGAACACACGGGCGGCCCATAAGGGCGGAAAGCGCTGGGCGGCGCCGCAGCCGCTTCGCGTCCCGCCGCGGAAAAATCGGCCTCCGCCAAGAAGGCCGCCAGAACCAGGGCCAGAAGGCAACATGCTTCCGCAGGCCGGTAAAATGTGGGGGGACTGCACGTGAATTCCGTCTCACCGCACCTGGTGCTTGCCGCAGACATCGCAGCCGATGTGATGGCGCCCAATCCGCTATCAATTCGAGACGACGCATCGGTGGACGAAGCCATCGCCCTTCTTGCCGACAAGAACCTGGACGCGGTGCCCGTGATCGACAAGGCCGGCCGGCCGGTTGGCGTCATAAGCCAGGGCGATATTCTCGTCCATGAGCGCGAGGCGCATTCACTCGCCAAGAGCGCCTGTGCGGCGCAGGTGACGACGGAGCCGGATCTATCGGCGATGAAGCCGTTGGACGAGAAGTGCGCGAAAGTTCAAGCACGCGACATCATGACTCCGGTTCTGTTCTCCGTTTCACCTGCGACGCCGACGATCAAAGTAGTGGAGCAACTGCTCAAACTGCACGTCAAGCAGCTTTTTGTGGTTGATGACGGCGGAGCGCTTGTCGGCTCCATTGGCGCGCTCGATATCTTGAGAAAGCTGGACGGCGAATGAACTGGATAGGGAGGAACAGGAATCCGTTTCATGGAAGGGAGACGTTCGGAACAAACCAACTTATCAATAGTCATGGCGGCGGTAGAATCGAGAACTCGAAAGTGGGCTCAGAGTAAAGCACTAACCCGTCTGGCAAGCCGGCTTAAGCCTGCTCCCATGCCCCCACAGCCCACGCCCATGCTGGCGACCCTCGTTGCCGAACCGTTTGACAATGCAGCCTGGATCTTCGAGCCGAAATTCGACGGCCTGCGTGTCCTGGCGCACTTCGATGGCGAAGAATTGACGCTCCTCAGCCGCAACAACAAGCCGCAAAATTTTCAATTTCCGGAGATTGTCGCCGGCCTGCAGGCCGATCTCAAACAACCGGCCATCGTGGACGGCGAGGTCGTGTGTCTCGACGAGAACGGCCGTTCCAGTTTTCGCTTGCTCCAGCAACGCTTTCACCTGGAGAGGGCTTCCGAGGTCCAGGCGCGCATGAAGAAATTTCCGGCCTACGTTTATTTATTCGACGTGCTTTACCTGGGTCGGTACGACGTCAGAGGACTCCCTATTGAAGAACGCAAGACACTCCTGCGCGACGCGGTCAACTGGTCGGAGCGGGTTCGCTGGACCGAATTCTATGAGGAGCGCGGCACCGCCCTGTGGCGCGAGGCATGCCAGGCCGGCCTGGAAGGAATCATCGGCAAGCATCGCAAGAGCACTTACGTTCCCGCACGGAGCCCGAACTGGGTGAAAATCAAATGCCTTGGCCGTCAGGAGTTCGTTATCGGCGGCTTCACAGATCCCCAGCGCTCGCGTGTCGGCTTGGGGGCCGTGCTCGTTGGCTGTTACGATGACACGGGCAAACGCCTGATTTACGCCGGCAAGGTCGGGACCGGGTTCACCCATGAGGTTCTTCTCGACCTGCGCAAGCGCCTCGATAAGGTCGAACAGGTTACCTGTCCCTTTGACGCCGGCGATCCGGCGCGCGGCAAGCACGTGCATTGGGTCCAGCCGCGCCTGGTTGCCGAGATTGCTTACGCCGAATGGACGCAAAACGGCTTGCTTCGGCAGCCGCGTTTCGAAGGGTTGCGCCCCGACAAGAAGCCGCACGAATGCCGCCGCGAGCGTCCGAAGGCCATCCCGAACGGCCAGGCCACGGTCGTGGGCAGCAGCTCGAACATCATGGACTAAAAAGCTGAGGAGCAAATCATGGCCTTGGAGCGATACCGGGCGAAACGCGATTTTCACAAGACGCCCGAGCCGGAAGCTGGGCCTGGCAAAAACCACCGCCAGCCCATCTTCATCGTCCAGGAGCATCATGCTTCGCGCCTGCATTATGATTTTCGCCTGGAAGCCGACGGCGTCCTCAAAAGCTGGGCCGTCCCCAAGGAACCATCGCTGGACCCGTCGCAAAAACGCCTGGCCGTTCACGTCGAGGATCATCCGCTGGCTTATGCCACCTTTCATGGGCGAATTCCGGAAGGCCAGTATGGCGCCGGCACGGTGAAGATCTGGGACCACGGCGCTTACAGAAACCTGATGGCGGATAAGCCGGTGCCGCAAACGGTCAGCGAGGCAATCGACTCCGGCCACCTGGAATTTGAGCTGCACGGCCAGAAGCTCAAGGGTCGGTTCGCGCTCATCCGCATGCACGGAGGAAAGTTTGGCAAGAAAGACAACTGGCTTCTCATCAAAATGAGAGACGCGCTTGCGCGCCAGGATGCGGATTCCGAAACGAAGCCGGCTCCACGAAAAGCTGCGCGCCCGAAAAAGACAAACGCGCGCACAAGCCGGCCGTCAAAAACCTCCGCGGTGCCGCCCGATGGAGTCGTCCTAACGCATGGGGACAAGCTCATGTATCCAGACGACGGCATTACCAAGGCCGACGTCTTCGAGTACTATCGCCAGATTTCCAGGCGCTTGCTCCCTTTCCTGCGCGACCGTCCGGTTACACTCGAACGGCTCCCTGACGGAGTGGGCGGCGCGGATAAAGCGCATTTCTGGCAGAAGAACACCCCCAGCCAATATCCTGATTGGATTCCCCGGATCGATCTGCCCAGCGAGGCCGGGAAGTCCGTGCAGTATGCGTTGGTAAACAACCAGGAGACGCTTCTCTACCTCGTGAACCAGGGCGCGCTGACGTTCCATATTTGGCTCTCGCGCGTGGCCGACCTGGATCACCCCGACTTCGTTCTTTTTGACCTGGATCCGAGCGAGGCCTCGTTTGCGGACGCCGTCGCCGTCGCGCAGACGTTACACGAGATCCTCAAGGAAAATGACCGAGAAGCATTTCTAAAAACCAGCGGCAAGAGCGGGCTTCATGTGCTCGTGCCCGGGCAAGAACCCGGCGGCTACGATGCAGCGCGAAGCTGGGCGGAAGCGATTGCCAAACAAGTTGTGGAGGCGTTGCCGAAACAGGCCACGCTGGAGCGGAGCAAAGCAACGCGTGGCAAGCGCGTGTACGTGGATGTCATGCAGAATGCCCGTGGGCATCATGTGGTGCCGCCCTACGTGTTGCGTGCGGTGCCGGGGGCGCCCGTCTCGACGCCTTTACATTGGCGCGAGTTAACCCCTGAGCTGGACCCGGCTCAGTTCAATCTCAAGACCATCTTTAGCCGCCTGAAACGGCAGAAGAGCGACCCCATGGCGCTGCTGGTTGAGAGCTTTGCTCATGCCCAGCCGGCCGCAGCCATTCGCTGACGAGCCACCCCAGGCCAAACCATCATGAATCCCGTGCGCGACGAAATCTTCTGGGGCGCCGGCGACCTGGCTCATGTCAAGGTCCTGGTGGGGCGCCTGCTGGTTGCCGCGCTTCTCGGCGCCTTCGTGGGCTTCGAGCGCGAGGAGGAAAACAAGCCGGCCGGCGTGCGCACGCATATGCTGGTGGCCATTGGCTCGGCGCTTTTTGTTCTCGCTCCGGTGCTGGCCGGCATAGAACTGGCGAACCTGGCGCGCGTCATCCAGGGGCTGACAATCGGCATCGGCTTTCTCGGTGGCGGCGTTATCATCAAGCGGGAAGGGCAGAATCAGATCATGGGACTTACCACGGCAGCGACCATCTGGTTGACCGCCGCTATCGGCATGGCCGTCGGACTTGGCGCGCTGTGGGCGGCCGTCTGCGTGGTCTGCCTTGCCTGGATCGTTCTTTATGGGATCGGCCGCTTGGAAAAGCGCGCCGCCCGCAACAAAATTCACCCTGACTGAACCCATCGCCCCATGCTCATTTCTCCACGGCCCACGATTTGCAAAGGTAAATGCGCCGAGGAAACTCCGCCATGAAGATTCAAGAAGTCCCCAATCTGTTCAAAGAGGCAGCCATCGAATGGTTCAACGACAATGCCCCCCGCCTCGGCGCAGCCTTGGCTTATTACACGATTTTCGCGCTGGCCCCATTACTGGTCATTGCCGTTGCCATCGCCGGCGTGCTCTTCGGCAAGCAAGCCGTGAGCGGCCATGTCGCGGAAGAGCTTCAGGCCTTCGTCGACCCGCAAAGCGCGAAGTTAATTGAAACCATGGTGGCCAACGCCAGTGAACCAAAGTCCGGCATCTTTGCCACCGTGGCCGGCGTGATCGTGCTGATCTTTGGCGCCATGGGGCTCTTCGGCGAGCTGCAAGCGGACATGGATGCCATCTGGAAAGTTCAGCCCAAGCCAGGACGGGGCATCATGGGCTTTCTCAAGGACCGCCTGTTGTCCATGGCCATGGTGCTGGCCAGCGCGCTTTTGCTTCTGGCTTCCCTGGTGTTGACCACCGTCGTGGCCGCGGTCGGCAAGCGCGTGGGCAGCTTGAACGTGGTTTTTGGCAGCCACGCGATGACCCTGGGCATCTCCTGGGTGGTGATCACGCTGCTGTTTGCCATGGTTTACCGCTTTCTGCCGGATGCCAGGGTTGCCTGGCGCGACGTGTGGTTCGGGGCCATCGTCACCTCCTTGCTATTCAGTCTCGGCAAATTCCTGATCGGCCTGTACCTGGCGCACGCGAGCGTGGGCTCCGTCTACGGCGCCGCAGGCTCCCTGGCCGTACTGCTGGTGTGGCTCTATTACTCCGCACAAATCTTCTTCTACGGCGCAGAGTTAACCAAGGTGTTCGCCCGCCATTACGGCGCCGGCATTATCCCTGCGGACAACGCCGAACTCATTGAATGCAAACCGGTGTCTGGCAATCAGAGTCGGCCGGACCAACGCGACACGGATGAAATCGCCGGTCCGCATGGGCGAGGGGCGCAGATCCATGAACACGCGCAATCTTGAACTCACGGCGGAGGGCAGAACACGGTGATGCAAGCAGTCATCTTCGACATCGACGGCACCCTGGTTGATTCGGTAGATTTGCACGCGCAAGCCTGGCAGGCGGCATTTCGCCAGTTCGGCCGCGACGTGCCGTTCCCCGACATTCGCAGTCAAATCGGCAAAGGCGCAGACCAGCTTCTGCCGGTCTTCTTCTCGGCCGAAGAACTCCAGCGCTTCGGCAAGGAACTGGAAGAGGTTCGGGGCAAGATCTTCAAGGAGCGCTATCTGTCCCGCGTCAAACCCTTTTCCAAGGTGCCCGAACTGTTCGAACGGCTGCGCTCCGACGGCAAAAAAATCGCGCTGGCTTCCTCCGCAAAGGAAGACGAACTAAATGTCTACAAGCAAATTGCCCACATCGAGGATCTCGTGCAAGCTGAGACATCCAAGGATGACGTGTCCCGATCCAAACCCCATCCCGATATCTTCGAGGCTGCTCTGCAGGCGCTGAAACCAGTGGCTGCGGCGCAGGTCATCGCTGTCGGCGATACCCCTTACGATGCGCAGGCGGCAACCAGGGCGGGGCTGCGCGTCATCGGCGTTCGCTGTGGCGGCTTTCCGAAGGAGCAGTTATTGGCCGCGGGCTGTCAGGCCATATTTCGCGATCCGGAGGATCTGCTGAAGCGCTATGACGATTGGGTAAAGGATTGAGGCGTCCCGCGGCTCACCACTCACCATTTACTACTCACCACTCACCGTCGTCGGCGCTGGTCATCGGCGACGCAGAGACTTTGTGCGATGCGGAGGCGGTACCCAGGGCTCTGCATCGGAGAAGCGTTCTTCCTTGTGGCGGCTTTCCGGTGCAGGAACTGAAGCCTGTGGCGTATCAGGCCTTATTTCGCGAGCGGACAAATCCGTCGCAGCGGGACGAGCATGGCCGGACGGATTGACGGTCTCTGCTTGTTTGGTCTGGGCGCCGGCCTTGCCCGCCGACGGCGGTTGTCCCTGTTGATCCAGGGGTGTGAACTTTCTGCCCTTCCGATCGATCTGACAGCCGCATGCCGGGCAGACCCATCTTCCCAGCAGGCCAGGCATCTTCCACCGCCAGGCAGGCCTGGGCAAGCGGATCCGGCAATCGGGACATATCACGGGACGAAGCGCTTCTCGCAACAGCATTGCCGCGCTGAGCGTGACACCGGCAAGCAACACCACGGCTATCCATGCGTTCATGGCAGTTACTCCGCTCGACGGGATTCAAGCCGGCACGTAGCAAACGACTGGAAAACACTTCCGCTCAAAAAGCCAGCTCACTGGTCGCGCGCGGGGAGAACCCCTCGCTGCAGCCCGGAAATATGAACTCTTGGCCAACTAAGCATAGGTCATGAAATTTAACATGGCAAAACAAAAAGAACAACAAGCCGGTTTTGTGCTAAATGACAGGGATGGCGACATTCGGCTCGCCGTACTGATTGAGCGGGTATATTTTCGACCGCTGTTCCGAAGTATCCTGGATCGCCTGCGAGGCACGCGTTGATGCCGTACCTTTACCTTTTGATTGCCATCGTGGCCGAAGTCATCGCCACCAGTGCCTTGAAGGCCTCGGCGCAGTTCAGCCGTCCGCTCCCTAGTCTTATTGTAGCGGCCGGTTACCTGTGCGCCTTCTACTTCCTGGCGCTGGTGCTCAACACCATTCCGGTGGGGATTGCCTACGCCATCTGGTCGGGGCTCGGCATCGTGCTGGTTGCCGTCGCCGCGGCCTTCCTCTATCGCCAGGTGCCTGATTGGCCGGCCGTGCTGGGGATGGCAATGATTATCGGCGGCGTCGTGGTTATCAACCTATTCTCAAAAACGGTCAGCCATTGAGATGGAAGTGTCCGGATGCTCGGCGGCCCAGGCGAACCATTTGACCTGAATGCCGTCAAGCCATTCGAGTGTCCAGTGTTTCAGTTTGCCGTCGATGGCCCGGCCGGCAATGTCCCAATGGGAGCCGGTTTCTCTGTCGGTTACCGGTTTGCCCGCGGCCTGAGCATCACGGTACAGGGTCACGCGCTTCGGCTGGCCTGGCATGCCCGAAGGCGGTGTGGCCACCGGCCGGTAAGCGGCGGCCGTGCCGGTCTTGTCCTCCCAGAGCACTACGAGAGCCTGGCTGTTTAGCTGATCCGCAATCAATCCCGATCGGGCCAGCCGTGCCGTGGGGTAGGCCCGCGCCTGCCCGCCGTCGACCACGCCGAGGATCGCTTGCTCGGCGGGCAAACGCTTGTCGTTGGCGACGCGGCTCTTCCGCGAGTCCTCGTTCAGCGCCGTCGGCAGCTCGAGCGGCTGGTACCTGTCGTACATGTGGTAGGCGACACTGCCGGGATAATGTTGCAGCCAGAAGCCCCACTGGCTGACGAGAGTCGGCACCGGCTTCAGGTGGGCGCCCTTTTTCGGACCGTCAAAAGCCAGGCCGGTCAAGCAGGAGTAAAGCGTGCCATCCTTGTGGCGCATGACCATGACGCCGTTGCGCCAGCCATAAAAGGAAAAATCGTAGGATGGGGCAAAGCCGCGCGCATAGCCCGCATCCGGGTCATAGACAAAGACGCCGTAGCTATCGCTGATGACGCGGTACGGATTGAGAAAGAAGCGGATAGGGATGGCGCCGCCGTTGTACTTGCCCTTGGTGTCCCGAATCCAGCACAGCACAGGTTCTTCCGGGCTCAGCTCCCCGGCCCGGCGCTTGGCTTCATCCCGGCAGTGGGAGCAATCCGGATTAACCAACGTTTTGAAAGCCTGGGGCTTAGTGATCAAAGGCGGCCGCTGCGCCGGTAAGTCCTCGGTGCTCGACGCGCCCAGCAGCAACGGCAGGATGATGATGAGAGTTTGCATGCCAGGCGATTATGCTGCGCAAGATCGCATAATGCAATAAAAAACCAAGCCCGGCCAGAGCTGTCAACGTCTTGCCCGCCTGACACTTGCGGACAGCCACGGCATCGTGCGTTTTCTCGCGCCGCCTGACTGTTGCTTGCCAAGGCTCAACTTGTGACCTACGCTTCATAACAAGGACCCTCTCCCTGGAACCACTATCGAGCTGTCCCCGGTTCCGTGGCAGTTTCCCGTCACTTCGAACAAGTGCAAGATCCCCATCGAAGTTTTCCGCAAGAATGCGTGAAGGGCGTCGCGCGCCTGGAAACCAGTCCTGAAGCTGGAGGTATTGAAGCCATGTATCTGCAAGCACAAAAAACTGCTCGTCGTGGAACCATTGTGCCGCTGTTTGCGGTGCTGTTGATTCCGATTCTGGCCATGCTCTGTTTTTCGATCGATGCCGGCTGGATGGTGCTGACCCGGACCGACCTGCAGAGCACGGCCGATGCCGCCGCCCTCGCCGGCGCGGAGCAACTGCAAGAACTTTATGTCCAGTACAATTTGCCCAACAACCTCAACCAGGCCACCGTGCTGGCGACGGCGACCGGGAATACCCCGGGTTCACCCATGGCCACGGCGGAGAAGATTGCCGCACTCAACAAGGCCGGCAATGTCTACATCACGCTTCTCGACCAGGACGTGCACTTCGGCTTCCTGGACGGCAGCGGCAACTACACTTCTCCCTATGCCGGGTTCCCGAACACCATTGAAGTGACCGTGCGCCGCGACGGCACCGCGAACACGCCGCTGCAACTGTTCTTTGGCGGCATTCTTGGCATTCCCACGGCTAACCTGCAGGCCACCGCGCGGGCCACGATTTATGTGGGTACCGTGTCGAGCTTGAAAGTCATTCCCGGCGTCGGCGCCCACATTTTGCCGGTGGCCCTGGATTACAAGGTCTGGGACAATTTCTATGCCACCGGCGTGTCCCCTGACGGCGCCATTCATCTGAACGTCAGCAATGCCAGCCCGGAGCTGAAAGTCTATCCCTACCCGGGAAATGCCCCGGGTAACTTCGGCCTGCTCGACGTCGGACCGCCGGCTAACAACGTGCCGGCTTTCCGCAACTGGATCGACAACGGCCAGACGCCCAATGACATCAACTTTTTGCTGGATAATAGCCTGTTGCCGGTTTCCATGAACGCTCCCAAGAGCTGGAAGTGCGGCCCGGGTCTGAAGAGCACGCTGACGAGCGATTTTAACTCGCAGATGTGGCAGCCGAACCTGATCCCGTTGTTCAAGGCGGTGCAATATCCGTCGGATGCCAACGGCAACACCTATATTGCCGCTTCAGGAACCGGGCAGAACGCCACCTATGCCATCGTCGGCTTCGTCGGCGTGGCTATTTCCAACGCTACAGGCAGCGGCAGCAACATGAATATCTCCATTCAGCCCATGGCCGCCATCGATCCGTCGGAGGTGATCCTGAACACGATCCCCGCAGGCACGCAAAGGGATCCGCTGACGCCCAGCGTGCCGACGCCGACGACCTATACCACTTTCAGTTCGGCGAAACTCACCTATTGAGGATGTTTCCGGGGGTGGGTGTCGTCCAAAGGTAAAAAGAAAGGGCTGGCTCACGAGCCAGCCCTTTTGCATGCGCGGATGTCACGCTGCCCCTCATCGCGGCACGAGCCGCAACCAAACATTGCTTTGCATGCATTGCATGGGTACGCCCGTCTGCAAGTCTCTTGGCGGCCTTGGCGAACTTGCAAAAAAATCGCCAAATTCTGTCCGAGAACAGCAAAATCCTATTGACGCTGGCAACTCTTTTTGCATGCCGAACGACGCGCGCGACGAAGACGGCCCACCCGTGGCCATTTTGGGGGAAGCTTTCAGGCGTTTCCCGTGGTGCAGAATTCTGCACCACGGGACCAGACGACTTGCCTTGCCCGGTTAGTTGGTCAGTTTGCTCGTGGCAGTTTGCGGGGTGTCGGCACGAAGATGGCCAAGACTTGGTCATGTTGGGCGAGGCTCATTGTCCGCAGCAAACGCAGGGCACCGAGTTTCCCGGATTGCGTCATTCGATTGCCTTAAAGTAAAGTCAACTTACTTTATCAGTTTGCTCCGCAATGCTCCCCCCCACGCGAATCCGCATCAATTTGAGTAATTCTGGATAAAATTTCAGTCCTGAAAACATTTCTCATTGAATGGCATTCCGTTCGCTGCTTTTCGAGGCATTTTGTCAGGTCCGCCCTTGCAGCCGCGGTTGGCCGTTTCTGCATCCTCGGGTGGCCGACAAGACGGGGAGTGGGTTCAAGCAAGCAAAAATCACGTTCCGTTTCCTGTTCTTGCACTGGCTTTTCATCAGGGCTGGCGGTGCCGGGCTTTCCGGTGTCGCGAGCCTTGAACTTGCATCGGGGGAGGATCGCCATGCTGCCGAACTGGCTGACGCTGCGTCGTCGTCGGAAACACACCGGATCTCAGCAGCCGCTGCTGCCCAAAGCCTATCTGCACTGCGAGGCGCTGGAAAAACGCCTGCTGCTCTTCGGCCCCGGGCATGGCTTCGGGCCGCCGGTGGCGGTTAGCGATAGCTACAACGTGCTCCACAACCATGCCTTGAGCGTGGCCGCGCCCGGCGTGCTCGCCAACGACAGCTCGGGCAGCGGCGGCGCGCTTAGCGCCGTGCTCCAGTCCAATCCGGGCCACGGCAGCTTGACCTTCAATGCCAACGGCTCCTTCACCTACACGCCGCAGACCAATTTCGCCGGCAGCGATTCCTTCACCTACGAGGCCTACGACGGCAGCTCTTACAGCAGCCCGGCCACCGTCACGGTCAATGTCACCGACCAGCCGCCCGTGGTGCTCAATCCCGGCTCACAGAGCGGCAATGAAGGCAACAGCGTCGCGCTGGCCATGTCGGCCAGCGACGCCGACGGCGATCCGCTGAGCTTCAGCGCCAGCAGCCTGCCGGCCGGACTGACCATCAATGCGGGCACCGGGCTGATCTCCGGCACGCTCGGCAACCAATCCGCAGGCACCTACACCACGACGGTTACGGCCAGCGACGGCATCACCACCGGCAGCGCCAGCTTTACCTGGACCGTTGCCGACACGACCACGCCCACGCTCACGAACCCCGGCCACCAGCTCAACCAGGCCGGCAGCAGCATCAGCCTGACCATCGCCTCCGCCGACGCGGATAACGATGCGCTGAGATTCACCGCCACGGGCCTGCCCACCGGCCTGAGCATTAACAGCACGGGGCTGATCAGCGGCACCATCAACGGCAATGTGTCCGGCACCTCCACCGTGACGGTCACGGCCAGCGACGGCAGCAACCAGGCCAGCGTGAGCTTTAGCTGGCAGGTGGCCTCGCTGAGCCCACCGGTACTGACCAACCCGGGCACGCAGAACAACGCCGAGGCGGATGCCGTGTCGTTGCCGCTCGCCGCCAGCGATCCCAACGGCCTGACCATCAGCTATGCGGCCAGCGGCTTGCCGGCCGGCCTGAGTATCGACGGCAACACCGGCATCATCAGCGGCACGATCAGCTACGGCGCGGCCCAGGTCAACGGCGGCCGCTACAGCGTCACGGCCACCGTCACCGACCAGGTCGGCGCCAGCGCCAGCCAGACCTTCTCCTGGACCATCGCCCACACCAACCGGCCGCCCGTGGCGACCAATGAGAGCATCACGGCTACGGCAGACAACGCCCTCGTCTTCACGCTCACGGCCAGCGACCCGGACAACGATCCCTTGACCTACCAGGTCGTGGGCAATCCCAGCCACGGCACCGTGAGCCTGGCCGGCAGCACCGCCACCTACACGCCCGCGGCCCATTACCTGGGCAGCGACAGCTTCACCTTCAAGGCCAACGACGGCCAGGCCGACAGCAACACTGCCACGGTGAGCCTGACGGTGCAGGCAGCGCCGATCACGGCCAACGGCCGCAATGTGAGCGCCAATGCCGCCGGCAGCGGTTCTCTGCTGGTGGCCACCTTCACGAGCGGCGATCCCCTGGCCGCGGCCGCCCAGTTCAGTGCCACGATCGCCTGGGGCGATGGCCAGACCTCGGCCGGCACGGTCACGGCGGATACCGGCGGCGGCTTCGATGTCAGCGGCAGCCATGCCTACGCCGAGCACGGCATCCTGCCCACCCAGGTCACCATCAGCGACAGCGGCAGCAGCAGCGCCACGGCCAGCGGCTCCGCCAACGTCCCCTTCGGCGTCAATAGCAACGCCCAGTCGGCGGGCGGCGTTAACTTCTTGCCCAGCGGCAGCACCCCCGCGGCGGGGCAAGTCTCCAACGCGCTTGGCGTAGGTGTCCCAACCGGGTCGTCATCGGCTTCCAGTGGTTCCCCGTTCAACCGCGCCATCCCCATCGGCAGCAACGGCCGCGCCGGCGGCAGCAGCGGCAGCACGCCCAACGGCTCCCTGGCCAACCAATGGCTGCGCGGCCAGCAAACCAATCGCTCCAGCGGCGGCGCTGGCGGCCAAGGAACCGTGCCGCTCTCGCCGAACAGCCCCCTGGCCTCGGGGAGCATCGACGTGGCCGGCGGCAGCTTGCCCGCCGCCGGCAGCTTCAGCCTGAGCGTCGGCAGCTTGCCCACCGGCGGCAGCTCCGGCGGTGGACTCAATCCCATCACCCCCGGCTACCACAGCTATAGCTGGACCGTGCACCAGAGCACCAGCAACGCCGACGGCAGCACCACCACCATCGACGAGACCATCTCCTACTACTACAGCGGCCTGCCCTACGCTACTCCGGACGCGGGCGATTTCAGCGTCACCGTGACCTACGGCTACTCCTTCACCATGCACGCCGTCACCGCGGGCAGCAACCGCACCGTCACCGAGGATGAAAGCGACAGCTACAACTACGTTATGCAGCTGACCGGCAGCGGCGACACCGTCAGCTACACCATCGACGACAGCGGCGCCGACAGCCTCAGCAGCACGGCCACCGGCAGCTCCTCGCAAAGCGGCAGCAGCGGCAGCAACAGCAACACCTACACGCAGCAGAGCCAGAGCAACGACAGCTACACCCTGCACGAGACCGGCAGCTCTTCGCAAAGCGGCAGCACCAGCAACAGCTACTCCTTCGCCTCCAGCGGCTCCAGCAGCTCCAACGACCAGGAGTCGGGCACCGCCACCATGACCGGCGCCGACAACAGCAGCGGCAGCGACACCTACACCTACCAGGCGTCCACCGCGGACAACCATAGCTACACCGAGTCCGGCAGCGCCAGCAACGGCACAAGTATGACCAGTTCCAACTACTCCGACACCGGTAACAGCACCTCTTCCTGGACCGATCACGGCAGCGAGACCATGAACTCCCCCGCCGGACAGGATGTGGCCCTGCAGGCCGGCGGCAGCAGCAGCACGCCGCCCACCGACCAGACCACCGACAGCTTCGCCGACACCGCCGGCAGCAACAGTACCTACACCATCACCGTGACCGGCAGCAACGGCGCCTTCACCACCGTCATGAACCAGAGCGGCAGCGACACCAGCACCGCCGGCGACCAGGGCACCGACACCTACGACGACATCTCCGGCGTCGCCGACCCGCGCACCGCCGATGCCAGCGCCACCATCGCCCAGGAGGACCAGGGCAGCGACAATTTCAACAATACCGACACCGGCAACGACGGCTACACGTTAGCGGAGTCGTACAGCTACGACGGCAGCCAGTACACCCTCAACAGCCTGAGCGAGACCGAGACCGGCGGCGACAACTTCACCACCCAGGACCAGTCGTCAGACACCGTGCACGACACCGGCACCGGCCTCAACGACACCAGCACCGGCGCCACGAACGCCAGCGACCAGGGCAGCGACACCTTCACGGTGCAGATCTCCGGCAGCGGCAACACCGTTACCGTCACCCTGGACGGCAGCGGCCAGGACCAGCCCACCTCCAGCGACCAGGGCACCGAGAACTTCGACCAGACCGCCGCCGCCAGCGTGGCCGGGGCCAACAGCCCTGGCGGCACCGGCAGCAACAACAGCGCCGCCCTCGGCAACCAGTGGTCCGACACCGTCACCGGCGGCAATGTCACCGAGGAGGACAAGGGCAGCGACAATTTCACCGATAGCGACACGGGCAAAGGCAATGTCACCCTGCACGAAGTCGATACCTACACTAACGGCGTCGCTGCCGTGACCAGCTTCTCCCTCGATGCCACGAGCAGCGACACCTTCACGAGCACCGACAAGGTCAACGACACCTGGACCGACGACAGCAGCCAGCAGGACCAGGCCAGCCTGACTGCCGCCGACAGCAGCCAGTCGAGCGGCAGCGCCACCGGCGGCAGCAGCGACCACGAGCAGGCGAGCGGCACGTTCAACGAAACCGACGGCGGCACCGACAGCGTCAAGCTGCACATCTCCGGCTCGGGCAACAGCTACACCGCCACCGTGCACGAGGGCATGAGCGATACCTACCAGGACAGCGAAGCCGACAACACCACCTTCAACGACAGCAGCACGCTTAACAGCAGCGAGCTGGACCCGACCGCCGGCGCCTCGGCCGCCGGGCAGGCGACCGCGGCCGCAACCAACGGCGGCGTCACCGAGACCGACCAGGGCAGCGAACAGGGCAGCGGCACGGACAAGGGCACCGATAACGGTTCGCTGGACGAGTCCATGACCATCGACCTGGCCGCGAACACCGTCACGCTCAACAGCTTCAGCTTCACGGACAACGGCAGCGACAACTTCACGGCCGGCGACACCGGCACCGCCAACGTCACCGACCAGGGCAACAGCAACACCGCCAACGTGGTCAGCGACGGCAACAGCTCCACGGCCAGCCTCAACGACACCGCCACCGACACCTTCAGCGCCGGCGACACCGGCACCGGCACCTATACCGTCAGCGTCAGCGGCGACGCCAACTCCTACACCGTTACGCAAACCAGCACCGTCACCGACAACTATCAATCGAGCGATAGCTGGAGCGACCAGTGGAATGACAGCGGCACCGGCCAGGGCAAGAACGTCGCCCAGTCCGCCGATCCGAACGCCCCCACCGTGACCACGCTGGGCACGGCCACCGTCACCGACCAGGGCAACGATCAGGAAACCGTACAGGACGGCGGCCAGGAGACTGTGACGGAGAGCGAAACGCTGACGGTCGCCAACAGCGCCGCCACGTTGACCAACGTCACTCTCAGCATCACCGGCCAGGACACGTCCACCGACAACGTCAGCGGCGTGGACACGATCACCGCCAACGGCACGAGCAACACGGCCATCACCGATCCCACCTCCCAGGTGGTCGGCGGCACCGACACCGCCACCGACCAGGAGCAGGCCACGGACAACTTCACCCAGAAGGTCACGGCCACCGACAACTACAGCGAGACCATCTCCGGCTCGGGCACGACCTACACCGTGACCACCGGTGACAGCATCACCGACAACTACCAGACCAGCGACCAGGGCAACGACCAGTTCAACGATGGGAACACCGAGCAAGGGACTGCCGCAGGCCAGTCCGCCAACGCCACCAACACCGTGGGTGACCAGGGGGGCGACACCTTCCAGATGAATGACCAGGGCAGCGATACGCTGAGCGATAGCAACACCACCACCTACGCCAACGGCGTAGCCACGCCCGGCAGCTTCAGCATGGACGCCAGCGGCCAGGATGCGCCCAGCATCTCAGAGAACGGCACGGAGACGGTGACCGATGACGGCAGCAATGTGGCCAGCGACCTGCAGAATGCCGCCGTCGGTTCGTCGTCCAGCGGCACGGCGAACGTCCACGACAAGGGCGTGGATAATTTCAACGATCAGCAAACGGCCACTGACAGTTATAGCGAGCACATCTCCGGCACGGGCGCCAGCTATACTACGACCATGGATGAGAGCGAAAGCGTGAGTTCGCAAAACAGCAATCAGGACACGCAGACGTTCGATGACACCGGCACGAACCTGCTGGGCGACACGGCGAGCAACGGCAGCAGTCCCAGCAACGCCGAACAGGCCGACGGCAGCGAAGGCATGAACATCGGCAGCAATGATAGCGAGAACATCGGCTTCCACGAGGTGCTGTCGGTGGCGAGCGGCGTGGCCACGATCACCGGCCTCTCGGTCACCATCGGCGGCAACGACAGCAGCACCGAAGCCGACAACGGCACGGCGACGCTGGACGACAGCGGCAGCAACAGCAACCTGCATTCCACGGACAACTTCACCGACCGGAACGCGTTCGGCGACAATTACACGATCACGGTCACCGGCAGCGGCACGACCTTCACGACCACGGTGGACGTGGGCGGCACCGAGAACGCTACGAATAGCGATGGTTTCGGCGACAGCGGCAGCAGCAGCGGCATCGGCGGCAACTGGCAGACCGGCTTCCTGGCCTCAATCCAGAATGCGCCTGCCGGCCAGACACCCGTCTCCGACACGGGTTCGGACAGCGGCAGCGACAACGAGACCAACGGCGATTCCTTCAGCATGCACGAGGTCGTGACCACGAACGGCGACCAAACGACCATCACCGACTTCTCGCTGAGCGCCTCGGGCTCGGACAGTTTCGGGGACAGCGAAAAAGGCAGCGACACGGCAGGCCAGGCCACAGACAGCTTCACGGAAACGGATCATGGTGGCGACGAGTTCACGCTCAGCGAAACCGGCAGTTCGCCCAACGGCGTCTTCCAGGTGGACAGCTTTCACTACCACGCAGACGGCTCCTACACTGAAACTGACGACTCAGCCGCCAGCGACGGCACGCACACCAATGACACGGACGAGACCATCACCGAAAGCTACAACGTCGATGAATCCGGCAGCGGCGACAATATCACGTTTACCGAAACAGACAACACGACCACTACAACGGACAATCCATCATCGAGCAGCGATCCCGCCAACACCTACAACGCGGACACCTCTTCGACCACGACGTTACAGCGGGCGTCGAACGGCACGATCGGCAGCGATAGCCCGGTTGTAAGCAGCTTCACGCAGCAGAAGAATACGCAGTCACATTCGAGTTCGGCGGGCAGCGGTACCAACAGCAACGGCTCGACTTTCGTGAATTCGTCCAGTTCCTCGACGACCACGTCGCTCGTGACGAACGGCAGTGAGGCAAATGGTGTGACCGTCATCGCAAGTCTGAGCTACAGCAGCACCACGAGCGGCCAAGTGAACACTCAGACGACCAACCCCGATGGCTCGACATCGCAGACCAGCACGCCATCGAGCTCGACAACGGCGGAGACCGGCAGCGATAGTGCGGGTTACACGCACGATTACTACTGGTCGACCGTGTCGAATTGGGTGAACACGGCCAGCGATGGCAGCAGTACTAGCGGTAGCTCACCAAGCGATGGACGCTCTGAACAGGTGTCGACTGTCACCAGCCAAAGCCCGCAGGATCTCCAGCTATCTATGTTGGAAGCGCCGGCGGGGCCCTCGGATGCCGTTAACCTCGAACTTGCAGCCTTTGCCCTAGCGGCTCCGCCCGTAGCTGCCGAACCGGAACGATGGCATCACCTCATTCCGCAGACACTAGCTGGGGAAACCGGGATCGATAAGATCGTCAATATTCATCTGAAGGAATTCGCACGAATGATGCCCGCCTCTCTCCATACGGAACTTGAAAAAGCTGGCTGGGAACTCGATTGGGCAGCGTGGATCTCAAAGCAGAAAGGCACAATCTCTGCACAGCAGATCCAAGCGAAAATAAAAGACATGATGACCAGCGACAAATACAAGGCCTTCTTTAAGGATCCTCGGGTAAGAATGCCTGACTTCGCCAACTACATGGACTACTTGAAAGGAGGGAAGAGATATAGCGACATTTTGAAAAGGGTCACCGACGCAGAGACGGCCTTGAAAAGCGCGAAAACAACAGCCGAGATCGCCAAAGCCAAGGATGCTTTGGCGAAAGCTCGAAACGCTCTAACGACGGTGGAAAAGCAATACGAATTCGAGCGGATTCTCGGCCAGATGAAATACAAGTATGCCTCGCGATTGCTCCAGACTGGCAAAGGATCCAGGCTTCTGGCTCTCTTGGGCAGGTTGGCAAAGAACCCAGTAATCCGGGTTGGTGGAAAGCTCCTTGTCGTAGTGGGAAATGTACTGATGGTTGTCGACGTGGTTAATGCCGCTAACCGTGTCGATTACCTTAACGCGCTCCGGGACGCCACCAAGGAGCTCAACAAGCTGCTCATTGACGCTCTCAGGGCCACGCCTTATCAGCTCCCCGAATCGACGCTGGTGCCCTTGAAACAGTACTACTTAAGTCTGCGAAGGTTGGTGGAGATGGACGACGAGCTAGCCGCGCAGAATCCTGCACTAAAAAAGGTACTTATCGAGATTCTGGACGCGATTCAACATAACATTAATATAGCTGCGGGCACAGAAGGTGGCGGTTTCTGGGTTTTCCCCGAGGGTGGAGACCCAAGTTTCCCGCCGCGGCAACCGCCACCAACCGAAGACGACTAATCCACAACTAATCCCGCCGGAGCGGAATCATGCGACCGGATCAGTACGGCGACCCACTTCCGGACGGGGCCATCCGACGTCTGGGAACCCTTAAGTTTCACAACGGAGCTCGGGCACTACTTTTTCTACGTGATGGCAGCTTGCTGGTAGCCGGTCATGGCCCGTTCCTCGAACCTGGCCTGTCGTTGCACTGGTTGGATGGGCGAACATTCCAGGAGCGGAAAACGCAAGCCGGCCACCAGGCCGATATTGTGTGTTTGGCGCTGTCGGCCGATGGACGGATGATCGCTTCCGGGAGCGAGGACACGACCATCATTCTTTGGGATGAAACAGGCAAGAAACTCTGCCATTTACGGGAGGGGAGCAAAGACGGCACCGAGGAGTTGAATTTCTCGGAGCCGCCGCCCATGGCGGTCTTCGGCGTCGGGTTTTCCCAGAACGGGTCGACACTTGTTTCCGCTCATCGATACGGCAGGGTACTGATTTGGAATGCACTATCAGGGGAGGTGCTCCAAACGCTTGACCTGAAGGAACGCATTGCCGATGTGGTGGTTTCGCCACAGCAAAATGTCGGGTGCGTGCGCTTGCATGAAGGCAGGCTCGTGGCCTTTGACTTGGCGTCCGCCCAAGTCTTATGGTCGGAGGCCGCCGCGGAGGGCTGGGACGATTCCATCACAGTTTGCCCCGCGGGTCGTCAGGTCGCGGCGCGCGCAGCGAACGGCTCCATCTGTTGTTGGGATGCCCGTACTGGTAAGCTCCTGCAGAAGGGGCCGCGCTATAGCGAAGGGGTCACGGGTCTGGCCTTCTCGCCGGATGGAACGTTGCTTGCAGTGGCGGGGCTTTATGGACCCATTGACATCATGTCGAGCACACTGGCGGAACTGCGTCAGCGCATTCCTGTGCTGGGGGAGCCGGGGCGTTTGAGCTTTTCTACCGATGGCCAAGCTTTGGTCGTGGCCATTTCGTCCGGCTTTGGCTCGTGGGAGGTGACTAGCGGTAAGGAACTAGTGCGCATCGATGGTCCTAAAGTCATTCGTGACATGTCTCTGTCCCCCGATGGGCGTCTTGTCGCCGTGGCGGAAAGGGCGACCGTCGGGCTGTGGGCATTGAGTTCGACGAGACGAGTTGGACAAGTGAGACGGCCTGGCGGCCTTGTAGTGTTTTCTCCTGCTGGCAAGATACTGGCCTCCGTCGAAGTCAACCAGCCGATTGCGCTGACTGACATAGAAAGCGGAGCTGACATTTGGCATCTCGACGCGCAGTCGTGGGTCCGCGCCCTGGCATTCAGCCCCGATGGACAATTCATCGCCTCGGGCGATTACGAAGCGGAAGAGGGGTCGCGCATTATGGTGTGGAATGTACAAACGGGAGAATTGCTTCGTGTTGTGCGGGGCGAGCCATGGCCTTCATTGGAGGAGGAGAAGGTCGAATCCGATGAACTGCAAGATAAGATCCCGGATACTTCCATGCCGGACGATATTTGGGATGCCCACTGCTTGGCGTTTTCGCCTGACGGCCGGATTTTGGCCTCAGCGGGACTTGAATCGAAGCAGCAAACACCAAGCATGGACTGCGAATCCATTATCCGGCTATGGTCCTTCCCGGGTTTCGGTGACTGGCGGGGGCTCATAGGCCACAAGAGTTTTGTCACTGCCCTGGCTTTCTCACCTGATGGTGAGATACTTGCCTCGGGCTCCCACGACAAAACTGTAATCGTTTGGGATTTGGCTACCGAGCAACTGCGCTTCATCCTGGAAGGTCATGATGGTCCGATCAAGAGCGTCGCCTTCTCTCCGGACAACCGATACTTGGCGTCGGCGGGTGAAGATTGCACCGTAAGTCTCTGGGAACTCTCCACCGGTCGGCAAGTAAGAAAGCTAACCGGCCATGTCCGGGAAGTGGTGAAGGTCGCTTTCCATCCTAGCGGCCAATCCCTCCTCTCCGGTTCCTGGGACAATACGGTGCTCGTGTGGGACTTCGAGGCAATAAGCAGGCGACTGAAAGCGGACTCGCCCGTTGACTGAGGCGCGGCGAGCCATTCTAATGCCTGCATCGCCGGCGCTGACAAATCTGCTTCGAGCGCCGGAATTGGCCCTGCTTAGCGATTGCTGCAGTTGTCCAATTCTTAGCAAGGAACGACTGAAAATGATCCCTTCACCACGGCCTCAGCGCGCTCTTTTCGAAACGCTCTTCCTCTCCCTGATCTGCTTCCACAGCATCGGACTAAGCGCCGAGCTTTCCGCAGGGCCGCCGCGAAGTTTGACGGTCTCCGCCGACATCGCGAACGTGAACACCTTGAAGCAGAACTGGACGGACGCCGAGGGCAGTTGGTTTTACAGCGTGCCTCAAGGCTCGCGGTTGATCCCGTATGATCGGTTTCTCAACCTGGAGCAAGTGGATTCGCAAGCGAAGTTTCGCGATATGGAGCACATGCGCACGCTGCGCACAGGCGAAGCCCAGGATCAGCAGCCGGCGTCTGGAAGCGCGAGAAGGAGTGGCTCAAGGAAACGGGGTCCTTGGTCCTTGGGGTTTTATCAATCGCCCGAGTTGACGCCGGAACAGGCGGCGGCAGAAGCGCCCTACGGGCATGGCGACCTCTTCATGCAGGGTTACTATGACGTGGGCGACAAGATGGTGGTGGCCAACGAGGTGGCCATGCTCATCGGCGACGCTGTCACCGGCGGCGGTTTGAAGATCTGCAAGGCGGGCAAGGTTCTCAAGTGGGGTGTGTATGGCGTGCGTGCTTTGCAAGTCGCTGGCAGCAGCTACCAAGCCTATAACAACTTCAGCAACGGCAATTATGCGGCTGGTGGACTAAATGTCCTTCAGGCGATTGTGGGCATCATCGGTTTCCGAGGCCCGTGCTTCGCGGCGGGGACACCGTTGCTCACCCCGACAGGCGAGAAGCGGATTGAGGACTTCCAACCGGGCGATTGGATTTTGTCTGCGCCGGAGAACGATCCCGCGGCGCCGGTCGAGGCCAAGTACGTTGAGGAGGTATTCGAGAGTCGGGCGGTGCTGTGGAACTTGCACGTCGGCGGACAGGTGATTCAGACGACCGCGGCGCATCCATTCTGGGTCAAAGGCAAGGGCTGGGCCCGTGCCAGAGAGCTTAAGCCCGGGGACCTGCTGCGCGGCCACGATGGTCGCTGGACGCCGGTAGAGGAGTTATTCGACACCGGTGAAGAAGTGCCGGTTTACAATCTGCAAATCGCGGCGGAAAGAAAAGGGAAAGAAAAGGGGAAAGAAAAGGTGTCAGGACCCTTTAATCTTGACAACTAGCCCGATGACCGCTACACTTCCGGGTCATGGGAAGACCTTATCGCACCGCCCTGGGTGGCTACGTGTATCACATGCTCAATCGCGGCAATGGACGCTTGCGCATCTTCCATAAGGACGGCGATTACCAAGCATTCGAACGCATTCTGGGCCAGGCCTTGGAACATGTGCCCGGCATGCGACTCTTGGCATACTGCTTGCTGCCCAACCACTGGCACCTGGTCGTCTGGCCGCGCCACGACGGTGAGCTTTCCGACTTTGGCCACTGGCTGACGCTCACACATACGCAACGCTGGCACGCGCACTATCACGACGTGGGCGCCGGTCATCTGTATCAGGGCCGCTTCAAGTCCTTCCCGGTAGCTCAGGATGAT
>Ga0185299_10000862_pt1 | contig 70477 bp, 51 predicted proteins | sample PaiPotPPA55metaG_FD_128002 | JGI IMG/M metagenome (GOLD analysis project Ga0185299, IMG submission 128002) | Iron sulfur acid spring bacterial and archeal communities from Banff, Canada, to study Microbial Dark Matter (Phase II) - Paint Pots PPA... ...
GACGCTGGAAGATCCTGCGGCACGTCAAGATCAGCCCATCGAAAATCACCGACCTCACCCGAGCAGCCCTCGTACTCACCCAGTTCGAACACAAGATGATCGGGTGAATCTTGCTGAGATCACGTCAATGAGACCGAGTATTCCGGTAGGCGTGGTCGACTGCGCGGCGTCTACTCTCCATTGAGAGACAAATTGGCTTTTGCAACGCTCAACGACGCACTTTGGAGGCACCCGTGTGGCTGCGCGCCCGGATACGGGAGGAGATGACAGCCGCGATACACGGGGGAGATCTCAAGCTGGATAGCTACGCGGGGCCGCCCGGTGACCCGGGCCTGCTCGCGATCGCGCCGGGCGATCCGGCGTGGCGAGTGCACGGGCACCCGGCAGGCATGATGATCGGCGGATTCGCCGCGCTTATGCTGCAGTCCCTGCACCCGCTGGCGATGGCCGGGGTCGATCAATACTCCGACTACCGAACCGACCCGATCGGCAGGCTCAACCGCACCGCGCGCTTCATCATGACGACGACATTCGGATCGAGGTCGGCGGCGGAGGAAGCGATGGCTGTCGTGAGCCGAATCCACGGCCATGTGCGCGGCACTGCTCCCGACGGCCGGCCTTATCAAGCGGACGACCCCGAACTGCTGACCTGGGTGCACACCACCGAGGTGCGCAGTTTCCTTACGGGATACCAGGTTTACGCGCAGCGTCGGCTGCGGCTGGCTGATGCCGAATGTGACACCTACTACGCGCAGGCAGCCCCGGTGGCCGAGGCGTTGGGCGCCATGGAAGTGCCGCGCAGCGTGCACGCGGTCGAGAAGTACTTGGACCGGATGCGCCCTCAACTGCGCGTCACCCCGGCCGCCCTGGAGAGCATCCGATTCCTCCGCGGATTCGGCCGCAACCGTCGGGAACGTTGGCTGACTCATCTGCTGATGAACGGCTCCGTCGGTCTGCTGCCGGAGTGGGCCCGCACCCAACTTGGTATACATCGCCCGGCCGCCGTGCGAATCGCTTGGGATCGCCCGCGGGCGGCTGCGGTGGGACGTGTACTCGGGTGGGCGCGCGGCCCCTCCGAGATCCACGCCGCAGCCCGAGCCCGCTTGGAAGTTGCGCCTGGGCGGGACATGTGATGCGTCGTGGCTAGTCCTCCATCAAGCAACTTTCCGCGGCCGCGAGGTCGATGAGGCATGCCGCGTTGAGGATCAGGTCGACGCAGCCGGAATCGTGGTCGTAGTGGCCTGTCATCTCGGCCACCGAGCCGGCGAGCTCGGGTTCTTCGACCTGTTCGAGGATCATGATCGCCACGTGCGATCGCCAGGTTGCTTCGATGTACTGGGCCACGGACGAGCTGAGAATGGAGACCGGAGGCTTGGGGAGCCCCGCGTGGTAGATCAGTAGGGCCCCAGGAAGATCGCGCTCCGTGATCGGCGCGGGAAGCGCGTCAGCCATTCAACGTCAGAAGTGGACGCAGCCGAAGCCGCCGGGTCGTCCGCCGATCGCCTGGGAGCTCCGTGACCTGATCATCCGGTTCGGCGGCGAGAATCCGCGCTGGGTCTGGAGCGGCGTCATGGATCGTTTCATGCGCGGCCCGCCGAAGAGCGGTTCGCGCCAGGCGTCGGCGGCCGCCTTCACCGTCCGGGTGAGGACGCTACTGCCAGGTCACGTCGTCGAGTTGGAAGTCGCCACCCCACGGCGTGTAGGTGGTGCCGAGGGCGGAGAAGCCCACCTCGATCCGGCTGACCGCGGACGCGCCGGACCAGCCGGTCAGCGCGAGCGACAGGGGCGTCCAGGTGTTGGGCGAGACCGGATAGGTCTTCGTCAGCACGCTGCCGTCGGCGCCGGTCAGCGTGATGATCGCCTGATAGCCGGTCGCGTCGGGCACCCCGCCCCAGCTGTTGAAGTCCAGTGAGAAGGTGCCGGCACCGGACAGGTTCAGCGGCGTGGTCGGCGCGACGTAGGCGCTGCGTTCTGTGGTCGCCGGCACCTGGTCACCCGAGGCTTGCAAGCAGCCTCCGGACACGCAGGTACCCGGCCCGTTCGCCGTTGAGGTCACCATGGCGACGGCGGCGGTGTTCTGCCCGGCCTGCCAGCCCTGGTTGCCGTCATCGAAGTTGTAGCCGGGCGGGCTGACGGTGATCGGCATGGTTTGCGTGGTCTTGGCCCGGCCGCTGGAGGCGGTCACAGTCACCTGGTAGGACCCTGGCTCTGCATCTGCGGGGACCACGACCTGCACCTGTGTGCTGCCGGAGGCCGCGACGCCGGGAATCGCCAACCGCACCTTCTGGGTGCTCGGGGTGACCTGCCAGCCGGCCGGGGCGTTCGTCGAGACCGTCACGTCCGTGGAGTGCTGCGCGACGACGCCGAGGGCGTTCTGGATGGTGACCGTGCCGTTGGCGTAGGTGTCGGCCGAGGTGGTGGTGGCGACGAGGGAAAGGCTCGTCGGGATCGTCGAGACGGGGTGCGCCGCGAGGGTGTGCGAGCCCGCGCCGACGCCGTCCACGTACACGTCGTTGCCGTCGCTGCTGGCCGCGGCCCCGCCGACGGCCCGCGAACCGTTCCATACCTCGCGCCCGTCGAGTGTGACCACGTCGCGTGCGCCGAAGGTCGGCACGGCCAGGCGCGCGCTGGTCGAGTGGGGAACGGTGACGTTCAGGGTGAGGCCGTCGCCCTCGATCCTCCACGCGGCGTCGATCGTGCCGTGCGGGGTGGGTACGGCGCCCTGTGCCCAGGTCAGGTCGCCCGGGTGCGGCACCACGTCGAACGTCGCGTAGCCACCGCTGGTCGGGGTGACTCCGAGGGTGTCGTTGGTCAGTGCGATAGTGGGTGCGGCCGCCCATCCGTGCGCCAGGCTGGTGAACTGCCCGAGCGCGGGCTGGCCGGCGGTGTTCATCGCCTCCCAGTAGGTGCTGCCGGGGTCTTGCGTCAGCTCGTAGCCCCACATCGAGTTCAGCAGCGTCTCGCCCTGGAGTTGGCTGAGCGGGTCGGCGTCGTCGAGCCGGTCCTCGGCTTCGAAGCCGCTGGGCAGCGGCTCATAGCTGGGGCTGATCGCGGAACTCGGCGCGTTCGGGGAAACGGTCAGCGAGCCGTATTCGCTCCAGTTGTTGGCCCGCAGGTAGGCGAGCGCGCTGGTGGCCTGCGCCGGGGAGGCCACGCCGGTGAGTATCGCGGTCGCGTTGGCGTCTTGCGGGTAGGCGTTCGGGATCTCCCGGGAGAGCCGGTAGGCGCCCGCGGTCGGATCCCACAGTTGCGCGTTGATCGCGTCGGCCACGGTCGTGGCGCGGGCCGCGTAGGTGGCCGCGTTCGCGCCCTGGCCCAGCGCCGTCGCCAACCGCGCCATCTGGTTGAGGTTCTGCACATACAGGGCATTGATATAAGTTTCGTGGCCGCAGTCGGAGTAGCCGTAGTGTCCGCACGCGTTCACCGCGCCGAACGCGATCAGCCCCTGCGGGTCCTGCGCGCGGACGGATTCGAGCCAGGCCACGGCCTGCTGCAGCCCGTTCCAGTCGGCGGCGAGGTAGTCGTCGTCTCCGGTGTAGAGCCAGTGCTGGTAGGCGTTGTCGACGAACCAGGTCACGTATTCGCCGTAGGTGGTCTCCTCGCCGAGGTTGTGCGGTCCGACCAGGCTTTCGGCCGGCACGAACCCGTCGGGCAGTTGCTGCGCGGCCAGTGAGCTGAGCGAGTTGTTCACCGCCGCGACGTCATCGGTGCTCAGGTAGGTGACCGGAGCCTCGACGGACAGGTCGCCCTGCCAGACCACCCGGTCCCGCTTCGCGCCGTCCAGGATCACCTCTTGATTCGGGTCCGCGCCCGGGATCTGCGCGTCCGCCTGGTCGGTCTCGCCGGTGGTGTACGGCCAGCTCTTGGCGGTGTTCGACATCCAGGTGTCCATCTGCACGGTGTATGCGCCGGCGTACCACTCCTTGTTCAGCTCGTTGTCGCTGGAAAGGAACCAGCCCTTGTACGCCGCCGGGTCCGGTTCGAGCGGGGCGGCTTGGAAGTCGAGCGAGACGTCGTTGAGCGTGACCGATCCGGGGCCGGCCAGGAAGAGCGTGAGATAGCGGAAGCCGCCGCGCGGCTGGCTGTCGGTGACGGTCGCGGGCAGGGTTGTGCTGCCGAGCGGGAGGGCGTGGCTGTCGGAGTCCCAGGTGTAGGCCGTTCCGGGGTATCCGTTCCAGATGTTGGCGGTATCGCAGCCGGGAGCGTACGCGGCCTCGCTGTCGTTCTGCGCTGCGGTCAGCGCCATCTGAGCCTTGGACTCGCTGAAGCAGGCATGCAGCCCGGGCGCCGATCCGGAGCCGGCCAGCACGTGGATGGAGATCTCACCGCCGACCTCTTTGCCGAAGTCCAGCGTCAGCAGCGGCGAGGTGGCGGTGGTGCCGGTGGAGGTCAGCGTCACCGAGCCTGAGCCGCCGAGCGCCGCGTCAGGGGCGCCCTGGATCGATCCGCCGCGCGCGTCGGCCGAGACCACCGAGACCGGCTGCACGGTGTGGCTGCTCGGGGCGAGCACGTAGGGCTGCCAGTCGCCCGGGCGCGGGGCATAGGCCGTATTCGTCCACGGAGTGTCTGCGGGGTTCGAGGAGTGCGGCGCGCCACTGGCGGCGGCGTGGTCCGACGCGGTCATGGTCGCGGCTACCGCCAGCGCGAGGGCCGAGCCCACGGTCACCAACTGCCGCAGTGATCGTCGTTCTCGTATCAACAGACTGCTCCATCGGATCGGCGTTGATCTCAGGAATCCACGCATCGAGCCGGGACGATGCGATTGAAACGTATCAATGCGCGGGGACGTGGTCAATGTGCCAGCCGCACCCCGGGCTGTCAAGAAGTTCCCGGACCTCTGTGACTCAGCGCCCTGAAGGTCGCGGCACTGTTTGACGCGCTGGCCGGCGGTGAGCGCGCTACTTGCTCAGGGCGTCAATTCCGCGATGCGCGCGAAGTTGCCGTTCTGCGGCTGTGAGGCGGTGACGACCACCTGGATCTGCGTGGTCGTCACCGGTGCGGTGAACGGGATCCAGAGATAGAGCGAGCTGTTGCCACTCACCTCTGCGTTGGTGACCCAGGCCGTGCCGTTCCATGTCTGTACTTCGAAATCGGTCGGCACGCCGTCGACGATGGATGCGAATCCGGCCCCGTCGAGGGTGACCGGCGACGGAGTGGTGACCGTCAGGGTGTCGGGGAACTGGCCGGGGTCGGCGTTGTTCCAGAATGTGGCCAGGCTGCCGTCGATGGCGTTCGAGGCGTAGTACGTCCGGGTCTGGCCGTTGTAGGTGTTGGGATCGTGTGTGCTGGACGCGGTCGCCGTGGTGCCGACGGGCCAACTGCCGAAGGAGAGCAGCTGCGTCGTCGTATCAGCGTGTTGTCCGTCAGCGGAAGCCTCGAGCGTGATCGTCTGTTCTCCGCCCGTGGTGACGCTTGTCGGCGCCGTCACGGTGACACCGACCACGGTGTCCTGCGGGCCGTCCCGGGTGTCCAGCTTGAAGCTCGCCGGCTGAGCGGTCCAGCCTTGGGGGACCGTTGCGGTGACCGTGCCGTCCACGACCTTGTCTCCGCTCGCGCTCACGGTCACCGGCAGCGTCACGCTCTGTCCCGGGAGCACCGGTGTGGTCGAAGTGGAGGTGTTCGCCACGCTCAGCGTCGTCGGCACCGACCCGACCGCACGGCTGGCGATCGAGGCCTGCGTCGGCGCGCCCGTCAGCACTACGTAGCCGTTCTCGAGGTGAGCACCGTAGGCGAGCGATCGGTCGCCGTTCCACACTGTGCGTCCGTTGACGGTGACGCGGGTGGGAGCGCCGTAGGTGGGCACGTCGATCTCGTTCACGGCGGCGGACGGCGCGCTGATCTGTTCGGTGAAGGTGGCATCGCGCACGTCGTGGGTCCACGCCACCTTGATGTCGCCGAACGGAGTGCTGAGTGAGCCGTCGGTGTCGCTCAGGTTCCCGGTCTGCGGCTCGATGTCGTAGCCGCCGTCGACCGTGGTCGGCCTGATGCCGAGCACGTAGAACGTCAGCGCCGAGGTGGGACCGGTGGCCCAGCCGTGGGAGTTGCTCATGTACGGGCCGCCGTAGCCGAACTGCCCGTTCGCGAGGTATCCCTCCCAGAAGGTGCTGCCGGTGCCGAGCGGCGAGTCGAGCATGTAGCCCCACTCCGTCCGCATCAGGTCCAGAGCCTGGGCCGTGTCGCCGGCCGCCAGGTGCGCCATGACCTCCATCGAGCCGGGGAAGGTCGCGATGTCGCCGCCGTCTTCCGGGGTCGTCGCGCCATAGGCGTTCCAGTCGGTGGTCAGCGCGGCGCTGACCTGCCGGGCACGGCCGGCCGGCGCGATCCCGTACCACAGCGCGAGGGAGTTGCCGTCCTGCGGATACAGATCGCTGGCCGGGTTGTCGCGGTACTCGCCGGCTGCGGCGTCCCAGAGGCCGGCGTTGATCGCGTTCTTCACCGCGGTCGCGGTCGCCGCCCAGTTCGCCGCGTCGGCGGCGTCGTTCTGCACGTCCGCCAGTTGGGCGCCGGTCGTCAGGGTCTCGTAGAGCAGCGCGTTGGCCTCGAGGTTCTCGCCGCCCTGATCCGAACGGCCCCAGTCGGCCGTGCCCTGCGCGGTCATCAGCCCGTCGGATCCCACTTCGGCCAGCGAGTACGCGACGGCGCGCTGGTAGTTCGACCACTCACTGTCCAGCCAGGCCTTGTCATGCGAGTACTGATAGTAGGTCGCCGTGCCTATCAGGGTCCACATATGGTAGGTGTCGGAGCCGTAGAAGTTCACCTCGGGCCCGGCGTAGGGCAGCTCGCCTGACGCCGCCTGGTGGTCGTACAGCGTGGTCAGGGCGTTGCGGGTGGGAGCCAGGTCGCCCAACGACGCGTATTCTGTCGGCAGCGAGACGCCGAGGTCGCCCGGCCACACGGTGCGGTCGCGCTTGGCACCGTCGACGAGCACTTCACTGCCCACGCCGACGGTCGCGCTGTTGTCCCAGCCGCTGGCGGGTGGACCCCATACGCGGCCTGTGGCGGGGGAGATCGTGTCGGTCTCGACGGTGTACGCGCCCGCGTACCAGATGCGGTTCAGGAGCGGGTCGCTGGAGCAGAAGTAGTTGTCGTAGGCCCTCAGGTCGGTCATGTCCGGTGCGAACGAGATGGCGAGGGTGACCTTGCCGAGGGAGATCGGTCCGGCGGTGTCGGCGAACAGCGTCAGGTAGCGGAATCCGCCGCGCAGCGACGCGTCCGGCATCGTCCAGCTCGTGTTCGGGGCGACGGAGGCGTAGATCGCGCCGTCGCTCCCGCTGCCGCCGTTGCTCGAATCGCTGTCGGGCCCGATGTACTGCGAGGATTCGCTGAAGGCCAGCCCTAGTTGCCGGCCGCTGGTGTTCGCGCCGGTGAATCGCAGGGATACCAGACCGCCGACCTCCTCGCCGAAGTCCAGGGTGACGGAGGCCCCCGCCCCAGACAGCGTTGTCGGTCGGCCGTGCAGCACGGCGGTCGCGTCGCTCACGTCGCCCGTGGTGCGGGTTACCCGGACCGGGGTGACGGTCCGGCTCGAGGGCGCGTAATTGTCGCTCGAGCACTGCTGCGCGGCCGGTTCGGCGGACGCCGGGGAAGCGGCCGCGACGGTCGGTGCCAGTAGTCCGGCGAGGCCGAAGCCGAGGAGTGAGAGGGTGAGGCTTATTCGGATGCCTCGGCGCAGGCGCCGGACGCGAAGTCGTGGGCGGTTCACGGAGTTCTCCTTTTGCTGCCCGCTGATGATTCGAGGCCGACGCCAGGCGCGTCAGGATTCTGCCTTGTACGGGATGTCCGTGGTCGACCGCACGCCGCGACGGTCTCGACGGGAGCGAACCGCGGTCCGTCAGATCGCCCCGCTGCGAACCGGATCGCCGTCCGAGGCCCAGGCGAACTCACGGCGGTCGGCGCCTGCGCCCCCACGTCAGCCTCGAGAAACCCGCTTCTGTTCGAGCCCTGATCCGCCGGTCCAGGCATCGTCGCCTCCCGCGTGTGAAACGTTTTATTGAGGTGCGCGGGAGAAGCTACCGGCAATTGGCGGCGATGGCCAGGGGAAAAAGAGGTCAAAATCTCCCGTTGACGCTCCGCCGGCCTCGCTGTAAGGTGCCTCTGAATCGATTCATAAGCTCGCCCATGATGCGCCGAACCCGACGGCTCACCGACTCACACCCCTGTTGTTGAGGCTCGTCCTCAGTGTCGGGAACGTGGGTACGACGACCGGCGGCTGACCGCGTTGATCCTCGAGGTGCACACGGAGCATCCGGCCTACGGAGTGCCGCGGGTGACACGCGAGTTGCAGCGGCGGGTCGTCCCGGTCGGCAGACGCGTCGTGGCCCGGCTGATGCAGCAGAACGGGATCAGCGGGATCACCCCGCGCAGGCGCCGGAACCTGACCAAGGCGGATGCCGGCGCGGCCAAGGTCCCGGACCTGATCCGTCGCCAGTTCACCGCGCCGATGCCCGGCCTGAAGGTGATCGGCGACATCAACTGCTTCCGCACCGACGAGGGCTGGCTCTACCTCGCGACCGCCGTGGATTTGTGCAGCAAGGAGGACATCGGATACGCGATCGCGCCGCACATGCGCGCGAGCCTGGCCGTCGATGCCATCGGTACGGCCCACCGGAGCGCGCTACTGGCAGGCAACGCGATCATGCACACCGATCGTGGATCGCGATACCACGCGAGGACTTATCAGATCGCGTTGCGACGGCTGGAGGTCCGACAGAGCACCAGCCCTACCGGGTCGTGCCTCGACGGCGCGGCGGCCGAGTCGTTCTTCACCACGACCAAGTGCGAGATCGGAGCCGACTTATGGCCTGATCGCGCCACCGCGCGCCGCGACATCGAGAACTGGATTAGGACCTATATAAACGGTGCCTGCACTCGGCAGCCGGCTATCGAACCCCGACGGAGCCGCGTGTCGCCTGGCAGCAGCGGATGTCAACGGCGGCCTGAAGCCGAGGTGTAGGAAATGACGTGACAACTCCAAGATTCGCCGGACCCGCCGCGGTCGCCCCGCCCTGGAATGCTTGACAGGGTTCGCACTCCGCGTCACTGTGCGGGTGAGCGGAGCAGTGGCAACGTTGTCACGCTTCGGCGGCATGCGTCTCGATCGCGCGGTGTACCGATGCCGCGTCGCCGGAAGGAGAGGTCCATGGCAGGCTCTCACAGTCGGTACGGGCTGACGCGGTCCGCGCATCCACGCGGTTCCACCTGGATCAGGGCTCTGGGATTGGTCGCCGCCGGGGCGATGGCGGCGGGCGTGATCACCGGCACGGCCGCGTCCGCGTCGGCCGTGACCTCGGGAACCTCCTCCCCTTCGCCCTCTTCCGCGGTTTCGCGACACTCGTCGGCATCGTCATCGTTCCGGGCGAAGGCAGCCGTCCGGGCCGCGCAGGTGTCCTCCCTCTTCGGCAATACGGGGATCAGCGACGACGCCGCACCCTCGACCGCCGACCTCGACGGCGACGGCTCCAGCCTGTCCGCCGAGGCCCTCGCCTCGGTCGGCTGGGCGCCGGGGCTGACCGTCGTCCTGGCCGACGGCGCCGCGGTGCAGGTCCCGGACGTGGCGCCGGGCCAGCCCGACAACACGCTCGCCGCCGGCCAGTCCTTCTCCCTGAGTGGGTCGGGCGCGGCGTTGGACTTCATCGTGACCGGCACCGACGGCTCGGTGAGCGGCAGCGGCACCATCACCTATACCGACGGCAGCACCCAGACATACAGCCTCACCGCCCCGGACTGGTACACCGGCACGACCGGGATCGCCCTCGCGATGCGGTACCGGAACACCCCGGGCGGTCCGGAGGCGCATCAGATCAGCCTGTTCCTCTCATCGGTACCGCTACAGAGCGGCAAGACGGTCGCCGCGGTGACCCTGCCGGACGTCGGCTCGACCACGGTAGGCACTGCCGCGCTGCACGTCTTCGCCACCGCCTTCGCCCCGGCCGCCGGCCCGAGCGGCCTCGCCGCGGCCTACGACAACGTCGGGATCAGCGACAATGCCGCGACCTCGACCGGGAATCTCGACGGCCTGGGGGACAGCTTCTCGGCCGAGGACCTCGCCGCGGCCGGATGGGTGCCCGGGGCCCTGGTCACCCTCAACGACACCACGTTGACCTGGCCGAACGTGCCCTCCGGCCAGCCGGACAACGTCGTCGCGGACGGCCAGAGCGTCAGCGTCACCGGCTCGGGCAACGGCCTGACCTTCGCCCTGGCGGGCAACAACGGCGCGACCAGCGGCACCGGCACCATCACCTATACCGACGGCAGCACCCAGTCATACAGCCTGTCAGTACCCGACTGGTACACCGGCGCGACGGACACGGTCGCCCTCCAGACGGCCGATTGGAATACGCCGGACGGCACTCAGAGCGCGCCGGTGAAGATCTACGCGGAAACTGTTGCGCTGAACTCGGCGAAGACGCTCGCGTCGGTGACCCTCCCGGCGGTCAGCGCCGGCGGACCGGGAGTCGCCGCTATGCACGTCTTCTCGCTGGGGGTGCGTTCGGCGGCCGGGCCGTGGGTCGGCAGTTGGGCCGCGGCCCTGGATGACGGCGTGGTCGCCGGTCCGTGGACGAACCGCACCCTGCGCATGGTCGAGCACTCCAGCGTCGGCGGCACGCGGGTGCGCATCCGCCTGGACAACGACTTCGCCACCGCGCCTGTCGTGATCGGACACGCCACGATCGCCGTGCAGAGCTCCGCCTCCTCGGCCGTCGCGACCCCGGTGACACTGACCTTCGACGGAAATCAGGAGGCCACCATCCCGGCGGGCGGCCAGATCGAGAGCGACGGCGTCGGCTTCACCGTCCCGGCCGACACGAACCTGCTGGTCAGCCTCTTCCTGCCGGGCCCGGTCGAGCTCGCTCCGTACCACAGCGTCGCCCAGCAGGACATGTACTCGACCGCGGACCAGGCCGGTGATCAGACCACTGACGTGGCGGACTACCCGGTGAACAACCTTTTCGGCTTCTGGACGCTGCTGTCAGGCATCGACGTCGTATCCCCGGGCGCCGCCGGGACGGTCGTGGCCTTCGGCGACTCGATCACGGACGGCTACCAGTCGACGGTCGACGGCAACGGCCGCTGGCCGAACGACCTGGCCCGGCGGATCCTCGGCCAGACGCGGTACCCGCAGCACGGCGTCCTGGACGAGGGGATCAGCGGGAACCGGGTCGTCACCGACGACTTCAACGGCGCGGCGGGCTCCGGCACCGGCGGCATCGCGGCGGTGCTGCGCACGGACCGCGACGTCTTCGCCCAGTCGAACGTCAAGACCATGATCATTCTCGAGGGGATCAACGACATCAACTCCGATACCTCGGCGGCCCAGATCATCCAAGGGCTCGAACAGATCGCCGCCGAGGCGCACGCCTACGGGATCCGGGTCGTCGTCGGCACGATCACGCCCGAGGGCGGCGGGGCGGACTATACCGCGGCGCGCGAGGCGGTCCGCGAGGACGTGAACAGCTTCATCCGGGCCAACGGCGGGGTCTTCGACGCCTTCGTCGACTTCGACGCGGCTGTGCGCGATCCCTCGAATCCCACCGCGCTGCTGCCCGCCTACGACTCCGGCGACCACCTCCACCCGAACGATGCGGGATACCAGGCCATGGCGAACGCGATCGACCTCGCGCAACTGCAGAGCTGAGGTCGCTGAAGACTCAGCGTCGGCACCAGCCGGTCTGCTTCGGGTGGCCGGTGCCGACCTGGGTGATCCAAAGGATGCCGCGCTCGTCGTCGATCGCGTACCGGATGCGGCCGCCGCCGGAGACTTCAGCTCCACGCCCTGACCAATCAACCAGCAAGATCCCTCAGGCGGTGCTCGCGCTCGTGGCCTGCGGCGTGTTCAACGCCGAGATCGCCGTACACCCGCACCGTCGGCTCCGGCATCGCCTGACGGCCGCGCCGATCCCTGGTGGTATCGCCAGGCCTCTGGTAACCCTTGCGCGTGCCTAAAACTGACGAGCCCGAGACGGCCGCATCGTCCACCGCCGAGCCTACTCGGTCCGCCGTCCGCCGCACTGAAGCGGTGGCGATGCGGCGTCCCGCCTACTCCGCTGACCTTCTCGCCGGCCTGGACCGGCTGTTCGATTCGCGCCGGAACGACTGTCCCTGGTGCGGCTCGACGAAGCTGCGAGAACGCCTGCGGACCACGGACGTGATCCAGCACAAGCCGGGGCGGTTCCGCCTGGACCGCTGCGAGCAGTGCGGGCACGTTTTCCAGAATCCGCGGCTCAGCACTCAGGGGCTCGAGTTCTACTACCGCGACTTCTACGACGGGTTGGGCGAGGCGTCGACCGGAGGCCTCTTCGCCAGGCGGGGCAAGATGTACCGGCGGCGTGCCGAGGCGCTGCTCGCCTACGCGGCCGCGCCGGAGAACTGGCTCGATGTGGGCACCGGGCACGGCCACTTCTGCGAGGCGGCTCACACCGTCTACCCCGCCACGGCCTTCGACGGGCTCGACTTCACCGACGGCGCCGAACTGGCCGAAGCCGCGGGGCGGGTCCGGCGCGGCTACCGCGCCGGTTTCGTGGAGAGCGCGCCGTCGATGGCCGATGGCTACGAGGTGGTCAGCATGTTCCACTACCTTGAGCACAGTCTGGATCCGGGACTGGAATTGGAGGCCGCGCGCCGAGTCGTGCGCCCCGGAGGCTATCTGTTCATCGAGGTCCCCGACCCGCAGAGCCGTTACGCCCGGTTGCTCGGCCGTTGGTGGCTGCCCTGGCTCCAGCCGCAGCATCTGCACTTCATGCCGGTGGCGAATCTGCGCGAGCGGTTGGGCGAGCTCGGCTTCACCGTCGTGGCCGAGCACCACGCCGAGCCGCACGACCCGGTCGACTTGCTGGCGGCCACCTGGTTCCTCCTCGACATCCTGGCCCCGCGCGCCGACGCGCCGTGGTTCCCCAAGCGCCCCGGCCCGTTCCGCCGTACCGCGCGGACCGTGATCGTGATCCTCGGCATTCCCGCACTGCTGTCAGCGGCATTGCTCGACAAGGTCGTGCCACGCGGCCTGTCGCACCGCCTCGGCCTGACCAACGCCTACCGCCTCATCGCGCGCCGTGACTAACGCGGTCGCCGGGCGGAGATCGGCGCCGCCTCCTCGCCCGACTCGGCATCCGCGCGCCACGACATCGAGACCTGGTTTACGCGCGTCAACCAGCGTCGCCCGCACTCCGTGCTCTCTCAGGCGCCCGCCCCGTATCTCACCGAGCGGTTCGATGCGGCTACCGGTGTTCGATCTGGATGGCCGGTGGTCCGCGTCGTCGTCCAGGCGCATTCGGGTGGTCAGCCGGTGAAGGCGGCGAACAGGGTCGAGAACTGGTAGGGGCTCTGGGCGATCTCGGTGCAGGTGGACAGGCCGCCGCCGTTCGTGCAGGCCTGGTCGCGGGTCACGGCCCAGAAGGCGAGTTCGCCGAGGTGGTTCTGATCGGCGAAGGCGACCAGTTGCTGAGCGTCGGAGAGGCCGAATACCTCGTCGGCCTGGTCGTTCTGGCCGATCATGGGGGTGACTCCGACCATGGCCCAGGTTTGGGCGGTGCTCAGGCCGGTCCAGACCGAGGCGATCTGGGCTCGGACCGATTGGGCTGACTGGATCGCGTAGGCGCCCATTTTTCCGGCCGGGTCGGGCGCGGTCGAGTCGCCGAAGTCCATGGCCATGCCGTTGACGGCGGCCACCTTCACCCCGTGCGCGTACGCGGACTGCAGGACGTACATTCCGTCCGCGGTAAGGCCGGTGGGCAGCACCGGCAGGGTGAGGGTGACCTTCAGGTCGCGGCCCTTGGCGGCCTGGGCGGCCTGGACCGCGGCGATGGCGGCGGAGCGCCGGTCGATCGAGGCGTGGTCGGCAACGGCGGCGCCCTCGATGTCGAAGTCGATCCGGTCCAGGCCATACGCGTCGACGACCTTCTGGTACTGGGCCGTCAGGCTCGGTACGTCGGTGCAGGACTGGGCCAGCTCGGTGCCGTTCTCCCCGCCGAAGGAGGGCTGGATGTCGCCGCCGGCGGCGCGGATCGCGTCGAAGTCGGCCTTATCCCATCCCGTCGCGGGGTCGTAGGCCCCGAACCAGCTGGCGGTGCAGGCGGTGGCGCCGTTGATGATGAAGCCGAGTGAGAAGTACTTCAGGCCGGTGGCCGCGGCGAGTTCGGGCAGGCTCGGGGTGGGCCAGGCGCCGAGGTCCACGTAGGGGGCCGCGATGCCCGGCGCGGTGCCGCTGCCCGCGACGGCGGCGACCGGGGTGCTGTGGCCGGATTCGTTGCCTGCGGCGTCGAGCGCGGTCACGGTGAAGGTGTGGCTGGAGCCGGCCAGCAGGCCGCTGACGGTCACGGCCGGGCCCGTGCCGGTGGTGGCGGCCACCGTCGTGCCCTCGTAAACGCGGTAGCCGGTCACCGCGACGTTGTCGGTCGAGGGGGTCCAGGCCAGGGAGATGCTGCCCGGTCCCGTGCCGGTCACCTTCAGGCCCGTCGGTGTCGAGGGCGGCGTGGTGTCGGCGGGCGTGCCCTGGCAGGTCACGTTGTTGATCAGGCAGTTGGCAGGTGCTGTGACGGCGCCGGTGGTGTTCACGTCGAAGCCGACCGCCGCGGCCGACGCCCCTGGAGCGAGCGGGGACGCCCAGCTCGGCGAGGCGATCGTGTAGTGGGTGCCGGAGGCGGTCAGAGTGCCGTTCCAGGCGCTGGTGACCGTCTCGTCGGCGGGCAGGTCGAAGGTCAGTGTCCAGCTGTTGACGGTCGTATTCGTGTCATCGGTGATGCTGTAGTCGCCCTCGAAGCCGGTGCCCCAGTTCTGCGCGCTCGAGTAGGTGGCGATCAGCCCGGTCAGTGTGCCGGCCGCGTTCGCCGTGGCGCCGCTCGCGACCGCGGCCGAGCCGGTGAGTATGACGAGCGTTGTGAGGTATGGCGGGAAGCGCCGCATGGCTTGCCCTCCTTCAGAGCATGGCGGCGCGGCCAGGCGTCGCAGGGCTGGACGATGGCGGGGTATCGCACTCCTCTGTGAAGACTGGTCTAAACCATGGGTCGCGTCAAGGCGCCCGGGGGTTGAGCATGACCTGGTACCCGAGGTCGTGATCCGCGAACTGGCGACCGAACATTTTACGACGTGGGTGGCGGCGTGGCGGCTGCCGGCCGAGATCGTTCTCGTGGACCACGACCGTCGTGGCGCCGCTGGGTTTGAAGTTCCATGGCACGTCGATGACCTGGTAGGAGCGGTCCGCCATCTGCAGGGCGATCTGGCCAGTACCGCACGCTCCAGCACGGACCTCGAGGCCGCGTGGCGCAGTCCATGAGAACCCGCCGTCATGAACCGGCCCCGCCGATCTTCCTGCGTGACAGCGCGGGCCGCGCCGCGCTGGACGCCTCAGCGTCCTGACAAAATTGTCAGGGGCCGAGGCGTCCAGTGGTGACGGCGCCCGGTCAGAATCCCGAGAGGGTCCAGGCCTGGTTCGCGCCGCCGTTGGTCGGGAACTGGTCCACGATGGAGCCGGCTGTCGTGTCGTTGCCGAGGTCGTCTAGGACCAGGTCGTCGCCGAGGTTCTGGAGTTGGTAGGTCGTGTTGCCGTAGGAGGCGTAGCCGCCGATGGTGTCGAAGGCCCATTCTTGGTACGCGCTGCCGTCGCAGGCTGCCTGGTCCAGTTGGAGGCCCCAGTTTGCGGCGTTGTTCGGGATGTCGAGGCACAGGCCGCTGTTGAGGTTCTTGAGCGTGAAGACATCGCCGTCGGACGCGGCGCGGACCGGTTGCAGCAGCCACTTCTCGCTGGAGTTGCCCGAGGCCGGATCCTGCTGGATCTCGGCGCCCGTGCTCGTGGAGGCGTTGGCGACGTCGAGGTTGAGTTGGCTCTTGTCGTTCGTCAGCACATAGACGCCGCCGGGGCGTGGCAGGGTCGGTCCGGCTTGCCAGATTCCGGCGCTCAGGTTCAGCTGCCAGGAGGGTTGGTAGCTGACGTTGACCACGTTGTCGGAGATGGTCAGCGGCAGCCAGATCATCGGGGAGTCGCCGAGGTCGTTCGGAGTCCACTGGTCGCCGGCGTAGATGTACGTGGTGCCACGGGTTCCGGCGACGGTGATGATGTTGCCGACCTGCGTGTTGTACGTGTTCGTGCCGGACGGCGCGAAGTCGTTGAATCCGCTCCAGGGGCCGCCGGGGGAGGGGGCTGTGGCGTAGACGTCGTCGTTGGTCGCCCAGCCGGTCAGGTGCGAGGCGATCAGGTAGTAGGTGGAGCCGACGTGCGCCATCGCGGGTGCCTCGAGGTCCTGCATCAGCGCGACGCTGCCGCCGTTCGCAGTGCCCGCACTCACGACACTGAGATAGTCGGCGGACAGCTCGTCGATGCGCAGGCCGTTGGCCCGGTCCTCGGTGAGCAGGTAGGCGGTGCCGTCAGTGTCCTGAAACAGGCCTATGTCGCGGCTCTGGAAGCCGAGCGGCTGGGAGGCGCCGAGGTAGGTGTAGGGGCCGCAGGGCGTGGGGCTTTCGGCGACGCCGGCCTCCGCCTCGGAGTAGCTGGTGTTGTCGATGTGCATCCACATCACGTACATGTGGGTCGTGGCGTTGTAGATGACCTTGGGGCGCTCGACGATGCGGTCCGGTCCGAGGTCGCCGCTGGACTGCACGGTCAGCGCGTCGCCCTGGAAGGTCCAGTCCTTGAGGTTGGTTGAGCTGTAGCAGGGGATCGCCTGGAACGAGGTGTTCGACGCGGTCTCGCCCGCCTTGTCCTCGCCGTACGCGTACCAGGTCTTGCCGACCTGGATGATGCCGAGGCCGTGCATCTGCAGCGCTGACCCGGCCGCGTCGTCCCAGGGTGTGCCCGGGTTGAAGGTGACGACGTCGGCATCGGGACGTGCGGTGGCCGAGGAGGCCGCGGCGCGGGCGGGGGCCGAGGCGCCGCCGAACGCGAGGGTGGCCACGGTTGCCGCGGCGAGGGCGGTGGCGGCGGAACGTCTCGCTATTGATGTGAGTTTCAATGTTCAGCCCATCGAAGAGATGTAGATGATGCAGCAGCTGAGGGGGCCGATCTCCATGACCGTCCCCTCGGACACCGCGGCGCCGTTCGCGAGGTTCACGCCCGCGCCGTTGACCGTCATGGTGTACGTCGCGGTCGTACTTGAGTTCATGCCGTACTGGTACGCGCCGTACTGGCCGGTGTAGAACAGCGCCCGGCCGTTGAACGGGCTCTCCGTGCCGGCCGCGGGCTGCGGGGCGCCGGACGGGGCGGCGGCGATCGGCAGTTCGATGCCTCGCCACGCGTTCGTGGTCGGGCCGCCGCTCGGCGGACTGAAGCCCGCGCCGCCGTGGCCTTCGTTCAGCCAGTCAGGGGTCGTGTACAGCAACCCCGAATCGTCGTAGACGGAGTACTGGAAGATCGTCGCCGAGCGGTGGAAGTCCGGCTGGATGAGGTGGAAGCGTGCCATGTTATTGATGCCGAACCAGGCCCGCCAGTACACCGTCGCGTACAGCAGGTCTGTGCCGTTCTTGACGATGAACACCCCGTTGTCCGCGTCCACCCACAGGAAGTCGGGCTGGCCCGAGGTCGTCGGCAGTTCGGTGGCGCCGGTCGAGTAGCTGATGAAGGTCTCATAGTCCTGGTACGCGGTGACCAGGTTGGCGCTCACGCGCGTCGTGTAGTAGGTGACCAGCAGGTCGAGCAGTTCGCCGTACTGGTTGTCGTTGAACATCTGCTGCGCGTAGCCGTTGAGCGTCGCGTCGTTGAACGCGGCGGCTACGGTCAGCGGGTGCCCGTCCCATGCCCACAGGCCCTTGAAGTCGTACAGCACGGGTCCTGGGTAGATCAGGTCGCGCCAGCCGATGATCGTCTGGAGCCGCATGGCCGTGTAGCCGTTGTCGTCCACGTCCGGGTAGCGGAAGTAGCCGCGCGTGTGGTGGATCTTCACGCACTGGTCGTAGAGCGTCGTGTCCGTCACGCCGCCCTGTGTGGTGACGAGTTTGTACAGTTTGGTGACCCAGTCTCCGAACTCGCCGTAGCTGCCGACGTAGCCCAGTTCCTTGCTGAGCCCCGCGGCAGAGTACTGATAGTAAGCGGTGCCCAGCGGGTTCGTCGGCGTGCCGAGGGGGCTCTCCGGGCCGAGCCAAGGATCGATGCCGACAGCCTGGTAGATGTATTTGCGCGCGGTGGTCTCCGCCAGCGCGCTGCTCGAGCCGAGGACCGTCAGACCTCTGTTGCACTCGTAGATGCCCGCCGCGCACATGAGCGACTGCGCGGTGTACTGCGGCATGTTCGCCCGCCAGTAGTCCCGGCTGGCCACCAGCAGCGCCTCGTAGCCGGCCCGCCGCGTTGTGCCCGAGGCGCCGGTGACGTCCTCGCTCAGATACGGGGTCAGCGCGCCGCCGAGCAGCACGATCGCCCAGCCGATCTTGCCGAAACCCTCCCACTGGTAGTCGCCGTCCGTCATCAGGCTCGAATCCGATTGGTAGGCGACATACCAGGCGTCGAGGGCGGCCACGATCTGGCTGACGGCTGTCGAGCTCTGATACGCGGGCGTGTACGAGAGCTGGTATCCCTCGGCCAGCGAGGTCACCTGCCAGAGGTCGAAGCCGGACGCGGTTCCGCTGAGGTAGCCGTCGATATCCGCGTTCACCCGGCCCGTCAACGCGGTGATGATGCTCGCGGTCGTCGGGCTGGTGCGGGCCTCGGCGGCCGGGAAGGACCCCTGCACCTCGCCCGACGGCGGGGTGAAGTACGGGTTCGAATGCGTGTAGACGCCGTAGACCGCGCGCGAGTCCACGGTCAGGTCGTTGTACCAGGTCGCCGCAGTGCTCGCGTAGTTCGAGAGCGCGCCCATCGAGATGATGCTCAGGCTGATCGAGGAGCTGCCGGAGGTGTAGCCGTAGGGGATCGGCAGCGTGTGGTAGTAGAAACGGCCGTCGCAGCGCGGGTCGTCGGACGCGATGTCCAGCGCGTCCACCTCGCCGAGGAAGTACCAGCCGTCGAGCGCGCCCTCGACCAGCAGCATCAGCTGGCCCTGGTCCGTGCCGGATTCGCCGCCCCACATCTTGACGGTGACGTAGTTGTTCTCGGCCTCCTCCACCGCCATGGTGAAGGTGGCCGTGCCGCCCCAGACGCCCTCGCTGCTGGTCGGGGTGAAGCGGCGCGCGCTCTGGCTCAGCGCGCCGGTGATGACGGTGGAATCGGTGGTACTCAGCGCGTGCGCGGTCTCCGAGCTCGTATTCCCGAAGACGAGCGTGTCGAGCGGGTAAGCGGCCGCGGCTTGCGCGCTGGGCGCCGCCGCGAGGGCGTCCCCGGCGACGAGTCCCGTGGCCGCCGCGCCCCCGGCGAACTTGAGGGCGGTGCGGCGGGTGAACGCGGTGGAACTGCTTTGTTCCATGGATCCCTCTCCTTTGAGGGTTGCGGGTAAAGCGTCGCTCAGCCGCCTTTGGCTAGGCGACGTGTGCCAGATCGGACTGGCGTACGGGGTGCAGCGGGGCGAGCCCGGTGCTGTACCGTTCGAGCTCTGTCACGGCGGCGGCGCCGAGACGGGCTAGTTCGTTGCCGAGGGAGCCGGCGACGTGCGGGGTGAGGAAGACGTTCGGCAGCCGGTAGAGCGGCGAGTCCGCGGGCAGCGGCTCGACTTCGGTCACGTCCAGAAACGCACTGATCCGCCCGCTCACCAGCTCATCGGTCAGTGCCTGCTCATCCACGATGCCGCCGCGCGCGGTGTTGATGAAGCAACCCCCGTCCGCTATCAACGCCAGCCGGCGGCGGTCGATCAGATGCCGGGTGGACGGCAGGTCGGGCGCGTGCAGGCTGACGATGTCGCAGGCGGCGAGCAGCTCGTCGAGGTCCAGCAGCCGGGCGCCGAGTTCGGCGGCCTGCGCGGTGTCGAGATACGGGTCGCTCACGACCACGTCCAGGTCCAGCGGGCGTACGAGTTCGAGCACCCGGCGGCCGACCTTGGACGCGCCGATGACGCCGACGCGCCTGCCGTACGCGCCGATCGCCGCGGTCTGCTCGGTCGCCTGGTAGTCGTGCGCGGCGCGGTAGTGGTCCCGGGCGCCGAACGCGTTCTTGGCCGCGAAGATGACGGCGGCCAGGGTGAACTCGGCCACCGGCTCCGCGTTGGCCGCGGCCGCGCTCGTCACCAGCAGCCCGCGTTCCCAGACCGCCTCGGAGACCAGGCTGCGCACGCTGCCGGCCGCGTGCAGCACGGCGCGCAGCCTCGGCATCCGGGCGAGCGCGGCCGCGTCGATCGGCGGACAGCCCCAGCCGGTGATCAGCACCTCGGTCTCGGCGAGCACCGCCGCGTGCCGCGCGTCGGCGAAGTCCTGGACGCACAGCGCGGGATCGAGCTGTGCCAGGTCGCCCAGCCTTTGGATCAGGTCCGCCGGGAACAGGCCCGGCAGGTTCACCGGGTCCATCGCGAAGACGGTCAACGCGCGCCCAGAGGGTACGGCGACGGGGCGGTCGGTCACAGGGATCCCTTCATCGGTGCAGAAACATCGTGAATACGGTTACCACGCCGAAACGTGCCCCGCAAGGGAATCGGCGCTGAGCAGGAGTTTCGCGCTCAGGGGCCTGCGAGCAGGATTTCTGCCCGCATTTGCCTCTGTTTCCGGTGATATCGCGGCGCCGATCTGGGAGTTCGTGCCGCATCCGTCGTGTTGACATCCGGTTACCTCTTGCGCAACCGGGGCCGAGAGCCCTAGCTTCTCCAGTAACCGTTTTCAAGATGGTCCCATCCGTCCGGAGGTACGCAATGTCGCGGAACCCGCACCACCCGGCCCGGCGCCGGCTCCGAAGCGCCCTGGCTTCGGCGGTAGCGCTCGGCGCCGCCGTCTCGCTTGCCGCGTGTTCCTCAAGCGGGACAAGCCCTTCGGCCTCGGCGACGGGCAAGGTCACGGTGCAGTTCTGGGGAAGCGCCAACGGCCTGAGCAAGGCGGTGGCCGCCTGGAACTCGACGCATCCGAACATCCAGGTCGACTTCACCACGGACACCACCGATGCGGCCGGGTTCGAGAAGCTCGCGGCCGCCGCGAAGGCCGGAAACGCTCCGTGCGTGGCCCAGTTCGACGCGCAGGATCTGGTGACCTTCGCCTCGCAGGGCCTGGTCCAGGACGTCAGCCAGTATGCGAACCAGTATAAGAATACTTACTCAAGCTCGGCTTGGCAGGCGGCGAGCCCGGGCGGATCGACCTACGGCATCCCGGTCGAGGCGGCGCCGAACTTCTTCGCCTACCAGGTGAACCTGTTCAAGAAATACGGCCTGACCGTGCCGACCACCTGGACCCAGCTGATCGCCGACGGCGTCAAGCTGCACGCGCAGAACCCGAACCTCAAAATCATGAACTACGCACCCGAGGACCCATCGGGCTTCGTGGGCCTGAACTGGGAGGCCGGGGCCACCTGGTACAAGGCCGGCTCGAACGGCTGGATCATCGACTTCACCTCGCCGCAGGCCCTTCAGGCGGCGAACGTGCTGCAGCAACTCGTGTCCGACCACCTGCTCTCGAGCGTCTCCTACACCGACCCGGGCATCTGGAAGACCTGGGACGGCGGCACCACGCTCGCGATGACCACCTCGACCTGGCAACTGCCGGTCTACTCGGGCGTGTTCCCGAACAGCGACGGCGACTGGGCGATCACCACGGTCCCGCAGTACGCCGCCGGCGACGCCTCGACCGACAGCAACTTCAACATCGCGGGCATTCTCAAGGGCTGCTCGAACCCGCAGCAGGCCACTGAGTTCGCGGACTGGCTCGGCTCGGACAGCGCGGCGCTGAAGATCACGACCGACGGCGCCACCGGCTACCCCGGCTGGTTCCCGCCCCTCGCGGACGTGTCGAACTACGTGGACGACGTCGTGCCGACCAAGATGATCCCGCAGTCCAACACCGCCGAGATCGTCTCCAAGGCCGCCGCCGAGGTCAACACCACCTGGGAATACGGACCCGACTACGCCACTATGTACAACGAGATGGCCAGCTACTGGCCGAAGGTCTTGAACGGCAGCATGACCGCCGTGCAACTGCTCCAGACCATGCAGGCCTGGACGCTCAACGACCTCAAGAGCCAGGGCATCAACGCCACCGCCGGCAGCTGACCCGGCCTCGGTCAGGCGGATCGGGAGCAAGGAGCAGCAGCACCATGAGCATCGGCACGATCAGTGCGGGAGCGGATACGGCGCCCGCGTCCCCCGCGCCGTCGGGGCGCAACCCGCGCCGGGGCCGGGCGCGACGGTCCGGCGCGGCAAAGGGCTGGTTGTTCAACCTGCCCTATATCCTCGGGTTCCTCGGCGTGTACGTGGCGCCGGTGGTCTACGCGGTGTGGCAGAGCACGCTGAAACAGATGCGCTCCGGACTCGGATTCGGCGCGCCGAAGACGGTCTTCGCCGGCTTCGGCAACTTCACGACGGTGTTCGAGGACAGTGACTTCTGGTCGAGTATCGTCCGGGTGATCCTCATCGCGGTGGTGGAGATCCCGGTCGTGCTGGGCCTGGCCCTGATCATGGCGCTGCTGCTCGACGTCGTGGGACGCCGGACGGCCAAGTACTTCCGGCTCGGCTTCCTGGTGCCGTACATGGTGCCCGGCGTCGTCGCCACGCTGATCTGGCTCTACCTCTACAGCCCGATCGCCAGCCCGTTCGTCAGCGCGGCCAAGCACTTCGGCGCGACGATCGACTTCTTCAGCTCGGTCACCACGTACTTCTCGCTCGGCAACGTCCTGGTCTGGGAGCAGATCGGCTTCAACATGATCCTGATCTCCGCCGCCCTCCAGGCCGTACCGCCCGAGCTGTTCGAGGCCGCACGCATCGACGGCGCCGGAGAGGCCCGGATCGCCTGGTCCGTGAAGGTCCCGGCGGTCCGTCCCGTGCTGGTGTTCACCGGCATGTTCTCGATCATCGCGATGCTCCAACTATTCACCGAGCCGATCATCCTCCGGCAGCTCAACCCCGGAGCCATCTCGACCACGTTCACCCCTATGCAGTCCATCTACACCAGCACCTTCTCCGATCTGAACTACGACTACGCGGCGGCGATGTCGGTCGTGCTCGCACTGGTCACCGGCGTGCTGGCCTTCGTCTTCTACCGCTTCACCAACCGGAGGGCGGCCGCGTGAGCAGTGTGACCACGACCTCGGGCAGCAATAAGTCCAAGAAGAAGCTGCCGATCCTGCCGATCGCCCTGATGGTGCTCTTCCTGGCCTACTCGCTCTTCCCGGTCTGGTGGCTGCTGGTCTCCAGCACCAAGAGCCTGTCAGACCTCTACCAGACCTTCGGGCTCACCTTCGCGCACTGGAATCTGGGCTCGAACATCAGCCAGACCCTCGACTACCAGAACCACATCTACCTGCGCTGGGTCTGGAACTCGATCGTCTACTCCACGCTCGGCGCGTTCGGCTGCACGCTCATCTCGGTGGCCGCCGGGTACGGCATGGCCAAGTTCAACTTCCGCGGCCGCGGCGCGCTGTTCGCGATGACCATCGGCTGCTCGCTGCTGCCCGGCGCGCTGCTGGCCCTGCCGCTCTACCTGCTGTTCAGCAAGATCGGCTTGGTCGGGTCGATGTGGAGCCTGCTGATTCCCTACTGGGTCAACCCGTTCTGCGTCTACCTCGGCCGCGTCTACGCCGACTCCTCCGTGCCGGACGAACTGCTCGAGGCGGCACGGCTGGACGGGGCCAGCGAGACCCGGATCTTCGGCCGCATCTCGCTGCGGCTGATGATGACCGGCGCGATGACGATCTTCATCCTGGACTTCATCGCGATCTGGAACAACTTCTTCCTGCCGCTGTTCATGCTCAGCGGCCAGAACTCCTTCCCGGTCGTCCTCGGCCTGTACTCCTGGAACGAGCAGGTGCTCCAGTCCCAGGACATGACCAACCTGGTGATCACCGGCTCGCTGCTGTCGGTCATTCCCCTCGCCATCTTCATGATCTCGCTGCAGCGCTACTGGCGCAGCGGAATCCTCGTCGGCAGCCTCAAGTAAATCCCTTAACCATTGCTTCGAGAGGCCAGACAGTGACGTCTCCATCTCAGCACGCCCAAAACACGCTCAGCCGCCGCCACGTCCTGCTCGGCACCGCCGCCGTGACCGCCGCGGGCTGGACGTGGCAGGCCGGTTCCGCTCAGGCGGCCACCGCCACGTCCCCGACCGCCGCTTCGTCCAGCGGCGCGACCGCCGCCCCCGGCGGCCTCCTCGACTACATCGTCTTCGGCGACACGACCTCGGAGAGCGCGCACGCCTTCAGCGTCGACTACTCGACCGTCATCACCGGCGGCCTGAACCAGCCTGGTCGCACCCTCGACCCGAACTCGACCCTGTCGAGCACGGACGAGGCCGCGTACTGGGGCGGCGCCGCGTCCTTCACCCTGACCGTCGACCCGAAGCAGACCACGTACGTCACCATCAAGCTCTGGGGCGGCGACTTCGACGACACCACCTGGCAGACCGACGGCGGCTCCGAGTCCTGGCGGCTGCAACTGTTCGCGGACGGCGACTGCGTCGGCTACCTCGACCAGGGCGAGATCGACTGCCTCGATATGCTCGACACCGCACCGCGCTCGCCCGGCCGATTCTTCTACCACACGGTCTTCATTCCCGAGGCGGTGACGGCGGGCAAGACCTCGCTGACCCTCGAGGTGCGTTCGATGGGCCGTCAGTTCGCCTACGCGCAGAACGCCGCGACCTTCTACTACGCGCAGACCACGCCGTCCCGAGGCATCTACCGCGTATATACGCACACCCAGCCCTACTTCGAGCCCCCGGCCGGCGACATCCAGGGCCCGGCGCCGACCCCGACCACCCGCACGTCGCCCGGTGCCGAGGTGATGACAACCATCACCGCGCGCGTGCAGGCGGATCAGGTCACGTACTTCGAGACCGGCGACCCGACGACCTTCGACCCCTGGGCCTACGAGCAGTTGGCCGAGGGCTACCTGTGGTCCGGCAGCCCGGCATATCAGCAGTCCGCCGCGCTCGAGCGGGTCTGCCAGGCCATCGACGCGCAGTACATAGAGTGGCTGTCCGACCCGACCCAACTGACCGGCTCGGCCCAGCAGTGGCAGGGCTTCGGACGCGTCGGCCTTGTCATGGCACTGCTGTGGCCGGACATCCAGCCGAGCCTCGCCCTGAACGTCACCGGCGACCCGTACGAGATCGCCAACCCCGGCTTCGAGAACGGCTCCGGAACCACCGCGTACGGCTGGAGCGTCGAGGGCTGGGTCGCGAACGGCACTGCCGAGCGTACGAACGCCTACGCGCACTCCGGCACGTACTCGATGCAGCTCGTGCGGAACACCGGCTCGGCATCGATCGCGGTGTCGAACAACACGAAGGTCTCGCTGTCCCAGGGCTCGTACACGTACGGCGTGTGGGTCAAGGGCGACGGGCTGACCGGGAACGGCGTGTTCCTCGACGTCCTGTTCTATGACAACGACGGCAACATCGTCGGCACCGACAACAAGGTCTACTCGCCGAGCGGCACCTTCGACTGGACCTACCTCTCCCAGACCCTGACCACGCCGTCCACGGCGGTGAGCGCGTGGATCTTCATCGGTGTGCAGGACGGCGGTACCGCCTACCTCGACGACGTCACGCTCGTCGCACCGTCCACGAGCACGTACTCGGTGCCCACGCGCCTGGCGGCGTACACGACGATGCTCCAGCAGAGCCGCGACTACTGGCGGGGCGATTTCCCGCACTACTCGAACCAGGCGCAGATCTGCGCCACCGGCATCTACCAGGCCAACCGCGGCCTCAGCCTGATCGCCCCGAGCCTCGCGCTTTCGGAGCCCGCAGCGCGCGACTACCTGTACCAGTCGATCGGCCTCAAGCCCTGGCTCGGCCCGGAGAAGCCGCTCGGCACCCCGACCGAGCCGCTCGGCAAGGCGTATCTTCAGATCAGCCCCAAGGGCATCAGCCGCGAACTGGGTTACGTCGGCAACTACGGCGAGACGCAGGGCTGGCTGACGATGATGTACGAGTCGGTCGTGCGCGGCTACAACGCCGCCAAGGCCCCGGAGATCTACGACCGGCTCGTCCAGGTCGGCAAGGCACGCGGCTACTTCCGCTACCTCGACGTGGACGCCGACGGCGACCGGATCGCGTACCTCGAGTCGATCGTCGGCTGGCGCAACGAGGTCTACCCCGCAGCCATCTGCTACGCGCACCGCACCGACTGGGACGCGAACCCGGTCGAGTTCGCCGCGACCTTCCCCGACCCGGAGATCGTCGGCTGGGCGCAGGAGCAGATCGCCGACGGCCAGTTCTACAACGCGCTGACGCTGCTGACCACGACGCAGATCTACACCCGCGTCGGGCTCAACGCCTTCCGCCTCGTCTCCCGCGACTGGCCGGCCTTCCAAGCGCTGCCCGCGAGCCCGAGCCGACTCCCGGCGAACTGGGACGGTCCGGACTTCGTGTTCACCGATGAGACCAGCGGCGTCGTGGCGCTCAAGCACGGCCAGGAGTTGCTGTACGCCTCGCTCTACTTCCGGGCGCGGCAGGCCGTCAACGACATCGCGCGTATCCACCACCTGACGCCAGTGGACGAGCGCTCCGCCTCGATCCGCGAGCAGAGCATGGTTACGTCGTCGGGCGACTACCCGGTGCCGGACTGGATTTGCTGGGACTACGCGATCGACGACCCCTCAGCGGTCGGCGTGATCCCCGGCGGCGGGTTCGCCCCGCCCGGACCGACGCTGACCCAGGCCCTGTCCGGCGAGAACTGGCCGATCGCCAAGCTGCCCGCGGACGTCACCTCGCCCTCGGTCGGCGTGAACGAGTTCGGCGTGGAGAGCGTGCTGGTCGGGAAGGCGTCGTACTACCAGGCGGCCTACGGTCCGTACCTGATCGCCATGAACACCAGCACTGACCAGCACTTCACCTTCCGCACCGAGGGCCAGGGCACTGCTAAGAACCTGACCAACGGCGGATGCACGGTGCGACTCGGCGAGTCGATCAGCGTTCCGCCGCAGAGCACTGTGATCCTCTACCAGGACTGACCGAAGGGCTCATCACCGTGGCCGTCGCTCACCTGCGTAACCCCGTCCTACCCGGTTTCGAGCCGGACCCGTCGATCCTGCGGGTGGGCGACGACTACTACATCGCGACCTCGACCTTCGAGTGGTACCCGGGCGTACGCCTGCACCACTCGAAGGACCTGGTCGACTGGCGGCCCATCGGCGGCGTACTGAAGTCGTTGGAACAGCTGGACCTGCGCGGCGTGCCGGATTCCGGCGGGATCTGGGCGCCTTGTCTGTCCCATGTCGACGGCCTGTTCTACCTCGTCTACACGATCGTGGACAGCTACGCCGAGGGCTGGAAGGACATCCCGAACTACGTCGTCACGGCAGCGAATATCGAAGGACCCTGGTCCGAGCCGACGTACCTGCACAGCCGTGGCTGGGACGCCTCACTCTTCCACGATGACGACGGCCGCAGTTGGCTCGTCAACATGATCTACGACTGGCGCCCGGACCGCCCCGGTTTCGCAGGCATCGAACTTCAGGAGTACTCACGGGCCGCACGGGAACTCGTCGGCAAGCCCCGAAAGATCTTCTCCGGCACGGACGCGGGAGTCACCGAGGGCCCGCACCTCTACCGTCGCGACGGCTGGTACTACCTGGTTGTTGCAGAAGGCGGGACCGGAGTCGAGCACCAGGTGACCGTCGCCCGTTCGCGGGAGTTGTTCGGTCCGTACGAGGTGGACCCGAACGGCGTGACCATGACCGCCAAGCATGATCGAACGCTGCCGTTCCAGAAGGCCGGGCACGGGTGCCTGGTCGATAGGCCCCCGGGCGACTGGTTCTTGGCGCATCTGGTCGCGAGGCCATACCGGGATGCGAAGAACCGGTGCGTCCTCGGTCGCGAGACGGCGATCCAGCGCGTGGAGTGGAGCGGAGACGGGTGGCCTCGCGTGCCCGGGGGAGTGCCGCGCGGCGAGGTGCCGGTCGCCGTGGTGGCCGTCCGCACCCCTCGGAACTCGCCGTCGACGCCGGACTTCGCAGGCGATTGGAGCACCCTGCGACGTCCGGCGTCCCCCGATTGGGTCACGTTCGACGCGGGGTCCGTCACGATTCGCGGCGGCCAGTCGCCCACTGGACGTCGTGCCCCGAGCCTGCTGGCTCATCGCGTCACGGACCGAGTGTGCAGTCTGACCGCGACCCTCGACTTCGCACCGCAGAGCCCTGACGACCTCGCCGGAATCGCGGGCTACTACAACACCCGCAACTGGCACTACATCTACGTCACCGCGGATGAGGACGCGCTGTGCATTAAGGCATTGAGCTGCGTCGCCGGGAAACTCGAAGCCCACAAGTCGCGGCGGGACCTGGTACCCGGCGAACCGGTGGCGCTCGGCGTCAGGTTCGACGGAGTGACCCTGCGCCTCGACCCGCTCGGCATCGAAGTGGACGCCACCACCCTCTCCGACGAGCACGCGGACGAGGTCGTGGACGGTGTCGTGCGCACGTTCGGCTTCACGGGTGCGATGGTCGGTCTTTGGGTGATGGATCTGTCCGGGACCGGGTCGACGGCGCGATTCTCTGCCGTCGACTACACAGCGGGCGTCATCGGCTGAGCCCGGAGCAGCACGGCGTCGAGGGGATCCATGCTCAATGAGAGCACGCCGGACGCCGTGTCGAATCGAGGCTCGACACGCGCGTCGTCCTCAGCGAACAGCACCTCCGCCTGTATCTCCACCCGTACCTCCGCCGGGCCCGGTAGCGGCACCTCGACCCTGCGACGTCCGCCGATCGACTCCTCACGGCGCCAGACGAGCACGTACCACTGCGCGTCAGGCGCCTCAAGCGCGAGGCATACGACGCCGTCATCCCAGGCGGGCAGACCGAGCGGCCAGTGCGGGAAAGCCGTGGGCAGGACATGGCGGTACGACTTGTATACCCGCACCGCGCGCTGAACCAAGGCGCTCTGCCCCGCGTCGAGCAGATCGATACGCCCGCTGAGGTGAATTCGGCCGAGCAGCGCGCCAGCCATCGTGAACGCGTTCTCAGCGGCGCTGAACTCCGGCTGCGGGTAGGCCCAGACCGCGCCCTGCTCCGGCGGCACGGCCAGCGGCGCGGCGGCGGCGATCGGCGGCATCAGCCGATGGTCCTGCTGATCTGTGAGCGACTGGATCGGCAGCCGGGAGAGCAGCGCCCGGTCCGTCCGACTGCCGCCGGCGGCGCAGTTCTCGATCGTCAGGCCCGGATGCCGGTCGAGCAGCGCGTCGAGCCAGGCGAGGTATGCGCGGTTGTGCTCCAGCAGCCCGTCGCCCGGACTGTCCGTGCCGAGATCCGTACCGATGCCCGCGTCGATGTTGTAGTCGAACTTCAGGTAGCCGAGTCCGTAGCGTTCCACCAAGCCGTCGATTGTCTGGTCCAGGAACGCGCGCGCCGCCGGGTCGGCGAGGTTGAGTTGGTGCCGTCCCCACTCGGTGACGCGCCGGCCATCGCGCTGGAAGAACGCCGTCTCGGGCAGTGCCACCGCCGTCGGGCTGTTCACGCCCACGCACTCCGGTTCCAGCCACAAGCCCGGGACCATGCCGCGTTCCCTGATCCGGTCCAGCACCCGGGCGAGCCCGCCTTCGCCGGGGAAGCGCTCGGTCGACTCCCGCCACGCGCCGATCGAGTCCCACCAGCCGGGCACGCCGCCGGGGCCCGGCGCCGCGCCCGGAGCATCGTCGAACCAGCCCGCATCGATGCAGAAGACCTCGGCCCCCGCAGCTGCCGCGGCGTCGATCAGCGGCAGCAACCTGTCCGTGTCCGGTTCGCCCATCAGGCAGTTCATGAAGTCGTTGAAGACGACCGGCAACCTTTCGAGATCCGGGTGCGGGCGACGCAGGGCCCTGTGATGAGCAGTCGCCTGCCGCGCGGCGCCCTCGATGCCGGAGCCGCTGAGCACCAGGCTCACCGGGACAGTGCTGAACGACGTGCCGGGTGTCACCGTCTTCCGCCACTGATGCTCAGGATCACAGGGGCCCGAGACGGTCAGGTAGATGCCGCCCACCCGGTCGGCGATCTCGTACTGCCAACTGCCGTTGTGCTCGATCTCCCACAACAGCACGCGTCCGTCGTCGGTCCACTCCAGCGCGCCCATCGGCAAGAACTCCGAGGACGACCACGCCCCGGCCGAGCCGACCGCGATCCGGTTCTTGGTGCCCCGCTGGCCGTAGCGGTGCATTCCGGTGTCGAAGAGTCCGTACTCACTGAGCGGGGCCGCGCGCCAGCGGTGCTCGGCGCTCCACGGATTCGCCGCCGTCCATAGGCGCACATCGCTGCTCCAGGGCATACCGGCGAGCGCGAGGGATGCGACGTATTCCAGCAGGACCGGCCGCGCCGCGTCCGCGTCCAGCGTCAGCTCGTGGCGAAAGCGGAAGGCGTCGATCCCGTCGCGATGCTCGATGGTCGTGCGCACGCGCAGGCCCGTCGCCTCGTCCACCTGTTCGATCTCCCAGCGGCGCCCGCGCCTGTCGCGGTGCTCGCGATGGCCGACGTAGCGAAGGCGCTGGCCGGGCACGCCGTCCACGTGCCGCTTCCCGGCCGTGCCGACTCGCCCCTCGCCGCCGGCCTCGAGCCCGACCAGCGGCAGGAACCGCTCTTCGCCCGAGCCGCCGCCGAGGAACGATACGCGACCGGCGCCGAGGCCGACGATCCGCACTGGCGCGTCCGCCGACGCCTCGAGCTCGATCCAGGCGGGCGAGCCGGTCAGGCGTATCATGCGGCGGCTCCGAGGGATCAATGTTAGTAACCGTTTTCCAAACGATACTATGAGAGGAGGGAGCGCGTCACGTGCATGCGCCGCCCGCGACCTGAGAGGATGCACGAGTGACAGGGGACCGAAGCGCGACCGCGCCCGGCACGGCCAAGCGCAGCACCATCCGCGACGTCGCGGCCCGCGCCGGCGTGTCCGTGGCCACGGTCTCCCGGGTGCTGGCGGGCAACTATCCGGTTTCCGTGGAGCTGCGCGCGAAGGTCATGCGCGTCGTGCGCGACGTGGACTACGTGACCAACGCGCACGCCCGCTCGCTCGCCGGAGCCGGACCGCAGACCATCGCGATGCTCATCGGCGACATCACCGGGCCCTCGTTCGCGCACGCGGCGAAGGGCGTGGAGGAGGAGGCATCGGCACGCGGCTGCCTGACCCTGGTCGGTACGACGGGCGCGGACCCCGATCGGGAGCTCGCCATGGTCAATCTGATGCGGGAGCAGGGCGCGAGCGCGGTCATCCTCATCGGCGGCGCGCCCGACCTGGGTGAGTACCAGCAGCGGATGGCGCGCTACGCCAAGGCGCTCAAGGCCGCGGGTTCGCAACTGGTGCTCTGCGGACGTCCCCCGCTGCCGCCGGAGGTGCCCGCGATCACCGTCGAGTACGACAACGAGGGCGGCGCCTTCGCGATGACCAGCCACCTGCTCTCGGCCGGGCATCGCAGGATCCTGGTGCTGCCGGGTCAGGCCGGGTACACCACGAGCGAGATCCGGATGGCCGGTTACCGGCGCGCTCTCGCGGCGCACGGCATCGCCGAGGATCCGGCCCTCGTCGCGCATTGCTCGTACGAATACGACGCGGGGGAGCGGACCGTGCGCGAGGCCCTCGCCCGCGGAGTCGAGTTCACGGCCGTGTTCGCGGGCTCCGACATGGTCGCCGCGGGCGTGCTCGAGGCGCTGCGGGCGGCCGGGCTGCGCGTGCCCCAAGACGTCTCGCTCACCGGGTACGACGACATCCCGCTTGCCAGGGATCTGACGCCAAAGCTGACGACCGTGCACGTGCCGTACGAGGAGATCGGCCGTGCGGGCGCGCGGCTGGCACTGGACCGGAAGCCGGACGCGGGCGACGCCGGCAACCGCGTGGTGATGGGTACGCACGTGGTCGTCCGGCAGTCCGTCGCGCAGCCGGCGAGGTAGGCGGGCGGTTCGGGTTCAGGGTCGCCGCTTCGGCGCGGCGACCGACTGCCTGACCTCCAGATGGGTGCCCAGGATCACGTGCTCCTCCACCTCGCGCTCCCGCCGCTCCAGCGCGAGCCGTACCGCCGTGCGGCCCATCTGCTCGTAGGGCACGTGCACGGTGGTCAGCTTCGGGAAGACCGCCCGAGCCTGCGGGACGTCGTCGTACCCGACGATCGAGATGTCGCGGGGGATCTCCTTGCCCGCGTCGCGCAGCACATCCATGAGGCCGAACACGACCTGGTCCGAGCCCACGAAGACCGCGGTGACATCCTTGTACGCCGCTGCGGAGAGCAACTCGCGCGCGGCCTGCTCGCCGGCTCCGCGCGTGTAATCCGTGCGGATGACGAGCTTCGGGTCGTACGTCACGCCGTGCGCCTCCAGAGCCCTGCGATACCCGGACAGCCGCCCCTCTCCGGTGGTGAAGTTCTCGGCGCCCGGCAGTGCCAGGATCTTGCGATGCCCGGCCGCGAGCAGGTGGCTGACGGCGGCGAACGCACCGTTCTCGTTGTCGTAGTCGACCACCGTCGCGGGCACGTCCGCCTCCAGCGGAGGCCGTCCGCACAGCACAAGACGCGAGCCCGCCGCGTCCAGCGACCGGGCGAAGCGGGCCATCCGTGAGCGGTATTCGTCCAGGTCGTCCGCGCCGCCGACCAGAATGACCGCCTTCGCGTGCTGGCGGCGCATCAGGTCCACCATCCGCAACTCCTGTTCTGGATCCCCGTGCGTCGCGCACACGAGGCTGAGCCGCCCGCGCGCCGCGGCCTCCTGCTCCACGCCGTGTGCCATCGCGGCGAACGAAGGTCCTGTGATGTCCTCCAGGACGATCGCGACGGTCTCGGTCGCCGCGCCGGACAGCGAGCGCGCGTGCGTGTTGACCACGTAGTCGAGATCGTCGATGGCCCGCAGCACCCGCTCGCGTCGGTCGGGGGAGACCGGTTGGCTGCCCGTCATCACCCGGGACACCGTGGCCATCGAGACCCCTGCGCGGGCCGCCACCTCGCGGATCGTGGCCTGGCTCGGCTCCGAGCCCGGGCCTGTCTCCCGCTTGGCCACCATCCGCGCCTCCGTCGTCTGTTCTGTACGGCTTTCGCTGAAGTCTACGGCGCGACGGAACTCCAGTAACCGTTTTCCGAGATCGTGCGTATCGTGGCGGACATGCCGATTCTCGATCTCGACCGCGTCGGGCTCTTCTACACGGAGTCGCCGGGTGGCACGGAAGCCGCGCCGACGCTGCTGCTCGTGCACGGCTGGGGCGGAGCAGGCGACCAGTGGTGCACGCTCCTGCCGCATCTCGCGCCTGCCGCAACGGGCCGCGTGATCGTCCCCGACCTACGCGGACACGGGGCCTCCCGCTCCCAGTGGACGGACGAGGACTGGCGCGGCGGCACCGTACGCGCAGCGGACTTCACCCCGCGCGCGTTCGCCGCCGACCTCGCGCGCCTGCTGACCGAACTGCGCACCGGCCCGGTCATCGCCGTCGGCCACTCGATGGGCGGCCAGGTCGTCACTGCGCTCGCGGTCGAACACCCGGCCTCCGTCAGCGCCCTCGTCGTCCTCGACCCCGCCTACGGCGCCGACGACGAGGAGCTCGTACGCATCCCCGGCGAACAGGACGCGCTGCGGGCCGAGGGCGCGGCCTGGGCCGCCCGCTTCGTCGCGGGCGCTTTCTCCGCGCGCGCAGCCCTAGGCCAGCCCGAGCGCGAGCAGCGCCTGATGGCCGCCACCGACGTCCGCGTCCTCGCCGCCGCGCGCGACGGGATGTACCTGGCCCCCGACGCGTTCGGTACCCGCGCCGCGACCGCCGCGTACCTCGCTCGTTGTGCGGCCCCCACGCTCGCGATCTACTCCAGCACTCCGGCCGCCGACTGGTACCGCGCCCACGGCTCGCGCCACCCCGAATCAATGGTCGAAGTCATCGCGGACGTCGGCCACTACCTCCAGCTGGAGAACTCGCGAGCGGTCGCCGAGCTGATCAACCGCTTCGCCGCACGGATCGCGGCCGAATCGTCGCGGCACAGCGGCCCGGCGGCGGCGAACGCCGGACCGAGTTCGGCTGGGGGCACGAGTTGTACTGCGCGGGACATCTCCTCCAGGCCGCCGTCGCCCACCAGCGCGTAACCGGATCCGCCGCGCTGCTCGCCGTGGCCCACCGCCTCGCCGATCACCTCGACTCCGTTTTCGGACCTAACGGTCGCGTCGATGGTGTCTGCGGGCATCCGCTGATCGAATCGGCGCTCGTCGAGCTCTACCGGGAGACGGGGGAGCGCCGTTACCTGGACCTCGCCGCCGGCTTCATCAACCGCCGTGGCGCCGACGCGCTGTCCGGGAGCGTCGATCGCGACCTCCTGTCGCAGCACCGGTATTTCGGCGTTCTTCGCAGCCTGCGACCTGGCCAACAGCACCAGCCACGACAGCACCGCTATAGCGGACCGATAGATCAGACGAACCTGCACGACCCATCATCATCGCAGGTCCGAGCCTCTGACCGAGTTTCGGGAGTACTACAGGCTTGCGCGCGTGGCCCACGCCTCCCGTGGTGCCGGTGGCGATGATGTCGCCCAGGTTCAGCGTGATCACCGTGGAGATGTGGGCGGCCAGGGCGGCCCCGGGGAACCAGTCGGCGCCGCGCTGCGCGAAGAGGGTGGCCGGTCCGCTCTGCCCGCTACTGAGGACGTTCACACCGACGCGGCCCTTCTCCAGGATGTGCCGGAGAAGGGCCGACCGGCGATTCAGCGCGATACTGATCAGCGGCGGGTACAGCGACAGGGAGGTGAAAGAGCTCACCGTCGCTCCGTGCGGCACTCCGTTCGTCGCCGCGATGACGACGGTGACCGGAGCGCACCCCCCGGACGTCGAGTGACGGAAGGTTGCGGGTCGATCACCGGCAGCCCCTGTGCCTGCGGCTGTGCGCCGGAGGGAAGGTTCATACGGCCCGTCGTCCTCCGTCCACGTCGAGGGCGGTGCCCTGGACGAAGCTCGCCTCCTCGCTCGCCAGGTACGCGATCGCCGCCGCGATCTCCGCGGGAGCCGCCACCCGGCCGGCCGGGGCGGCCGAGGCGAGCTGGTCGATGAAGTCGCCGAACTGGGTGGTTCCCTCGGTGCGGGTCGGACCCGGGTTGACCGCATTGACCCGGACGCCGCTCGGCCCGTATTCGGCCGCCCACGCCTTGGTCAGCAAGGTGAGCGCGGCCTTGGCGGAGCCGTACAGACCCAGCCCCACCATGCCGAACTGCGCCACGATCGTCGAGACGTTGACGATCGCGCCGTGCCCACGCTCCGCCATCTGCGGCGCCAGCTTCCCGACCAGCAGGAACGGTGCCCGGACGTTGACCGCGAAGCAGGCGTCCACGGCTTCGGCGGGAATCGCGGACGTCGGCCCGCCAGGGGGGTACGCGCCGGCGTTGTTGACGAGGATGTCGACGTGACCGCCGCCTAGCTCGACCGCCTGCTTGGCCAGCGAGTCGACGGCGTCGGCGTCGGCGAGATCCGCGGCGACGAAGTCGGCCTTGCCGCCACGATCGCGGATCGAGCCGACCACCAATTCGCCGCGCTTCCGGTCACGCCCGCTCACGATGACCTGGGCGCCCCGTTCGGCGAGCAGACGAGCAGTGGCGCTCCCGATCCCGCTGGTCCCGCCGGTGACGAGCGCGCTGTTGCCCGATAGTCCAAAGCTAGTCACGATGATCCTCTTTCGGTTGCCGATTGGCCGGTGACCATCACCGTAACGGTGATACTGGACAGAAACCGCCCGCTATGAAGAGGATGTATCGCCGGTATCGGCGAGGCCCGGGATCCTGTAGATCTGGCCGACTTTCCGCAGGTCCCCGGCCTTCCAGATACCGCCGAGGCCCGATACCAGCCACATCGACAGCACACTGGTCGCCGCGTCTGCGCCCGCGCCGACCAGATTATCGAGGCCGCCGCCGACGCAGACACCGAGCTGATCGCCGACCTCGGTTATCAGGGCGTCGGCGGCACCGTGCGCACCCCGGCCAAACGCAAACCCGGACACAGCCCGTCCCCGCGAGACCAGCGCGCCAACCGCGAACACGCCCGCGTGCGCTGCCAAGGCGAACGCGGCTTCGCCCAGCTCAAGGCGTACAAGGTGCTCCGATGCGTACGGGTTGGCCCATGCCGCATCGGCACGCTCGCCCACTTAATCCACACCATCATCAGGCTACGGACATCACTCGCGGGAGCGTAGATCGGAACCGCGACGCCCGGCGCCGGCAGACTGTCCACCGGCGCGGTCCACAACTACTTCCCCAGTAAGAATGACCTGATCGCAGCCGTCTGCGAGGACGCCTTGGACAGCCTCATAGACCTCACCGCCAGCTGAGTGGCCGTCAGCGGTGTCCGATGGGTAGGTGTGGCACGTACGCCTCCTCGAGACGTGCGACTTCTTTCTCGTCCAGTGCGATTGTCTGCGCGGCGAGAGCATCGGTCACGTGCTGCACCTTCGTCGCACCCACGATGGGAGCCGCGATGCCGGGTCGGCTGCGAAGCCAGGCCAGGGCGATCTGCGCCGGTGCCACCTGACGTTCATGGGCGATCTGCACGACACGGTCGACGACGTCGAAGTCCGCGTCGGTCGCCAGTCGGTGCCCGAGGTTGTCCGCTGCGGCACGGGGTGAATGGCGCTGTCCGTCGCGGGTCCGGTTGCCGGCGAGCAGGCCGCGCGCGAGCGGGCTGTAGGGGATGACGCCGACCCCGTCGTCGATGCAGAAGGGGATCATCTCTCGTTCCTCTTCGCGGTAGAGCAGGTTGTAGTGGTTCTGCATCGAGATGAATTTGGTCCCGCTGGCTCGTTCGGCCGCACGCTGGGCCCTGGTGAACTGCCATGCGCACATGGAGCTCGCGCCGATGTAGCGGGCTTTTCCGGCCCTGACGACGTCGTCGAGGGCGGACATGGTCTCCTCGATGGGCGTGTCCGGGTCCCAACGATGGATCTGATAGACATCGACGTATTCCATGCCCAGCCGGGTCAGGGATCCGTCGATGGCCGCCATGATGCGTTTCCGGCCGAGACCACGGCTCCTGGAGCCGGCCGCAGCGTTGGGGTGCACCTTCGTCGAGACGACCATGTCCTCTCGCTTCAGGAACTTCGGCAGGATCCGTCCGGTCACGCGTTCGCTCGCGCCGTCGGAATAGCCTTCCGCTGTGTCGAAGAATGTGACGCCTCCTTCGACTGCTGCCCGGATGATCGGCTCGGCTTCATCCTCACCTAATTTCCACTCACCCTTTTCTTCGGCGAATCCCATCATGCCGATGCAGAGTCTCGAAACTTCGAGACCGGTGTTTCCCAGCTTCTGGTAATCCACGTTCCGTCTTTCTTGTCGTTGAGCGTCTGCCGCCGACGACAACATTAGCCAAGGAAAACCAGGTATGGAATTGCCGGTTGGGCCGTGGTTATAACTTCAGGGCATGATCGAGGCTGCTACCGGACGGCGTCCCGCGCGAGGCGCACGAACTGCGCCGTGGCCGGATGGGGTGATCGTTGCGGCCAGGCCAGGCTCACCTGGATCGGGGGCGCGTCGGACAGTGGGCGGTAGACCAGGCCGGGGTAGGGATACATGTGCGCCGTCGAGGCGGCTGTCACCCCGAGGCCCGAGCCGGAGCTGATGGCGGCGACCCAGTCGTCGGTATTGCCGACGCGCACTTTGCGGGGCGGTCTCGGTCCCGATCCCCACAGCGACAGCTTTGTCGTGCCCGAGACCGTGTTGATGACGACCGGGTCGGTGGTGAGGTCCAGCAGCGTGAGCGCGTCGTGCGCCGCCAAGGGGTGGTCGATCGGTAGGGCCGCGATTCGGGCCTCGTCGAACAGCGGCTCGACGTGAATGCCCGGCGCTTGCAGATCGCCTCGCAGGATCGCGACGTCGACCCGGCGGTCTCGAAGCCCGGCGAACCGGTCGTCGATGCGTTTGACCTCGAGTGGCACGTCCGGATTGCTCTCGCGCCAGCGTTGCACCAGGCCACTCGTCCGGGCGCCGAGAGCCGACCACGCGTGGCCGACGCGAAGCGGGCTGCTCGCTGTCGGCGCCGGGGCGACCAGTTGATCGAAGGCGGCGACGACGCCGATGACCTGTTCGCGGAAGGTGATGCCGGCCTCGGTCAGGGCGACGCGGTGGGTGGTCCGTTCGACGAGCTGAACACCCATCTGACGCTCGAGTTGCTGCAAGGTCCGCGTCAACGCCGGCTGCGTGATGTGCAGCGTCTCGGCGGCCCGCGTCAAATTCAACGAATCCGCGATCGCGAGAAATGCCCTGACATGGCGTAATTCGGCAGGCGCGCCGTGAGGTTACACCAGATGCCTCTCTCCGGCTCCCGTGGCTGACGGCGCCGTTGTGGTGCCGCGCAACCACGGGAAGCGGTTCACCCTTTGCTATTGGATGTAGCAGGCCTTGACCGAGCCGTACGCAGGGTCGCCGAAGGCGGCGTCTGTGCATGGCGTACTACCGGTGAAGCTGCCGAAGTAGTACCGGCCGTCCTCCCCGAACGCCACTTCGTGGGTTCCCGAGAAGGAGCAGGTGCCGTTCTCCGCGGCGCACGTCGTCCAGGTGGTGAATGTCGGGGGCGGCCCGAGCAGGTAGCAGGCCTTGGCCGTTCCCGGGGTCGGATCGGTGAACACCGCGTTGTCGCAGGCGGTTCCGCCCGAGCCCAGCGTGGCGAATTTGTACGTGCCGTTCGCGCCGTACGCGATGGTCATCAGGCCGCTGTACGCGCAGGTCTGATTCTCCGTCGCGCACTGCTGCCATCCCGGTGACGCCGGAGCGGTGCTCTGCGCGTAGCACCACTTGGCCACCCCGTTGTCCGGATCCCCGAAGACCGTGTCGTCGCAAGCGGTGTTGCCGCTCGCCGAGGCGTAGTTGAACTCGCCGTTCGCCCCGAAGGCGATGACCGAGGGGCCGGTGACGGCGCAGGTGCCGTTCTCGGCGGCGCAGCGCAACCAGGTGCCCGGAAGCGCCCGGTAGGCGATCGGCGGCGCCGTGCTCGTCGCGGGGTAGCTGACCGAGTAGGTGCCCGGCGTCACGCCACGGAAGTAGACGTACTGGCCGTCCGTGTCGGCGCTGCCGATTCCCGCCGCTCCGACGAACGAACCGCCGGTCCAGGCGACCTGGCCGTTCACCGTCACGGTGCGGCTCTGACCCCAGGTCGGCACCGCGATGACCCCGGTCGACCCGGTGACGGTCGACGAGTCCACCTGCATGGAGAAGTCGCCCGCGGCGTCGTGGTCGTAGCTCACGTGGATCCCTTCGCCGGCGGCCACCGTGAGCGTGCCCTCGACGTGGGTGAGATCGCCCGGATGCGGAACCACCTGGTATGCGGCGCTGGCAGGAGCGGTGGGGGAGATACCCAGCACCTCGGAGGTCAGCGCGCCGGTCGGCCCGGTGGACCAGCCGTGGGCGAGGCTGGTGTACGCGCTGGGGTACGCGGTGAGGGTGCCGGTGTTCGAGTAGCCCTCCCAGAAGGTGCTGTCGGTGCCGAGCGGCGAGTCGAGCATGTAGCCCCATTCGTCGCGGATCAGATTCAGTGCATTGACGTCGTCGTCCGCGGCGAAGTGGGCGTAGACCTCCATGGAGCCCGCGAACGGCGAGATGTTGTCGCTGAATTCGGGAGTCTGCGCCCCGAGGCTGTTCCAGTCGCCGCGCAGCCGCGCCATCACCGCGGTGGACTGCGCGCTGGTGGTCAGGCCGTACCAGACGGCGAGGGAGTTGCCGTCCTGCGGGTAGAGCGTGCTGCTCGGGTTGTCCTTGTACGCGCCGACCGTCGGATCCCAGAGGTCTGCGTTGACGGCGGTCTTCAGGCCGGCCGCCTGGTTGCCGTAGCTCGTGGCCAGGCTGCCGTCGCCCTCCGCCGTCGCCAGTTGCGCTCCGGTCGTCAGCACCCGGTAAAGCAGGGCATTGGCTTCAATGTTCTCGCCGCCCTGGTCGCCGCGCGCCCAGTCGCTGGTGCCGGTGACCGATAGCAGGTCGTTGCCGTCGATCTTCGCGGTGATGAAGTTCACGCCCAGCTGGTACTGGCTCCAGATCCCGTCCAGCCACGCCTTGTCGCCGCTGTCGAGGTAGTAGGTGTAGGTCCCGATCAGGGTCCACATGTGGTAGGTGTCGGACCCGTAGAAGTCGAACTCGGGGCCGCCGTAGGGAAGCTCGCCGGTCGACTTCTGGTTCTGGTACATCGTGGTCAGGGAGTTGCGAACCGCGGTGAGTTCGCCGGTGCTGTCGTAGGCGGTGTTCGTCGAGATCCCCATGTCGCCGGGCCACACCGAGCGGTCCCGCTTGGCCCCGTCGACCAGCACTTCGGACCCGGACCCGACGACTCCGTCGTTCTCCCAGCCGGACGACGGCGCCGGCCAGACCCGCCCCTGCGTGGGGCTGATGGTGTCGAGCTGCACCGTGTAGGCGCCGGCGTACCAGATCTTGTTGAGTGCGTCGTCGTTGGAGCAGAAGTAGTCGGGATAGGCCGCCGGGTCGGATTCCGCGGGCGCGGCGGTGAAGGCGAGAGAGACGCCGTCGAGGTCCGCATAGCCGGTGGAGCTCAAGAAGAGCGTGAGGTACCGGAAGCCGCCGCGCAGCTTGTCGGCCGGCACCGTGTAGGTCCCGTTCGCGCTGACCGCGGCGTAGAGCGCACCGTCCGCGCCGCTGCCGCCGTTGGAGGCGTCGCTGCTCTCGCCGACGAACTCGGACGACTCGGAGAAGGCGAGTCCGACCGTCTGACTGGCATCGCTGGCGCCGCCGAAGTCCAGGGTGATCTGCCCGCCGACGTCCTTGCCGAAGTCGAGGGTGACCGAGGATCCGTTGCCGGTCAGTTGGGTGTCGCCGCCGCTGAGCAGGGCCGTCGCATTGCTGACGGTGCCGCTGGTGCCGTAGACGGATACCGGGGCGACAGTGTGGCTGGTGGGAGAGAGATTGTCGGCGGCACACGGGTTCGTGTACGTCGTGGCGGGTTTCGCCGTGTCGGCGCTGGCGGCCGCCGCGGCCGGGGTGTGGGTGGCGATCAGGCCGCCGGAGGCGACGGCCAAGCCGAGTGCGAGCGCGACTCGAGACACGCGTTTCATGGCTCCACTGCTCCTTCGCAGGTGGGGGTGGGTATCCGCGCGATGGAGAAGGCGATCTGAAACGTCATTGCATGTGGGTGTTCGCCATTGGCCCAGGTTGGAGGGCATGGCGGTGGCAGCACTGACTCAGTGCGTTAAAACGATTCAGATCGACTGCGTGGGGGATGCTACAAGCGGAACGGGCGCACGGCCAGTCCCCGCCTCGAACGAATTCGAGGACTGAGGCAACGTCCGTCATGCGCGTGCGGGCGTTGTCGATCTTCGTGAATCGGATCGTGGCTTCGGGCCCGGCTGACCGGATGATCTTGGGCCGCACCTACCCGTCGGACGCCGCTAGAGCATTAGAGTCCGTATGGACACGTCGGTGGGCGGAAGGATGGGACATGGCTGAGGCGCTGGTGCTGGGCGGTGGAGGCGTCGCCGGGATTTCGTGGATGATCGGCTTGTTGGCGGGGTTGGCCGACGCGGGCCAGGACGTCACGGCGGTCGACACGATTGTGGGGACGTCTGCGGGCTCGACTGCCGCTGCGCAGCTGGGGAGCGGGTTGAGTTTGGCGGACCTGTACGTCCGGCAGACCGAGCCCGCGTTGCAGGCCGCTGAGATCATGGCCGACGTGGACCTGGAGAGTTTCGGTGCGCGGATCGCCGATCTGCTGCGCGGCGCCACCACCGTGACGGAGATGCGGCAGGCGGTGGGCAGGTTCGCGCTCGAGGCCGCGACCGTGTCGGAGTCGGAGCGGCGCGCGGTGATCGAGTCGCGGCTGCCGTCGCACGCGTGGCCCGCCCGCGCGCTGAAGATCGTCGCGCTGGATGCCGAGAGCGGGCAGCCGCGGGTGTTCGACAAGGACTCGGGCGTGAGCCTGGTCGACGCCGTCGCCGCGAGCTGTGCTGTGCCGGGTGTATGGCCGCCCGTGACGATCGACGGCCGTCGGTACGTGGACGGCGGCGTGCGCTCCAACGAGAACGCCGACTACGCCGCTGGCGCGTCCCGGGTGTTGGTGCTCGCACCGCTCAGGGGCGTCCAGCTGTTCCCGACCGACAAGACGTTGGACCAAGCTGTCGAGGAACTGCGCGTGGCCGGCGCCGAGGTCGCGATCATCAGTCCGGACGAGGCGTCGCTGGCGGCGATCGGCCCGAACCCGCTGGACCCGTCCACCCGTACGCCGACCGCCGAGGCGGGACGCGCGCAAGGTCGCGAACTGAAGATCGAGTGGAACCGGGTTTGAGTCTGAGAGGGAAGACGCTGCCCTGCCCGGAGGCTCGAAGCCTAGGAGCTCCGGGCGGCGTCTGTCCGCGCTAACGGCGCGGGCGTCATGCCCGGCGAATGGCCTGGGGGCCTACTGCAGGGGGAAGTCGAGTCCGTGCTCGCCGGTGGGTCGTGGGCCGTGGATGCGCCGATCGGCCGCGGTGATGGCGACGTCGTTGATGCTCGCCTCCCGGCGCCGCATGAGGCCGGATTCGTCGAACTCCCAGAGCTCATTGCCGTAGCTGCGCCACCAGCGGCCTTCCATATCGTGCCACTCGTACTGGAACCGGACGGCGATCCGGTTCTCGTGAAATCCCCACAGGCCCTTGCGCAGCGCGTAGTCCAGTTCGCGCTCCCACTTGCCGGTCAGGAATGCGACGATCTCCTCGCGGCCGCGGATGAAACTCTCCCGATTCCGCCACATCGAGTCCGGCGTGTAGGCCAGCGCCACGCGGTGCGGATCGCGCGTATTCCACGCGTCCTCCGCCGCCTGGACCTTCTGCAGGGCAGTCTCCCGGGTGAACGGCGGGTAGGGCGGGCGGTCTTCGGGCATGGCAGCCTCCGCAAGTCGAGAACGTGCGTTCTTTAGTCGCTGGGGCTACCCTAGGGAACGATCGTTCTCGACGTCAAGGAGGCCAGGGTGCCGGCCCCGATCACCCAGGAGCAGAACCGTCTAGACCGCGAGGCGCTGCTCGATGCGGCGGAGCGGCTCTTCTACGAGCGGGGCGTTCAGGCGGTCGGGATGGACGAGGTGCGTGCCGCGTCCGGTCTGCCGCTCAAGCGGATCTACCGGTTCTTCCCGGCGAAGGAGGATCTGGTCGTGGCGATGCTCCATCGTCGCGACCAGCGGTGGAGGGGTGATTTGGCCGCGTATGTGGAGCGGGTCGCACAGCCTCGCGCGCGCGTGCTGGCCGTCTTCGACTGGCTTGCCGAGTGGTTCGCGCGGCCCGGCTTCCGGGGGTGCGCGTGGATCAACGCCTTCGGCGAGTTCGGCACCTCCTCGCCGGCGGTGCTGGCCGAAGTCCGCTCGCACAAGCAGGCGTTTTATGACCAGATCGAGGTGTGGGTAGAGGCCACCGGGGCGCCGGTGGCCGAAGGGGTGTTCCTCCTCGCCGAGGGAGCCATGGTGACGGCCGGGATCAGCGGCGATCCGGCTTCGGCCGGCCACGCGCGCGCGGCCGTCGCGACGCTGCTCGGGACGCATTGACCCCGGGCCGGCGGAGGGATGACCACGCTCAGCCGTGTAAGGACATGTATGTGGCGGTCGCCAGGGCGCCGAGGGCGATGCCGGCCGCCTGCAACGAGAGTCGCGGGTGTCGGCGTCGACGACCAGGATCCTCATCCTGACCACCTTCAACCTGGACGAATACGTCTACGCGGCGCTGCGTGCCGGGGCCAGCGGGTTCCTGCTCAAGGACACCCCGCCGCGCGATCTGCTCGACGGGATCCGCGCCGTCGGGCGCGGCGACGCCCTGCTCTCACCGGCGATCACCAGGAAGCTGATCGAACAGTTCGCCGTTCGCTCGACCGCGCTCAAGACGGCGACAGCCCCCGTGCGCCGCCTCGACGCGATCACGAACCGCGAACGCGAGGTCCTCGCGCTCATCGCCGAAGGCCTGACCAACACGGAGATCGCGCGCCGCCTGCAGATCGAGCCCGGCACCGCCAAGACGCACGTCAGACATCTACTGGCCAAGCTCGACGCACGCGACCGGGTCCAACTCGTCATCATCGCCTTCCGCGCCGGACTGGCCTGACGCCCCGGGCCGAAATCCTCAGCACCGTCTGGCGCAGAGGGAGTGCGAAGCTACCTTGTCGCGCTTCAGTTCCACCACCACCAGCCGAGGCATTCCCCGCAGCATGCCATCCGGTCCCGCAAGGCCGTGAGAGCGGCGAACCGGCCGTCGCGGGCCTGATCAACGAGTGTCGGCCAGCCGCCTGACCGATCCAGAAAACCACTCGTCAGAACCCCGTGAAGGCTTTCCGGACTAGTACGGGGGCGCGGTGGCGGCTGGGGCTAGCGCGCGCTAGTAGCGCGTGCTAGCGTGACGCGACAACGTCAGTTTGTCAGGACAAAGGAGTCCCGTATGTCTGCGCAAGACCAGATCGGTATCCGGGGCGGCGGGTCAACTCGCGCGCTTCCGCCCCTGGTGTCGGGCCCGTACCGGAAGCGGCTCGGTGTCGTCGCTTTGACCGCGACATTCGGCGGGTTGCTCTTCGGCTACGACACGAGCGTGATCAACGGGGCTCTGAGTCCTATGAGCATCGCGCTCCATCTCACGACGTTCACCCAGGGCGTCGTGACGAGCTCGCTGTTGTTCGGTGCGGCGGTCGGCGCGATCAGCGGGGGTCGGCTCTCCGACGCGTGGGGGCGGCGCAAGGCTATTCTGCTGCTGGCCGTTCTATTCTTCGTCGGGGCGCTGACCTGTGTCTTCGCGCCGACCCTGGCGTTCATGGTGGCTGGCCGGATCATCCTCGGGCTGGCCGTCGGCGCCGCGTCGACGGTCGTGCCGGTCTTCCTCGCCGAGCTCGCGCCGTACGAGATCCGCGGCTCGCTGGCCGGACGCAACGAGTTGATGATCGTCGCCGGCCAGCTCGCGGCCTTCGTCATCAACGCGATCATCGGCAACGTGTGGGGAGAGGGCGGCGACGTCTGGCGCTTCATGCTGGCCGTCGAGGCGCTGCCCGCTGTCGCGTTGTTCGTCGGCATGCTCCGGATGCCGGAGTCTCCGCGGTGGCTCGTGCAGAAGGGACGCCACGACGAGGCGTTGCGTATTCTGCGGACGCTCCGTCCCGAGGGCCGTGCCGATGCGGAGGTGGCGGACATCGCGGCCGTCGCGCACGAAGAGCGGGAGCGGTCCACGATGGGCTGGCGCGAGATCGTGACGAACAAGTGGCTGCTGCGCATCCTGCTCGTCGCCATCGGGCTCGGCATGGCGCAGCAGCTCACCGGCATCAACTCCATCATGTACTACGGGCAGACCGTGCTGAACGAGGCCGGCTTCTCGAAGCACGCGTCCCTCATCGCCAACATCGGGCCGGGCATCATCGCGGTGATCGGCGCGGTCATCGCGCTGCGGATGATGGACCAGTTCAGCAGGCGCAAGACCTTTTTGATCGGTTTTTCACTGACGACGTTCTTCCATCTGCTCATCGGCACGTCGTCAATGCTTTTCCATGTGGGCAACCCGTTGCGTCCGTACGTGATCTTGTTCCTGGTCGTGGCGTTCGTCGGCTCGATGCAGACGTTCCTGAACGTCGCGGTCTGGGTGACTCTCTCGGAGATCTTCCCGCTGCGCATGCGCGCCTTCGGCATGGGCGCCTCGGTGTTCATGCTCTGGATCACGAACGCGTTCCTCGGCCTGTACTTTCCCTCGCTCATCAGCGCCGTGGGTATCACCGGTTCGTTCTTCCTGTTCGCCGGCTTCGGCGTACTCGCCTTGATCTTCGTCTACACCCAGGTGCCGGAGACCCGCGGGCGCACCCTCGAAGAACTGGAAGAGGAAGTCATGTCCGGCGAGATCTTCACCCGGGACACGGGATCGCGTCCAGCGGCGGAACGGTCGGGGCACGGCGGCGTGGTGACCGATCTGACGTGACCGGCAGCGGTGGTGCCCGCCATTGCGGCGGGCACGATCGCGACCGCAGTGCTCGTAGATCACGACCTTACGTAAGGACTAACGATGACCGACACCGTCACCAGCACGACCCCCGCGCCGACTCAGATCCAGGGGTTGCGCATCGGAACCGCCCCGGACTCCTGGGGGGTCTGGTTCCCGGAGCACCCGCGACAGATTCCGTGGGATCGGTTCCTGGACGAGGCGGGCCAGGCGGGCTACCACTGGATCGAGCTCGGTCCCTACGGCTATCTGCCCACCGACCCGCACCAGCTTCAGGACGAGCTCGGCAAGCGGGATCTCGAACTGTCCGCCGGTACCGTATTTACTGGTTTCCATAAGGGTTCTGAGCAGTGGCAGCGTGCGTGGGACCAGGCTGTGAAGGTAGCCGGGCTGGCCAACGCGCTGGGCGCCGAGCACATCGTCGTCATCCCCGACCTGTGGCGCTCCGACCTCACCGGAGAGGCCCTCGAACCGCGCTCCCTGACGAACGAGCAGTGGGAGAAACTCGCCGCGGGCCACGACCGGCTCGGTAAGGCGCTGCTGGAGGAGTACGGCGTGCGCCAGCAGTTCCATTCGCATGCCGACAGCCATGTCGGCACCTACCGCGAGGTAGAGCGGCTGCTCGAACTGACCGACCCGCAGTACTTGAACCTCTGCCTGGACACCGGCCACTTCGCGTACTACGGCGGCGACAACCTCAAGCTGATCGGCGCGCACCCGGACCGCATCGGCTACCTGCACCTGAAGCAGGTCGACCCCGAGTACCGCTTCGAAGTGCTCAAGAACGACGCCGCTTTCGCGGACACGGCCAACGACGTCTTCGTCGAGCCGCCGAACGGCATCCCCGACTTCGCGCCGATCATCGAGGCGGTCTCGAAGATCGATGCGGAGACGTTCGCGATCGTCGAGCAGGACATGCCCGGCGTGGATATCGAGTTGCCGCTGGGCATCGCCACGCGCACTCGGCAGCACATCTTCGGCTGCACGCCGCTGACCCGCACCCGCTGAGCCACCCGCACCTCGTCAACCAAGGAAGGCTCCGAGTATGAGCACCATCAGCGAGTTGCGTGTCGGCGTCGTGGGGACCGGCATCATGGGCGCTGACCACGTCGCCCGGCTGACCAATACCATCGCGGGCGCGGGCGTGTCGGCGATCATTGAGCCGGATGCGGGACGGGCTGCCGCAGCGGCCGCGGTCGCCCCTGGCGCCAAGGTCTTCACCCGGGTCGAGGACGCCCTGAGCGCTGGGGCGTTCGACGCGGTCATCATCGCGACGCCGGGCCGTTTCCATGAGCCGGTGCTGCTGCCGGTGCTCGAGGCTGGTTTGCCGGTCCTGTGTGAGAAGCCGTTGACGCAGGACCCTGAGTCGTCGCTGCGGATCGTGGAGGCTGAGCAGAAGGCCGGCAGGAAGTTGATCCAGGTCGGTTTCATGCGCCGCTTCGATCCGCAGTATCGGCAGTTGCGTCAGCTGATCACTTCCGGGACCGCGGGGGAGTTGCTGATGCTGCGGTGTGTGCACCGTAACCCGTCGGTGCCGGCGGACTATACGCAGCCGATGCTGATCAACGATTCGGTGGTGCACGAGTTCGACGTCGTGCCGTGGCTCGCGGGCGCCGGGCTCACTTCGGTGGAGGTCAAGTACGCCAAGCGCAACACCCTGGGCCCGGAGCGGTTGCGTGAGCCGATTCTGGTGCTGATGGAGTTGGACAACGGGGTGCTGGTGGATGTGGAGATGAATGTGAGTGTCCGGTTCGGCTACCAGGTCGCCACCGAGGCCGTCTTCCAGCGCGGGGTCGCCCGGATCGGGCAGCCCGAGGGCCTGCAGTTGTGGCAGGACGCGCAGTTCCGGATCGGCGAGCACACGACGTACACGACCCGCTTCAAGCAGGCCTACGACGTCGAGGTCCAGGACTGGGTCGACGCCACCAAGCGCGGCGCCATCGCAGGACCCTCCGCGTGGGACGGCTACAAGGTCGCCGTCGCCTGCGCAGCTGGCGTCAAAGCCCTCGAAACCAGCGGCCCCGTCCCCGTTGAAGTGCCGCAGACCCCTGACTTCTACGCCTGAACCGACCCGCTCCCTCAGGAGGACTTCGATGGTGAAGATCGCTCTCGACCCCACGCCGTACTTCTCTGAGACCGACTTGTACGGCCTGTTCGACGTCGTCGCGCGCGCCGGGTACGAGTGGATCCACCTGACTCCGCATCCGGACTTCATTCCCTTCTTCGCCCACCCGCGCGCGGACAGTGCGCAGGTGGCGAAGGTGAAGAAGGCGGCGGGCGACGCGGGTGTCGGCATCGTCGGCCTGCAACCGGTGCAGCGCTGGTCGTCGCCGGAGGAACTGCCGCGCGAGGCAGCCGTACGCAACTTCAAGCGCGTCATCCAGATCGCGGTGGAGCTGGAGGTTCCGGTGATCAACACCGAGTTCTCCGGCCGCCCGGAACGCGCGGAGGAGTCGGAGGCCGGCTTTTACCGGTCCATGGAGGAACTGCTGCCGATCATCGAGTCCGAGGGCGTGCGGGTGAACATCGATCCGCATCCGGACGACTTCGTCGAGGACGGGCTCGAGGCCTGGCGAATCATCAGAGGCCTGAACAGCGCGCAGATCGGCTTCGCGTACGTCGGCAGCCACACCTTCCACTACGGCGACCGCGCCGAGACGCTCATCCCCGAACTCGGCGACCGCCTAGGCGCCGTCTATACCGCCGACAGCTTCGACCACCGCCGCTCGCACGGACTGCGCTACATCACCAACCCGCCGGGCAACGCCGTGCGGGTGCACCAACACCTGAAGATCGGCGACGGGGACGTCGACTGGGCCGAACTGTTCGTCGCGCTGTCCTCCTCCGGATTCCTGGCCCGGGAAGATGCCATCATCTGCTCCAATGTCTTCGCCGAGGACGAGACCGCGGACGAGACCTCGCGCTACCAGCTGAGCAAGATCCGTGAGCTGATCGAGGGAGCGGGCACGTGAGCGAGCTTGCGAGCGAACCGATGAGCACAGTTGCGAACGGGCCTACCGAGCGCCAGCGAGGTGGCCACGTGAGCGCACGGACGATCGGCATCGGCCTGATCAGCGTCGGCTGGATGGGTCGCGCGCACTCTCGTGCGTACCGCAACGTCAACGAGCACTACCCGGAGTTGACCGTGCGGCCGCAACTCGTGGTCGCGGCCGACGTCGTCGAGGCCAACCGCGCCGAGGCCGTCGAATTCCTGGGCTACGAGCGGGCCGTCGACGATTACCGCGAGGTACTGGCGGATCCGCGGGTGGACGCGGTCTCGATCTGCGCCCCGAACTTCCTGCACCACGAGATGGCGCTGGCCGCCGCGCGGGCGGGCAAGCCCTTCTGGATCGAGAAGCCGATGGGCCGGGGCCTCGCCGAGAGCGACGCCATCGCGCGCGCCGCCGAGAAGGCCGGGGTGGTCACGGCGGTCGGCTTCAGCTACCGCAATCCGCCCGCCGTCGCCAAGGCGCGCGAGTTGATCGCGTCCGGCAGGCTCGGCCGCGTCACCAATGTGCGCGTCTCCTTCCTGGCGGATTACTCGTCGAGCCCTGACGGCGCGCTCATGTGGCGCTTCGTGCGCGACCGGGCCGGCTCGGGCGTCTACGGAGACCTGCTCTCGCACGGCTTCGATCTCGCGACCCACCTGGTCGGCCCGATCCGCGAGGTCACCGCGGCGCAGGACACGTACATCACCGAAAGGCCCAGGCTGACCGGCCCGGCGATCGGGCACAACGCCACCGCCACCGGAGAGCCCGCGCCCGTGGAGAACGAGGACTACGCGGCCGTCCTGGCGCGCTTCGAGAACGGCGCGCTCGGCGTCTTCGAGTCCAGCCGCATCGCGGTCGGCCCGCGCGCCGAGTACGTCGTCGAGGTCTACGGCACCGAGGGCTCGCTGCGCTGGGACTTCCAGCGTCTCAATGAACTGCGGTTGGCCGTCCGCGGCGATCGGGACTACGGATACACCACCCTCTACGCTCAGCCCGGCGACGGCGACTTCGCCCGCTTCCAGCCCGGCGGCGGAACGAGCATGGGCTTCGACGACCTCAAGACCATCGAGGCCGCCTGGTTCCTCCGCTCGATCGCCGAAGGCGTTCAGCATGGACCCTCGGTCGCGGACGGACGCGCCGCCGCGGCGGTCGCGGACGCCGCGGAGCGCTCCGGCGGGCTGCGCGGATGGGTGGCCGTCGGCGCGACCTCATCCTAATGTTGGTATGTAAGAACAAACTCACGCTGACTTTGGAGCTCGCATGTCTCTTGCCGCGCCGATCGTGATCGCGGAGTCTTCCCTGCTGCGTGGGACGCGGTTGTTCCCCGATACGGCGCTGTGGAATGACTCGGCGGATCCGGGGGAGCTGTCGCGCTCGATTGGTTTCGGTGCCGTCGGTGCGACCTGCAATCCGGTGATCGCCTACGCGGCGATCAGCGGCAACCTGGAGGTGTGGGCGCCGCGGATCGCGCGGTTGGCCGCCGAGCACCCGACCTGGGGCGAGTCCCAGATTGGGTGGAAGGCCGTCGAGCTGCTCTCGATCGAGGCCGCCGGACTGCTGGAGCCGGCGTTCCGCGCCTCCGGCGGCCGCAACGGGCGGTTGTCGATCCAGACCGACCCGCGTCTGCATCGGGATGCCGAGGCGCTGGTTGAGCAGGCGGTGCGGTTTTCCGGGTTGGCGGAGAACATGATCGTGAAGATTCCGGCGACCTCGGTCGGTATTCGTGCGATCGAGGAGGCGACCTATCGCGGTGTGAGCGTGAACGTCACGGTCTCGTTCACGGTGCCGCAGGCGGTGCAGGCCGCGGAGGCCATCGAGCGTGGCCTGGATCGGCGTGCTGCGGACGGGTTGCCTGAGCGTGAGTTCGGTTCGGTGGTGACGTTGATGGGTGGTCGGCTCGACGACTGGCTTAAGCAGGTCGCTGATCGCAGGCGGCTGCTGGTCGAGCCGGGGTATCTGGATTGGGCCGGGATCGCCGCGCTCAAGCGTGCGTACGGTGTGTTCCGGGAGCGCGGTTACCGGGCCCGGCTGTTGGCCGCCGCGTTCCGCAGTGCGTTGCAGTGGTCGGAGTTGCTCGGTGGCGATCTGGTGGTCTCTCCGCCGTTCGACTGGCAGTTGCGGATCAACGAGAACGAGTTGCCGGTCGAGCGGCGTATCGATACGCCGGTCGATGCGCGGATCATCGCGGCGTTGGAGAAGGTCCCCGACTTCCGCCGTGCCTACGAGCCCGACGGGATGAGGGTCGAGGAGTTCGACGACTTCGGTGCCACCCGCGCCACCCTGCGCCAGTTCCTCGACGCCGACGCCAAACTCGACGCCCTCGTCCGCGACATCCTCATCCCCGCACCCTGACTCACCCCGGGTCCTTGATCGCCCCCCGCCCGTGCCGCGACTCCGTTTCAGGCGCCGCGTCGCACGATTCCCCGCGATGCCGGGGGCGGCCCGGCGGTGCCGCGGACGATCAGTTTCGGTTGGACCGCGATGTCGCGAGGTGGATTGTCGGGGTTCTCGAGGCGGTCGGCGATGGAGCGGGTCGCGAGTTCGCCCAGGCGGGCAGGGTCCTGATTGACGGTGGTGAGGTCGATGTGGGCGAGCTGCGCCAGTGGACTGTCGTCGTAGCCGACGATTGAAATGTCCCGGGGCGGCTGCAGGCCGACGCGTCGGAGGCCGTCGAGGAATCCGACCGCGGTGCGGTCGTTGGTGGCGAAAACGGCAGTGGGCAGGGGAGCGGCGGCGGTGGTCAGGGTGATCGCGGCGGCCAGACCCGAGGCCTCCGTGTGGTCGCCGGGCAGGATGCGGATGCGGTCCGCGAGTCCGTGGCGCTGCATGCAGGCTCGGTACGCGCGGCGGCGGGCGGCGGATCCGGGGAGGGTGCCGCCGTCGATGTGCGCGATGTCCGCGTGCCCGAGTTCGACGAGGTAGTCGACCACCTGGCGGACGCCGTGGGCTTCGGCCGCGTGCACGGCGCTTACACCGGTGCCGGGTGCGCTGCGGCCGATGGCTACGGTGGGCGCCTGCCTTCCGACGCTCGTGAGCTGCTCGGCGGTGAGTGTGGGGCCGAGCAGGATCAGGCCCTCGCAGCGGTGCCCGATCAGTGACTCGACCACTTGGCGTTCGTTGCGGGTGGGCGCGGTGGCGGCCAGCAGGATGTCGTAGCCCAGTTCCTCGGCGACCGGGTAGATCGCGTCGACCAGGTCCGCGTGGAACAGGTTGTGCATGGTGACCAGGACCCCGATCACGCCGCTGCGGCTGCGCGCGAGCATGCGGGCGGCGGTGTCGGGACGGTACCCGAGTTCGTCGGCGGAGCGGAAGATCCGGGCGCGGGTCTGTTCGCTGGCTCCCGGCTGGTCGCGGAACACCAGCGAGACCAGCGCACGCGACACCCCGGCGTGCACGGCGACATCGGCCATCGTGGGCCTGCCGCGCCGCCCCGCCGCTCCTGATCCGGTCACCCGCGACTCTCTCCACTCCAGGTAGCGGCTGTGCTGGCACCATGGTAGCCGCCGCGCAGCGAGTAGTATGTGGCTAGGTGGGTAAATGGTTCGATTTTCGCCCTTTTATCATTATGCGGATATACGTAGATCGCCTAAGTCGACCGGGCACGGAGGTGCGGGCGGCTTCGACCAACTCGGCCACGGCACCCTCGCGTACACGATCTGACCGCCCGCACGCGGTGGCGCTGGGAACTGGATTGCGAATCGGTTCTCAGCGTGGCCGGTGGCTCCCGGCGCCCGGGCTTTGCGCGCGGTGTCGCACTTGAACTGGTATCCAGCTCTCCATTGACGTCGTCGTGCACCGGCCGTAGCATCCGCGTCGAACCGATTCGCCGAATCGATTCGACAGCGGCGCGACCGCTGTCCACGCCCGCCCTGTCCGCGCGAGGAAGCGCGGAGAACGAAGGGGAGTCAGCAGCTTTTGTCAGCAAAATTCAGAACCGGCCGCAGCGCGGCGGCCGTCGTGATCGCCTCGGCGCTCGCGTTCTGCGCGCTCAGCCCCGCCGCGGGCCACGCGGCGACGGCCGAGTCGATCAGTGTGAACCTCGCCTCAACGGTCGCGGCGCCCACCGATGTCGGCGAGGGCTTCCTCTACGGCCTGAGCCAGAACGGCAGCTCGCCGGCCGACAACTACCTCGAACCGCTCGACATCACGCTGATGCGCGGCGGTGGCGCCCGCATCTCGGGCGACGGGTGGATCGGCGACGGCTACACCGACGGCTCGGGCTTCCAGGCCCGGCTCACCTCGGCGCTCGCGCAGGCCAAGCGGGTGACCGAGGCGCCGTACCACGCCGAGTACGTGCTGATGCTCAGCGACCTGTGGGGCGCCGACCTGACTCAGTCTTCCAGCGCGGAGTACCCGTGCAACGACGGGGACTGCTCGAACTGGATCACCTTCGTCGAGGACGTGGTCGCCGCGGTCAAGGCCGCGGGCGTCAACGTCACCTACGAGATCTACAACGAGCCGAACGGTACGAACTTCTTCCCGCCGGGCATCGGCACGCAGTACTACGAGATGTGGAACAGCGGCTTCCAGGAGATCAGGAGCCTGGTTCCGACTGCCAGGATCGAGGGTCCCGCGTTCGCCTCGGGCAACCCGATCCCGAACTCGCTCTACCAGTCCTGGCTCGCCACGGTTAAGGCGGACGGCACGGTCCCCAACGTGCTCAGCACCCACCTCGAGGCCGACGGTGACGACCCGGTCGCCGACGGAGCCGAACTCGAAGCCGATCTCGCGGCCGACGACATCACCGGCGTGACCCTCTCGTCGAACGAGTTCCTGCCGCAGGACGAGGAGAACGCCGCGGACACCGCGTGGTACCTCGACCGCTTCGCAGTGTCGGACTTCGCCACGGCCGCGCGCGGTGAGTGGGACAACTGCTGCGCCTCGGGCGACGAGGGCACGATCCTCGACGACACCGGCGGCGATCAGGTGCCGAGCGGCCAGTGGTGGGCATTCCGCGCGTACGCCGACCTGACCGGCGAACTCGTCTCGACCACCGGCGACGCGGGAACGACCGTCAGCGCGGCCCTGGATTCGAGCAAGGACCGCGCGGTTGCGCTGGTGGCCGACGACAGCGGATACGACGGCCCGATCTCGCTCGCGATATCAGGCTTCGGATCCGCCTCCTACCTGGAGTCGGGCGGAGTGACGCACGTGGAGGTGGACCGCATCCACAACCAGTCGGAGTGGTCCGCGCCGCAGACCGTCTTCAGCGCGAACGAAACCGTCTCCGGCGGCGACATCACGGTTCCGTTCGAGGACGCGGGCGCCGATGACGCGTACGTCGTCTACATCACTCCGCCCGGCTCGGTGACCGCGGACACCACCACGGACGACGCGACGACCTCGGGCACCGACCACTTCACCTACAGCGGTACCTGGGGCGCGCCCACCGGTATCTCAGATCTCTACGACGGTACGGCGCACTGGAGCACGACCAGCGGATCGACCGCCACGTACACGTTCACCGGAACACAGGTCGCGATCCACGGCGTCAAGGACGTGGACCAGGGCATCGCAGGGATCTCGGTCGACGGCGGCCCGGTGACGTACGTGGACGACTACAGTCCTTCGCGCCTGGCCCAGGCCACGTTGTGGAGCAGCTACGGCCTTTCGCCTGGGACGCACACGGTCACGGTCAGCGTCACCGGCACGAAGAACTCGTCGAGTTCGAGCGACATTATCGCGCTCGACGACGCCGTGGTGAACGGCAGTTCTGTCGGCACCGCGACTGTCGACGACGCCGCGACCAGCGGTACGAACCACTTCACGTACGGTTCGAACTGGGGCGCCGCGACCGGGGTGTCCGACCTCTACGACGGTACGGCGCACTGGAACTCGACCTCAGGATCGACCGCGACCTTCACGTTCACCGGCACCGGCGCCACGATCTACGGCGCCAAGGATGTGGATCAGGGCATTGCCACCTGGTCGGTGGACGGCGGCACGGCACGCTCCGTGGACGACTACAGCTCCTCGCGCCTGGCCGGGGCGCCGCTGTTCACGGTCTCAGGGCTCTCTGACAGTACGCACACAGTCACCATCGACGTGACCGGCACGAAGAACTCCTCGAGTTCCAGCGACATCGTCGCGCTCGACTACGCGATCGTCTCGTAGCCGGGCCGCCAGCCGCATCGACGGACAGCGTCAGCCGCGCTCGGGTGCGCGGCTGACGCTGTCGCGCAGCGAGATCGGCGGGGAGAGCAGCAGGTGCCGCGGCACGGCGGCCGGGTCGGCGATGTGCTCGGCCAGCAGCCGCACGGCCTCGGCGCCCATCTCGGACGCCGGGACGTCGGCGGAGGTCAGCGGCGGGTGGAACTCCTCCGCCCAGTGCTGCGCGGCGACGCCGATCAGCGAGAAGTCTCCGGGCACGGTCAGGCCCGCGCGCTGCAGGGCGCGCTGGAAGCCCGGCAACGCCGCCTCGTTCACCGTCGCCGCCGCGGTCACCTCGGGGTGCTGCTCCAGGATCCGGGCCATGCACGCGTCGCCGGCCGGGGCGTCGTCCCCGCACGGGTATTCGAACCCTGTTAGGCCGCGCTGGAAGACCGCGTCCCGGAAACCCTGCTGCGCGCGCAGGCCGGGACCATAGCCGCTCGCCAGCATCTCCGCGGACCGGTTGATCAGCGCGATGCTGCGGTGCCCGAGGTCCGCGAGGTGCTGCACGCAGCGCGCGACCAGGCCCTGGTAGTCCACGTCGACCCACCAGGTGCCCTCGGGGTGCGCGGTGTGGCCGATCGTCACGAACGGCATCCCGGCCTTCTCCAACTGGCCGACGCGCGGGTCGTCGAGCCGGATCTCCATCATGATCACGCCGTCCACCCGGCGGCCGTCGATCAGCCGCTTGAACGCCTGCTCGTGCGTGTGCCCGGAGGGGGAGAGCAGCACGTCCAGGTCGGCGCGGGAGGCGCCTTCCAGCACGCTGGCGACGAACTCCAGCTGCATGTACGTCAGCCGGCGGGCCGGCGGCGGGATGACCAGGCCGATGGTGCGGGTGCGGCCCTCTTTCAGGGCGCGGGCGGCGGCGTTCGGCCGATAGTCGAGTTCTTCGATGACCCGCTGGATGCGCGCCCGGGTGTCCTCGGAGACGTTGCGCTTGCCGCTCAGCGCGTACGAGACGGTGCTGCGCGAGACCCCGGCGCGTTTGGCGATCTCCCCGATGTTCATGCGGGCTCCTCGTGGCGCGACCTGCTCTGTCGGCGGGCAGCCGAATCGATTCGCGTCAGTGTAGTCAGGCCCGCTGGCCAGGGTCAACGCGGCGCCCGGCCGTCCGGACGAGTTGCCGCGTGGATCAGGTGTTGACGGGCGTGCGGGAACGGCTTACTGTCGGTCGAACCGATTCCGCGAATCGATTCGATAAGCCCGGAGCGCGGGGAACCTACCGCCCCGTCCGCGGGCTCACGCCGACACTGGTTCACCGACGAACTCAAGGATGCGCCGTGAAAGACAGCTCGACGCCGACGCCCGCCGTCCGGCCGCGCTCAACCGCCCGCCGTGCCACAGCTCTATCAATGGCCGTACTCATGCTCGGGGCGGGCGCCGCTGCCTGCTCGACCTCCAGTTCGGGCTCCGGCGCGGGCTCCGGGGCGTCCGGCGGCACGTACACCGTCTGGGACCCGTACCCGCAGTTCACGGACAGCTCCGCGTGGGTGCAGCTGCTCGACAAGTGCGGCAGCCAGGCGGGTGTCACGATCAAGCGCACCGGCTACGACACCACGTCGCTGACCAGCAAGGAGTTGCTGGCCGCGCAGCAGGGCGTGTCCCCGGACGTGCTGATCGTCGACAATCCGGTCGTCTCGACGCTCGCGTCCGCCGGTGTGCTCACGGACACCTCCGAGAACCACCTGGACACGTCCGCCGTCGAGTCGAACCTGTTGGGCGCCGGTGAATACCAGGGCAAGACCTACGGAGTGCCGATCGGCGCGAACACGCTCGCCCTGTACTACAACAAGGCCATCCTGCAGGCCGCGGGCGTGGACCCGGCGTCCATCACGAACTGGTCGACGCTGACCGCCGCGCTGGCCAAGGTGAAGGCGGTCGGCAAGTCCGGCATCACGTTCTCGGCGATCGGCACTGAGGAGGGCAGCTTCCAGTTCGAGCCCTGGCTCTGGGGCGCGGGGGCGAATCTCACCGACCTCGGCTCCTCGGACGCGACGGCCGCGCTGACGCTGTGGGACACGTGGCTCAAGGACGGCTACGCGCCCAACTCGGTCATCAACGACACGCAGACCACCAGTTGGGAGGAGTTCGCCGCCGGGAAGACCGCGTTCAGCGAGAACGGAACCTGGCAGTTGGCGAACGCCGCGAAGGCCAGGTTCTCCTACGGCATCATCCCGATCCCCGCCGAGAACGGCAGTGCCGCGCAGGTCCCGACCGGCGGCGAGTTCGTCACCATCCCCGAGCAGTCCGACACCTCGAGGTACAGCACCACGGAAAAGATCGTGTCCTGCCTGACCGACGCGGACAACGCCTACGCCACCGACAACACCCTGTCCTACATAGCGGCGAGCACCACGGTGCAGGCGAAGCAGGTCGCGGCGAACCCGGCGCTCGGCGTGTGGGTGACGGCGGTGCACTCCGGCAAGGCGCGCACCGGCGACGACCTCGGCACGAACTATCCGAAGATCTCGCAGGAACTGTGGACCGCGGTGCAGTCCGCGCTCAGCGGCTCGGCCTCGCCGCAGTCGGCCCTGTCCACGGCCCAGAGCGCGGCGTCCGCCGCCACGAACGGCAAGTAAGGCCTCGAACTCACCATGACTGCTACGCGACAGCCGGCGAACCGGCTCGCGCAGGCTCCGACCGGGGCGGCGGACGTCGCCGCCCCGGCCTCGGGCCGTCGCCATGACCGTGGCCCCGGCCGGGACCACGCCCGCCGGTCGGGGGTTCGTTCCTCGCAGTGGGCGGCCTGGGCGTTTCTCGCGCCGCTGACCGTCTATCTGCTGGCGTTCTACGCGTATCCGATGTACCGGAATCTGGATCTGAGCCTGCGGAATTACACGGTCTACTCGTTCGTGCACGGGGACGCGCCGTTCACCGGGTGGGCGAACTACGACGCGGTGATCCACGACCCGACCTTCGTCAAAGCCCTGGTGAACACGCTGCTGTTCACGTTCGTGAGTCTGTTTTTCCAGTTCGTGTTCGGGATGGGCCTCGCGGTGTTCTTCGCGCAGCACTTCCGCCTGGCGGCCGTGTTGCGGGCGCTGTTCCTGGTGCCGTGGCTGCTGCCGCTGATCGTCTCGGCCTCGACGTGGTCGTGGATGCTCGACAGCGGCGCCGGAGTGGTGAACTACGGGCTGCATTTCGTCGGGATCGGACCTGTGGACTGGTTGACCTCGCCGGACTGGTCGCTGGTCTCGGTGATCATCGCGAACGTCTGGATCGGCGTGCCGTTCAACCTGGTGCTGCTGTACAGCGGCATCCAGGCAATCCCGAAGGAGCTGTACGAGGCCGCGTCCCTCGACGGGGCCACCGCCTGGCAGCGCTTCCGCCGCGTGACCTGGCCCCTGCTGCGTCCGGTCTCGGCGATCACGCTGATGCTGGGGCTGGTGTACACGCTCAAGGTGTTCGACATCATCTGGATCATGACCAGGGGTGGCCCGGTGGACTCCTCGACCACGTTCGCGACCTGGTCCTACCAACTCGGGTTCGGCAACCTGCTGCCCGAGTTCGGCCCCGGCGCCGCGGTCGGCAACCTCCTCGTCGTCATGGCCCTGATCGCAGGGCTCATCTACATCCGGGTGCAAAGGAGGCAGGACGCGTGAGTAAGACCGCGAAGCGACGCGCTAAGACGGTCATCGGCGTCATCCTCACGGCCCTGATGCTCTTCCCGGTCTACTGGATGATCAACGTCTCATTCACCACGGACGCGAACTTGCGCAAGACCCCGCCGAACCTGATCCCGATCGGCGGCACGCTCGACGGCTACCGCGCCGTGATCAGCCAGCAGTTTCCGTATCTCGGCAACAGCCTGCTGATCGGCCTGGCCACCGTCGCGCTGACCCTGGTGGTCGCCGCGCCGGCCGGGTACTCCCTGGCCAAGCTACGTCCCCGTGGCGGCGGGATTCTCAGCTTCGCGCTGCTGGTCGCCCAGATGATTCCAGGGATCATCATGGCAATGGGCTTCTACGCCATCCTGCTCTCGACCGGCTGGATCAACACGATCCCCGGCCTGGTGGTCGCCGACTCCACCATCGCGGTCCCGTTCGCCGTGCTGATCTTCACCGCGTTCATGTCCGGCATCCCCGAGGAACTGCTTCAGGCAGCGCTCACCGACGGCGCCGGACGGCTGCGCACCTTCTGGTCGATCGTGCTGCCGGTCAGCCGCAACGCGATCGTCACCGTCTCGCTGTTCGCGTTCCTGTGGTCCTGGTCCGACTTCATCTTCGCCAGCACGCTCGACTCCGGCGGTGGCCGCCAGCCGATCACCCTCGGCATCTACCACTACATCGGCAACAACGACCAGCAGTGGAACGCGATCATGGCCACCGCCGTCGTCGCCTCCATCCCCGCGACCATCCTGCTTGTCCTCGCTCAGAAATACGTCGCCGCGGGCGTTACCGCCGGCGCGGTCAAAGACTAACGATCCAGCTCCGGAAAGCCGTCGCCGCACATGACCTCAGCCCCGCCCGCCCCGCGATTCGACATCCGGGACATTCCCTTCAGCCACTACGGATCCTGGTTCGCTCTCTCCCCGGTCACCGCGAATGCCCGGCACGACGCCGGGGACGTGGTGCACCTCGTCTCGCATCAGCAGGGCATGCACGCCGTGCTTCGTCTGCGTACCGCCGCCGAGACCCGGATCGAGGCCACGCCCTCGCGCCTGAGCTGGATCGCCGCCGACTCCGGACGGATCGAGGCAGCCTACGAATCCGCCGACACGCTGCGTCTGCGCGGCAGCGGCCTGAGCCTTGAGATCGCGGCCGCGGCGCCCGAGCTCACCCCGTTCAGCGGCACGTACCTCTACCGTGATCCGGTCGACGGCTCGTACATATTCACCAGCTACGAGACCGGCAGGCGCTACCGCGTCACTGTGCTCGCGGGAGCGGTGACGGTCGAGGGGGATCAGGCGCTCGGCGCGTCGGCCCGCGCGATCACGACCTCGTCGCCGGGCTGGGAGATAGCCGTCGAGGAGTACCGCGCCGGACGCGCCGCCTATGCGGCCTCTGAATCCTTCGACGATGCGGAGCGGCGCGCGGCGCGGGCGTTCGCGGGCTTCGTCGATCGGATCGCCCCCTGGCGCAGCGCGCGTACCCCGGCCGCCGAGTTGGCCGCGTACGTGCTGTGGTCCGCGACCGTTAGCCCGTCCGGCTTTCTCGCCCGCCCGGCCGTGCTCATGTCGAAGCACTGGATGGACAAGGTGTGGAGCTGGGACCACTGCTTCAACGCGCTCGCCCTCGCGGACGGCGAGCCGGAGCTGGCCTGGCATCAGTTCCTGCTGCCGTTCGACCATCAGGACGACTCCGGGGCGCTGCCCGACTCCGTCACCCACTCCGAGGTGCTCTACAACTACGTCAAGCCGCCGATCCACGGTTGGGCGCTGGGCCTGCTGCGGGCGCGGCCCACGATGGCGGTGGGCGACGCCGCCGAGCTCAAGGAGCTCTACGCCTCGCTGGAGCGCTGGACCGAGTACTGGCTCGGCCGCCGCGCCCCCGGCTCGCCGCTGCCGCACTACCACCACGGCAACGACAGCGGCTGGGACAACGCGACGACCTTCGACCGGGCCCGCGTCGTCGAGAGCGCCGACCTCTCGGCCTTCCTCGTCCTCCAACTGCACGAACTCGCCGCCCTCGCCGCCGATCTGGGCGAACCGGATCTCAGCGCGCAGTGGACCGCCCGCGCGAAGGAACTGCTCGCCGCGCTGCTTGACACGCTCTGGACGACCGGCGACCGCTTCGCCGCGCGGATCGTCGAGACCGGCGAACTGCGGGTCGGCGACAGCCTGCTCGACACGATGCCGATCATCCTCGGCGAGCACCTGCCCGAACACGTGCACACGGCGCTCGCCGCCCGCGTCGCCCGGCACCTGACCGACCACGGCCCGGCCACCGAGCGCCGCGACTCGCCCGAGTACGCCGCCGACGGTTACTGGCGCGGGCCGATCTGGGCGCCCTCGACGCTGCTGATCGAGGACGGACTGCGCCGCGCCGGCCACGTAGAGCTGGCCGATGAGATCAGCCGGCGCTTCCGGACGCTGTGCGAGACCTCGGGCTTCGCAGAGAACTTCGACGCGGACACCGGCGCCGGACTGCGCGACCGCGCGTACACGTGGACCGCGAGCGTCTACCTCGTCCTGGCCCGGGCGGCCGCTCATCGGGGCGCCCGCTGATCACGAGATGGCGCACGTCGCCCTGCTGCTGGTCGCCCGGATGATCACTCAAACACTAACTAACGTTCTCGTTTAGGGTGGAGGTATGCCCCAGCTTAGGTTCGCCCCGTGCGTTCTGCGCATCTAGGCGTTGAGTTGAGGGAGTTAGCTCGAGTCTGTCGCCTGTGCTGCGGTGCGCCGCTGGGCGGCGCTTCGGGGGTTTCGTTTGCCCACCGTCCCACCCGTTGCGTCGGTCTGTCGGGCTGCGGTCTTCAAAGTCAAAATCGGGCGCTTTTGACGTGTTCGTGGGTTCGGGTTCCGGGTTGACGGTTGGTGGTCGGCCTTCCTACGTTCCGGTGTTCCGCTGCGCTCCACACTGGACCTCGTACGGCGGTCGTCGTCCTTCCTCCGGTCGTCCTCCACGCGCACTTTCGGTCTGTGCTGGGGTCGCGTCGGCTCCCTGCGCGGGTGTCGTGGTGAGGCAAGTCAAGATCAAAAGCGCCTCCGGCGGGCCGGCTCAGAGAGCATCGGGGGGTGTCGGTCCGGCTGGGGTTGGCGCGTGGTGGGGTTTCATTCGTGGTGGCTGTCGCCGGTCGGGTCGCTCTCCTCGCCTGGCACCGGAGGCGACCAGGGAACCTGCCGGGGGCGCAACCGGCGGTGGCTTCGCGCTGCTGCTGAATTTAACATTCGCCGGTTGCACCCCCGGCAGAACCCCTGGTAGGGCTGCGCCTGCCAGGCGAGGAGAGCGACCCGACCTCAGCCGGAGAACTGTGCGCTGCGCTGGGGCCCGGCGTCGTCCGCCCGGCTCTCGATGTGGAATTCAACATCCGGAGATACCCTCCGGTTCGGGTGGCGTCCCGGCCGCTGTGCTCGCGGCGGAATTTCACATCGACCGCATGCCCAACGCGGGCACTCAATTGATCAACGAGCGGCGGGTCCGACCGGTTCCCGGATCTGACGTCTCCTCAGGGAACCTGGGTGATCACCGGTTCGTTGATCAAGTAGGTGGAGCGGGCAGTCCCGGCGTCCGATGTGAAATTCAGCAGCGGCCCGGAACCTGTTGGGGCCACGGTGAAATTTCGCATCGGGACCGCAGGGCGATGCGGGATTTGACAGCCGAGCGCAGCGCTCATAGGCGTGGCCGGGGGTGGGGTTCTTTCCTCGGTCGGGCAGGCGTAGCCCTGTCGGGGGCGCAACCGGCGAATGTGAAATCCCGCATTCGCCCGATCAAGCCTCCGCCGGTTGCGCCCCCGGCAGGTTCCTGATCGCCTTAGGTGCCCGGCCGAGGAAAGAACCCCACCCCTACCCCACCACCCCAAAACCCCAGGCCGACAGACCAGTCCACTTTCCGAGGGAGGTGCCCGCCGGAGGCGCTTTTGATCTTGGCTTGCCTCACCACGACACCCGCGCAGGGAGCCGACGCGACCCCACGAACAGACCACCGTGCGCGTGGAGGACGACCGGAGGAAGGACGACGTCTGCCGTACGAGGTCCGGTGTGGAGCGCAGCGGAACACCGGAACGTAGGAAGGCCGACCACCAACCACAAACCGAACCCGGACCCGAACCCACGGACACGTCAGTAGCGCCCGAAATCGGTAACGCGGTCCTGGTCCCGGGAAGGGGATCATGTCCTCGGCCTTTGCTTGTGATCTTAGAATCCGCAGCCTGCCAGGCCGACGCAAGGGGTGGGAGGGCGGGCATACGAAACCCCCGAAGCGCCGCGCAGCGGCGCACCCGACTAGTTCAGTCAGCCGTGCTTATTTCTGCCCGTCAGCGTGCGATGCATCTGCGTGAGCTGTGCGGCGTCGACGTCCGGAAGGTGGGTGGCGGCGAGCCAGGCGGCGCCCGCGGCTCCTTCCTCGGCCCGCAGCAGTCGGGTCGCGCCCCCGGCGCGGATGTGTTCGGTGGTTCGGCGCCCGAGGACGTCCGGTGCCAGGCATGATCCGGCCAGGACGACTGGTTCCTCGGGGGAGCACGGTCCGAGCTGGCCCAGGAGTTCGTCGAGGTGACGGGCCGCGCTGTCCAAGATCTTCGCGGCGTGGGCGTCTCCTTCACGGCTCGCCTGTGTCACGCAGGGGGCGAGTGCGGCGAGGCGTAGCGGCGGGGCGGCGTAGAGCGCGGCGAGCAGTTGCTCGGCGGCGGCCGCATCGGAGGTCGCGGGCTCGGGATCGCCGAGCACTGCGATGCGAACGAGGCGGGTCAGGTGCGGTGCCTGCGCGCGTCCGCGCAGCGTGTCGACGGCGGCTCGGGCGGCCTCGCGGCCTAGCCAGAATCCCGAACCCGCGTCGCCGAGCAGCCAGCCGTAGCCGCCCGCGGTGTCCGTGATGCGGCGGTCCTGGATCCGCACTGCGACGCTGCCGGTTCCCGAGATCAACAGGTAGCCGTCGGGTTCGGGTGTGGCCCCGGCGAACGCGACGAGCGCGTCGCCGACGATCGCGTGCGGGCAGCGCAGCCCGGCGTCGTGCAGCATCGCGGCCACGGCCCGGCGGGCTTCCTCGTGCTGTCTGGCCGCGTGGTCGCCGGCCAGGCCGAGCACCGCGAAGCCGACGGCGTTCGGGTCGAGGCCGCGCAATGCGTCGGAGATCGCGCCGCCCACCGTCCGCAGGGCCTCGGCCAGGCCGTGGGCGACCGGATTCGCCGCCCCCGCCTCGGCCCTGGCCTGGATGGTTCCGTCGAGGTCGGCGACCAGGACGCGGGTCCGGGTGCCGCCGGCGTCCACTCCGAGGACGAGCGGAGCGGTGGGGCTGGACGGGGGAGCGGGAGTCAGCGGCTGCATGGGGTCCTCGGCTGTCGATGCGCGGCGGGTGGAAAATAATTATCACCGAAAGGCTTGACTGTGGGTATCTGAGAAAATAACTTTTGCACACCGGCCGCTCCGGCCGACCACCGCGCGAAGGGAACCACTCGATGCCGCAGCCCGCCGACACCCCAGCCGACCTCGGCGTCCTCGCCCGGCTCGCCCGGGCGCGCGGCGAGCTGACCGGAGCCCTCGGCCAGGTGTCCGCGGCGGTGCTCGCCGACCCGGCCGGCGTCTCGCGCTCCACGATCACCGACCTGGCCGAGCGGGTCGGCACCTCGCCCGGGACGATCACCCGATTCTGCCGCGCTCTCGGCTACGGCGGATACCAGGAGTTGCGGGTCGCCCTGGCCGAGGAGTCCGGGCGGGTGGCCCAGAGCCGCTGGAACACCGACATCGGGCGGGAGATCCACGAGGGCGATTCCCTCAAGCAGGTGCTCCAGGTGGTGCTCGCCGCGGATGTCAGGGCCTTGCAGGAGACGGCCGAGCAGATGGACCTCGACGCCGTAGACGCCTGCGTGCACGCGCTGGTGGCCGCCCGGCAGGCGCACTACTTCGGCATCGGCACCAGCGGCGCCACCGCCGAGGAGCTGCGGCTGCGGCTGCACCGGATCGGTGTGCCCAGCTGGGCCTGGCAGGACGTCCACAACGGTCTTGTCGCCGCGGCCCTGCTCGACCGGCGGGACGTGGCCGTCGGGATCTCCGACTCGGGCCAGGTCGTCGAGACCGTGGAATTCCTCCGGGAGGCCCGCCGCCGCGGCGCCACCACCGTGGCGATCACCTCCGACGAGCGTTCCCCGATCGCCGCCGAGGCCGATCTCGTGCTCACCACGGCGATTCAGGCCACCAGCTTCCGCAGCGACGCGCTCGCCGCGCGCCACTCCCAACTGCTGCTGCTCGATGTCCTGTACGCACGCACCGCCCAGCTCACCCAGGAGCGCACGCTCGCGCTGCTGGAGAGCACCGCCGAGGCGGTCACCGCCCATCGTATGCACCGGCCGGGCACGTCGTCCCCGGCCCCTTCCCGCAATCAGGCCCGCGACCTCTAGCGCCGGGCTGCGTTCTCTCCCGAAAGGAAGCTCCATGCACAGACCGTTCGGCTTCCACAGTTCCGCCGCGGTCGGCGCCGCCGCGCTCGGCACCGCGTTCGTCCTGGTCGTTCCCGGGCTCGCGCAAGCGGCCCCCACCTCCGCGGCCCGCCGCCCGCACATCACCTCGGCGACGTGGGCGTCACTCGACAAGGCGTACACCTTCCTGGACCAGACCATGGACGTGTACGGGACCGGCAGTACCCTGCGTCTGCCGCAGAGCTTCACCGGCGGCTACCTCGGCAGTCTCGGCTTCGTCTCCTCGTTCACCTATGACGACGACGTGACGATCATGGCCCTCCTCCAGCGCGGCGACAGCGACGACATCGCCCGAGCCGAGACTCTGGGCAATACCCTGCTTTACGCCCAGGCCCACGACCCGATCGGAGACGGCCGGCTGCGTGCTTCCTACCAGCCCGATCCGTTCATCACCAGCGACGGCGCTCCCTATATCGGGTCGGCGGCTACCTACACCGGCAACATGGCCTGGGCCGGGATGGCCTTCTCGCACCTTTACGCCGACACCGGCGACAGCGCCTACCTCAACGGCGCACTGGCCATCGCGAATTGGATCCAGACCAACGCCTACGACGGCACGCACGGCACACCCGGATACACCGGCGGGCGCGACGCGAACAACGTCGCGATCACCTACAAGGCGACCGAGCACAACATCGACGTCGGCGCGTTCTTCGCGATGCTCGCCAAAATCACCGGCGACAGCGTCTGGTCCACCCGTTCGGCCACCGCGTTCGCGTTCGTCCACTCCATGTGGAACGCGTCGACCGGGAGCTTCTGGACCGGAACCGAGACCGACGGCGTGACCGTCAACACCTCCCCGGTGCCGGAGGACGTGCAGACCTGGAGCTACCTGGCGACCGGCGAGGCCGCCTACGCCTCCTCGATCGACTGGGTCGAGTCGAACCTCGCGGCCACCGACAACGGGTTCACCGGCGTCAGCTTCAGCAACGCCGACACCTCGAAGGTCTGGTTCGAGGGGACCGCGCACCTGCTCGACGCCCTGTACACGCGCGGCACCCCGGCGGATCTCGCCGAGGCCGCGAAGCTGCTCGCCACCCTGCAATCCGCCCAGGTGAGCGCCCCCAACGCGGACGGCGAAGGCATCGTCGCGGCCTCCAGCGACGGACTGCAGAGCGGTTACGGCGACACCTACTACGCCAGCCTGCACACCGGGGCGACCTCCTGGTACATCCTCGCGGCCGAGCAGGCCGACCCCTTCGTGCTCGGGCCCGGCGAGAACCACTACACGCGTCGCTGAACCGCGACACCCGCACGCTGACGTTGCGGCCGGGAGCGCTCAGCCGCTCCCCGCCGCGTCCCACCCCATCCATCCCCGGCACGGCGTGTCTCAACACCCTCAACCTGGAGATCAATATGAGAGTATCAAAAACAGTCATTGCTGCATGCTGCGCCGCGCTGGCCTTGTCCACGGCCGCCTGCGGCGGCTCGACGAGCGAGGCCGGCTCCGCGTCGAGCGGCTCGAAGACCCTGACCGTGTGGCTGATGGACGGTGACCTGAGCACGAAGGCCGTCGCCGCGATCAACACGGCGTTCGAGCAGGCCACCGGCGCGAAGGTGAACGTCCAAATTCAGCAGTGGACGAATATCAATACTAAGATCAGCACGGCGCTGGCCCAGAACGACCCGCCGGACGTCCTGGAGATCGGCAACACCGACGTGCCGCTGTTCGCCGCCACCGGCGCGCTCACCGACATCACCGACCAGCGCCAGAGCCTGTCGGGCGGACAGACCTGGCTGCCCGGCCTCGTCGATCCCGCGACGGTGGGCGGCCGGCTCTACGCCGCGCCGCTGTTCGCCGGCAACCGCGCGGTGATCTACAACAAGACGATCTGGGCCAAGGCCGGCATCACGACTCCGCCCACCAGCTTCGCCCAGCTCACCACTGACCTCAACGCCATAGACGCGAAGGACAGTGCGCAGGGCGTGACCGCGTTCAACCTCCCGGGCGAGTACTGGTACGCCGCGCTGCAGTTCGTCTGGGACGCCGGCGGCCAGATCGCGACCGAGAGCGGCGGCACGTGGTCCGGCGCGCTCGAATCGCCCGCGGCCGAGCGGGGACTCGAGGCCTGGAAGGCGTTCCAGAACGCGTACTCCTCCCCGGCCTCGCGCAACACCGACACCAAGTCCCCGGACCAGGCCGCGCTCTTCGCCGCCGGCAAGACCGCCACGATCGTCGACACGAGCCTGAACACGGTGCTCCAGGACAACCCGGCGCTCAAGGGCCAGATCGGCACCTTCCCGTTCCCCAGCACCGCCCCGGGCAAGACCCAACCCGTGTTCCTCGGCGGTTCCGACCTGGCCATCGCGGCCAAGAGCCTGAACCAGTCCCTGGCGCTCGCGTACCTGCGGGCCGCCACCAGCCAGGCCGTCCAGACCAAGGCGATCGTCGGCATCGATGCCTGGACACCGGTGTCCACCCAGCTCATCGACACCACGGAGAAGTCGCTGCCGACGACCTCCACGGCCTTCTTCGACGCCGCGAAGAACAGCGTCGGCACCCCGGCCACCCCGGGCTGGGCGACCATCGAGAGCGACGAGTCCATCAACACCTTCTTCGCCGACATCGCCACCGGCCGCAAGAGCGTCGCGCAGGCCGCGAAGGACTTCGACGCGCATCTCGACCAGGCATTGAACGCCGCGCAGTGACGATGACGACCTCGATCATCCGCACCGACCCCGCCGCCGGCCCCGACCAGCACGCGGCCCCGCCGCGTCGCCGCCGCGGCCGGCGCGGGGGAGCGCCGCTGCCGTATCTGCTCCTGCTGCCCGCCGCGGCGATCCTCGCCCTCGTCCTGGGCTATCCGCTGGTCCGCCTGGTGGTGATCTCCTTCCAGGACTACGGGCTGCGGGCCCTGTTCACCGGCACCGCCCCTTGGATCGGTTTCGCCAACTACACGGCTGTGCTGCACGATTCGGAACTCGTGCCCGTCCTGGTGCGCACCGCCGTGTTCTGCACGGCGCTCGTGGCCGGCACCCTTGTCATCGGTCTGGGGGTCGCCCTGATGATGGGTGAGCTCGGCCATCGAATGCGCACGGCGGTCACGCTGTGCCTGATCGCAGCGTGGGCAGTGCCCAACGTCGCCTCGACGCTGGTGTGGCAGTGGCTCTTCCAGCCCATGTACGGCGTCGTCAACTGGCTGCTCACGCAGACCAGGCTGTTCGGCGACCTCACGCAGCACGACTGGACCGCGACCTCGACCTCCGCGTTCATCCTGGTCTGGCTGCTGGTCGTCTGGCAGTCGGTGCCGTTCGTCGCGCTGACGCTGCACGCGGGGCTGACCCAGATTCCCCGCACCTACTACGAGGCCGCGTCGCTGGACGGGGCGAGCGCGTGGCGGGTCTTCCGAGTCATCACCCTGCCCTTCCTGCGCCCGATCCTGGGCCTGGTCGCCATCCTCTCGGTGATCTGGGACTTCAACGTCTTCAACCAGATCTGGATCCTGACCCAGGGCGGACCGGATCAGGGCACGACGACGCTCGGGATCTGGTCGTTCACGAAAGCCTTCAGCAGCAACTCCTTCGGGCAGGGCGCCGCGATCGCGGTCGTCTCCGTCGTGCTGCTGCTCGGGCTGACCGCCTTCTACGTGCGCCGACTGGTGCGGTCGGGAGAGAACCTGTGAGCCAGCTGATCCGGTCGCGGTCCGCCCGGCCCTCCCGGCGCCGAACACGCCGCCGCCCCGTGCTCAACGCATGCGCGTTCGCGTTCTGCGTGCTCTGGGCGTTTCCCGTCTACTGGATGGTCAACACGGCGTTCAAGCCCTACGGCGACATCCTGAGCGCGACCCCGAGATTCCTGCCTGTCCCGTTCACCCTGGCCAACTTCAGCGACGCCGTCCACAAGCCGGGCTTCCTCATCGACCTGCGCAACAGCGCGATCGTCACGTGCTCGGTGGTGATCCTCGCGATCATCGTGGCCTTCTTCGCCGCGGTCGCCCTGACCCGGTTCCGATTCCGCGGCCGCCGCGGCTTCCTCATCGGGGTCCTGGTGGTCCAGATGGTGCCGCAGCCCGCGCTGCTCGTTCCCATCTTCCTGAGCCTCAAGAGCGTGAACCTGCTCAACGACCTGTTCGGCCTCACCCTGACCTACGTGGCGATCGTGCTGCCCTTCACCATCTGGACCCTGCGCGGGTTCCTGCACGGCGTCCCGGTCGAACTGGAGGAGGCCGCGATGGTCGACGGCGCCGGGCGCGCCCGGATCATGCGCAGCGTGCTGCTGCCGCTGGTACTGCCGGGCGTGATCGCCACCAGCGTCTTCTCCTTCATCACCGCCTGGAACGACTACCTGTTCGCCTACGTGCTGATGAAGGATCAGGACCATTACACCCTCCCCGTGTGGCTGGTCTCCTTCAGCACCAACACGGGGACGGACTACGGCGGGCTCATCGCCGCCTCCACCCTGTTCGCCCTGCCCGTGGTGGTCTTCTTCATGCTCATCCAGCGCCGCCTGGTCGCGGGCATGACCGCCGGCGCCGTCAAGGGCTGACCCACCGCACCGAGAACGAGGAACATCTCACTATGCTGCTACCCCTGCCGCTGCCCGCTTCCGCGGAACGGCTTCCCGGCCACGCCGTCCTCGGCCCGGATCCCGTGCTGCACGCCGACGAGGCAGCCCTGCCTGCCGCGAGCCTGCTCGCCGACTACCTGTCGGACGTATTCGGCACCGCGCCGTCGATCAGCACCACCAACGGCCAGATCCGGCTGCGCATCGCCCCGCTGCCGCACGCCCCCGGAAACCCGGAGGCGTACAGCCTGGAGGTCTCCGAAACCCGCGTCGAACTCGTCGGCGCCGCCCCCGCAGGCCTGCTGCACGCCGTACAGGCCCTGCGCCAACTGCTGCCGCCCGAGCTCCTCGGACCGCGCGAACGCGGAGTCGGCGATGTGGCCCTGCCGCGGCTTCCCTGCGTGCGCATCCTCGACGCCCCACGGCTGGGCTGGCGCGGCCTGCTGCTCGACGTCGCCCGCAACTTCACCCCCGTACCGGGAGTGCTGCGCCTGCTCGACCTGATGGCGCTGCACCGTCTCAATGTCCTTCAACTGCACCTCACCGACGACCAGGGATGGCGGCTGGAGAGCCGCACATACCCGCGCCTGACCGAGGTCGGTGGCTGCCGCCCCGCCGCGCCGGCCAACCCCACTGATCCGCGAGACCGCGCCACCGGGCCGGTCCAGGAGGGCTGGTACACGAGGGACGAGATCCGCACCATCGTCGAGTACGCGGCCCGGCGCGGCATCACCGTCGTGCCCGAGATCGACGTGCCAGGACACGTACAGGCCGCGCTTGCCGCGTACCCCCACCTGGGCAACGATCCGGACGCGCAGCCGCCGCTCGGCGTGTGGACCCGTTGGGGAATCAACACCCGGCTTCTGAACGCGCAGCCCTCGACGATCGAGTTCTTCACGGACGTTCTCGACGAGGTGATCGAACTGTTCCCCGCCCCCTACGTGCACATCGGCGGCGACGAGTGCCCGCC
>Ga0185299_10000863_pt1 | contig 70472 bp, 63 predicted proteins | sample PaiPotPPA55metaG_FD_128002 | JGI IMG/M metagenome (GOLD analysis project Ga0185299, IMG submission 128002) | Iron sulfur acid spring bacterial and archeal communities from Banff, Canada, to study Microbial Dark Matter (Phase II) - Paint Pots PPA... ...
AGATACATGTTCGCGAACAGCGTGTCGCCGCCATAGGGCGGCACCTCGCGCGCGACCAGCATCGTGCCCATCGGCGGGGTTTCGAGATAGGTCGTGTCGCTGTGCCAGAGCCCGCCGAAATTGATCCGCTCGTGCTCGAGCTTGATGACCGGGGTGATTTCCGGGAAGCCCTCGATGCCTTTGACGAACGGGTACTCGATCGGCTCGCCGAAATGCCGCGCCAAGGCGAGCAGCTTCGCCGGCGGCAGATCCTGGTCGCGGAAGAAGATCACGAGATGGTCGAGCCACGCCCGGCGGATCGCCGCGACCGTCTCGGCATCGAACTCCTGCGCGAGATCGACGCCGAAGATCTCCGCGCCGATCGCCCCCGACAGCGGGCGTATGTCGAGGCGCTTGCTGGTCATGCCCCTAATCTTACCGCACAGGACCGACCCGAGCCAAATTCCAGCCGCGGCTCTTTATTGTCATTGCGAGGAGCGAAGCGACGAAGCAGTCCCCCTCTGGGTGGAGCATAACGGGCGGGAGATTGCTTCGCTTCGCTCGCAATGACAGTTTAGGCGCTGCACCCCGGCGCTTGACGGGGCCGGAGCGGGCTGCGAATAATTCGGGCAGTCCAAGGGGTGCCCCGGCGAAGGGGCTGAGATGGCGCTGGCGTGCCGCCCAAACCCTTCGAACCTGATCCGGGTCGTACCGGCGTAGGGATAGGAACGCCCATCTGGGAAATACGGGCGAGCACCACCCCCACATCGCGAGATCCGGGTCTTCGCAACGGAGACCGACCATGCCCGATTCAGCCCCTCTGACGAATATCGTGCCGCAGGTGACGACGGGGGCGTTCCCGTCCTCGCGCAAGATCTACGTCAAAGGCAAGCGCCATGGCGACGTCACCGTCGCGATGCGCGAGATCGATCTGGAGGCGAGTGCCAACGAGCCGGCGCTGCGCGTCTACGACACGTCGGGGGCGTATTCCGATCCGGAGGCGACGACCGACATCCACAAGGGGCTGCCGGAACTGCGCCGCGCCTGGATCCTCGCGCGCGGCGATGTCGACGAGATCGACGGCCGCGACATCAAGCCGGAGGACAACGGGCTGAAGAGCGGCGAGGCGGGAGCCGTGCCGGTGTTCGATAGGGCCAAGCGCAAGGTCTTGCGCGCGAAGCCGGGCCACGCGGTAACGCAATACGCGTATGCCAAGCGCGGCATCGTCACGCCGGAGATGGAATATGTCGCAATCCGGGAAAATCTCGGGCGCGAGAAACTGGCCGAGCGGATCGACGCCGGCAATTCGTTCGGCGCCAGCATCCCCGATCAGGTGACTCCGGAATTCGTGCGCGACGAGATCGCGCGCGGCCGCGCGATCATCCCCAACAACATCAACCATCCGGAAACCGAGCCGATGATCATCGGCCGCAATTTCCTGGTGAAGGTCAACGCCAATATCGGCAATTCGATCGTCACCTCGGGCGTCGCCGAGGAAGTCGAGAAGATGGTGTGGGCGACGCGCTGGGGCGCCGACACGGTCATGGATCTCTCGACCGGCCGCAACATCCACACGATCCGCGAGTGGATCATCCGCAATTCGCCGGTGCCGATCGGCACGGTGCCGATCTATCAGGCGCTCGAAAAGGTCGGCGGCAAGGCCGAGGAAATGACCTGGGAATTGTTCCGCGACACGCTGATCGAGCAGGCCGAGCAGGGGGTCGACTATTTCACGATCCATGCCGGCGTGCGGCTCGGCTATATCCACCTGACCGCCAACCGCGTCACCGGCATCGTCTCGCGCGGCGGCTCGATCATGGCGAAATGGTGCCTGGCGCATCACCAGGAGAGTTTCCTCTACACGCACATCCGCGAGATCAACGAGATCATGCGGGCCTATGACGTGAGCTACTCGTTTGGCGACGGTCTGCGGCCCGGCTCGATCGCCGATGCCAACGACCGCGCCCAGTTCGCCGAATTGGAGACCTTGGGCGAATTGACCAAGCTCGCCTGGGAAGACGGGGTGCAGGTCATGATCGAAGGCCCCGGCCATGTGCCGATGCACAAGATCAAGGTCAACATGGAGAAGCAGCTCGAGGAATGCGGCGAGGCGCCGTTCTACACCTTGGGGCCGCTCACCACCGACATCGCGCCGGGCTACGACCACATCACGAGCGGCATCGGCGCGGCGATGATCGGCTGGTTCGGGACCGCGCTCCTCTGTTACGTGACGCCGAAGGAGCATTTGGGGCTGCCCGACCGCGACGACGTCAAGACCGGCGTCATCACCTATAAGATTGCCGCGCATGCGGCGGACCTCGCGAAGGGGCATCCGGCGGCGCGCGAACGCGATGACGCGTTGTCGCGGGCGCGCTTCGAGTTCCGCTGGCGCGACCAGTTCAACCTGTCGCTCGACCCCGAGACGGCCGAAAAATTCCACGACCAGACGCTGCCGGCCGAGGGCGCCAAGCTCGCGCATTTCTGCTCGATGTGCGGCCCGAAATTCTGCTCGATGGAGATCACCCAGCAGATCCGCGATTACGCCCGGAGCGGCATGGCCGAGAAGTCGAAGGAGTTCATCGAGCACGGCGCCGAGATCTACAAGGTCGAGCAGGGCACGGTCGACCCGCGGGTCGCGGCGGACGATTAGCCGCTTCTTTGCCGTCATTCCGGGGCGTGGCCATTTGGCCGCGAACCCGGAATCCATGAACACGGGCCCTTGCGGATCAACGCACCGGCGGTGGAGTATTGCCGGCGATGGACCGTGTTTATGGGTCCCGGACAGTAAGGCTCGCATTCCCGGCCATGCCGGGGCTCGCCTAACTTCCGGGACGACAAAATTGACCGACAGAGCATCCGAACCCACGATTGCGGCCGGCACCGACCGGGCCGATCTCGATGCCCGGCGGGCGACCCGGCGCTATTCCGACCGGCCGATCGTCGCCGTTCTGGCGGTCGTGCTGCGCGGCGAGGAAGCATTGATCGTGCAGCGGGCGCAGCAGCCGAATGCCGGACGCTGGGGCTTTCCGGGCGGCGTCCTCGAACTCGGCGAGACCGTCGCCGAAGGGGCGATGCGCGAACTCCTCGAGGAAACCGGCATCGTCGCCAAGCCGGCCGGCATCCTCGACGTGCATGACGCGATCACGCGCGACGCCGACGGTCGGGTGCAGTTCCACTACTTGCTGATCGCGGTGCGCGGCCTCTGGCAATCCGGCCAAGGCGAGCCGAACGACGATGCCGCGGCGTGCGCTTGGGTCACGCGGGATGACATCGTCGCTGGCCGATACCCGACCTTCCCGACGCTGTTGCCGCTCCTCGACCGCGCGTTGAAAGCGGACGGCCTGACTGCCATCGGATCGCACTACGCCGCGTCGTGACGGCGGCGAGAGCGTTCGCTAAAATGCGGTCGCGGCAGGTCCGGCGGATGCGAAGCCGGGGATGTCGCGACCGTGTAATGCGTAACTTCGATTAACTCTCTGCCGATGCGGTGAGATCATGATCGGTCCGCCGGGATTGCCGAAATTCGGACGCCGGGTTTTTGCGTTTGCCAGGTCATCGCCGGAGGGCCGGCGGCAGCGCCGGCATGCCTGGAAATTTGCGCTCTGCTTTTACGGCGCCGGCGTCTTGGCGCATTACAGCCATCACATGATGTTCGGTTTCCCCGGCTCGCTCGACGAAGCCTTGATGAGCGCGCCGACGAGCCTCGCCTGGCCGGCCGATCTGATCGAGACGTTGATGGATCTCGGCTGATCGCTGCAGCCGACCGGGCCGCCATTCATTGCGATTAGCGACAATCGCCGGCATCGCCCGGCTCGCGTGGCATCTGGCCTGGTCGGGATGGCGTCATAGACCGCGGCCGCAGACGATTGCAGAGCGTCTCGCATCTCTGCCGCTGCTCCGTTTGCCGATCGCCGCGCCGGTCGAGATCCGCTGGAACGACCATCTCGTCCCGTTCATCCGGGCCGACAGCGACCGCGATCTGGGGGTAGCGCTTGGGCTCGTCCATGCGCATTTGCGCCTGGCGCAAATCGAATTGTTGCGGCGCATCTCCCAAGGACGTCTCGCGGAAATGCTTGGCCCGGTCGCGATCCCGTTCGACCACGCTTTGCGGCTGCTCGACCCGGCCCGCGCGGTGCCGGCGATCGAGGCGGCGCTTCCCGACAGCACGCGCGAGTGGCTTGATGGCTTTGTTGCCGGCATCAACCACCATCTCGCGAGCGCGGCAGAGAGGCCGCTCGAATTTGGCCTGCTCGGCATCGACCCCGAACCTTGGACTGTCGCCGATGTGCTCGGCATCGCGCGGCTCGCCGCCGCCGACATCAACTGGCTCCTCTGGATCCGGTTGTTCCGCGCGCCGCGCGGCCCGGAGTGGCCGGACATCTGGGCACAGCTGATCGAGGATGGCGCCGCGCCCGTGCCTAGCCTTGGCAGCGGCCGTGATTTCGATGACGAGGCATTCGAGCGGCTGGTTCTCGGGCTGGGCCGCGCCGGCAGCAACGCCCTTGCCGTGTCGGGCCGGCGCAGCGCCACTGGCGCGGCCTGGCTCGCCGGCGACCCGCATCTGTCCTTGAGCCTACCGAGCGTCTGGCTGGAGGCGGCTTATCGTTCGCCTTCCTACAATGTCGCGGGGCTGATGATCCCCGGCATTCCGGTCATGGCGATCGGCCGCAACCCCTCGATCGCCTGGGGCGGCACCAATCTGCATGCCGCGAGCAGCGAGCTGTTCGATGTTTCCGATCTGCCACCGAGCGATATCACCGAGCGGCGCGTGCGGATCGCCGTGCGCTGGTCGCGCTCGCGCGACCTGGTGCTGCGCGACACCGCCTACGGTCCGATCATCTCCGATGCGCCATTATTCGGCGGCGGTAACGGGCGTCCGTGCGCCTTGCGTTGGATGGGGCATCAGCCCTCCGATGAGCTGAGCGCGCTGCTCGCGATCAACCGGGCGCGCGATTGGACCGAGTTCCGCGCCGCCGCGGACGGTTTCGCGGTGCCCGGACAAAACCTGGTCTATGCCGATCGCGACGGCCATATCGGGAAATTGCGCGCCGCCTGGCTGCCGCGGCGCGGTACTCAACCGCCGGCCGATTTCGTCTCGCCGCTGACCCACGCGGCTCATTGGATGGATTACGCCACGGCGGCGCATCTGCCGGCCGAGATCGACCCACCCGAGGGGTTCGTCGTTTCGGCAAACGACCGCCCGCCGCCATCCGACATCCCGCTCGGCTGGTTCTTCTCGCCGAACGACCGCGCCGAGCGGCTGACGGAACTGCTCGGCGATCGTGAAAAGATCGGTTTCGCCGAGCTCGCGGCATCGCAGCGGGATGTCATGTTGCCGTTCGCGTTGGCCCTGCGCGACCGGCTCTGCAGGACGTATGTCGCTCCGGTGCCCGCCGATCCGGTGTTCGATGCGTTGCGCGACTGGGATGGCGCATACGAATTGGGCTCGGCCGGAGGGCTCGCCTTCGAGTTGGTGCTGGCGCATCTGCTGACGGCGATCATGCCGCCCGACCGCCGCGCTCTCTACGGCGCGGTATGGCACGGCCGGCGGTTGCTGGCGCGAGAGATCGATGCGCTGTCCCCCGAGCGGCTCAGCGATGTCGTTCGCCAGGCAATCGCTGCGGCGCGGCCGGCCTTCGCCCGATTGCGGGATTGGGGCGAGGCGCACCGGCTCCGCCTGGCGCATCCGCTCGGCGCGATCCCGGTGCTCGGCCGGCGTTACCGCTTTACCGATTGGCCGTGGCCGGGGAGCAGCGACACCGTGTTCAAATCGGCGCATGGGCCCGTCACCGGGCGGCACGCCGTCGCCTATGGCAGCAACGCGCGTTACCTGTTCGATCTATCCGACCTGGACGGCAATCACCTCGTCCTCCTGGGCGGCCAGGACGGCCATCCGGGCAGTCCCGCGTTTCTCGATCAGGCCGAGCTGTTCCGTCGCGGCGGGTATGTAAGGGTGCCGCTCGCTCCCGCGACCGCGCGCGCCAGTTTTGCGCACGCGACCATTCTGGAACCGGCGCCGCGATGATCGATGCGACGCCGCTGCTGCGCCTCTATGCCGGGGTCCGCGCGCGGCGGCTCGCCCATCTCGATGCCGCGGCGGTTCAGCAGCGCAATTTGCAGCGACTGCTCCGTCGTGCGGCCGCGACCCGCTTTGGCCGCGACCACGATCTCGCGCGCATCGGCGATCATCACGCGTTCCGGCAAGCGGTGCCATTGCGGCGGTACGAGGATTTCTGGGCGGGTTATTGGCAACCGGCCTTCCCGAACCTCGTCGATGTCAGCTGGCCGGGCCGCATCCCGTTTTTCGCGGCAAGTTCGGGCACCACCACCGGCGCGACCAAGTTCATCCCGGTCACGCGGGAGATGATCCGCTCCAATCGGCAGGCCGGGCTCGACCTCCTCGGGCATCATCTGCGGCAGCATCCCGACAGCCGGGTGTTCGGCGGCCGCAACCTGTTGCTCGGCGGCAGCACCGATCTCGCGGAGCGCGCACCGGGCGTGTACAGCGGCGATCTCTCCGGGATTGCCGCGGCGACGGTGCCGCGCTGGGCGCGCGCTTTCACCTATCCGCCGGCGGACATCGCGCGGCTCACCGACTGGACCGAGAAGATGGCGCGCCTCGCGGAGGACGCACCAAATGCCGATATCCGCAGCATCTCCGGGACTCCGAGCTGGCTGTTGTTGTTTTTCGACGAGCTGGCGCGGCGCCATCCCGAACGCGGCGCACGCCTCGCCCAACTTTTTCCGAACCTCGATCTGGTGATCCACGGCGGCGTCAATTTCGCGCCGTATCGCGCGCGCTTTGCCGAATGGCTCGAAGGCAGCCGCGCCGAGACGCGCGAGGTCTATGCCGCGAGCGAGGGTTTCATCGCCGGCGCCGATCGCGGCGAGGGCGAGGGCATGCGGGTCAATCTCGACAACGGCATCTTCTACGAATTCGTGCCGGTCGGGGAGGTCGATGCCGCGCAGCCGACGCGGCACTGGATCGCCGATATCGAGACCGGCATCGATTACGCGCCGGTGCTGACGACCTGCGCGGGCCTGTGGGCCTACATCGTCGGCGATGTCGTGCGCTTCGTCAGCCGCGATCCGCCGCGCCTGCTGGTGACCGGGCGTCTCTCCTACACCTTGTCGGCCTTTGGCGAGCATCTGACCGGCGAGGAGGTCGAAGGCGCGGTCACCGCGGCCGCGCAGGCGATCGATGCCGGGGTGCGGGATTTTTCGGCCGGCGCGCTCTATCCCGAAAAGCTCGGCGACATCGGCGGTCATCTGTTCATTGTCGAATTCGAGCGCTCCCTCACCGCCGATCAACTTGCCCATTTCGCCGAGACGCTCGATCGCGACTTGATAGCGCGCAACCTCGATTACGAGGCGCACCGGGCCGGCGGGTTCGGCATGCGCCCGCCTGGAATTCTCGTCATCCGTCCGGGCGGGTTCGCCGAATGGATGCGGCGCCGCGGCAAGCTCGGCAGCCAAAACAAGGTGCCCCGCATCATCAATGAGCCCACCCTTTTCGCCGATCTGCGTGCCTTCGGCGACGCCAACCGGGAGACGGTCAGCTCTTAGACCACCGAGCGCGGATGCGCATGCGGCGGTACATAAGGGCGATGACCAGCAGCACGAGCAGGCCGCCGATCAGCCAGATCGGCGACAGCGGCTCGTTCTTCTGCTCCTGGCCGCCGACCCGCACCGTCGCCCGCGCGACCTCGGCGCCGTTGCGCGCCTCGGCGCTCCACAACCCGTCACGGTCGGCGCCGAACTGGAATTTCCCCTCGCTGTCGGTGCGGCCGGTCAAGGCCGGGCGGTTCGGCTCGCCGGGCGCAAAGACGCGCACTTCCGTATCGGCCATCGGCTTGCCGTCGCTCCTCGCGAATTGCACGGTGACCTGATGCTGCGCGAACAGATCGAGCGCCGCGGCGGGTTGCCATGTGAGGGCAGCCAGAAATGCCGCGAGCAGGATGACCAACAAACTGCGGCTGGTCACCTCACGCAGGGCATCGATCCAGATTGCAGTGTGCGCTTTTGGTACCACATCAATCGGGATTTGTCAAGAGATAAATTGCGAATATGACAGATTGCCGCACCGGCGCGGCAATCCTGGCTGAAGGCCTACGCCGCGACGCTGGTGCCGACCGGGCACGAGACGCCGGTGCCGCCGAGCCCGCAATAGCCGAACGGGTTCTTCGCCAGATATTGCTGGTGGTAATCCTCGGCGAAATAGAAGGGCGGCGCGTCGGCGATTTCGGTCGTGATCGGGGGGTAGCCGGCCTCGCTGAGGTGCTTCTGATAGGCATCGCGCGAGGCTTCGGCGGCGCGCCGCTGCTCCGGCGTGTAGGTGTAGATCGCCGAACGGTACTGCGTGCCGACATCGTTGCCCTGGCGCATGCCCTGGGTCGGGTTGTGGCTTTCCCAGAACAATTTCAGCAGCGCCTCGTAACTCGTCACGTTTGGATCGTAGACGACCAGCACGGCCTCGGTATGGCCCGTCTGGCCGCTGCACACCTCTTCATAGGTAGGGTTCGGCGTATGCCCGCCGGAATAGCCGACCGCGGTCGTCCACACCCCCGGCGCCTGCCAGAAGATGCGCTCGGCGCCCCAAAAGCAGCCGAGCCCGAATTGCGCCAGCTCCAGCCCCTCGGGATAGGGCCCATCGAGCGCATGGCCGTTGACGTGATGCTCCTTCGGCACCCGCATCTTGACCGCCCGCCCGGGCAGCGATTGCTCGGCCGTCGGGATCACCAGCTTGTCGCGCCGCAACGACCACATCGCCGATCTCCTGTCTCAACGGTTTCTCATCAGAGCATGTAGCGCGGCAGACGGGCGCTGCCAACCGGCCCTATACTCGCAACACGCGGTATCAGTGGAGTGGGACCGATGCGGATCGGCATTCATTTGCCCCAGATCGGGCGCAAGGCGGGGCCGCAGGCGATCCGCCGCGCCGCGGAACAGGCGGAACAGCTTGGCTTTGCCGATGTCTGGACCAGCGAGCACATCATCCTTCCGAACGGCGCGCCGTATCCGCCGTCGCCCTCGTTCTACGACCCGGTGCTCGCGCTGACCTGGGCGGCGGCCTATACGAGCCGGGTCGGGCTCGGCACCAGCGTGCTGATCTTGCCGATGCGGCATCCGCTGCCGCTCGCCAAGGAACTGGCGACGTTGCAGAACCTGTCCGGCGGCCGCTTCATCCTCGGCGCCGGGGTCGGCTGGCTCGAAGCGGAATTCGCGGCGCTCGGCGTGCCGTTCCACGAGCGCGGCCGGCGGATGGACGAAGGGATCGCGATGATGCGCGCGGTGTGGTCCGACGATCCCGTCACGTTCGAGACGAAATACATCCCGGCCGTCATCGACGGTATGCGCATGCAGCCGAAGCCGGAAAAGCCGATCCCGATCTGGATCGGCGGCACCTCCGAGCCGGCATTGAAGCGCGCGTTGCGTCACGAGGGCTGGCACGGCTCGCGCGCGACGCCCGAGCAAGCGGCGCCGATTGTCGCGCGGCTGCGCTCGGAACGGCCCGATCCCGATTTCGCGATCTCGCTACGCAGCGCCTGGGATGGCCGCGACGACGGCGCTCTCCGGGCGCGGCTGCAAGGTTATCAGGCGGTGGGGGTTGAGCACGTGCTCATGGAGCCGTTCGAGCGCGAGCTCGGCGATTGGCTCGCCGCGGTCGAACGCATCGCCCACGCCGGCGAGGGGATGCTCGCCTGATAAAATGGCGCTGCATTGCCAACCTGCGTCCCTCGAGACGCGCCCCGGCTTTGCCGGGAGCGCTCCTCAGGATGAGGCTATGTTGTTGATGGCATGGGAGAAAGCATCCTCATCCTGAGGGCCCGCGCAGCGGGCGTCTCGAAGGACGCACAACCTCGATCCAGCAAGGCAAGCGTGATGAAACTGTCGACGACGATCAAATTTCTGCCCGGCCATGCTGGCATCGACATGGAGCATGCGCTCGAGGCCGAGCGGCTCGGTTTCGACGCGCTGTGGGCCGGCGAGGCCTACGGCACCGACGCGGTGAGCCCGGTCGCGTGGGTCCTGGCTCGCACCGAGCGCATCAAGGCCGGCACGAGCATCATGCAGATGCCGGCGCGTACTCCGGCCTGCGCGGCGATGACCGCGATGACATTGCAAGCCTTGTCCGGCAATCGCTTCCTGTGCGGCATCGGCCCGTCCGGGCCGCAGGTCGTCGAGGGCTGGCACGGCGTGCCGCATGGCAAGCCGATCGGCCGCACGCGCGAATACGCAGCAATTATCCGCCAGGTGCTTGAGCGGAAGGCGCCGCTCGAACACCAGGGCGAGCATTACCAGATCCCCTATACCGGCGCGGGCTCGACCGGGCTCGGCAAGCCGCTGCGCAGCATCATCCACGGCGACCCCAGCCTCAAAATCTACACCGCCTCGATCGCGCCGGCGGGGCTGCGCGTCGCCGGCGAGGTGGCCGACGGCAACCTGCCGTTTTTCATGTCGCCGGAAAAAGCCGAGGCGGTCATCGGCCCGACGCTCGAAGGCCGGGCGAAAGCCGACCGCTCACCCGATCTCGCGGATTTCGACAACGCGCCCTATGTGCGGGTCAGCATGGGCGACGATCTCGCGAAATGCCGCGATGCGCTGCGACCGCATCTCGCGCTTTACATCGGCGGCATGGGGGCGCGCAGCCGCAATTTCTACAACGATCTGGCGAAGCGCATCGGCTACGAGGCGGCGGCGGCCGAGATCCAGGACCTCTATCTCGGCGGCAAACGCAGCGAGGCCGCCGCGGCGGTGCCCGATGCGCTGATCGACGAGATCTCGCTGATCGGCCCGCCGGCGCGCATCCGCGACCGGCTGCAGGCCTGGCAGGACATCGCAAAGAAAAACTGGGTCGGCTCGCTGATGCTGGCTGGCGCCGACATTGCGGCGATGCGCGTCGTTGCCGAGGCGGTATTGTGATGATCTGGCGGATTGAAGTCCCCAAGCTTTTGCTGTCAGCGGCGCTTTGGGACCTCAAATCCGACAGCCACACAAATCAAAAACGATCGTGTGGCTTTGATCCGAAACTCGCAACCCGGCCAAGGATGTGGCGAAGATCGGACCGACAAAATCAAGCGAGCGAGTGTTCGACCACTTGGTGGAGCAGACGATCGAGCAGACGCTCGCGCTCGGTCCAGACCCGCTTCATGTCGCGCCTCACCGTATTGACGGTGCCGAAATGGCCGACCGCCTGGGCGGTCTCGAGCCGGCAGTGCAACATTCCCAATCGCGTGGTCAGGCGTTCCAACTCTTCCCAGTTGAACGGGCCGGGTGCGTTGTCTTCGCGAACTCCCGGCGCTTTCCGCGAAAACAATCGAGCCAATTGCATCTCAGGTACTCCGCTTTCCAAGCATGCCGGCTTACCACCGGCCTGCATTAAAACTTAAAGTAGAAATGTAACTGATCAATTAAGGTTAGCGGGTAAGCTTACTCGGGTAAGGTTACCAGCATTTCTCACGATGAACGGCTCGGATCTAGCCGGGATATCAACTTTAAATTAGCCATATTGATTCGTATCCCTCTCAGCTTCGGTAGCGCGAGGCAAAATCGGCTGGCTGCCGATTTGCCGCAGAAGCAGCGGATCCGGGCCCACGCCGCGATGCTATAAGCCGCCTGCAAGCGACAGGAGGGTGGATGTCCGATCGTCACTGGACCGGCAATGATTGGACGGGCGGCGCCCTGCCGACCTTTGTCACGCATCTCGAATGCAGTCTGACCGGCGAGCGTTATCCCGCCGACCAGCTGCACGGGCTGTCGCGCGCCGGCCGGCCGTTGCTGGTGCGCTACGACCTCGACGGCATCCGTCGTGCGCTGCCGCGCGATGCGCTCGCGTCGCGGCCGCAGATCCTGTGGCGCTACCGCGAGATGCTGCCGGTGCGGCGGCCGGAGAACATCGTGTCGCTCGGCGAGATCGTGACGCCGCTGGTTTCGCTGCCGCGCATCGGTTTGCGCATCGCAAAAGGAGGCGAGATCCTGGTCAAGGACGAGGGCCGCCTGCCGACCGGCTCGTTCAAGGCGCGCGGCCTGGTCCTCGCCGTGTCGATGGCGAAGGAGCTGGGCATCCGTCACATGGCGATGCCGACCAACGGCAATGCCGGCGCCGCGATGGCCGCCTACTGCGCGCGCGCCGGCATCAAGGCGACCGTGTTCTGCCCGGACGACACGCCGGCGGTGAACGTGCGCGAAATCGCGATGCAGGGCGCCGCGGTCTATCTTGTTGATGGCCTGATCGACGATTGCGGCAAGCTCGTCGCCGAGGGCGAAAAGACGATCGGCTGGTTCAACTGCTCGACCCTGCGGGAGCCCTACCGCATCGAGGGCAAGAAGACGATGGGGATCGAACTGGCCGAGCAGCTCGGCTGGGAGGTGCCGGACGTCATCTTTTATCCGACGGGCGGCGGCACCGGCATCATCGGCATGTGGAAGGCCTTCGCCGAGCTGGAGGCGCTCGGCTGGGTCGGCAAGAAGCGGCCGCGCATGGTCGTCGTGCAGGCGGCGGGCTGCGCGCCGATGGTCAAGGCGTGGGAAGAAGGCAATGAGCACGCGCCGCGCTGGCAGGATGCGCACACTTTCGCCGCCGGTATCCGGGTGCCGCAAGCGGTTGGCGATTTTCTGATCCTCCGCGCGGTGCGCGAGAGCGGCGGGTTTGCCGTCGCGGTCGACGACGACGCGATCATGCGGGCGTGGCGCGAAGTCGCGGCGGAGGAGGGACTGTTGCTGTGTCCCGAGGGCGCGGCGACCTATGCCGCCTATAAGCGAGCCCTCGCCGATGGCCGCGTGAAGCCGGGCGAGCGCGCCGTGCTGTTCAATTGCGCGACCGGGCTCAAATACCCGATGCCCGAAGCCGGCACGCCGCTCAAACTCGGACAGCCGGTCGATTGGCGGAGCCTGGCGAAGACCTGACACCGGAACGCAGGGTTACGGCGGGCTGTTTGGCCGGCATGAGGGTCTTCAAGGTCATCGCCGAGCCACTCGATGAGGATGCGCCGCCGGCGGTCGCCATCGTGGTCGCGAAGGATGCCGACGAGGCGCTGATCCTGCTGCGCAAGGACCTCAACTTCTCGGGCTATGTTTTGCCGCCGGCCGAGATGATCCCGATGTCGATCCACGCCATCGAAGTGCGCCGCCTGCTCGGCGAGGATGCGGCGCATGAGAAGGGCGTCTACGGCTTTCACCTGATCGGCGCCGAACCCCCTACATCGCCGTCGGATTGAAGCTCACAGTGTTTACACTCGTCGTCCCGGCGAACGCCGGGACCCACCTGGCAGGGGCACGAGCGGCGGAGCAGTGGGTCCCGGCGTTCGCCGGGACGACAGTTTATTATCGACGCCTACACTCTGGCCCGCCGGCAAGGCGGTGATCTGAGAACGTGCACTATTACAGCCGAAGGGGGCGCTCATAGAGGTCCGGCAGGTCGTTCTCGATCAGCACGACATCCTGCCCGTTAAGGTTCCGGTCGAGCCATTGCCGCGCCTCGGCAAACCCGGCGCATGGCACAACCGGGCGCTCGGGTGCGGCGGCCTTGAAAGCGTTCGCGAGCGCCTCGACCCGCTGTGGCGCGACCGCGACGAGCACATCGACATGCGCAGCGGCGAGCCGGCCGATCTTCGCATGCTCTTCCTGATGCGCCGCTCCGAGTTCGACCATGCCGGGGGTGACCAGGATGCGGCGCCCGCCGGGCGGCTTGAGCACGTCGAGCAATTCGAGAGCCGACGCGAAGCCGACCGGGTTCGAGTTGTAGGCGTCGTCGATCAGGATCGTGCCGCTGCCCTGCCGCTTGACTTCCAGGCGGTGCGCGATCTGCGGCGTGCTGCGCAGGCTGGCGATGACGTCCTCGGGCGGCAGGCCGAGGCTGCACGCGGCGGCAAACGCGAGCGCGATGTTGCGGCCCTGATGCTCGCCGAACAACGGCGCCTTCAGCCGATAGGTCTGCCCGCGCCACGCGATCTCAGCGGCGATGCCGTCCGCTTCCTGATGCAGCGATCGGATGGCAAGATCGGCTTTGAGTTCCGGCCCGACCGTCACGACCGCATCGCGATGCGCCTCGACATACTGCCGCGGCCAGTCGAATTGCAGCGTGTCGGACGCGACGATCGCGGTCCCGCCATTGGCGTGCGCCGCCTCGGCCAGCTCGTATTTCGCGCGCGCTACCGCGTCCAATGTCTTGAAGCGCTCGTAATGCGCCTTGCCGATCGCGGTGATGATGCCGAGCTTCGGCGGCGTCAGCGCGCAGAGCCGCGCGATCGAGCCGATGCCATAGGCGCCCATCTCGACGACGAGATACCGGTGATGCGGCCGCAACTGCTCGCGGACGATGCGCGCGATACCCATCGCGGTGTTGACGCTGCCCGGGGTGATCAGGGTCGGCGCGGCGGTCTCCAGCACATGACCGAGGATGTGCTTGACCGAGGTCTTGCCGTAGGAGCCGGTGACCGCGATCACCATCGGGTCGATGCGCTTCAGCGTGTCGTGCGCTTCCCGCCAATAGCGGCGCTGCACCCGATTCTCGGACGGCATCAGCAGCAGATTGCCGATGACCAGCGCGACCGGGACGAGCTGCACCAGCACGAGCCAGATGAGCGCAACATCGGTCGTCAGCGCCGCCGCAATTCCGATCGCGAGCAATGACAGAGCGCTTACGGCATAGATGCGCTTCGCGCGCGAGGTCATCGCGAGCGGCTTTTTTGCGTCCTTGCGCGGGTCACGCTCAATCGCCGCGGCGACAATGCAGGCGATGCCAACCACTGCTGGAAACAGCCACTGCGGCGCGGCCCCGCCGACGACCAGTTGCGCGACAAAGATCACGATGATCGCGATCGATAGGCGGCGATCGAACGCCGCGTTCTGCCACAACCAGCGCAGAAAGCGGGGACCGTCGTATTCTTCCTGCTGAAAGATGTGCAGGTAGGTCAGCAGCCGCCGAGCGGCGAACACAAGAAACCCGGCGAGCGCGATCAGCCCGGTCAAATGCGCAATCACGCGAGACGCTCCAGAAATTCGCTCAGACGGTGCGTCAGCTGGTGTTGCCCATCGGTTAACACGTTCCAATGGTCGAAGCCGCGCAGCACATGGAGCTGCGCGTCGGGGATCAGCCGTTGCAGCCGCTCGCCGATTTCCGGCGGCGTCTCGCGGTCATTTTCGCCATAGACCAGCGCCACCGGGCAGCGCACGGCGCGCGCCGCCTCGCTCAGATTTTCCGACACCGTCTTGACCAGGATTGGCCGCATCGCGCCGGCCTGGCGGTAATCGGCGCTGCCGAACCGCTCGCGCAGCCGGTCGCGCGCCGGCCCTTCCGGCGTCAGGCTACGCGCGATGCGGAACGTCCAGCGCCGTGCCGCGACCCGCATCCGCGCCGTCGGCGAGCGGTGCGGCGGCAGGCCGGCGGCGGCGACCAGAAACAGGGCTTGCACGGCGTCAGGATGGCGCGCGGCAAGCTGCAATCCGACGCGGCAGCCGAACGAATGGCCGATCCAGATGCGGCGGCCCGGCGGCAGCGCCGCGAGCCAGTCGGTCGCCGCATCCGCATAATCGGCGGTGCCCCAAACCGCGGGGGGCGCCGGAGAATCGCCGAAGCCGGGAAAATCGATTAGCACCGACGGCGCGACTCGGCGCAGCGATTCGGCGATCGGCAGCAAAGCGCGGTGCGTGTGGCCCCAGCCATGCGCCCAGACCAGCAGCGGCGCTTGCTCGTTCGCGGCGCCGTCAATGCTGAAAATCGCCATCTCCGCGCCGCCGGCATGCACGATCTCGCGGTGCACCCCGCTGCTCTCCGCGGTCGGCTGTGGCGCGGATTGTGCGGCGGTTGACGCAGTTTTAATTTCGGCGGGAGACACGATGCGCGTGCGGGCTGTTTCGGATCGGGAGCAGTCGGTCGAGCGACAGGTTCATCGGCGCGTCGGAAACATTCGAGATTGGGGTACAGGATGCCGGGCAGAAATGAAACCCGTGTTGCGGTGTTTCTGGGCGGGCGCTCGCCCGAGCACGATGTCAGCGTTATTACCGGTCTGCAGGCGCTGAAGGCGATCGATCAGGACCGTTTTGTCGCGTTTCCGGTCTATGTGACGCCGCGCGGTGAATGGCTGGTCGGCGAATCGCTCTCGGAGCGCCGCAATTATCTGCCCGATGCACGAACCCGCGGCGAACTCACCGAAGTCACGCTGTCTCTCGGAGAGCCCGGCCGCGGCGTTCTCGTCCCGAGGCGCAGCGGCCTGTTCGGGCGGCGGGCGGCGCCGGAATTCGATGTCGCCATGCTCGCCTTCCATGGCCTTGGCGGCGAGGACGGCCAGATGCAGGGCCTGTTCGAGACCGCCAACCTGCCCTACACCGGCATGCGTACGCTCGCTTCGGCCGTGTTCATGGACAAGGCGGCGACGAAGCGCCTGCTGCGCGGCCTTGATATCCCGCTGCTCCCGTATGCCGTCGTGTCGCGCACCGCCGGCGGGCTGCCCTCAGAGGATTCCCTGAGGCGGCTGCTGGACGGCATCGGCCTCCCCTGTATCGTCAAGCCGGTGCATCTCGGCAGCAGCATCGGCGTCGGCAAGGCGGACACCGTCGAAGAGGTGCGGGCGTTGTTGCCGACGATCTTCCGCCTCGACAACCAGGCGCTGCTCGAGCCGTTCGTGTCGAATCTCGTCGAATACAATCTGGCGGTGACGCGTGCCGGTGGCGGCGTCCGCACCTCGGCGATCGAATGCCCCAAGCGGGCGGAGGAGCTGCTCGATTTCCGCCAGAAATACCTGTCGGGCGGTGACGGCAAGGGCGGGGTCAAGGGTGATGCCGGCGACAGCCAGGGCATGCTGTCCCTGACCCGCGAGATCAACCCGCAATTGCCCGCCGGCATGGAAGCCAATCTGCGCCGCTGGGCGGCCGCCGCGTTCGAGGCGATCGACGGCACCGGCGCGCCGCGCATCGATTTTTACTGCAATCAGGCGACCGGCGAGGTGTGGCTCAACGAGGTCAATCCCTGCCCGGGCTCGTTCGGCTATTTCCTGTGGGAGGCGGCCGACCCGCCGGTCCGCTTCACCGCGCTCTTGTCGCTGTTGATCGACGAAGGCCTGGCGCGCCATCGCGACAGCCAACTTCCGGATGATCCCGTGCCGGCTGAGGCCCGCCTGCTGCGCCGCCCGTCAACATAAGCCGGTTTTGCAAAAGAAATTGGCCGAAGCACAAGGCTTCGGCCAAGTTTGAACAGGGAGGCTTCACGTCTAGGAGACGTAAGGGTCCGAAGACCCTCTTTCCGGGCGCAAGTCCCGGAAACTGTTTCGGGGTCCCCAGACCCCGGAAATCTGTAGCGATGTAGTATCGCGCACCGCCAATATCGGGGCGTAGGGGTCCGATCACCACCGGGAATTCGTTCTGGCTCGTCTGCAAAAAGCGCAATGCTATGGGCGGGCGAGGAAATTCCCGCGTCAACTTGCCGCAGTCGTGATTTAGCTCAATCGGCTTTCGGCGACCTTGCGCAGCAGGAAGTCGCGGAAAACGCTGATGCGCTTCGAAGCGCGCAACTCCTCCGGGTAAACGAAATAGGCCTCCTGCGGCGGCCCGGTCAGCTCCGGCAGCACGCGCACGAGGTTGTTGTGCTCGCCTGTAACGAAGTCGGGCAGGGAGGCCAGGCCGAGCCCGCTCAATACCGCCCGCAGCATGCCGTAGCTGTTGTTGACGCTGAGAATCGGCCGGCGGTCCTTGCCCGGCTTGGCGCCGGCGTCGAGCAGCCAGTTGAGCCCCGGCACCGGCGGCCGCGAATCGTCGCCGTAGATGATCAGGCGGTGGTCGTCGAGATCCTCCGGGGTCTTCGGGGTGCCGTGCTTCTTCAAATACTCGGGCAAGCCGTAGATGTGCTCCTGAACGCTGACGAGATGCCGCTGGATCAGGTCCGGCTGGCGGGGCGGCGTCATGCGGATCGCGACATCGGCCTCGCGCATCGAGAGGTCGAGCTCGGAATCGTCGACGACGAGGCTGACCTGGATCTCCGGGTAGAGATCGAGGAATTCGTGAATACGAGGGGTCAGCCAGATCGAGCCAAACGCTACCGTCGTCGTGATCTTCAACGGGCCCTTCGGCCGGTCCTTCGATTCGGAGATCAGGCTCTCCGACATTGCCAGCTTGGCAAACACCTCGCGCGCGGTGCGGAACAGCAGCTCGCCCTGCTCGGTCAGGATCAAGCCACGCGCGTGACGGTGGAAGAGCGGGACGCTGAGGCTCTCCTCGAGGGCGCTGATCTGGCGGCTTACCGCCGATTGGCTCAAATTGAGCGCCTCGCCGGCATGAGTGAAGCTTCCCGCCTCGGCGACGGCATGAAATACCCGCAGCTTGTCCCAATCCATCGACATCGTGCTTGCTTTTCGGCCCCCCGCTTGCGGCGTCGCAGCGCCTATTCGGCCGCCACCGCCGCGGCATCCTCCTCGGCTGCCAGAAATTTCTCCGCCTCGAGCGCCGCCATGCAGCCCATGCCGGCCGCGGTGACCGCCTGCCGGTAGACCTTGTCGCGTACATCCCCCGCGGCAAAGACCCCCGGAATTGCAGTCGCCGTCGAATCGGGGACGGTTATGACATACCCCTCGGTATCGAGCGGCACTTGGCCGGCGACGAGACCGGTTACCGGCGTGTGGCCGATCGCGATGAAGACGCCGTCGCAGGTGCGCTCGGTAATCGCGCCGGTGCGCAGGTCGCGCAATATGACCCCAGTGACCTCGGGCGGTTCTGGAACGCCGATGATCTCCTCGACGATCGTGTCCCATATCACGTCGATTTTGGGGTTCCGGAACAGCCTGTCCTGCAAGATCTTTTCGGCGCGGAGGACATTGCGCCGGTGCACGAGCGTGACCCGCCGCGCGTGGTTGGTGAGATAAATCGCCTCCTCGACCGCCGTGTTGCCGCCGCCAACGACGATCACCTCTTTGTCCCGGAAGAAGAAGCCATCGCAGGTCGCGCAGGCCGAAACGCCGAACCCGCGGAAGGCATCCTCTCCCGGCACCCCGAGCCAGCGCGCCTGGGCGCCGGTCGCGAGGATCACCGTATCGCCGAGATAGACGTCGCCCGAATCGCCGGTCGCAACAAAAGGCCGGCGCCCCAGATTAAGCGAGGCAGCCATATCCATGATGATCCGGGTCCCGACATGCTCGGCTTGGGTGTGCATCTGTTCCATCAGCCAGGGCCCCTGGATGATCTCGGCAAATCCCGGATAGTTCTCGACATCGGTTGTAATCGTCAGCTGGCCGCCCGGCTGCAGGCCGGTAAGCAGAATCGGCTGCAAATTCGCACGCGCAGCGTAAATCGCCGCTGTGTAGCCCGCTGGCCCGGCGCCGACGATCAGAACTTTACTGCGATGGTGTTCCGGCATTCGGTAAACCCAATATTTGGACAGCACACTATACCATTTTCGGCCGTTCGGGGACCGCCCCGCCAGGCCGATTGCCGCTCCTGCAGGCATGGCTCACGGCTTTGTGCCATGCGAGAAAGTAGAATATTAACTATCCCCTATAATAACCGCTCAAAACCGATACTGGCGCCGCAGGGAGGTCCCCGGGGTGGTAGAAGCCCAAGTAGTCGAACGAAAGCTGGCCGCGATCCTCGCGGCCGACGTCGTCGGCTACAGCCACCTGATGCAGCTGGACGAGCTCGCCACGCTGCACGCGCTTCGCGCCTCCCGGGCTATCGTCGATCGAATTATCGCCGAGTATCGCGGCCGCATCTTCACCACTGCCGGCGATAGCGTGCTGGCGGATTTCGCCAGCGCGGTCGATGCCGTCGAGTGCGCGCTCGCGGTTCAGCGAGCCATGGCGGAAGAGAATGAGCAGCGGCCCGAAGGCGAACGGCTGCGCTTCCGCATTGGCGTGCATCTCGGCGATGTCATCGTTGATGGGGAGAATTTGCTGGGCGACGGCGTCAATATCGCCTCGCGTCTGCAGACCCTCGCCGAGCCGGGCCGAATCTGGGTTTCGGCCGGGGTGCGCGACCAGATCGGCACCAAGCTGCCGGCGGCGTTTATCGATCGCGGCAGCCAGCGCCTGAAGAATATTGCGCGGCCGCTGCACGCCTTCGAGGTGGTCGGGCCGGGTACGGTGACCACGTCCGGCCTTGCCGCGCGAGCCGCTCGCGCAACCGGCTCCCGCCGTGTTCGGGTTGGCGTTGGCGCCGCGGCTTTTGTGGTTCTGATCGGGCTTGTCGCCGCGGGGTTGTGGCGGTGGTCCGGCCCGCCCGTCATCGGCCCGATTGCTTCGCAGCAGGTCGGCGGCCCCGCGGTGCCGGCCGGCGCTCAGGCGGATGCCGCTGCGGCACCGACTGCTTCGGCGCCGCGCTTGTCGATTGTGGTCTTGCCTTTCGTCAATCTGAGCAATGATCCGGAGCAGGAATATTTCGCCGACGGCATTACCGAAGACCTGACGGTCGACGTTTCGCGGATTGAAGGGGCAGTCGTCATCGCCCGCAACAGCGCCTTTGCTTATAAGGGCCAAACGCTGGATCCGAAAAAGATCGGCCGCGAACTGGGTGTGCGATACGTCCTGCAAGGCAGCGTGCGACGCGCCGGCTCGCAAATCCGCATCAACGCGGTCCTGATCGACGCCGAAACCGACACCCAGCTTTGGGCCGAGCGTTTCGACCGCGATATCGGCGATCTCTTTGCCGTGCAGAACGAGATCACCGTGCGGATTGCCCGCGCGCTGCAGTCGCAGATGGCGATCGCCGAATCGCGCCGCAGCGTCGCCCATCCCGATGCGCTCGATTACATCCTGCGCGGCCGGGCGCAGCTCACCAAGCCGATCTCGCCCGAGAATTACAACGAGGCGATCGGCTATTTCGAATCGGCGCTGGAACTCGATCCGCAATCGGCCGAAGCGGCGGCCTGGCTCGCCAATTTGCTTGCGGTGCGCGCGCTCGACGAGCTCACCCCATTTCCCAATGACGATTTGCACCGCGCCCGCCAGCTGGCGGCGCATGCCCTGGCGGCGGCGCCCAACAATCCGATGTCTCATTATGCGCGGGCGCAGGTGCTGCGCGCGGAATCGCGCTGCGCGGACGCGATCCCGGAATACGAGGCGGCGATCGCCCTCGACCGCAGCCGTGCCCCGGCCTATGCCCATATCGGCTGGTGCAAATTCCTCACCGGCTCGGTCGACGGCGTCATCCCCTATTTCGAGCAGGCGATCCGGTTGAGCCCGCACGAGCCCGGCATTGCGCCCTGGTACGGCCGGCTCGGCGTCGTTCACCTGCTGCGCTCGCATACCGACGAGGCGATCGTCTGGCTCGAGAAGGCACGCAGCGAGAATGCGCGCTTGCCGTTTGTGCATGCTTGGCTGGCGGCAGCTTATGCGCTGAAGGGCGATGACGAGCGGGCCCACGCGGAGCTCGCTGAGGCGCAGCAGTTGAACGAAGGCTATGCCAGCCTGGCATCGGTCAAGAAATCGCCGTGGTTCGCCAGGCCGGAGATCCGCGCGTTGGCCGACGCCACCTATTTCATCGGCCTGCGCAACGCGGGATTGCCCGATTGATCGAGGCCAAAACGGCTTCAGAACCCGAACATGTGGTCGAAGCTGAAGGCGCCGCCGCGACCCGAGAGACCGTGATATCCGAATAGCCGGCAGGTCGGGTCGCGGATGACGGCGTAAGCGCCGGCGCCGGCTTTCTCCCGAAGCGCTGCGTCGAATACCGCGTGATAGCGCAACAGCCGCGAACCGGAGCAGGGGATCGCCAGCGATTGCCGTCCGACCTCGCGACCGAGGATATCATGCAGGATGATTTCGGTGGCGCTCACTGGCCGCCACGGCATCGATGCCGGATAGATCAGATGGCACAGCGTGTCGTATTCGTCCTGACCGAGTCGCAAAAACAGCCGCGTCGAGAGGCCCGGCGGCGGGCCCGAATAGGATTGCGGCTCGTCGCGGTAGGTCAGGATCGTGTTGAAGACATGCGCCCCAAAGCTGGTCTCCGCGGTGTGACCGCTGCGGCGGTGACGGTAGCGGAACAACGCGTGCAGCCACCCGTCGCCGTCGCCGCCCTGCGCGAAGTCGTAGACCAACTCGACATGCCCATAGCCGTCGCCGAGCGCGCCGGCGATCTCGTCGAGCGCCAACGCGGTCGCATGCTCGCGCGATAGCCGGCCGAAGGCATGGCGCGCCACCTCGTTGCCTTCGGCATCGTAGGCAATCGCGGCGATCGGCAGCTCGGTTTGCGACAAGGCCATCGGCGTCGGCAAGACGAGGCTCTGCCACTCGCGACGCGGCAGGATCGGGGCCGGCAGCAGATAACCCTTGCCGAGCCACGCCGCGAGCCGCGGCAGCTCAGGGTCGGGCTTAAGATCGCTCCGCTCGACATTCACATGCGCGATGCGCCGCCGGCTGCCCTCGACGATCTCATAACGCGGCCGGACCATGTGCTTGCCGGCGCGCAGCTCGATCTGCTCCGGCCAGGTGAGATCGGGAAGCAGCTGGGCGATGTCCAGGGCGCGTGTCGCGAACGGACCGATCGGCTCGTCGAGGGTTGCGACGTGCTCATCGCCCATCCGGTTGAGCCCGATAGCGCCGGCCGGGATCGCCGAGGCGTGCGAATTTTGCAACCATAAGATAACGCGCTCGCCCGGCCCCGGGGCCGGCAATCCGGCGTAGCGCTCGGACGGCCATGCATTGGCGTCGTGCGTACCGGACAGGGCCGCATCGTCGTGGCTGTAAGTGTCGAGAGCGTATTTGACGACGTCGTGCCTGGCCGCGCCGACGACATGAATAAACAGCTGGCCGGCAAAGTCGCCGAGATTGAACCGTTCGCGCACCTGTCGGCTGTCGATCGTCAACGCGCCGCCAGCGCCGCCACAGGGCTCGCACCATTCGGCGACGATCTCGCCCTGGCCGTCGAACAGCGTCAGCCAGCAGGCAACCGCCGACGAACCGTACGCTGCCCAATAATTGACCGTCACCATCCGCGTATGCAGCGTGCCGGTGTCGCGGAACAGTGCAAAATTGGTCGCGAAGTTGAGCGGGTCGAGGTAGGTGCGGCGGTTGGTCAGGCGCTCGTCCGGGAGACGCATCCGATCGAGGCTCAGCACCTGCGCGCCGACCGGCAGATAGGGTTGCAATTGGCCGATCAGGCGGTCGGCATCGAACGCGGCGACCAGCACCGAGCGCGCCTTGCTGTCCGCGAGCCGGTCGACCGGCACAGCGCAATGCCCGAGCACTTCCTTGCCGAGCCGCGCAATGTCCTGGACATACACGCCGGCAATATCGACCCCGGCCAGCCCGAAGATCTCGGCGAACCCTTCGGCCGCGCCGAGCGGATCGACGATCGCGGTCGGCGCCCGCGCGGCGAGCGCCGCGACCAGCGCGCGTCCCGCCGCAGCGGCGTGCGGATGCGTCAGCGCCTTGTACAGCGTGTTGCCGCCGCGGATGTTGTCGAACGTCTCGATGCGCAATGCCATGACCGGCGGATACTACACCGGGCCGTCCTTGACCACAGCGCAGCGTCGGTTAGGTGGGCGGGAGGACAGGATCGGCGGCCGCTTGCGGATGCCAGCCAAACGGCGGCCCTCCGCGTGCGACAGCGGTTGCAACAGCCCGCGCCGTCAGGACCCCGATAACCCCGCCCATGACGACGTCGCTGAGATAATGCGCGTCCATGACGACCCGGCTTGCCGCGACCAGCGCGGCGCCGATCACGTAGAGCAGCAGAGGCCGCGGCCACAGACACCACAGCGCGGCGGCCAACGCGGCGGCGGTCGCGGCATGACCTGATGGAAAGGACCAATGGTCGGCGCCGAGACCGATCCAGCTGAATTCGTAATCTCCGCGGGCAAACAGCAGCTTCGGGCGCGGCCGGCCGACGATGACCTTCAGGACATCGACGGCGATGCCCGAAGCGGCGACGGCAGTGAAAAAGAGCGCCGGGATCCGCGCAGCCGCGCGCATGCGCGCCGCCCAGGGTTCAAAAAGCGGCAGGCTGCTGCCCCCGCGCAGCAAGGCAAAAGCGGCCCCGAACACGAGCAAATAGGGCAGCGCCAAGCCGAACGGGCCGACCGGTTCGAAGAACGGGCGCCAGCTCGTGCCGGCTCCCTCGCGGAAATAGGCGGCAAGCGGACGGTCGACCCAGCCGATCGAAACCGCCTCTACCACCACGATCGCCGCGGCCCACAAGCCGATTCGGACAGGAGGATGCTGCCGTAAGAAATCAGCAACAGCGCCATGAGCGCGCCTCGCGAGCGGGCCTGCGAAAATGTCGCGCATCACGATCAACCGATACAGCACCCAGCTCGTCGCAAAGACGATCAGCCCAGCATAGACGACGTCCGACAGGAAATGCCGGCCGGCGGCGATGCGGGCAAACCCGACGAGCGCGCCGAACCCCAAAGCTGCGGCGATTGCCGCCTTCCGCCGCCCGCCAAACGGCAGCAGGAGCGCGAAGCCCACCAACGCGAAGCCGACCGCCGCGTGCCCCGACACGAAGGCGCAGTTGCGCTCGCATTGTTCGGCCGGCACAGGCGCCGGCGTGAACTGCCGGGCGCCGCCGAATTCCACGATCTGGTATGGCCGCGCGCGGCCCCAATGATCTTTCAGAACCGTGTTGGCGATCAGTCCGGGCCCGACCACCATCGCGGTTATCAGAAAGATCAGCGCCTTGCGGTCGAGCCGCCACAGCGGCCGGTGCAGCACCGCCAGCCACAGGATGGCAACGGCCGCCAGCGCGATCATCGCGCGGACAGTCCACGGCACGGTCCCTTCGATAACCCGCACCGGCAGCCAGTCGGCAAGGAAAAACCCCTGCGCGCTATCGTAGAACAGGCGACTTACGGAGAGGTCGATGCCGGGCGCCCACAGGAACAGCGCGGCTATCAACGCGCACAAACCGGCATAGAAGAGCGCCGCTCTCACGCCCGCCGCCTCTGGTCCAGCCGCGACAGAACCTGTTCCCGCAGCACCAGACCGGCGCGCGCCGTGTCGTCGGGCGGCGGATATGACCAGTGTTCGATTTTGCCAGCGAATGGACGTGTCATGCCCGCTTCGTGCATCAGGGCATGAAAGCGCGCGAATTTGGCGTCGCCGCCCTCAAGGTCGACGATATATACCGGATTTCCCGTCGCGGCTGCCTCGCTGACCATAGACACCGAATCCGCGGTCACCAGCAGCGTGTCGGCGTACGCAAGATAGGCGTAGTAGGGGTTGTCGCCCTCGCCGCCCCAGATTTCGGCCCGCAATCCGGCGAGGCGCTCCTGCAACAGCGCAATCCCCGCGTCGCCGGTGCGCCGTGACGGCGTCACGAGCGCCGAGCCGCCACCGGCTCGTAGGATCGCGGCAATCGCGTCGGCAATTGTGGCAAGCCGGTCGAAGTCCAGCCGATAGCTGCGGTTTGCGCCGCCGATCAAGACCCCGAGGATCGGGCGCGGCAATCCGGCGAGTGCCGGGAAATGCCGCCGCGCCTCGGCGAGCCGTGCCGGCGTGACCCGGTGAATGGCGCCGCGCGTCACAACGATACGCGGGCCGCGCAGGCGGTCGTGCTCGGGTACGAACAATAGGTCGAATTCGCTGCGCCCGACCCGCGGATCCTGGATCTGCGCGGCAAAGGTGCAGCCGCCGCTGGCGCGGCGGATTGCCAGGGCCGGCATCGCGCTGTGCCGGCCGCAGCCGATGACGAGATCGGGCCAGGGCGGCGCAAGCGGAACGCCGCTGTGGCGGACAGCGCCCAAAGGGTTGAGCCAAAGCTGCGGCGGCAACCAGGCCCAGGGCCGCTGCACGGAGAGCACCTTTTCGACAAACGGAAAGCCGGTTGCCTCGGCGAGACCCAGCGCCTGGCTCGCCATGCCGGGCTTGCCGTCGTGCAAAACCCAGACAAGCGGCGCGGCGTCGCTTGCAACGGCGGCTACCGCATCATGGAGGTGCAACGCGACCATATGCCCGGTTTAGGGAAACCGGGCCGGGACGGCAAGCGGATCCCAATTTCGGGGTTAGGCCCGCGCCTTGCCCCGCTTGCGCTTCGCCGGGGCCGCGCCGAAGGCGACGGTCACGACCTCGTAAGATTTGTTGCCGCGTGGGGTTGAAACCTCAACGCTGTCGCCTTCGCCCTTGCCGATCAGCGCCCGCGCCAACGGCGAGGTCACGGATAGCCGGCCGTCGCGGATGTCCGCCTCATCCTCGCCGACGATCCGGAAGGTTTGTTCCTCGTCGGTCTCCTCATCGGCCAGTGTCACGGTCGCGCCGAATTTGATGACCGAACCCGACAGCTTCGAAGTGTCAATGACCTCGGCCCGGGCGATCTTGTCCTCGATCTCGGCCAGCCGGCCTTCGATAAAGCTCTGCCGCTCGCGGGCGGCATGATATTCGGCATTTTCCGCCAAATCGCCATGGGTACGCGCTTCCGCGATGGCGCGGATGATCGCGGGGCGATCAACCGATTTGAGGCGCTTCACCTCTTCGTTGAGCCGGTTGAAACCCTCGACGGTCATCGGGATCTTGTTCATCAAAGCCGATCTTGCCCAGATAGCGAAACAGGCGATGAAAGGTAGGATTGCAGGGGTGCGACTTCAAGGCAGCCCTGGCGAAGCGCGCCGATCGCCTGTACCGCGGCGCGCGCCCCCGCGACGGTCGTGTAGTACGGGATGCCGTGGGTCAGGGCGGTCCGCCGCAGGCTGAAGCTGTCGGCGATCGCCTGGGCCCCCTCGGTCGTGTTGAACACGAGCTGGACACCGCCGCTGCGCATCTTGTCGACGATATCCGGGCGGCCTTCCTGCACTTTGTTGACCGCGGCAACCGGCAGGCCTTCTTTCTGGAGCTTCTTCGCAGTCCCGCGGGTCGCGACGAGGTCGAAGCCCCAAGCCACCAGCTGCCGGCAAGCTTCGACGACCGCCTCCTTGTCCTGGTCGCGCACCGAGACGAACACGCAGCCCTTGAGCGGCAATTCGGTGCCGCTGCCGAGTTGCGACTTGGCGAAGGCACGGCCGAAATCGGTGTCGATCCCCATGACCTCGCCGGTCGATTTCATCTCGGGGCCAAGGATCAGATCGACGCCCGGGAACCGCGCGAACGGGAACACCGCCTCCTTGACCGCGACGTGGCCGAGATGCCGTGCCGCCTCGCGCTTGTCGCGCGGCAACAGGCGCGCCAGCGTCTCGCCGATCATCACGCGCGCGGCGATCTTGGCGATCGGCACGCCGGTTGCCTTGGCGACGAACGGCACGGTGCGCGAAGCACGCGGATTGACCTCGAGCACATACACATCGCCGTTGCGCACCGCGAACTGCACATTCATCAACCCGACGACCTTAAGCGCGCAGGCCAGCGCGATCGTCTGCCGCTCGATCTCGGCAATCGTTTCCGGGTCGAGGCTGTAAGGCGGCAGCGAGCAGGCGCTGTCGCCGGAATGGATGCCGGCCTCCTCGATGTGCTCCATGATGCCGGCGACATAAACTTCCTCGCCGTCGGCGACCGCGTCGACATCGACCTCGATCGCGTTCTGCAGATAGCGGTCGATCAGCACCGGGCTCGTGCCCGACACGACGACGGCGCGGCGGATATAGCGGTCCAACGCCTCGCGATCGTGCACGATCTCCATCGCCCTGCCGCCGAGCACATAAGAGGGGCGGATCACAACCGGATAGCCGATCCGTTGCGCGATTTTCTCGGCCTCTTCGGGCGAACAGGCCGTGCCGTTTTCCGGCTGCCGCAGTTCGAGGCTGCGCAGCAGCTTCTGGAAACGCTCGCGGTCCTCGGCTAGGTCGATCGCGTCGGGCGAGGTGCCGAGGATCGGCACCTCGGCGCGCTCCAGCGCTTTTGCCAAGTTGAGCGGCGTCTGCCCGCCGAACTGCACGATGACCCCGAGCAGCTTGCCGCGCTGCTGCTCGACGCGGACGATCTCGACGACGTCCTCGGCGGTCAGCGGCTCGAAATAGAGCCGATCGGAGGTGTCGTAATCGGTTGAGACGGTCTCGGGGTTGCAATTGACCATGATCGTCTCGATAGCGCCCCCGGCGCCGGCGTCGCGCAGGCTGTAGGCGGCATGGACGCAGCAATAGTCGAACTCGATCCCCTGGCCGATGCGGTTCGGGCCGCCCCCGAGGATGATGACCTTCTCGCGATGGCTCGGATCCGCCTCGCATTCGGGCGGCTCGATGCCGTCGCCCTCGTAGCAGGAGTACATGTAGGGGGTCAGCGACGCGAACTCGGCGGCGCAGGTGTCGATGCGCTTGTAGACGGGATGCAGGCCAAGGCGATACCGCCAAGCCGTGACCTGCTCGGTATCGATGCCGCTAAGCCGCGCGAGCCGCGAATCCGAGAAGCCCATCTGCTTCAGCCGCAAAAACGCGGTCGGGCCGTCCGGAAGCCCGCTTTGGCGCACCTGTTCCTCCGTCTCGACGATCTCGCGGATGCGGTCGAGAAACCAGCTCTCGTAATGGCAGGCGGCGTGGATCTCGGCGGTCGTCAGCCCATGACGGTAGGCCTGCGCGATCAACAGCAGCCGGTCGGGCGACGGCTTTGCGAGCGCGGCTATGATCGCCTCTTTCCCGGCGCTCTCGAAACCGGGCACCGCGACCTCGTCGAACCCGTCGAGCCCGGTTTCCATCGAGCGCAGCGCCTTCTGCACCGATTCGGCGAAGCTGCGCCCGATCGCCATTGCCTCGCCGACCGACTTCATCGAGGTCGACAGCAGCGGCTCCGCGCCGGGAAATTTCTCGAACGTGAAGCGCGGCATCTTCGTGACGACGTAATCGATCGTTGGCTCGAACGAGGCGGGGGTGACGCCGGTGATCTCGTTGTCGAGCTCGTCGAGCGTGTAGCCGACCGCGAGCTTTGCGGCGACCTTGGCGATCGGAAAGCCGGTGGCCTTCGATGCCAGGGCCGAGGAGCGCGACACGCGCGGGTTCATCTCGATGATGACGAGCAGTCCGTCCGCCGGGTTGACCGCGAACTGCACGTTCGACCCGCCGGTATCGACGCCGATCTCGCGCAGTACCGCAATCGCGGCGTTGCGCATCAGCTGGTATTCCTTGTCGGTCAGGGTCAGCGCCGGCGCAACTGTCACCGAATCGCCGGTGTGCACCCCCATCGGATCGATATTCTCGATCGAGCAGACGACGATGCAGTTGTCGTTCCGGTCGCGGACGACTTCGAGCTCGTACTCCTTCCAGCCGAGCACCGATTCTTCGATCAGCACCTCATGCGCCGGCGAGGCGCGGAGGCCGCCCCGCACGATGTCCTCGAACTCCTCGGTGTTGTAGGCGATGCCGCCGCCGGTGCCGCCCAGCGTAAAGGACGGGCGGATGATCGCCGGCAAGCCGGTCAGCGCCAGCGCCTCCTGCGCCTCGTCCAACGACCTCGCGAGACGGCTCTTTGGCGAAGCGAGGCCGATCCTGTCCATCGCCAGGCGGAACAGCTGTCGGTCTTCGGCCTTGGCGATCGCCTCCTCGGTGGCGCCGATCAGCTCGACCCCGTGCCGCTGCAGCACGCCGGAGCGGGCGAGCGCCATCGCCGTGTTGAGCGCGGTCTGGCCGCCCATCGTCGGCAACAGCGCATCGGGCTTCTCGCGGGCGATGATCTGCTCGACGACCGCCGGCGTGATCGGCTCGATATAGGTCGCGTCGGCCAATTCCGGATCGGTCATGATCGTCGCCGGGTTCGAATTGACCAGCACGATCCGGTAGCCCTCGGCCTTCAGCACCTTGCAGGCCTGCGCGCCGGAATAATCGAACTCGCAGGCCTGGCCGATGACGATCGGCCCGGCGCCGATGATCAGGATGCTTTTGATGTCGGTCCGCTTTGGCATCAGCGCTTCGCGGCCGCCATCGCGTCGATAAAGCGCTGGAACAGGTAATGGCTGTCCTGCGGGCCGGGGCTGGCTTCGGGGTGGTGCTGCACCGAAAACACCGGCAGACCCTGTACCTGCAGCCCCTCATTTGTGCGATCGAACAGCGACAGATGGGTCGCCTCGACTCCGGCCGGCAGACTGTCGGGATCGATGACAAAGCCGTGGTTCTGGCTGGTGATCTCGACCTTGCCGGTCAGACGATCGCGCACGGGGTGGTTGGCGCCGCGATGCCCCTTGTCCATCTTGCGGGTGCGGCCGCCCAACGCCAACGCCAGCATCTGATGCCCGAGGCAGATCCCGAACATCGGGGTCTTCGTTTCGATGAGCTCGCGCAATACCGGCACGGCGTATTCGCCGGTCGCTGCCGGATCACCCGGCCCGTTCGACAGAAAGACGCCGTCGGGCTCGTGCCGCAGGATGTCCTCGGACGAGGCGGTCGCCGGCACCACCGTGACGCGGCAGCCGTGCTCGGCGAGCATGCGCAGGATGTTGCGCTTGGCGCCGTAATCGACCGCGACGACATGGAAGCGCGGCGCGTCCTGCCGGCCATAGCCGGTCTCGCGCCGCCATACCGTCTCGGTCCAGTCGTAGCTCTGGCGGCAGGTGACCTCTTTCGCGAGGTCCATGCCTTCGAGGCCCGGCCAGGCGAGCGCCTCCTCGCGCATCGCCGCGATGTCGAGGTCGCCCTTGGGCTGGTACGCGATGACCCCGTTCGGCGCGCCCGTGTCGCGGATGTGGCGGGTCAGCCGCCGCGTATCGACGCCCGACAAACCGACAATCCCGTGCGAGCGCAGCCAATGATCGAGCGATTGCGTCGCGCGGTAGTTGGCCGGTTCGGTGATCGGCGTGCGGATGACGAGGCCGCGCGCCGCCGGCGTCGCCGCCTCGATGTCCTCGTGATTGACCCCGACATTGCCGATATGCGGGAAGGTGAAGGTGATGATCTGCCCGGCGTAGGACGGGTCGGTCAGGATCTCCTGATAGCCGGTGATCGCGGTGTTGAAGCAGACCTCGCCGACCGCCTGGCCCGTCGCGCCGAGACCGCGCCCCCAAAAAACCGTCCCGTCCGCCAGCACCAGGGCCGCGTTGCAATCGGGCGGTCGCGGCCTTTGCATGGCCGCGGTCGGGTGACTCATCAGATGTCCGGTCCTAGAGGCGTTGTTGGGGCCGTCCACCCCCTCTAAGTTGATCGGGGTGCGGCGGACGGCCAAAGGCGCGCGCTCAAACGCCCGAAAGATAAGGACCGGCAAGGTTAGCGTCAACCCGAGCCCGGCAGACCGGCTGGTGATTCAACGGCTTAAAAATCGGGGCGAAACCGGCTAGGGTGATGCGACGCCGCGAATCCGGAGGGGGAATGCTGCGCGAGGTCTTTACCGAGCGGCTGAAGCAGGCGATGCGCGCGAAAGACACGCGCTCCTTGTCGACCGTGCGGCTGATCCTCGCGGCGGTCAAACAGCGCGATGTAGAGGCGCGCGGCGCCGGCAATCAGGAAGGCATTCCCGACCCCGAGATCCTGAGGGTCCTGCAGGGCATGGTGAAGCAGCGCCGCGAATCGATCACGCTCTATCAGCAGGGCAACCGCCCCGAGCTGGCGCGGCAGGAAGAGGAAGAGATCGCGATCATCGAGAGCTTCTTGCCGAAGCAGATGAGCGAGGAGGAGATTACCGCCGCGGCGAAGACGGCGATTGCCGACGCGGGCGCGGCCGGGGTCAAGGATATGGGAAAAGTGATGGCCCTGTTGCGCGAGCGCCATGCCGGGATCATGGACATGGCCAGCGCCGGCGCCGCCGTCAAGCGACTGCTGGCGGGCGGTTGAAACGGCGTAATCGGGCGACGGCGCTGATCGCCGACGGCCGCGCCAAAGGGGGAGAGCAATGTCGTATATCTACGTCGTGCAAACAAACATCCCGGCCGAGCTGGAGGCCGAGTTCAACCGCCTCTACGACGAGGAGCACGTCCCGTCCTTTTCGAAGGTGCCGGGCTGTCACAAGATTACCCGCTACCGGCTGGAAAAGAGCGAAGACCCGCGCACCCAGAAATATCTGACGATCTACGAGGTCGATTCACCAGCAATCGTCGACAGCGAGACCTGGCGCAAGGCGCGCGAATATGGCCAGTGGATGACCAAGATTCGTCCCCACATGACCGAGGCCAACCGGTGCTTTTTCGAGAAGATCTGAGCTGGTGGACACGGCCCGCCGAGATTCCGCCCGCATGAGCCGGCGGGCAAAAGGTCCATCTCCTTCAGATTAGAAATGGCCTTTCCGCAGCCGTTTCTCGACGATTTGCGCGCCCGCGTGCCGCTGGCCTCGCTGGTCGGTCGGCACGTGCGGCTGATTCGCAAGGGCCGAGAGCTTGCCGGCCTTTGCCCGTTCCATCACGAAAAGACCCCGTCCTTTTACGTCGTCGAGGACAAGGGCTTTTTTCACTGCTTCGGCTGCGGCGCGCATGGCGATGCGATCGGCTATCTGATGCGTGCCGAGAACCTCGATTTCATCGAGGCGATCGAGCGGCTGGCGGCCGAGGCGGGGCTCGCGGTGCCGCAGCAGACCCCGCAGGAGCGCGAGCGTGCGCAGCGCCAGAAAACCCTGATCGAGGCGCTCGCCGCCGCGGCCGAGTTTTACGAGAAGCGGCTGTGGTCGCCGGCCGGCGCCCGCGCCCGCGAATACCTGACAGCGCGCGGCCTCGACGAGGAGACGATGCGCCGCTTCCGGCTGGGCTGGGCCGCCGAAGACCGGCACGCGCTACGGCGCGCATTGTCCGGCGATTTCCCCGAGGCATTGCTGATCGAGGGTGGGTTGCTGCGTCAGCCCGAGGGCGGCGGCGAGCCCTACGATTATTTCCGCGGCCGCGTGCTGTTCCCGATCGGCGACCGCGCCGGCCGGGTCATCGCCTTCGGCGGCCGCACGATCGCCGACGAGCAGCAGCCCAAATACCTGAACTCGCCGGACACGCCGCTCTTCGAGAAAGGCCGCGTCCTTTACGCCTGGGCGGCGGCACGGGCCAATCTCGCGCGCCCCACAGAGGGCGAGCCATCGTCGGTTATCGTCGTCGAAGGCTATATGGATGTCATCGCGCTGCACCGCGCCGGCTTCGGCACCGCGGTGGCGCCGCTGGGCACGGCGTTGACCGAGACGCATCTGCAGGAGCTGTGGCGCCTCTCGCCCGAGCCGTTCCTGTGTTTCGACGGCGATACGGCTGGTCAGCGCGCGATGCTGCGCGCTCTGCACCGCGCCTTGCCGCTACTTCAGCCCGGCCGCAGCTTGCGTTTCGCGGTGCTGCCCTCGGGCGAAGACCCGGACTCGCTGGTCCGCGCCCGCGGCACGCCAGCTTTCGCCGAAATCCTCGCTACGGCGCGCCCGCTATCGGAAATGCTGTGGCAATCCGAGCTTGCTGCCCGGCCGATCGACACGCCGGAGCGACGCGCCGATCTCGAACGCCGGCTGATGGACGACGCGGCGCTGATCGCCGATCGGACCGTGCAGGCTGAATACCGCCGGTTTCTGCGCGACCGGCTGTTTGCGCTCGGTCGCCCGGCGGCGAGCCGCGGCGCCTGGGTCAAGGGCCGCGGAGTCTCAGGTCCCGGCGCCCCCCGCGCCGCCGTTCCCGGCATGCCCGCGGCAATGGAAATGCCGCCACCGCCACCGCGCTCGCCGGCCCGGCTGCGCCGCGAAATCTTGATGCGCATGCTGCTGCAGTATCCATTTCTGGTTAACGAGGCGACCGAAGAGATCGCGGCGATTGATTTGCCCGAGCCTGAACTTGACAGACTTCGCCGCGAGATTTTACAGGTCGAGGTCTTGCAGCCGGGGCTTGACGCCCCGGGACTGCGTCAACACTTAGAACGCTGCGGGTTTGGCTCGACCATGGACGGATTGCTGTCGCCATCGCTCGATCACGCCGGGTTCTTGTCGGGTGAGGGGGATGACGAGGCGGTGCGCCAGGGTTGGCTGCATGTGCTTAGGATGAATAGGGAGGAAGTACGCAGCGAGCGCGCCAGCGCGGCCGAGGCCTTGGCGCGGGACCCGTCTGAGGCCAGTTGGGAACGGTTCCTGGCGCTGCACGGGCGGCAAACCGAGGAGGACGTTGCAACGGCCGAGCTCCTGACCGGCGGAGCAAAGGAGCAAGACCCTCGATGATCCTTAAAGTCGCGTCGTGCGGCTCGGGCCGCGCAGTGCGGCGAGGGGGCCTTACGGAGACGAGGTCTTTACGGAATTGTAGCCCTAACGCGGGCAATATGACCTTTAATTGCATCAAAGGATGACGGCATGGCGAGCAAAGCGGCAACGGCGGCAGAGACAGCTGAAACCCGCGAGGAGGTGGCCGAGACGCCCCTCCTCGACTCGATCGCCATCGCGATCAAGAAGATGGTCGCGCGCGGCAAGGAGCGCGGCTATCTGACCTATGACGAGCTGAATGCCGCATTGCCGCAGGACCAGGTGTCCTCGGAGCAGATCGAAGACACCATGACGATGCTGTCCGAACTCGGCATCAACGTTGTCGAGGGCGAGGAGAGCGAGGAGCCCGCCGAAGCCGAAGCCGAAGACGGCGAGAGCGAGACCCGCGGCAATGTCGATGATGACGACATCGGCCGCACCGACGACCCCGTGCGCATGTATCTGCGCGAGATGGGCTCGGTCGAGCTGTTGTCGCGCGAGGGCGAGATCGCGATCGCCAAGCGCATCGAGGCTGGCCGCGAGATGATGATCGGCGGCATCTGCGAGAGCCCGCTGACGGTTCGCGCCCTCGTCGGTTGGCGCGACGCCTTGAACGAAAACAAGATGCTGCTGCGCGACATCATCGATCTCGACGCGACCTACGTCAGCGCCAATCTCGACAGCGCCAATCTCGACCAGGCCGAGGCCGCGATCATCAAGGCGGCGGAAGCGGTCGGCGACCCCGATGGCGCGGCGGCCGCGAGCGACGATGTTGTCGTCGAGCTCAGTGAAGAGGGTGATGCCGAGAGCGAGGACGGGGAGGGTGAGGAAGCCGGACCCTCGCTGGCCGCGATGGAAGCCCAGCTGAAGCCCGGCATGCTGGCGATCTTCGATGCCGTCGCCGACATCCATAAAAAGCTGCACAAGGTCCAGGACCAGCGCATCGCTGCGATCGTCAAGGGCACTCAGCTGCCGCGCGCTACCGAGCGCCGCTACGACAAGCTCAAGGACGAGGTCATCGAGCTTCTGGGCAAGGTGAAGTTCAGCAACATCCGCATCGAGCACCTCGTCGAGCAGCTCTACGAATTGAACCGCCGCCTCGTTACCGAAGAGGGCCGCTTGCTGCGCCTCGCCGAGACTGCCGGCGTCAAACGGGCCGAATTCCTGCAGCACTATATGGGCGACGAATTGTCAGGCGATTGGCTGGAGCGGGTCGGCGCCTTGCCGGGACGCGGCTGGGCCAAGCTCGTCGAGCGCAACGCCGACGACGTGGCGCGCCATCGCGCCGCGATCGCACAGATCGCCGGCGAGGCCAAATTGCCGATCGCCGAGTACCGCCGCGTCGTGCAGACCGTGCAGCGCGGCGAGCGCGAGGCCAGCCGCGCCAAGAAGGAGATGGTCGAGGCCAATCTGCGGCTCGTCATTTCGATCGCCAAGAAATACACCAACCGCGGTCTGCAATTCCTCGACCTGATCCAGGAAGGCAATATCGGCTTGATGAAGGCGGTCGATAAATTCGAATACCGCCGCGGCTACAAATTCTCGACCTACGCGACGTGGTGGATCCGCCAGGCGATCACCCGCTCGATCGCCGACCAGGCGCGCACGATCCGCATCCCGGTGCACATGATCGAGACGATCAACAAGCTGGTGCGCACCTCGCGCCAGATGCTGCACGAGATCGGCCGCGAGCCGACCCCCGAGGAGCTTGCCGAGAAATTGGCGATGCCCTTGGAAAAGGTGCGCAAGGTATTGAAGATCGCCAAGGAGCCGATCAGCCTCGAAACGCCGATCGGCGACGAGGAGGATTCGCATCTCGGCGATTTCATCGAGGACAAGAACGCGGTCCTGCCCTTGGATGCCGCGATCCAGGCCAATCTGCGCGAGACGACGACGCGCGTTCTGGCTTCCTTGACCGCGCGCGAGGAGCGCGTGCTGCGCATGCGCTTCGGCATCGGCATGAACACCGACCACACCTTGGAAGAGGTCGGCCAGCAATTCTCGGTGACCCGCGAGCGCATACGCCAGATCGAGGCAAAGGCGCTTCGGAAGCTCAAGCACCCGAGCCGCTCGCGCAAACTGCGCAGCTTTCTCGACACCTGAGCCCTTAGTAGCCCTCTCCCGCACTGCGGGAGAGGGTGGTTGTCGCGCCAGCGACAGACGGGGGAGGATCCCTCGGCGGATACAGCCCCTTCCGCGTCCTGCGAGCTTGTCCCGCGGCTCCACGTTTTCATCAGCCAATGCCGGTCGGAGCAGGACGTGGATGGCCGGGACAAGCCCGTCCAAGCGGTGTAATTTTACTCTCGGCGGGCCCGTAGTTCAGCTGGTTAGAACGCGCCGCTCATAACGGCGTTGTCGCAGGTTCGAGTCCTGCCGGGCCTACCACCCCCCTTGGACAGAGCGCGCTTGAACGACCGGCTGAGTCACATTCAGGGCCGCTCGGGGGTGCTTGGCGGTGGCGGCCGGTGAGACCGGAAGAGAGAGGTTCGGATTCTACTCGTCGTGAGTCTTGCGGCGCGGCCGTTGCGGGGCACTTGGCGAGGGCGGTGCTGGCGGTGACTGGGAGTTGGCCGGGACCGGCTGCCCGGTTGCGCCCGCGCGCGCCGCGACCGGCTGTCCGGTTGCGCCCGTGCGTGCCGGGACCGGCTGCCCGCTTGTGCCTGCGCGCGCCGCGACCGGCTGGCCGGTTGCGCCCGTGCCGGCCGGGCCAGGCGGGGCGGCCTGGGGCGGTTTGGGTCGGGCAGCAGGAACCCGCGCCTGACGAACGAGCTTGCTGTCGGCTTTCAGCTCTAGCGTCCTGGCGCCGCCCGGGCCGCTCAGCAGCACCTCTTGCGGCAAGATGCTCTCGAGCCGCCAGCCGTTCAACGCCTCGCCCTCCGAGAGCGCGAGCGGTTTTGCGCCGGATACCGCAAAGATTGCAAGTCGCAGATGCGGTTCGACCAGGATACCCGTCAGCCTCACGTCTTTTAGCTCGTCCTCGGCCGCACGGTTCGATGAGGGGGTATCCGGAGGGTGCCGCGATGGCGCGAACAGCGGGCGGGCGATGATCGTCCCCAATAGATCCTGCACTTGCTCTTGCGGCGGCGGCTTCTGGGTGCTTCCCGGTTGCGGCAAGGCGGGCTCGAATGCCACGCTGTCGCTGCTGAAAGCTTCGACGTCAGCGAAGATCATCCCGGCGAGCGCGACGGTGGTAAGAAACAGTACGCGCAATCAGCCCACCCCTCCCTACGCACAAGCAGCATAGCACTGCGGGGGAGAGGGTAAACCGACCGGCGGAGCGGCTCAACCCAGTCCGAACTGTTGCGGTGTCAGCGGCTGGATCGCATCCCCAACGACGAACCGCGCTCGACCCTTCGCGCCGAGTAGCAAGGCTGAGACCCGTCTCTCGGGGGCCGCTGCTCGATCTGTTCCTCCATTGTCGGAAGGCCTAAGCTGCTCCCAACGCGCCACTAAACGGGGTGGGAGGAGGCATGACCGACACGGCGGGCGGACCTAATGTCGGCCCGGGCGGCGGCCCGGGGGCGATCGAGCGGCCCGCGCTCGGCAACGAGCCGGGCGATTACTGGGGGAGCGACGCTGTCGCGCTGATGATGCGCGAGCTCGACATCCCCTATGTCGCGCTGAACCCCGGCGCCTCCTATCGCGGTCTGCACGACAGCCTCGTGAACCTGCTGGGCAACCGCGACCCGCAGATGCTGCTTTGCCTGCACGAGGAGCACGCGGTCGCGATGGCGCATGGCTACGCCAAGGTGACCGGCCGGCCGATGGGCGCGATCGTGCACAGCAATGTCGGGCTGATGCACGCGACGATGGCGATCTTCAACGCCTGGTGCGACCGCGCTCCGGTCGTCGTGCTCGGTGCCACCGGCCCGGTCGATGCTGCCAAGCGCCGCCCGTGGATCGACTGGATCCACACGGCGCAGGACCAGGGAGCGCTTGTTCGCAATTACACCAAATGGGACGACCAGCCGGCTTCGGTCGCGGCCGCCGCGGAATCGATGTTGCGCGCCCACCGCATGGCGGTGACGCCGCCCTGCGGGCCGGTTTACGTCTGCCTTGACGCGGCATTGCAGGAGAGCCGCATCGGCGATTTGCCGCCGCTGCCCAGCGCCGAGCGCTTCCGGCCGCCCCGACCGATCGCGCCCGATCCGGCGGCGCTGCAGGAAGCCGCCGCGCTGCTGCAGAAAGCCGAGCGGCCCTTGATCCTGGTCGGCCGCGTCGGGCATGGCGACCCCGAGTGGCAGAGGCGCATCAAGCTCGCCGAGACGCTCGGTGCGGTCGTGCTGACCGACCCGAAAACCGGCGCCGGCTTCCCCTCTGCGCACAAGCTGCAAGGCCCGTCCGCCGGGAACCAGCCGAGCGATGCGGCCTGCGAATTGATCCGGAGCGCCGATGTGGTGTTGAGCCTCGACTGGGTCGATCTCGCCGGCTTGCTGAAAACCGCCTGGGGCGCCGAGCCGGTTGGCAGCAAGGTCATCTCCGCCTCGCTCGACCATCTCGTGCACAACGGCTGGAGCATGGATTACCAGGGCCTGGCGCCCGTCGATCTGCATCTCGCGGCGCTGCCCGACATTGTGATCGAGGCGTTGCTGCCGTTGTTGCAGCCGCGCGCGCCCGGCTGGCCCGACCGCAAGCCGACCCAGCGCGCGGCGTTGCCGGCGCTGTCGAGCGACACGATCGCGCCGTTGATGCTCGCCGCCGGTCTGCGCGAGGCGGTCGGCAACCGCCCGACGACGTTGATCCGCACCCCGCTCGCCTGGATCGGCAACACCTGGGAGATCGGCCATCCGCTCGACACGCTGGGCGGCGATGGCGGCGGCGGCATCGGCGGCGGCCCCGGCATGGCGGTCGGCGCCGCCCTCGCGCTCCGCGATAGTGGCCGCCTCCCGATCGCGGTGCTCGGCGACGGCGATTTCCTGATGGGCTGCACCGCGATCTGGACCGCGGTGCATTACCGCATCCCGCTGCTGATCGTCGTGTCGAACAACAATTCCTTCTTCAACGATGAGCTTCACCAGGACCGCATGGCGAGGCAACGCAACCGGCCAGCTGCCAACCGCTGGATCGGCCAGCGCATCGCCGATCCCGAGCCGGATCTCGCGACCCTTGCGCGCGGCCAGGGCGCCGAGGGCTTCGGCCCGATCCGCCGCCCGGACGAGTTGCTGCGCGCGCTGCGCGCCGGCATCGATTGTGTCGAGGGCGGTGGCGTCGCGGTGGTCGATGTTCGGGTCGAGCCCGGTTACGCGCCGGTCAACGCTCCCGCCGATCGCCGGTGACTCGGCTCGGCGTGACGGTATGAACGACACCACCGTTGTGCGCGGTGACGCCTTGCAGGTGCCGCGCGGCACCGATCGCGTCGAATGGTACTTCGAGCAGGGCTGGACCGACGGGCTGCCGGTCGTGCCGCCGACCGCAGAGAAGATTGCGGCGATGGTCGCCGCGCTCGGCGGCGATCGCGAATTTGTCGAATGCAAGATCCCGCCGCGCCACGGCAGCCTCACTCGCGAGGTTCTGGCGATCAACCTCGTGATGGCCGGCTGCAAGCCGGAATACGCACCGGTCGTGCGCGCCGCGCTGTTGGCGCTGACGCAGCCGGCCTTCAACCTGAACGGCGTGCAGGCGACGACCCATATGGCGGCGCCGCTCCTCGTCGTGAACGGGCCGGTCGGGCGCGCGATCGGCATGAACCCGGGCGCCAACGCGTTCGGCTCGGGCAATCGTGCCAATGCCACGATCGGCCGCGCGATCCGCCTCGTATTGCTCAATGTCGGCGGCGCCTGGCCGGGCGATCTCGACAAGGCGACCTTGGGCCATCCCGGCAAATACAGCTATGCGGTCGCCGAGAACGAGGCCGAGAGTCCGTGGGCGCCCTACCATGTCGAGAAGGGCTTCGCGCCCGAGGACTCGACAGTCTTCGTCATCGCGGCCGAGCCGCCGCACAGCATCACCAACCACGTCGCCGACGATCCCGAGGGGATCCTCGACAGCATCTGCTCGGCGATGAGCACGATCGCCAACAACAACGCGGTGTCGTCGGGCCATTGCGCGGTTGTGATCGGCCCCGAGCACGCGAAAACCATCGCCGGCAAGGGCTGGACCCGCCACGACGTGCGCAATTACTTACACATGAACGCGTGGAACTTGTTCGGCCGGCTGGCTTTCGACCATCGCTACGGCCGCGTCTACAACCGCAACCTGCCGCGCTGGTACAAGCGCGAAGCGGACTCGCGCATCCCGATCGTGCCGAGCCCGGACCACGTCCACCTGTTCGTGATCGGCGGCGCGGCCGGCCGCTTCTCGGCCTTCATTCCGGGCTGGGGTCACATGTCGTCGCCGGTGTTGCGCAGCATCGAGGAGAGCGGCGGCAACCGCGCGCCGATCTGTGTCGACGGCACGTGTTATCTGTAATCCCTTGTCATTGGAGGAGCGTAGCGACGAAGCAATCTCGATCCCAATTGTCTCTTGGCAGGAGATTGCTTCGCTGCGCTCGCAATGACAGTTCGTTTGGAGACCGGGGAATGAGTAAAACCAACTATCTTGCTATGTTCGACCCGCGCGGGCGGGTCGATGCCGAACGGATCAGGCCGGCATCGCGCGTTGCGGGGCTGGCGGGCTTGCGTCTCGGCATCCTCGACAACACGAAGTGGAACGCCAATCGCCTATTGCGCAAGACCGCCGATCGGCTTGCTGACCAACACCGTTTCGTGGCGGTGAATTACTACAAAAAGGAAAGCTTCTCGAAGAGTGCCGATCCGGCGCTCCTCGCGCAGATCGCCGCCGATAACGACATCATCCTGACCGCGATCGGCGATTGAGGGTCGTGCACGTCGTGCTGTACGCATGACGGCATCAGACTGGAAGCGCTGGGGCGGCCGACTGCAATCGTCGTCACCACGGAATTCCTGCACGAATGCGAGGTGCAGAAGGAAGCGCTCGGCATGCCCGACCTCGTGCCGGTCGTCATCGACCACCCGCTCAGCACACTGTCCGCGACCGAAATCGGCTCCCGCGCCGCTCAGGCCGCCAAAGCCGCGGTCAAGGTCTGGCTCGGAAATAGCGTCCATTAATCCGGGTCATCCTTGCGCCAGAAGCCAAGCAGGTAGCGGTTCGATTTGCGGCGGTTCGGCCCGAGCTGCGAGCGGATTTCCGGCAGATCGATGTCCCGCATACTCAGCCAGCGGCTGACCGCAAGCTTCGCGATGAAGGCGATCGCGAGAAACGAGCCGAAATAGATCGCCGCGGTGACGAGCGCATTCACTGTCGGCCATGGCTCAGCGCCACGCCCCCGGTCGTCACAAAGTACTTCGCCAGCAAATTCGGCCGGAAACGCGACGGCACCGAAACTGGGTCCGCCACATAGGACAGGAACTGCCGGGTGAAGGCGGCGAAATGCGCGTCGTGCCCACGGCGCAGCGTGTCGGGCACGACGATCCGCCATTCGCCGTCGCGCCGCTCGAGGCCGGTGCCGGGCAATTCCGGCTGCAAGGCAGCGATGCGGCGCTCAAGTGCGCCCGCGATCTCGGCCTCGGGCACGACATAGAGCTGCGCTCGGTATCTTTCGGCCTTACCCTGCCGCAATTCGAGCCGGGCGCGGCTGCCGTGATACATGGCGCTGTGCGTGTCGTCACCCGCCTCGGTTTGCCACTCCCAGCGGCACTCCAGCGCCACATGAATGCCGCGCACCTGGTAATGCAGCCGCCCATTGCAGAAATAATCCAGCGTGTCGTCCTTGAGCCACGGCGCGAGAAAATCGGGCCAGCCAGCCTCGCCCGTCACCTCCCGAAATTGTGCCAGGCTCAGCCGGGTCGGCCGGCGGCTCGCACGGTGCAGGCGGATGTCGCGCCGGTAATCGAGCGCCTCGCCCGGAAACAAGGTCTCGTGCACGCGGTCGACGAGATGCGTGCCGGTATCGGCCAAGGCTTCACCCTGTTCGGTGACGTCGAAATACCAGGGCGGCCGCCGGTTCGGCACGCCCGCCACGGTCTTCAGAAGCTGGTGCACGTTGCTCAGGCTGATCCCGGGCTCGGCGGCGGTCCCGGGCACCGGTTCACCGAACACATCGGGGTCGTTGTGCAAGGCCCTGATGATCCGGCCGACCTCGTCCATCCGGCCGGTCATCAGATCGTAGACGGCGAGGCCGCGCTCCGCCGCGCGGTTCAGCACCGCTTCGAGCCGCGGCAAATCCTCGTTCCGGATGATCGCCGGCTTGTCGGCGAGGACATGCAGCCCGGCCTCGACCGCCGCCTCGATCCGCTCGATCTTGACGCCGTTGCGTCCGGCGATGACCGCGATCCCGACGACTGGCTCCTGCGCCAGCCGCTTGAGGAAATCCGGCGAGGCCTGCACCTGCAATCGCCACGCGGTCGGAGCGTCGGCCGCCGCGTTGAAGCGAGCGATCCGGCCGAGATAATCGAGCAATTCCGGCCCGAGCGGCGCATAGACACGGGCCTCGGGCGACACGGCCTCGTACATTTCCTTCTGCACCAGGGCGGCATGAAAATGGCCGGGATCGATGACGACAAGGCGAGGTTTCGGCATGGGTCGCACGCTATACGCTTGAATCGCCCGCGGCCATCCTTCGCAACCAAACACGGTCTTGTACGGCGGGCGAGGGGCGGTACTATCGCGTCCGAAGGGCTGCCGAGGGGGGATACCATGCCCGAGATCACGATCACGCCGCTGACCGACACGATCGGCGCCGAAATCGGCGGGGTCGATCTGGCGAAACCGATCGATCCCGCGACCAGGGAGGCGCTGTCCCAGGCGCTCGCCGAACACCTCGCCTTGGTCTTCCACGACCAGAGCCTGACCCCGGAACAGTACCTCGCCGCCGCCGAGGCATTCGGGCCGCCGATGCGGCAGCATTATTCGCAGCACCACATGCCGGGCTATCCCGATATCGGCTTGGTCTGGCACCGAAACGGCCAGGCTCCGGCCGAGCGCTGGCATACCGACCACACGAACCGCGAGCGCCCGCCGGCTGCGACGATTCTCTACGGCGTCGAGATCCCATCGAAGGGTGGCGGCACCAGCGTTGCCAGCATGCGCGCCGCCTACGCTGCTTTGCCGGAGGCCGAGCGGCGCCATCTCGACACATTGCGGACCGTCAACAGCCTCGACAGCGGCAAAACTGACACGCTGTCGGAAGATTGGGAGCAGTACAGCAAGCCGATCGTGCATCCGATGGTGCGTACCCATCCGCTGCACGGCTCGCGCGCGGTGTTCTTTCACATCACGAAGACGCTCAACATCGAGGGCATGACCCCGGAAGCGAGCCGTGCCTATCTGAGCGATCTGATCGACCGGTTAATCAAGCCGGAAATCACCTACACCCATCAATGGCGCAAGGGCGATGTCTTCGTGATCGACGACCGCGCGACGATGCACCGCGCGCATGGCGATTACGACCGCAGCGAGAGCCGCGTCTTGTGGCGGATCATCGTCGAGGGCGACCGCCCCCGGCTTGTCTGATTCGTGTGACCGGCCACGCCAAACCCGCGGACTTCCAGGCGCTGATCCGCGACGCCGACCGGCTGCGCGACAGCCGGGAATGCGCTGCCGCGGCGGCGGCCTATGCGGCGGCATTGGCGATCAAGCCGCAGCGCACCGACATCCGCGTGCAATACGCCAACATGCTGAAGGATTCCGGCCGGCCGGCCGAAGCCGAAGCGGTGTACCGGCAGGCACTGGCCGAGACGCCCGATAATGCCGACATCCATCTGCAGCTCGGCCATGCATTGAAGTTGCAGGGCAAGCGCGATGACGCCACGGCCTCGTACCGCCGCTCGGCAGCGCTCCGGCCGGACAATTTTGACGCGCTGAAGGAACTGTTCTTTGCCGGCTCGTCTCGCGAGCAGCAGCAGTTTTTCGAGCGCCGGCTTGCGTCGGGCAGCGTCGACGCGACGCTGGCGTTGCACGAAGAGATCGCCCGTCTGCAGGAAACGCTGCAGAAGCTGACGGAGAAATTGCCGGATTTGCGGGCGCAAACCGCGGTGCCGCTGGCCGGCTACGATCGTTTCCGCCGCCTCTACGATGTCCCTCCGGCGCCGCTGCCCCTCCGCTCTTGCCGGTTTGCGGTCATCCTGCCGGTTTGCACTGGTGACCTGGACACGCTTTATACGCAGCTCGCTGCGATGCGCACGCAGACTGTCGCCGATTGGCGGCTGTATGCGGTCGGCAGCGATGATGCATGCCGCCGCATCATCGAGCGCGCCGCTGCCAGCGACCCGCGCATCGCATGGGTCGAGACAGGGCCTGGTGAAGAAATCGCTACCGCAGAGCGTCGCGCCGCGTGCTCCCTCGATGCGGATTGGTTGTTGCTGCTTGGCGAGGGAGCGCAGCCGCATCCGCGCACGCTCGAATGGTTGGCCGCGGTGGCGACGCGATGCCCTGCTGCGGCTTTTGTCACCGATGCGGAAACCGTCGCGTCCGAAGGTGAAGTAACCCGGCGCTCGGCGCCGGTGCTGCGTCAGGTCGTCGATTTCGACACATTGCTCGAAGCCAATCCGTTCGGCGACACGATCGCGGTCGAACATGCGGCCTATAAGCAGCTCGGCGACAAATTGGTCACCGGCTCGATCGCCGGCGCCCGCGCATCGCTATTGCTGCACCTCGCCGAACCGAGCCGCGTCGGCCACATCCCGCTCCCCTTGTTCGCGCGCGACTCAGCTTTCGCGGCCAAGAACCCGCCAAGCGCGCACCCGGCGGCCGTGTCGGCCTATCTCGATGCAGCTGGCGAACAATATCCGGCAACGATCGATCCGCCTGACAGCCCGGCGGAGCCGCCCGTCATCCGCTGGCGGCCGCGCGACCCGGCGGTGCCCCTGCTCGTCGTCATTCCGACGCGCGACAATGGCGCCGATCTTGGACATTTCGTCGAAAGCATGCGGGCACATGCCGAACGGCCCGACGCGCTGCGGCTGCTGATCGTCGATAATGGCAGCCGCGACCCAGCGAGTTTGCAAATTGTGAGTGCACTGTCACAACAGCCTGGGGCAAGGGTGTTGCGCATCGACGAGCCGTTCAACTGGGCTCGGCTGAACAACCGGGCCGTCGCGGCAAGCGACGCGCCGCTGCTGGTCTTCGCGAACGACGACATGACAATGCTGAGTGACGGCTGGGACGAGATCCTGCGGGGCTTGCTCGACCGTCCCGAAATCGGCGCGGTCGCCGGCCGGCTTCTCTATCCCGACGATACGATCCAGTCCGGCGGCATCCTGTTCGGCTGGCCCGGCGCCCCGATCCATGACGGCCTGTACGCGAGACACGATGACCCCGGTCCCGCCCGCCGCTTTCAGGTGACGCGCGCCACCGCGGCCGCGGATGGCGCTTTCCTCGCCACTCGCCGCTCGCTGTTTCTTCAACACGGCCCGTTTGATGAATTCGGCCTGCCGGTGAATTACAGCGATATCGACTACGGGCTGAAATTGCGCCGCGCCGGGCTGAAGGTGTTGTGGACGCCGCACATCACGGCCTATCACCATGAGGGAAAGAGCCGCGGATTGGATCACCTCGACCCGGAAAAGCATGCCCGCCAGAAAGCGGAGCAGAGGGTATTGCGGGCGCGGTGGGGGAGGGTGCTGGACACGGACCCGAGCCTAAATCCGCTGTGGCATCAGGCGACGTTGCCGTTCCGGCTGCTCGCGATGCCCTCGGAAGCACGGCTGTGGCGCCACATCCGCCTGTGCGCGTCGCCCAATCCGTGGCTGCCCGACACCGGCGACGAAAAAGCTCTGCCTTAGTCCTGTGGGTCGGCCCGATAGCGGATCTCGATGACCTCGATGGGTTCGATCCCGCCAGGCGTGCGCAATTCGACGACGTCGCCTTCGCGCGCCTTCATCAGGGCGCGCGCGATTGGCGAGATCCAGCTGACCTGCCCGCGATCGAGATCGGTCTCGTCGATGCCGACGATCGTGACCGTCTTTTCGGTACCGCGCCGGTCGGCATAGGTGACGGTCGCGCCGAAGAATACCTGATCGCGGTTTTTCTGCTGCCGGGGATCGACCACCTCAGCCGCCTCCAGCCGCTTCGACAGAAAGCGAATGCGATTATCGATCTCGCGCAGCCGCTTCTTGCCATAGATGTAATCGCCATTCTCGGAACGGTCGCCGTTGCCGGCTGCCCATGCCACCACCTCGACGATCTTCGGCCGCTCCTCGCGCATCAGCGTGCGCAATTCATCCTGTATGCGGCGATGCCCGCCCGGGGTCATGTAGTTCTTGAGCCCGGCCGGAAGCGCCGGCGCCTCGACTGTGGTCTCGGGCTCGTCCTCGGCTTCCTTGACGAAGGCCTTGCTCATTTACACCACCTTCTCGGCATGCAGCGCGGCGATCTCGGCCGCATCATAGCCGAGGCCCTTCAGGATCTCGTCGGTGTGCTCGCCGATCAGAGGCGCCGGGCGGCGATAGGTGCCGGGCGTCTCCGACAATTCGATTGGGGTCGGCGCCAGGGGAAATGAGGAGTCCAGCGTCGGGTAGCTGCGCTCGGCGAGCAGCCCCGCGGCGCGGATATGCGCGTTATCGATCGCCTGTTGCGGCGACAAGACCTCGCCGGCGACGATCTGCGCCTTTTCGAGCTCGGCCAAGGCCTCGGCGCAGCTCCGGCCGGCGCACCACCGTTGCATCGCGGCCGTAATGCCCTCGCCGTGATCGGCGCGTGACTGGTCGTCGCCGAAGCGGGGGTCCTGCAGCCAATGCTCCTCGCCGATCATGCGGCACCAGCGACGGAACATCGGCTGCCCGATGACGGTCACGACAATCCAGCCGTCGCGCGTGGGGTAAATGTCGCCGGGCGCCGCATTGAACCCAGTGTTGCCGATCGCGGCGCGATCGATCTGCGTCAGCGACTGCTCGATCAGCATCGCGTTGCTGATCGCGACCGCCGTGCGCAACAACGCGCCCTCGACCTTCTGGCCGCGCCCGGTCTTGCCGCGCTCGATCAACGCCGCCAAGGTTCCGAACGCGGACAGGAACGCGGTGCCGAAATCGACCCATGGCACCTTCGTCATCGTCGGCAGTTCCGGCGTCCCCGACAGATACACCGCGCCCGACATCGCCTGGCCGATGCCGTCGAAGCCGTGCTTGTGCGACAGCGGCCCGCCGGCCCCAAACCCGGTCACGGTCGTCAGGATGATGTCGGGCTTGGTCTCGCGCCGGCTGTCGAGATCGAGCGCCAATGACCGCAACACGGCGGGCGGCAGATTGGCGACGACGACATCGGCGGTTGCGACGAGCTTTTTCGTGATCTCGCGCCCCTTGGGGCTTCCGGGATCGAGCGTCATGCCGAGCTTGTTGCGGTTCATCGCGAGAAACATCGCCCCGCCGCCTTCCGCTCCGGCGCCGACCGGGATGAGGCCCCGATCCTCGCCGCCACCGAGCCGCTCGATGCGGATGACCTCGGCGCCGAGATCGCCGAGCAGCGCGGCGCAAAACGGCCCCGCGATGTAGCGCCCGAAATCGAGGACGCGGATACCCCCCAGCACACAAGAATCGGGCACACCGGCCATCGAAAACCTCCCGCCAGTCGCCGCCAGTATCCCTCAGCCGGGCTGAACAGCCTAGATCAGGCTCGGCCAGTCGAAATCGACGGCCGGATCGGCGAGCAATTCCGGCCCGCAGACCGCCGCGACATAGCCGTGTGGTACGCCAGAACGCTCCACCCGATAGCGCTGCGCCGGTTCGGCCGCCAATTGCGGCGCCGCACCCTCCAGACGCTGCGCGATCAGATCGCCGGCGGCGCGCGAGAACGGCCCGGTCTGTTTTTCGATATAGACGACGCGCAATGCGCCAGGCCGCCCGGGTTCGCCGGCCAGTCGCTCACCAAGCCAGCGGTCGATGATCTCCAGCCCTTGCAACGGGTCGCCGAGTAGCGGGTCACGGCCATAGAGACCGTCGAAGATGTGCAGCTCGTCGGGCCGCCGCGCCGCGCCGGCAATCGCATCGACCGCCGGCATGCCGCCGCCGGAATGCGCCGTCAGGACCAGGCGATCGACCGCCGGCTTGCTGCGCCTGCCGAGCGCCCGCGCGAATTGCTCGACGCCGTAATCGACCAGCCGGTCGAGGCCGCCGTCGAGCATGGCCGGAAAATCGTAATAGGTGTGCCGGATCCAATTGCCGCGCGGCAGCAAAGCGAGTGTCGGTCGCGCACGGCGGGAGAGCTCAAGACCGCTGCGCGGCACCTTCTCGGCGAGCAGCATCGCGCCGCCTTGCTGGGAGAAGCCGTGCAGATGCACGACGACATCGATCGCCACCCCGATCGGCATCTCGTTCCACCGCAGAAACAGATCCGGCTGCGTGCCCGCATGCGGCCGCAATACCGGCGTGTCGGCGAGAAACGCCTCCCCCGGCGCGACGCGGCCGCCGGAGGCCGTAACCGAGAGGCTCTTACTCGCAGATCGCATAATCCCAGGAGATTGCTTCGCCTCGCTCGCAATGACAGCAAAAAACGGTTGTCATTGCGAGGAGCGCAGCGACGAAGCAATCTCCCGCAAGCAAGCGGGTAGCAGGAGCCGCGGCCGATATGACCGATTACCAGATCTTCGAGGCCGGCGATGTCGTGCTGCAATCCGGATTGACGTACCGCAACGCACGGCTCGCCTACAAAACGCACGGTACGCTCGATGCCGCAAAGTCGAACGTCATCGTCTATCCCACCTCCTACGGCGCGCAGCACTACGATCTCGAATGGTTGATCGCGCCGGGCCGGGCGCTCGACCCCACGAAGTATTTCATCGTCATCATCAACAAATTCGGCAACGGGCTTTCCTCCTCGCCGAGCAACACGCCACCGCCTTTCGACCGCGGCCGCTACCCGCATTTCACGATGACCGACAATGTCCGCGTGCAGCAGCGTTTGCTCGCGGAGGTGTTTGGCATCGAGCGCGTCAAGCTCGTCTACGGCTTCTCGATGGGGGCGCAGCAGGCCTTTCACTGGGGCGCGCTGTTTCCTGACCGGGTTGAGCGCATTGCGCCGATCTGCGGCTCGGCCAAGACCTCGCCGCACAATTTCGTGTTCCTCGAAGGCGTGAAGGCGGCCTTGACCGCGGACCCGGCCTGGCAGGATGGCTGGTTCGCGACCCAGCCCGTTCGCGGCTTTCAGGCGATGGGGCGGGTTTATGCCGGCTGGGGCTTGAGCCAGGCCTTTTACCGCGAGGAGGTGTGGCGCCGCATCGGTTTTTCCTCGCTCGAGGATTTTCTGGTCGGCAGCTGGGAAGCCAATTTCCGCCGCCGCGACGCCAACGATCTGCTGGCGATGCTGTGGACTTGGCAGCACGCCGACATTAGCGCCAACGAGCTGTACAACGGCGACCTTAAGAAGGCGCTCAGTTCGATCACGGCCGATGCGATCGTCATGCCGTGCGAGACCGATCTCTATTTCAGGGTCGAGGACAACCGCCGCGAGGTCGCGCGGATGCCGCGGGCCGAATTGCGGCCGATCCCGTCGATCTGGGGCCACCGCGCCGGCAACCCGGCATTGAACCCGGAAGACGCCGCCTTTATCGACAATGCCGTCAAAGAATTGCTGGCGCGCTGAATTTCGATGCGGGCACTCAGCAGGTTCCTCCTCGCATTGTGCGCGCTCGTAATGACAGCGGCATCGCCGCCCGGACCCTCTCCTGAAGGCCGCTGGCTGACCCAGAGAAAGCACGGGATCGTCGAGATCTATCGCTGCGGCGGCGACGGCACGTTGTGCGGCCGGCTCGTGTGGTTCCAAATCGAGCCGGGCGACCCGAACACGCAGGGGCTCGATCTTCACAATCCCGATCCCGCGCGGCGCAATCGCTCGATGTGCGGGCTCGTGCTCATGACCGGGTTGAAGCCGGCGGGCGCCACCGTTTGGGAAGACGGGTCGCTCTACGACGCGGAGACCGGCAAGACCTATAGCGGCATGATCACGTTGCAGGCGGATGGCACGCTGCGGCTGCGCGGCTATATTGGCGTGCCGCTGCTCGGCGAGAGCAACGTGTGGACCCGGCACACTGGCCCGGTGCCGTCGTGCCCGAGCCATTAACGAATTCACCCAGGAGGAAGCGCACATGGCGAGACTCCCATCGATTACCGGCAAGGATCAAGTCGCAGCGAAGGACCGCGAGACGTTCAACTCGATCGTCGCGAGCCGCGGCGCGGTGCAGGGACCGTTCACGATGTTTCTTCACTCGCCGGAAGTGGCCGGCCGCGTCGCCCATCTCGGCGCCTATGTCCGCTTCGAGGGCTCGCTGGACATGAAGGTGCGGGTGCTCGCGGCGATGACGGTCGCGCGCGAATTCGAGGCGATGTATGTCTGGGGCGCGCAGACCGGCGGCGCGCGCCGGCTCGGCGTTCCGGAAGAGACGATCGCCGCGATCCGTGACAACCATTCGCGCGGCGTGCCGCCGGAAGATGCGCAGATCATCGACTTCACCCGGCAGTTGCTGCGCCGTCACCGCGCCGATGACGCAACCTTCAAGGCGATGCAGACCCGCTTCGGCAATGACGAGCTGATCCAGCTGACGACCGCGATCGGTTATTACAGCCTGCTCTGCATGACCGTGAACGCCTGCGAACTGGAGCCGGCCGCCGGCGCCGAAGTGCTGAATGCCTAAGGCGGCGCCGCGCCGCGATGGCGGTGCATAAAGCGGTACTCGCGCCAGATCAATCCGATGACAATGACGTCGAGCACGCTTAGCGCGATCAGGGCGAGAGAATGCGTAAAGGAATACCGGTAGAGCTGGTAAACGATAAAGAGCGTCATGACGACGAGCGACACGGGATAGGCCCAGAGCTTGTTCCGCAGCAGACCCGCGACGAGAAATATCTTCACGGCGCCGTGGCTCAAAAGATAATAGGCATAGAAATTCTGGCCGCCGGCGGAAAAATCTTGGGCCCACAAACGCAGATGGGTGGCGATGACGTCATGCGGGTCTTCGACCAGCTCGTCCTGAGTGAGGGCGTTGACCAGCCACGCGATCGTGCTGGCGTCGACGAGCATAAGTGCGATGCCGCCGATGCATTCGATCAGCGCATGCGCGCCCTTGAGCAGCACGCTGACGACAAAGACTTGATGGATGCGGTGCTCGTTCATCGCCGTGCGAAGGCCATAGGAGAAACATCATGCCGCGTCTGTGCGCCAATATCGGATTTCTGTTTGCCGAGATGCCGTTTCTCGACCGGTTCGAAGCAGCGGCGCGCGCCGGCTTCACCGCCGTCGAATTCGCCTCGCCTTATGAGTATCCCGCCGCCGAATTGCGCGCCCGCTTGCAGGCAAACGGGCTGTCATTGGTGCTGATCAACAGCCCGGCGGGGAACCGCGCCGCCGGCGAGCGCGGCTTTGCCTGCTTGCCGGGCCGCACCGATAGCTTCCGCGACGGTGTCGGTCAGGCCCTCGATTACGCGACGGCGCTCGACTGCAAGCTGCTCCATGTCATGGCCGGCATACCGCCCACCGGTCTTTCCTATGACACCGCGCTGGCGCTCTACGCCGTGAACCTCGCCTGGGCTGCCGAGCGGGCGATGGCGGCCGGGGTGAGACTCACGATCGAGCCGCTCAATCCGCGCGACAACCCCGGCTATCTGCTGAACACGCAGGAGCAGGGCGCCGCGATCGTCGCGGCGATCGGGCGTGACCGCATCGGGCTGCAATTCGACATTTATCACTGCCAGACGGCGCAGGGCGACGTCATGCGGCGGCTCGAAAAGCTGTTGCCCTTTGTCGACCACATGCAGCTCGCCGACGTTCCCGGCCGTCACGAGCCCGGCACCGGCGAGATCGGCTGGGAATACGTGTTCCGCCGCATCGACGAGCTCGGCTACACGGGCTGGATCGGCTGCGAATACGCGGCGCTTGGCGATACCGCCCAGGGCCTCGCCTGGCGCCAACGCTACGGCGTGTAGCTCGAGGCCATAGCCCCGACAGCCCCTCACCCGTCCTCGGCTTCGCCTCGGACACCCTCTCCCCGCAAGCGGGGCGAGGGGTTTAGAGCACGACACCGCGACAATGATCTCCCTCTCCCCGCAAGCGGGGAGAGGGTTGGGGTAAGGGGCCAAAGCGCACAATTCGGTTCGGTTGCGGTCAAAGCGAGGTGATCTATTCCCGCTTAAATACCGGTCGAATACCGAGTATTCGTTCGTTGGAATTGGGAATACGCGAAACCAAATCCCGTTCTCGAAGTCCAAGGGAGCGGCAATATGGGCTGGCTTCTCTGCTTTCTTCTTATCCTGATCGCGCTGATCGGCAGTCAGTTCTCGCCTGCGGACCACGATCCTGGGCGCTCTTCCGGCAAGACTCGATCAACGAGCTGGAGCGCGCCCAATACACCTCCGAGTGGCGGTGCTCCTGCGGCTGGCGGCGAGCAGACCGGCACCCGGGCGCCGTAAAAGCTGGTCGGCATCGCACGGGGCGCCTCAGCCGATGGCCGGCCAGCCGCGCTGCCGGTACGCGCCGTCCCAGAACAGCCATTCGTATTGCGCCGAGCGGCGAAACGCGCCGAGCATGCCGTCCCGTACCCGCGAGGTCGTGGCCGCGGCCGCTGTATCGGCGATACCGATGACCCGCCCGACCGCCTCGCCGAAATGCGGGTCGGCATACGTATCGATCCAGGCGCGGTAGGGGTTTTCGGCCGCCGCCCCGCGGGTGATCGCCTGCGCCACGTCCCAGTAGATCCAGAAGCACGGCAGCAATGCCGCGACGAGCACCTCCCACGGCTCCTGATACGCCGTTGCGATCAGAAAGCTCGTATAGGCGAGGCAATCGGGCGCGGGCTCGGCGGCCATGACCGTGGCGGGGTCGGCCCCGAATTCCTGCAGATAGCGCCCGTGCAGGGCCTGCTCGACCGCGACCGCACCTAACGCCGAGCCGGCGAAAGCCTGCAAACTCGCGATCTCCGGCGCCTTCGCCGCCGCGAGCGCCAGGACCCGCGCATACTGCCCGAGATAGAGCGCGTCCTGCGTGATGTAGAAGCGGAACCGCTCGCGGCTCAGGGTCCCGGCCGCCAATTCGGTGTTGAACGGCAGCCGGTGGATCGCCTCCCGCAATGCCGCATTCTGCTGCCAGGCTTTGTCGGAAAACCGCATCATGCCTCCCATTGCGCGCCTGCCTTGGTTACCGGCGCAGCATACCTATCTCATTTGGCACTGGGATGCGTTACCGTCGCATCGCGCGACCCATTGGACGAGCCGGAGGGCATCATGGACGGTCTGGCGATAGCGGATCTGAAGGGCGTCGTCGCCCCGCTCAACTTCACCGCGCCGATGGCGGAAAAGCCGTATTCGTACAATTACGAGCCGCCGCCCGGGGTGCCGCTCCGCAACACGCGCGAGGAAACCCACCAGGTCAAGATCCTTGACGCGCGCGCCGTCCATGACCGGCTGTCGCTCGACCGCGAGGGTTTCGTATTGCTGCGCCATCCGACCGCGGCCAAGGATCTCTATGACGACGCCGAGATCACCCGGGTCTACTACCCGGAATGCGCGCGGCTCGTGCAGCAGGCGACCGGCGCCGCACGCGTCCATGTCTTCGACCATATCGTGCGCAACGCCGCGCGCATGGCGAAGGGCAGCACGATCAAAGGGTACGCAGGCCGCGTGCACAACGACTACACCGCGTGGTCGGCGCCGCAGCGCGTGCGCGATCTGATGGGCGTCGAGGCCGAGGAACTGCTGAAGCATCGCTACGCCGAGATCAATGTCTGGCGGCCGATCCGTGGCCCCTTGCTGCGTTCGCCGCTCGCGCTGTGCGACGCGCAGACTCTGTCCGAGGAAAACCTCGTCGCCTCCGAGCTGCGCTATCCCGACCGCACTGGCGAGACCTATGCGGTGACGTTCAACGCCGGACAGCGCTGGTACTATTTCCCGAAGATGGAAGCCGACGAGGCCGTGCTGATCCGCTGCTTCGATTCGGCGCGGCAGGGGCCGGCGCGCTTCTCGGCGCACGGCGCGTTCGATGATCCGCAGACCCCGCCCGACGCACCGCCGCGCGAGAGCATCGAGGTCCGCACGCTCGTGTTCTTCAACGACTGACGCCATCGCAAGAGGCCGACGAGCGCCCCGCAGATCGGGGTGGGGGCGATTACGGAACCCCGGCGCCTTACTGGAGGACGAGTCGGCCATCGCTCAGACGGCGTAAATCCCATCAGGCTCGCCGTTGCCGACGCGGTTTCCCGCTGCTCACTGGCTCAATACGGATAGAACGCAAACCCCCATCTCATCCAGACCCGCTTGTACCCGCTCATACCGTCCCCCCAGAGGACCGTTTTGTCGTGTCCAAGAAGCACCGAATCGCCACCGTCGAGCTTGACGGCATCTCTCACGCCAATGTCGGCGAGATGCTGAACGATGCCGCCGCCGCCGCCGCTATGATAGAACAGACCCACGATGAGGCCGGTGACCGGCTTTGGTCCGCCGGCCGCGGCATAAGCGGCCAGCGCGTCCCTTAGGTCCGCGCCCTCTGAGCCCTCCGGCTTCAGCGGGGCGAGGCCCCAGTAAAACCACTGGTTCGGGCCATGCGCGTCTGGAGTCACTTGATAATTCAGAATGGCGGGAGAATAGAGCCCGCCCGATGCTTCGGTGAGGCCCGCCGGATCGCCGAGGCCAATCTTGTAGCTCTCGAAACCGGTGCCCGAGTCTCGGCCGAAATAGCCGAGGTGCATCGAACTTTGCGGCGCGCGGGCATTGATATTGCGGCGCAAACCGATCACGTCACCGTAGGGAGGTCCTTCAAACACTTCGTCCGCCGCTCTGTCCCAATTTCTTTTAATTGTTTTCAAACTATCTGAAAACGATCTGACTAGAACCCCCGACGATGCATCGTACAAGATTCCGCGCGCAAAGTACTCAGCACCCAACAGATATTTATTGCCATCGTTGCGAGCGTGAACCATCGGACCGTTTGTGAAAACCGACGCATTGAGCGCCTGCCCAGAGGTCACAAAATCGGCGGTCGGAGAGGACTTCTCCCAAATTTCGAGCTTGTGCCGATTGGGATCGATAACGACCCATTTGCAATCCTTGGCTATTGCGGTTTCTTCGCCGAACAATACTCCTTGCTTCTGGAAATCGGCATTGCGGAGAACCCTCGGGAAAAACCTTAGCTTTTCGGTAAGGCTCGGCTGTCCGACAGTAGACTTCCTAGTCCAAGGAACGACGACATCTTTGAAGACCGCGTTTCTTCCATCGTAAATACGCACGCTGCCCGAGAGATGGATGGTGTCGGACTCGCTTGTCGGCGCGTCTCGGATAATTAATGTGTTATGCTTCTCTGGCACCATCCCGCTGGACGGTGTGCCCCATTGGTCCCAGATCCAGATGACACCATTGTCCTTCACCTCGAAGGTACCTGATTGTTTGTATCCCGACGCTAGCTGGGTAGGCCAGCTTTGCGATGCCGGGTCTCCCCAAGGGTCTCGCGACGTCGGTCCCACCGACCAGGTGCTCGTGGCGAAATCCAGCGAGATGACGCAATCATTCGAGAACCTCGTTTGCGTGCTGTCGTGGAATCTTAAGGTGAGTTCCATTTCAGATGCCTCCGGCGCGCCATAGAAGCCAGTGAACGCATCAGCGAGGATTCGATCGCCGAGGTCATTTCACACCGACCAACGGCTGGAGACAAGGTCCGCGATCGCACTGTCCCAGGCGGCGATCGTTTCTTTGATGTCGCCGTCGGTGTGCGCGAGCGAGATGTAGTATTTCGACTCGCCCTTCAGGATGCCGCGCTCGCGCAACAGCGCGTTGAAGCGGCGCATCAGCTCGGGGTCGCCGCTCAGCGTGCTGCGGTAGTCGCGGATCGGCTCGTCGGTGAAGACGACATCGAACAGCGGCGGCTCGCCCGTCACCTGCGCCGCGATGCCGGCGCGCTTCAGTAATTCATCGAGCGCGCCCATCAATTCGCGGCCGGTCGCGTGGATGCGCTCATAAGCGCCGGGCCGTTTCAGGATCGCCATCGTCGCGAGCCCCGCCGCGGCCGCCACCGGGTTGCCCGACAGCGTGCCGATCTGTACGAGGTAGTTCTCGTCGCCGACCTTCGCCTTGTCAAAATGCGCCATGATCTCTTCCCGCCCGGCGATCGCCGCCAGCGGAAAGCCGCCGCCGATGACCTTGCCCAACGTGCAGAGGTCTGGCACGACGCCGTAATATTCCTGCGCGCCGCCATAGGCGAGGCGGAAGCCGGTGACAACCTCGTCGAAGATCAATGGCACGCCATTCTCGGCTGTGATTTTGCGCAGCTTGTCGAGGAAGCCCGGGGCCGGCGGAATGATGCGCTGAAACGGCTCGACGATGACACCGGCCAGCTCGTCGCGGTGCTCCTTCACCAGACCTTCCACGACTTCGGCATCATTGAACGGCGCGATGATCATATCGTCGCGCACGCTCTTTGGGATGCCGGCGGAATCCGGCACCGGCGCCGGGAAATTGCCCGAGCGCTTCGGCGCAAGCGACATCAGCGAATAGTCGCTCATGCCGTGATAGCCGCCCTCGAATTTGAGGATCTTGTCGCGCCGGGTGAAGGCGCGGGCCGCGCGCATCGCGTAGAGATCGGCCTCGGTGCCGGAGGAGACAAAGCGCACCTGCTCGGCGCACGGCACCGCCTCGACAATCGCTTCCGCGAGTTCGATGCCGAGCCGGTTGTTCGCGAAGAACGTCGTGCCTTTCGCGATCTGCGCCTGCGCCGCTTCGGTCACCTCGGGATGCGCGTGGCCGACCAGCATCGGCCCCGAGCCCAGCAGGTAGTCGATGTATTCCTTGCCCTGCTCGTCCCACACCCGGCCGGCCTTGCCCTCACGGATCACCACCTCGGCGGCGAAATTGCCAAAGGTGCCGCCGGGCAGCACCCGCTTCGCTTTGTCGACAATGTCTTGGCCGTTCTCAGTCCTGCCCTCTTCATCCACGATGTCGTCTCCTGCTCGGCTCATGCTTCTAAATCGTCATTCCGGGATCGCCGACAGGCGAGGCCGGGTATCCATGAACACGGGCCTCTGGAATATGGATTCCGGGCTCGCGGCTGTGCCGCGCCCCGGAATGACAGCTACTTCACACACTGAACCGTCAATAGCATTGTCTCTATAGCCCGACCATGCCCATCCAGAACATCTGGCGATTCCCGACATCGACATCGTATTTGCGCACGAAATCGAGCCTGCCGTCGGCGCCGATGCGGAACACCGAGAGGCAGGCCGGCACAAACCGACTGCCGGCTCCGTCCTTCACCGGCAATCCGATGATGTGCGACGCGACCAGCAGACGGCCGCTCGGGTCGATGTGTAAATTGCGGCAGTGAATGCCGCTGGTGTCGATGTTCTGGATCAGCTTGGGCTCGCCGCTCGCCGCATCGATCGCGAACACCGCCAGGTTGTTCTCGCCGCCGACAAAGACGCCGCTCTGGTCCGCGGTTGACGCGCGGTTCGCGACATAGGCAAAGCGTCCGTTCGGGTGAACCTTTACCGTCCCGACGACCTGCCGGCCGCGGATATTGCCCGGCTCCGCCAGGGTCCCCTTTTGATACACCGCCGCTCCGAGCAGCGCACCGTCGTGAAACTGGAACATGTCGAGCCGGTTCTGCCGCTCCAGCGACACATAGACCCACGGCTGCGACGGGTGGAAATCGAGATGCCGCGGCCCAAATCCGTAGCCGCCGTTCGGGGCCACCGACATCTCGTTGGTCAGCTGTCCGTTTCTATAATCGAATACCTTCAGCGCGCCCGGCTCCTCGGGTTTGCCGCCCGCGGCGTCATGACCGCGCGTCACCAGGATGGCCTTGCGGTTGTCGAGGCTGACGCGCACCTGGTGGCCATAGATGCCGGGGTCGATCGGCTCGGGTTGCGTGACCTGCGCGCCCGGACTCATGTCTGGGTTGATCCGATAGACCTGCAGCCCGCTCGGGTTGCTGAACGCGACGAGGATGTGCTCGGACGCAATGTCCAACGTCATGTGGATCGGCCGGGTCGGCAGCGCGATCGGCTCGCCATGCGGCGACAGCGCACCCGACACTGGATCGATGCGCCATGCGCTGACGTGGTGCTTTGTGCCGGTAAAGCCGCCCACCCCCGACGCGCTGTCGCTCGACGCGGCATAGAGATAGCCACCCGAGGCATGCGGCCAGGCGTAATGCACATTGGCCGGCGCACTGACGGTGCCTCGCCGCTCCAGCGCCGCGGCCTCGACATCGACGGCGTAATGCGTCAGCTCCGGCCCGACGGCGGCATACAAGGCGACCTGGTTCGAGCTAGCGGCCATCCCATTCACTCCTCGCAGCGCAGAATGCATTAACCGCCGCTGCAGGAGCGGCTTGCGTGCTTCGAGACGCGCCTCGGCTGTCGCCCTCAGCGCTCCTCAGCATGAGGTTAGCTTGCTGATGGCATTAAGAAAAACCCTCATCCTGAGGAGCCCGTGAAGCGGGCGTCTCGAAGGACGCACAACCTCGATCCAATGTCGCGACAATCTACCCGTCTTCAACCGCTCCGGGCTACACTGGGCCAAGCGGCCGATCGGGGAGGAAAACATGCCGGGCATGCTCGAGGAAAAGGACGCCATCCGCGAGGTGCTCGCCGAGTATTGCTTTCGGCTCGACAGCGGTTGGTTCGACGGCATGGCGGCCTTGTTCGCCGAGAACGGGACCTGGGACACCGCGTTCGGCAAGGCGACCGGCCGCGAGGCGATCGCCGCGCTGGCGAACGACATTCGCGCCCGCGCCGGCGACAACCACCCGCGCGGCATTCATCTCGTGGCGAACATCGTCATTACCTTCGACGGTGAGGCCTCCGCCGATGTCCGCTCGAACTGGACCGTCGTGCAAAACAGTTCGGAAGGGCCGAAGATCGGTTCCGGCGGCGCCTATCACGATCAGCTCGTCAAGCAGGGCGGCCGCTGGCTGCTGCGCTACCGCAAGATCGACCGCTTCATCGCCGCTTGAGGCCTTGCCATGAGCAGCCCGCAAACCGCGCGCCTGCAGCAGCTGATCCATCGCCGGGACAAGGTGCTGGCGGTGTTGCACCCGCCGACCGCGGCGCATGCCCGGATCATGGAGCGAGCCGGCTGCGAGGCCTTGTTCGTCGGCACCGGCGGCGTGGTCGGCGCGTATACGGGGCTCGCCGATGTCGGCACCGCGACCTTGTCCGAATGCGTCGAGATCGCCGGCTGGATCGCCGACAGCGTCAAGATCCCGGTGATCATGGATGGCGATACCGGGCATGGCGGCATCATGGCGGTACGCCGCATGGTGCGCGAATGCATCCGCCGCGGTATTGCCGGGGTGCGCATCGACGATCAGCCGATCGAAGGCAAGCGCAAGACCCAGGACGCCGGGGTCGAAGTGGTGCCGCTCGATCTGGCTATCGCCCGCTACCGGGCCGCCGTCGACATGAAGAACGAGCTCGACCCGGATTTCGTCGTCATGGCGCAATGCTATGCCCGCGACGCCGCGAATGGCGGGTTCGAGGACGCGCTGGTGCGCCTCAAGGCCTATCGCGAGCAGGCCAAGGTCGATTGGGTGCAGCTCGAATCGCCGCATTCGGTAGAGGAGATCCGGGCCGCGCGCGCGGCGGTCGAAGGCCCGTTCTCGTTCATGAAAGGCAAGCTCGGCCGCTATCTCGGGCTCGACGAGCATCTTGCGCTCGGCGTCACGATTGCCTGGTACCCCGGCTTCACCCACCATGTGACCTGGGCGGCGTTGTGGGATTTCATGACGGCGTTTCAGCAGCGCGGCACCGCCGCCTGGGATGAGTTTGTCGCGAGCCGCGACGGGCGGCCTTATCCGCACCCGGAAGTGCCGCCCGATGGCGAAGGCGCCGCAAAGCAGCGGGAGCTCGAGGAGCGCTATATGTCGGAAGCGGCGCTCGATAAATATCGGAGGGGCTGATGGCGCGCGACGGCTACAGGATCTTCGATTCCGACACCCATGTCGGCCCCGATGCCGCGATCCTCGAACCTTACCTGAGCAGCGCCGACAAGGACCGGCTCGCCCGCTGGGAACCCTACCGCGCGACCGGCCGCAGCGGCCGCGTGACCTACACGAAGGGCGAGCGCCATTACCGGCGCAAGCTCGGCGCCGCCGCGCCCGACGCGTCATCCGCCGGCTACATGGCCGGCTTTACCGGCGTCGCGCGCGAGCGGCAGCCTTCGCCGCGGGTCGATGCCGATCCCGCCGCCCGCATCGCCGACATGGATTACGAAGGCGTCGACGTCAATCTGACCTTGCCCTCGGGCTGGTTCGGCACCTGGACGGCGGGCGACGACGTCGCGCTTGAGATGGCGATGTACCGGGCCTATCACCGCTGGATGAGCGATTATTGCGGCGCCTTTCCGGAGCGGCTCGGCGGCGTCATCCTCGCCTCGTCACGCGACGTCGAGGGCTCGCTCGCCGAGATGCGGCAATGGGGAAAGGCGCGCTGGGCCTGGGGGCTCCTCGTCTATGCGCCGGTCGGCACACCGCTCGACCACCCCGATCTCGAACCGCTCTACGCTGCCGCTGCCGAGCTCGATTTCGCGATCGTCTTGCATACCTTCACGGTGATGCCGCCCTACGCGCCCGGCGGTCAGGACACCTGGGACAATCTGTGGCTGCAGCGCTCGGCGGCGCACCCCTGGTGCGGCATGCGCAACATGGCCTCGCTGATCGGCAGCGGCGTCATGGACCGTTACCCGAGCCTGCGCATCGCTACGCTGGAAGCCGGGCATGGCTGGCTGCCGTTCTGGATCAAGCGGCTCGACGAGCATGCCGAGACGATCAAGGCGGCGTTGCCGGACCTCAAATGCCGCCCGACCGATTACGTGACGAGCGGCCGCTATTTCCAGAGCATCGAGATCCCTGAGGGCGCCGCCTTGACCAATGCCGTCGCCGATCTGCTCGGCGACGACGTGCTGATGTACGCCTCCGACTATCCGCACGGCGAGAGCCACTTCCCGAAATCGGCGGGGATCGTGCTGGGCTGGGACATGCCCGAGCCGCGCAAGAAGAAACTCCTCTGGGACAACGCCTGCCGCCTCTACACCCGCTCCGGCCTTTCCTGAGCCAAGCTCAGCTATCCTTCATCTGTCATTGCGAGGAGCGGAGCGACGAAGCAATCCCCATCGGATTAGCCAAAACGGCACGGGATTGCTTCGCTTCGCTCGCAATGACAGGCGGGTTAGGGGCTTTACGCCTCCGCGCCGTCGACGTGCAGGATCTCGACCGCTGGCGGTTGGGTCAGCACCTCGCTGAAGGCATGCATCCAATTGCCGGTTTCCTTGCTCGATCCGATGCCGCGGTTGCGGAACTGGTCGAGCTGGTCGAGCTTCTGCAACTCGACCTCGAATTGCAGTGCCGTGCTGTCGCCCTGCCCGCGCGTCAGCGGCACCAGCATGCGGGCGTTGAGGCCATTGCCGCGGGCCGCTTCGACCTCGCGGCGGATGAAATCGACCGCGCGCTGGCGGTTGACCGGCAGCACGCAATAGGAAAAGCGGGCGAGATACATCGGGACCTCCTGATCGCACGGCATCGTGACCTGCCAAGCCAACGCCTGACGCCGGAGGGTGCTGCATCGGCTGAAAGCCAAGCTTTCCTTGGCCGCGGAAATCCGCTTCGATACGCCAACCGGGTGGAAAACCGCCGGGGTAGGGAGGGACGCTGATGAAACGCTGGGTTCGCGGCCTCGGCATGGCCGCCGCGCTCGCATTGCTGCCCGTCCTATTCGGGATTTCCGCGACCGCGCTGGCGCAGAAGCAGGGCGGCATTCTGCGCGTCTATCATCGCGACAGCCCGGCCTCGATGTCGATCCACGAGGAAGGGACGAACTCGACCGAGATCCCGATGATGGGAGTGTTCAGCAATCTCGTCGTCTACGACCAGCATATCGCCCAGAACAGCCTATCGACGATCCGCCCCGAGCTGGCCGACAGCTGGTCATGGAGCGAGGACGGCAAGGCGCTGACCTTCAAACTGCATCCCGGCGTCAAATGGCATGACGGCAAGCCCTTCACGAGCGCCGACATCAAATGCACCTGGGATCTCCTGACCGGCCGCGCTCAGGAGCGCTTCCGCGCCAATCCGCGCAAATCCTGGTGGAGCAACGTCGCCGACATCGAGACCAACGGCGACCTCGAAGCGACTTTCGTCTTGAAGCGGCCGCAGCCGGCGCTGTTGAGCTTGATCGCCTCGGGCTACACGCCGGTCTATCCGTGCCATGTGTCGCCGAAGGACATGCGCCTCAAACCGATCGGCACCGGCCCGTTCAAATTCGTCGAGTTCAAGCCGAACGAGTCGATCAAGGTCGCCCGCAACCCCGAGTACTGGAAGCCGGGCCGGCCTTATCTCGACGGCGTCGAATACACGATCATCCCGAACCGCGCGACGGCGATGCTGGCCTTTATCGGCGGCAAGTTCGACATGACCTTCCCGTTCGAAGTGTCGATCCCGATGCTGAAGGATGTGAAGAGCCAGCTGCCGCAGGCAATCTGCGAATTGGCCCCGGGCAACGCCAGCAAGAACCTAATCATGAATCGCGACAACCCGCCGTTCAGCAACCCGGATCTTCGGAAGGCATTGGCTTATGGGATCGACCGCAAATCCTTTATCGACATCCTGGAAGAGGGGCAGGGGGATATCGGCGGTGCGATGCAGCCCCTGCCGGCCGGCCAATGGGGCTTGCCGCCCGAGATGCTGCAGATGCTTCCGGGCTACGGCCCTGATCCCGAAAAGAACCGCGATGCGGCGCGCAAGATTATGGCAGGCCTCGGCTACGGCCCGGACAAGCACATGACTGTCAAGGTATCGGCGCGCAACATCCCGATCTTCCGCGATCCGGCGGTCATCCTGATTGACCAGCTGAAACCGATCTGGATCGACGGCGAGCTCGATCCCGTCGATACCGCCAACTGGTTTCCAAAGGTGGCGCGTCACGATTACCAGGTCGGCATGAACAACACCGGCAGCGGCGTCGACGACCCGGATCAGCAATTCTACGAAAACTACGCGTGCGGCTCGGAGCGCAACTACACCGGCTATTGCAACCCTGAGCTCGAAAAATCATTCGAGAAACAGTCGGTGGAGGCCGATCAGGACAAGCGAAAGCACCTGGTCTGGGACATCGATAAGAGGCTGCAGGAGGACGGCGCGCGGCCGATCATCTACCACTTCCGCGCCGCTACCTGTTGGCAGCCGCAGCTGAAGAACGTCACGATCATGGTCAACAGCCAGTACAACGGCTGGCGCATGGAAGATTGGTGGCTCGACCGCTGACTTCCTGTTAGGTCCCGGCGCAGGCCGGGACCCACTCGTCAGCCGTTCGAGCGGTCGCAGAGGTGGACCCCGGCCTGCGCCGGAATGACGATTTTTTGCTGTAGCAATTTAATACGAGTCTGGCCGACGGCACGTTAGCCTCCGAGGCTCACGAGCAGGTCTCGAGTGCAGATCGAACGCATTGACAGTGACGAGGCCGTCACGGCGCTGCTGCCGGAATGGACTGCGCTGTGGCATCGCCTGCCGAATGCCACCCCATTCCAATCGCCCTTGTGGCTGATGTCGTGGTGGCGGCAGTTCGGCACTGGTGCGCCGCACATCGTCACCGCCCGTCACGGCGATAGGTTAATCGGTGTCCTGCCGCTGTATGAATTGCGCGAGCCCGACTGCTTCAAACTTCTGCCGTTCGGGATCAGCGTGTCGGACTATATCGATGCGCTGATCGATCCGGCCCATCGCGATGTCGCCGACGCGTTGCTCGCCGCCATTGCCGATATTCCGAACTGGCACGAATGTCATCTGCCGGATCTCCCGCCCGATGCCGCCTTGGTGACCGCCGCAGTTCCTCTTGGCCTCACCGAGACCCGCCATGCCGGTCCGCCCTGTCCAGTGCTGACCTTGCCGTCCGATGCCGCCGATCTCGCGACGGCCGTCCCGCGCAAGACCTTGCGCGACGTGCGTCAGGCGCATGCCCGGTCCGAAGCGATCGGCTCCGTGACGAGCGGAACGGCCGATCTGTCGACCGTGGACGCGGCACTGACGGATCTTTTTCAGCTGCATGAAAAGCGTTGGCGCGAGCGAAGCGAAGAAGGCGTGCTCGCCGATCCGGCGGTGCGCCAACTTCACCGGGAGGCCGCCCGCGGCCTTTGCGAAGCTGGGATGTTGCGACTGTACCGGCTCCTGATCGGAGGTGCCGTCGCCGGCGTCTATTACGGCTTTCACTGCAATGGGAAGGCCTATGCCTATCTCGGCGGGTTCGAACCGGAATTGACCCGGATCAGCCCGGGCGCGCAGCTGTTACACCATGCGATCAGCGCCGCGATTGCCGATGGCGCGCGCGAGTTTCACTTCCTGCGCGGCGGCGAGAGCTACAAATACGCCTGGGGCGCCATTGATCGCCCCAACCTCGCCCGCACCTTGAGGCGAACATGAGCGACGCGCTGGACGGCTGCCCAGAAAAAGCGCGGCCGGTCCTGGCGCGTTATCTCGCCGGTGAAATCTCCGCCGAGATCGCCATCATGCAATTGCTGCTGGCCTTGGGCGGCGTCGCGCCGCTCGCCGAGTGCCTCGCGGCGATGCCGGATCAGCCCTGGCTTCACCAGCTTCGGCAGATCATGTCCGAGCATCCTACGGCTCTCGCTAGCGCCGCTGCTCTCGTGGAACAGGGTCTCGCGCGGGAACGCACCGGCAGCATCGAGAGGATCCGCGAGCAGTTCGACCGTGCCGTTGCGATCGCACCGGAAGCCGCGGTCGCTCTCTATTCGCTGGGCTCGGCCGAAACCCTCGACCGCGCCACAGCCGAGCTCGTCGGGCGGCTCGACGAGTGGGGATTACTTGAGCCGGATAGGACTGCCCTCGATATCGGCTGCGGCATCGGCCGTCTCGAAGCCGCGCTGACATCCCGGCTTCGGTCGATCACCGGCATCGATATGTCACCGGGTATGATCGAAGAGGCGGGGAGGCGCTGCGCCGGTCTCGGCAATGTCGATTTCACCGTGTGCGACGGCACGGGTCTTTCCGCGTTCGCGGGCCGCCGTTACGATCTGATTTTGGCCGTCGATGCGTTTCCGTATCTCGTCGCTGCCGATCCGGCACTGGCGGAGCGTCACATCGCCGATGCCGCGTCGCTGCTGCAACCGGGCGGTGCGCTCGCGATCCTCAACTATTCTTATCGCGGCGATCTCGCTGCCGACCGCCGCGCCGTCGAAGATCTGTCACAGCGCTACGGCTTCGCCGTGATCCGCAACGGCACCCGCGACTTTACGTTGTGGGACGGCGCGACCTTCCTGCTGCGCAAGGAAGACCGGCTCAACGCTCCGCCTCGCCGCGAATAAAGGCTTCGGTCCGCGCCAGCGCCTCGTAATCGGTGAACTGCTCCGGCGGGCTCTTCATGTAATAGCTCGATGGCCCGACCAGCGCGCCGCCGATCTTGCGGTCGAGCGCCAGCTTGGCGCAGCGGATCGCATCGATGACGACCCCGGCCGAGTTCGGCGAATCCCACACTTCGAGCTTCAGTTCGAGATTAAGCGGCACATTGCCGAATGTCGTGCCTTCCATCCGGATGTAGCACCATTTCCGGTCGCTGAGCCACGGCACAAAATCGCTGGGCCCGACATGCGCCTCGGCGTCGCTGAGTTTGTCGTCGAGCTGGCTTGTCACCGAATCGGTTTTGGAGCGCTTCTTCGTCAGCAGCCGCTCGCGCTCCAGCATGTTCTGGAAGTCGCTGTTGCCGCCGAAATTCAGCTGATAGGTGTGGTCGAGATGCACGCCGCGCTCGCGGAACAGATTGGCGAGTACGCGGTGCACGATAGTGGCGCCAACCTGGCTCTTGATGTCGTCGCCGATCAGCGGCAGCCCGCGCTTCTCGAACTTGTTGCGCCAGGCGGCATCCTTGGCGATGAACACCGGGATGCAGTTGATGAAGGCGCAGCCGGCGGCGAGCGCCTGTTCGGCATACCAGCGCGACGCGATCTCGGAGCCGACCGGCAGGTAGGAGACGACGATCTCGGCGCCCGTCGAGCGCAGCGTCTTCGCCACATTGTCGACCGGCGCCAGCGACTCCTCGATGACATCTTGCAGGTAATGGCCGATCCCGTCATGCGTTGGGCCGCGCCGCACCTCGATGCCGGTCGGACGGAGCTCCGCAAATCGCGTCGTGTTGTTCGGCGGCGCCGCGAGCGCGCCGGCGAGATCGAGGCCGACCTTGCCTTTGGCGACATCGAACGCCGCGACGCAATCGATGTCGCCGACATGATAGCCGCCGAGCTCGAGATGCATGAGGCCGGGGATCGGCTCGCGGCTCTTGGCGCGGCGATAGAACTCGATTCCTTGGATCAGCGACGAGGCGCAATTCCCCGCCCCGACGATCGCGATCCGGATTTTTGCCACCTAAACCTCCTCGATATCGGCCCTTTGGTTTTCACTGCCAAACGGGCTCGGAGGTACTTAGGTTCACCTTGATGGCATAGAGTTCGTCGCGCCTGCGCCGCGTTTAATGTGAGTTAAACGCGTACGCCGAAAGTCGGCCGCAGCGCCGGTGTCGCGGGCTGGGATCGTCACGAGCGGCAGCCCGCGATACCCTCTCTCATCGGCTGCGGGCGGGCTTCTCTAGCGGGGCACCGGGTGCCGGTTGGATCATTGTGCTTTCTTGTCCACTGAGAGGGTCGTGCAGGAGTTGAAGGAACCGAAGATCAGCCACTTTGACCAACTTGGATGCAGTTGGATCGGCAGAAAGACAGCGCGGTACAATTCCACCGTAAAGTCGTTCTCAAACTCGCCGCTGAATCGAGCGGGCGCCCGTTTAGCCGTCGCCTTGCTGCAGCCCTCTGCGAAGAGTTCCCGATAGCGCTCCGGGATCTGTTCGGCCAGGCGAGTGATCCCGGCCACCCTCTCGGGCAACCCGAGCAGCTTCGCGAAGTCAGTCCCGTAGGCAACAAACGCCGCGTTCTCGACATGCTGGTCGGTGCAAATCAGAAACCGACAATTCCAGTCGTCTTTGATGGACGAGAAATCGAAAACCTTGAGAAGAGGAATGGGGCTTTCTGCGGAGATTTGCCGCAGCCAGTGATCAAGGGCGCGTCGAACGTCCCGCCGTTCTTTGGGATCGACGGGGTGCACGTTCGGGGAGTCGCTGAGCAGGACTTCCGACATGTGCTCCTAAGCCGCAATTGCATGCCGAATGTCGCAGGCATTGCCTAATTATCGGTTCTCTGCCGATCGCGCTGTGCGGGATTTCGGCAACATCGAGGAGCAGGACGGCCGGTTAACCATCAATCTTCGTGATCTTAAGAAAGCATCAATCATATTGCGTCCGGTCAGGGGGGAGCTTCGGGTGGAACCTTCGATTTTCCGATCGCCTCGGAAGGCGGGCAAATTGCACGCATCCGGGGCTTCAACAAATGTAAGCGGCGCGGTTGGATCGGCATTCGCTGCCGGTGCCGGTAATTCGGATCGTCGCTGTGGTGATCGCCGGCAGGTCCTCAAGAGTGCAATGATCGTCTTCAACGACGGTCATTGCTCGCTCGGTTGTCGGATCCTGAACGTATCCGACACGGGAGCGCTCGTGATGCCTTCGGATCTATTTTTGTGCCCGGACGAATTCGTGCTGAAACCGAAGGTCGGCTCGCCGCGCGATTGCGAGATCGTTTGGCGAAAGAACGACAGGGTGGGCGTGCGTTACATCTGATCCAGCGGGCGCCCGAGAAGTTAGGCGCTAATACCCCTTCGCCAGATCGACGAGATTGGGGATCGGCCGCCCGGCGGCAAAGCGGCGGATCGCCTCGCGTATGATCGCGGTGGCGGTCGGCGGATGCGTCTCGGCCGCGATGTGCGGCGTCACGATGATGCGCGGATGGTCCCAGAACGCATGCCCCGGGGGCAGCGGCTCCTCCCGGAACACATCGAGCACCGCGCCGGACAATTGCCCGCTATCAAGCGCCGTTATCAGATCGGCTTCGACGAGATGCCCGCCGCGCCCGGCATTGACGAGGCCCGCGCCCTGCGGCAGCCGTGCGAACAGATCGGCGTTCAGGATGCCCGCGGTCGCGGTGGTCAGCGGCAATAGGCAGACGAGGACCTCGCTCTGCTGGGCGAGGGCGGTAAGCCCGTCGCCGCCGGCATAGATCGCAAAGCCGTCAGTCTCCTTCGCGCTCCGGCTCCAGCCTGCGACCGGGAAGCCGAGCGCCCGCAATTTGTGGCCGGCCGCCTGCCCCAGCGAGCCGAAGCCGAGCATGCCGACCGGCCGCTCGCAGGCGTTCTTCTGGTCGCGCTCCTCCCAGATCTGCGCCCGCTGCTGCGCCATATAGTCGAGGTCTTGGCGATGCAGCCGCAACACCGACAGCACGACATATTCGCTCATCGCGTCGGTCATGTACGGGTCGACCAGCCGCATGATCGGGATGTGGCGCGGCAGGTCGGGGTCGCGCAGCAGATGGTCGACACCGGCCCCGAGGCCGCAGATCAGCCGCAGGTTCGGGAGGCTCGCGAGCAGTCCCGCCGGCGGCTGCCACACCATCGCGTATTCGATCGCGGCGGGGTCGCCGATGTCCGGCCAGAAGCGGAATTCGTGCTCCGGCATCAATTCGCCGAGGAGCGGGCGCCAACGCGCCGTCGCGGCCGGGGTCGAGCGGAACAGAATGGCCATCGGGTTGCCCGGCAAGTCGGCGAGCGGGCCGGCAGATTGCCATCGCCACGAGCGGCGTGGCAAGCTGCCGGCCCCGACAGGAGATTAGGATCGCAGCGGTGATCCTGCGTTCGAACCTGCCGCGGCTGCGCGAGCGCGCCGCCGCTGTCCCGAGGATTCTCGATGTCGGCGGTTGGTATCAGCCGTTCAATCTCGCGACTCACGTCATCGACCTGCTGCCATACGCGACGCGGCGCGCGCATGAGGCGCTCGATCCCGAGGATGCCGAGCGGTTTTCGGCCGACACCTGGGTGACGACGGATGTCTGCAACCCGCCCTGGCCGTTCCCCGACCGGTTCTTCGACTTCGCGATCTGCTCCCATCTGCTCGAAGACGTGCGCGACCCGCTTGCGGTCTGCCGCGAGCTCAATCGCGTGGCAAAGGCCGGCTACATCGAAACCCCGTCGCGCCTGCGCGAGATCTTCTCGAAGGAGCGCCGTTCGCTGGTCCGGCTGCTGAGCGGCCGCCAGCCCGAAATCGGCTTCTATCATCACCGGTGGTTGGTCGAGCTCGACGGCACTCACCTGCGCTTTACCGCCAAGACCGCGGCGCTTGCCGAGGACCGCCGGCACTACCTGACGCGCCGCGACATCGGTCGCAAGCTCGACGAAGCCGAGAGCGCCATCGGCCTGTTCTGGGAGGGCGGCTTTACGTTCGCGGAGGTGTTTGCCGATGTGCGCAGCGATTACCCCGAATTCCGCCGCAAGGCGCTGGCGATGCTGGCCGGACGCTGAAGCTGGCCAGGCGTTGGATCCGGCCAGAGGCTGACTGCCGGAGGAGGTTCGATGTCGGCCGGAATGTCGTGCTAACCTGGGCGATCGTGCAGATGCGGATTTCAGTCCCCGAAGGGCAATGCCGGCCATGACGGAGGCCGCGGCTGGTGTCAGCTTCGTCATCACCGTCTACAACAAGCGGCGCTACCTGCCGGCGGTGATCGCCGGTCTGGCCGCCCAGCACGGCGATTTCCCGCGCGAATTCATCTTTGTCGATGACGGTTCGACCGACGGCTCGCTCGAAGTGGTCGAGCGGCTGACCGACGGGTGGCGCGATGCGCGCATCATCCGCCAATCCAATTCAGGCCCGAGCCGCGCCACCAATCGCGGCGTCGATGCGGCGCGCTATCCGCTGATCAAGCTGGTCGACAGCGACGACGTGCTGCTGCCGCACGCGGCCGCCATGCTGCGCGACGCGCTGCTGCGTCATCCGGCGGCCGTGCTCGCCTGGGGCGGGATGGAGGGTTATGCCGACCCGGCCGAAGCCGTGGCGCGCTTGCAAGCCGAACCGCCTGGGTCGGCCGAGGCAACCTGTTCCGACGCTCTCTCGGCTTTGCTGCGCAACTGCGACGTCGCCCCGAGCCAAAGCATGGTCCGGGCCGAGACAATGCGCCGCCTCGGCGGCTGCGACGAGCGGGTTCTGGTGCAGGATTATTCGCTGTTCCTGCGCCTGGCGACGATCGGTCCGTTCATCCGCATCGCGGCGCCCGTGGCGCTCGCGCCGAGCGAGCCCGGCCATCTCGGCGACAGCCAACAGCAGGTCCTGCACGACATCAATCTGGCGCTGTTCTACTTCCTGTCCGAGCATCGGGTGCCGCGCCGGCTCGCCGCGGCGGCGGTGCGGCGGGGGCTGAAGCGCGCATGGCGGTGGGCGCATCGGCGCGAGCAGGTTCCGCTGCTCGACCGCTCGCTATTTCTGATGCTCAAAGGCTATCTGTCGTTTCCGTGGATCCCGCTGGCGCTGTTGCAGGAGAGCTGCGCGGTCTTTTCGACCAGCCGCCCGCTCCGCCGGCTGTAGTTTTAGGGTGTGAACTCAAAAAGCGGTCCGGTCGCGCATGCGCCGGAGGGCTGCTTTGGGTGGATTCCGTTGAAGAAGTCCTCGTTTGAAATGATCGCGGCGGCGTCGATAGGTAGTGGCGGTCGCGCCGGTAATAAGCGCGTCGCCTCAGATGGCTGAGGTCGGCGCTGGCACCGGGATCAACATGG
>Ga0185299_10000864_pt1 | contig 70415 bp, 36 predicted proteins | sample PaiPotPPA55metaG_FD_128002 | JGI IMG/M metagenome (GOLD analysis project Ga0185299, IMG submission 128002) | Iron sulfur acid spring bacterial and archeal communities from Banff, Canada, to study Microbial Dark Matter (Phase II) - Paint Pots PPA... ...
ACCTACGGTATAACCGATCGGCTCGATATCTCCTTGGCGGTTCCTCTGCTCGAAGTGCGCATGGACATGTACTCTGATGCCAACATATTCAACTTCGAACCACCGCCCGTCAACCACGCCTTCGCGCAGCTCGCTGCTCCCTCGAAGTATGAGAACTTTATTTCGCCAACCAACGCCCTTTTCTTTAACGGTAACTCCTCCCGAGGAATTGGAGATTTGGTCGTACGCGGAAAATTTCTGGCCTGGAAAGGGGAGCACTCTGCGGTAGCCGTGGGGGTCGATGCTCGTCTTCCTACTGGCGACGCCAACAATTTTCTCGGCGCCGGAACCTGGGGCGTCCGCCCGTTCGCCACGTACACCTATTCCGGCAGAATCTCACCCCACGCTAGCGTTGGATTCCAGGGCAATGGCGATTCCGTTCTTGCGGGTAACGTCACCACCCAACCTACGACCGTCGCGCATCTGCCCGACATCTTTACCTATTCCGCCGGCGTGGATGCCGGAATCGTCCGACGCCTGAGCGTTTCCTTTGATTTCCTGGGACAATCCCTGCGCGACGCGGCCAAGGTAGCCTCCAGTTCCTACACCGACTATGTCGGGGTTACCCATCCCGATATTACGACGTCAGTCGGAACTGTGAACCAGGCCAGCATCGCGGGAGGATTCAAAGCAAACTTGGTGCGCAACCTGCTCTTCACCGCGAATGTTCTTTACCAGGTGAACCACGCCGGATTGCATTCCAAGCCAGTTCCTCTCGCGGGACTCTCCTACACGTTCTGATGGGTCGCTGGCGTCGCAGAATGCGATGCCAGCTCGCTTCACGAATGAAGGGTGGTGCGTAAACCTGGCGCCCGCCGCGGCGACCAATATTCTCCTTACTGATCCTCGACAGCGGCCTGGTTCATGGGCACGTGCCGCCAGAATTCACCATGCCGGTAGCGTTCACACAGATCGTCACCGTGGCACTGGCCGTATGCCCTTGGCCGTCCACCGCGACCGTAGTCGCAGTGAGGCTAAGCGTATAAGTACTGCCCTGGTCCGGACCGGTCGCTGCGAAGAAGATCGCGCTCGTTGCTGTCTGATCGGCAACCGGAATTGCATTGGTTTCGGCGTCCGGATTACCGTCGCCTTCAGCGTCACCGGCGCAATCCGGAAAATTGGGCGGACTGGGTGCTTCGCCGTCGGCAATGCAGACCAGGGCCCACTTCACTGCGGGATTGGAGCTGCCTACCACAGTGGCGTTGAACTGCCGCTGTCCGCTATACGCCACACCAACGCTGCCGGGTGGCGAGATCGTTACCCCAAGGCTGCTCACGACCACTGTAACGGTGGCTGTTCCCGTGGTCGTTCCGTCCGCTTGCGACGTGGCTGTCACCGTAACCGTGGCCGGAGTCGGCACCGTCGACGGCGCTGTATAAACTCCGCTGCTATCAATGGTTCCACATGGAGATCCGCCGCCGGAACATTCGCTTCCCGTTCCAGAAATGCTCCAAGTCACCGCCGTGTTTGAAGTCCCAGTGACTACTGCGCCGAACGGCCAAGTGGTCGCAATTACAACGTTGGCCGTGCGAGGATTAACGCTGACGTTGATTACGCCAGTGAGGGGCGTGACTGTGACTGCTGCAGAGGCAGTAATGCTCGTATTGGCATCGGCAACTGCCGTAACCGTAAAGACGGTCTGACTCGTCACGGTAGGCGCTGTGTATTCACCGGTCGATGTGATAGTTCCGGTCGAGGAACTACCGCCATTCACTTGATTCACATACCACATCACGTCAGTATCGCTAGTATTTTGAACAGTAGCTGTAAATGACTGCACGCCTCCGGGTCCCAAGGCGACCGTGGTGGGAGAAATTGAAGCTGTAATCGTCGGCTGAACGATCGTGCGCTGAGGGCTACCCGAGCAAGCGATGAAGGCGTTGACCAATAGAATAGTTACGAGGGCGCTTGCGAACTTTTGACAGGACAAGGTAAATCTCCTGCGCGGCTGGACATCGGTGTACATCGAATCGTGCGCAAATTCGCGGAATTTTATCAATCTTTTGCTGGATGTTCAACTGTTATCTCCGGAAGACAGGGAGTTGTCTCGACCGAATCCTAAGGTCCGTTATTTTGAATATGGGTGGGAGAGCATGCGAGCCCTCAATAGAATGGGGGCCCGCGACTGTCAAACTTACTTAATGCGACGCCATGAAGACGGAAAGTTTAGAAGTATGTTCTTTAATCCGCCGCCATGCCTTGCGCCTCTTGCTCGAATTGTGGGGGCTGTGGCAGGGCTCCTTCGGGTGCTGCCTGCCCTCGTAGTTCCACTTCAAGTGCAGCCAGCTGAGCCTCGATGTCATCAGCTACTTTGCGCTTGCGGATGACGTCCTCGCGGTAGCGCCGCAAGAAGTAATCGATGGTCTCAACCCGAATCCGGATTGATCCTGATGGTTTATTTTCGTCCAGATCCTTGAAGCAGAAATAGGGTGTGCCAGACTGCTCGATGATGCCTTCGACCACGCCATAGATAGGCGCGTCGTGGCCGCATTTGAAGCTGGAAATTTCGAGCGCCACCAGGTTCGGATGCCGCGCCGTGAATTTTGCCGCCCAGACCTTGTGGTTAGTGCTGCATGAGTACGAATTTTTCCAGGCGTCCGTGATATCCAGTGGATGGGTGATAATTCCAGCGCGAACTTCTTCTCCGAAGAGACGCTCCAGCATGTCTTCATCCAGCGGCAGAGTGTTTTGCGAGAAGATGGGATAGCCCAACTTCTGGAACTCTTCCATGATTTCGTGATTCAGGCCGGGGTCGTGGTGGTACGGCCTGCCCAGCATTACAATCCCGATGCGGTCTTCACGTTCCAATTGATCGAGTACCTGGCGGGCGCGTTTACGGATGCTCGCCTCATAATCTTCCAGCGCCTTGTAGCCTACTTCAACCGCACGGTCGTTCTCCTCTTGTGACAAGCCCATGATAGGTTGCCAGGCCTGCAGCATTTGGTGCGCAAACAATTTGCGGTCGGCAAAATTCAGAACCGGATCCAGATATTTCACGTTGTGCTCCGCGAACACATCGTTCTCCTTAGTGAATGCAGCTTTCACCGTTTCCGGGGTCGCAGTCACCGTGGGACACGCGTTTGTGCCCACGATTTTCACTAACGGAGAACTCAGCACATCGTACATGGGGAAGAAGATCACATTCAGCGGCTTCTTTCGGTGCTTTTCCTGGATCAGGTTGTAGACGTGCGAAATCCCGATTTTGGCGGGGAAACAGGGATCGATAGCGCCTCGGCTCGCGCCGGCGCGATACAGATCAGAACTGGTGTAGTCGGAGTAAACAATGTTTTCCGGCTGCACACCCAGGCTTTCAAGGTATCCGTTGAACAGCGGCGCGTAGGTGTAGATGTTCAGCACGCGCGGAATGCCAACGCGAAGTTTCTTTCGATTCGCCATGAGCGGAATGCGCTCTTTGCCCGCCTTATTCCAGAATGTCGTCACCGGAATCGGGTCAGCAACGCTCTTTGCATTGATGGGGCGGAAGACCTCACGGGCAGCGAAATCCACGAAGTTCGGATACTTATCCTTGATTTCGTCGATTCCCGCCTTGATGTCCTTCATGTCGTTGATATCTTCGACCAAGCCCTTTTCGCAGGTAGCAATGATGAGGCGCTGCTCACCGTGCATCAGCGGAACCTTGGTGACCTTTTGAATCGGCACGAAAGCGAGATCGTCCTTGGGGACAGTACGAATGTCGATAAAAGTGCGCAGACAGTTGTTCTTGCAGAAATTGCAACGTGTGCTCTCGTTGCGCGTCGTACGGTATTCAATCTTGCGAACCGCCTCCAGGCCGACGAATGATGTCTGCAGCCCGTTGCGCCACAAACGAAGAGACTCAACCGCCGCGCCGATTGCACCCGATTCGCCGCAGAATTCGTGAACAATGATTTCCGGTTTCTTGCCTGCAGCACGGAAGCTGTTGCGGATAAAGTCTACTTCCGCTTTCACCACTGCCATATTGTATTGCGTGCCACCTTGCAGTACGAAACGAGTTCCCAACGCCGCGAGGTTGGGGATGCTGGCTACGTAAAGGAACACATTCTTGGGAAGCACTGCGGCCAGGCCCGCGAGAATTTCCTCCGCCCGCCAGCCTTGACGCTGGAAATTCACGATGTCCGATTGCATGAACACGGCGCAGCCATATCCGAAAACCGGCATCGACTTTGCGGAGAAAGCGAGATCGGCATACTGTTCAACGCCCAATCCAAATCCTTCCGCCGTTGATTGCAGAAAATATCCGTTGCCCGCGGAACATTGGGTGTTGAGTTTGAAGTCTTTGACGCGACCGTTGTGCAGAATAATGATTTTGATATCCTGCCCGCCCACGTCGACGATGACGTGCGGGTCCTCATAAAACTTCAACGCCGATTCCGTGTGAGCCACGGTCTCGACCAGCGCTACATCTGCGTGTAACACGTCTTTGAGAATATCTTTGGCGTAGCCCGTAGTGGCGACTCCGAGGACTTCCAGCTTCGCCTTCTGAGCTTCCACCTGACCTCGCAGGTTCTCAAACATTTCAATCGTGTCTTGAATCGGGTTTCCGTTCGAGAGCTGGTAAGCCTTGCAAAGGATGTCGCCTTTTTCATCGAGCAGCACGGCCTTCGTCGAAGTCGAACCGCCGTCGATCCCGATGAAACCGGCAACCGTACGGTTCGCGGTGAACGTTGCGGGCGTGAAGTTCTTACGTCGATAGGAAACCTTGAAGTCATCAAGTTCCGTATTGCTGGCGGTCAAACCTTTAGCGCCCGACTTGGCCTTCTCTTCTTGCCGTCCGTATTCGATGTAGTGAACCAGCTTTTCGTATCCCTGGTAGCATCCGACGGAGTCTTCCTCGCTCTTACCAAATTCAATGGCGCCCAGGGCGGCGAAGTACTGCGCGTTTTGAGGAACCTTAATAAGATCCTCCGGCTTTGCGCCGTCGGGGATGGCGACCTTACGCTCCTGCCACATGCGGGGAATGTTCGCTTGCCAGGCTTCCCGCATCCCGCGAATAAAACTGTTTGGGCCACCGAGCAGTAGTACGTGAGGCCGCAAAGTGTGGCCGCGAGTGAGCACGCTCAAGTTTTGCAAAACGATCGCTTCAAACAACGACGCCATCAATTCATCAGTCGGGGTGCCCACCTTTTGCAGACTGTTGATATCGGTCTCGGCGAAGACCCCGCATTTTCCGGCGACTTTGTGCAGCTTGATACCGTGATACTTCTGCTCGCAAAGTTCCAGCGCTGGAATCTTCAGTTTGGCGTTGATCTTGTCGATGACCGCGCCAGTGCCGCCCGCGCACTTATCGTTCATGGAGGGAATTTTCTTCTTGCGGCCGGTGTCCGCGTCGTCCTTGAACACAATGATCTTGGCATCCTGACCGCCGAGCTCAATCACCGAATAGACCTCGGGATGCATCTTCTCCACGGCGAGTGAAACCGCAGTGACTTCCTGCACGAACTTGGCGCCGATTTGATCGACGATCGCACCGCCACCAGAGCCCGTCATAAAGATGCGCGTGTTACGACTGTTGATGCCGACCTCTTCCTCCATGCGACGCAAGAACTCAAGGGTTTTTTCCGGCTGCTTAGTTTCGTGGCGCTGGTAATCCTGCCACAAAACCTTATCGGTCTCGGCATCCACGATCGTTGCTTTCACTGTGGTAGAGCCCACATCGAGTCCCACCATAAATCGTGTGTGATGGTCGTGAGGTTTTTGGGCGGGAGCGGGAGCTATGCTAAAGAGCTGCGGCTTTTTGTCTTGTTCCAAATGGTCGTGCATCACATCTCCGATAACTTGCCAGAAGGCGGTTGAGACACTTTCATGAATGATGCCGCCATCTCTCGGCGATACATAATCGCCGCGAGATGGCGGTGTTCTTGCTTCTTCACGTTCTTACGCGGCCTTCGGCATCGCGATCCCAGGGACACGCGCACGCTTCCACAACCGCGTGCTCTTATCCATGCGATCGTTTACATGCAAAATGAATTGCGCTGCCGTTCCAGCCACCCCTTCGCGATGAGGAACGTGGTAAAAAGGCCGACGCAGTTCAGGATGTTCGGCGATGTATTCGCGAATTTCGTCCAGACTCTTCCCGGTTGATTTCAGGCATTGTTCGAACTCGGTCTTGGCCTTCACTTTGGCCTCCCCGAGGGCCATTTGTACGCGGCTGTGAGCATTTACCTCGCCTTCGCCGGAAGTTTCGACGGGCAGGAAAATCATGTCTTTAAATTTGTTAACGACTGCCGACTGCACCCCATCCGACTGCGAAGAGGGCATGCAGCCAAAGGGCTTCAGCGCCAACACCATGTGACAAAGCTTGTGCACGGTGTAATAAACGTTCTTCCCGACTTCCAAGTGTCCCTCGCCGCCTCGTGCAAACTGGTTGTAGAAAGGATGGGCCATTTCGGCGAGGTCTGTCTGCGGCACCAGGTGATGCGTAATGCCACCCATGTTTTTGATCGTGCGGTGATAGAAGTACTTCCAAGCCCGCTCTCCGAAGCCAATGCCCCATAGTTTCTTGTGCAAGCCGATGTAATTCGCGAAATTCTTCTTCACCTCATGCCATTCCGGATTGCGGTGCGGACGGTTCACTGGCCACTTCGCTATCGCGTGCGCCTTGGCCTGATACATCAGATACGCCACCCATGTTGCAATCGGTTCCACGATCACCTGAGCTCCTTCGCGCTCAAGAAAATCGAACATGTGGAAGTTGCCATCACCCTCGGTGATCTGCGCCCAAAACTCGCCTGTGATCTTCACGACCGGTTTGACTTTGGTGCGGTCTACTTCGATGCGGTCCATTCGCTCGCGAGCGGTGTGTAGAGCATTCAGATAATCTTTGCCCCACATGTGCTCGTGCATTTTTCCAAAAACGTTCGCGGTATTTCTTAACACTTTGTTGCTCTTGAATTTCGGCTTGAGCCAATTCGGTGCGCACTGCTCAATTTCAAACGAGTCACGATTCCTGAGGTCTTGGCAAAGCCCGTCGACCATTTCGCGGAACACGCGATCGGTCTCGCCCTTATTCACTTCGAAGGGCCGGATCTGATAGATCATGTCATTGATCACGTCGCCCAGATGCATGGCGTTCAGCATCCCCAATCCGAAATCGACCGTGAATTTCAGTCCGGGCTCGCCGGAAGCTGCCTTAATCCCGTCACTATCTTTGAACAGCAGAACGCGGAAGCCGTCGAAGCCGGCATTTTTCAATGCGAAACGATATTCGGCTTCGTACATTCCGAAGCGGCAAGGACCGCAGGAGCCGGCGGTAAAAAAGACAAAATTATTGAGAATCTTGTCCCGCGACAGCCCTTCCTTCTCAAGAAATTGTAGGTACTGCACCAGATTGCCAACCGTGAAATAGGTCGGATTACATTGCCCGTTATTTCCAAACTCCTTGCCGGTTTGAAAGGCCGCCACATTGGGTACGGGCAACTTCTCGCATCGGTACCCGCAGCCCTGGAATACAGCACGGATCAGATCTTCGTGCTTCCAGGTAAAGCCGCCAAACAGAATCGTGACGCGATCCCGCTCCTCGGCGGTAAACGCTCTCTCAACCGGACGATGAAAATGTGTGGGCTGGTCCAGACCAGCGATCTTGCGCAGCCTGCTGCGTTCAGCCTCCAACCGCTGCTTGATTTCCTGATCATTGTCGATTTGCACGAGATTAGTTGCCATTATCTTTCCTCCGGCATTTGCGGTGTTTTGAATTTCTTGAGAAAAGTTCGGGAGTGAACTGCCACGCTGCGGCAGAAGTCGAAGAAGAAGCAGAGGTCGAAGAAACGGAAGAAGGGCGCACACTTAACGTGCTTGGGTGATCACATCGGAAGCTGCGACGCAAAACCACCAGAAACTCCTACAGCGTGCAATAAGGAGGTTCCATGTTTACGCCAAGAGACCTTCAGCTACGAATCTCAAGGCGCCGGACAAATCAAAAAACTACCCGCTCTCCCGTTTTCACAATCGGGAGACGCCCCGGTTTTGCAAGACCCGAAGACCGACACAGTTACCAGAAGCTGGCGCTCACCTAGTTGGAACTGTGGACGGCCTGTTTTGAGCAATCGCTCAACGACCCCTAAAATCTTTGTAGCAGAAACCTGAGTTGAGTTCAAGTCAGGAACAAACCGTATCGAACAGGCTCTCAGGCTGAGCGAATTGAGAATTCGGGCCCCTCGCCAAGACACGTCGTCAGGAAGGAAAGAGCGTTGGGAATTGAAAGGCTGAAGATCGGCGAGCGAGTTGAATCGGCAAACACGGTTTACTTAAGACTTTCCGTGTAGGCGATCAGGGCCGTCAAATCGTCTGGTGGAAGGTCGATGGGAGGCATGCCCCCGGCGGTCATTTTCGCGGTGGGATGTTTGAAGAGCTCCGCGAGTTTGTCGGGAGGGAACTTTGTCGCAATGCCGACGAGCGCAGGAGCGGCCGCCGTACCCACGCCACCGTCGCCGTGACACGCATTGCAGGACTGTCCCTCGAAGATGGTTTTTCCTTTCGCGGCCAGAGGATCGGCGAGCGCCACATTCGCGGCGGCAAGGGAGGCGGAAGAAAGGTCCGCCTCGAAAGGCTGGTGCATGTATTCGTCTTCTTCGGCTGTCTGCTTCGCCAGTTGCTGGGCCACTCCACCGTCGTGCCGGTCCGCATACTGACTTTCGAGACCGAGGCCCACCAGCGAAAACAACACGAAGGCGTAGGCTCCCATGGCCGCAGGACGTTTCCACGGACGTCGCTCGACGCTGCGATCCAGAAAAGGAAGTGCCAGAACGGCCAAGGCCAGAAGAGTTGGAATTACGAGCACGCCGATAATCGCAAGGGATCCGTGCCAGTATTTCAGCCATTGAAATATGGGTAAGTAATACCACTCCGGTCGCGGTACGTATTGCGCATCCGCTGGGTTGGCGGGCGGCCCCAGTGGCATCGGCGCAAAGAAGCAAATCAAACCGAGCCCGATGATCAGCAGTGCTGTCAGGGAAAGATCCATCAGCACCTGGCGGGGATAGAACAGCTCTGCCTTTTGGGTTGGATGAAAAGGGTTCTCGTTGACGGGTCCGGCGGCTCCCGCTTTGCGGAAGAGAAAGATGTGTGAAGCTACCAACGCGAAGATGCAGGCTGGAATAAGGAAAACATGGGCGACGAAGAAGCGTGAGATGGTAAGCGTGCCCATCTCCGTGCCACCGCGCATGAGGCGCTTGACGCTCTCCCCAATCCACGGAATTTCGCTGACGGCGTTGGTTCCGACGGCGGTGGCGAAATAAGCTCTCTGATCCCAGGGGAGCAGGTAACCAGTAAATGCCATCGCCAGGACAAGACCAAAGAGGGCGCATCCAGAGAGCCAAAGCAGTTCGCGGCGTCCTTTGTATGATCCGTAGACGTAGGTTTGCGACAGGTGCAGGAACAGGACGACAACCATCGCACTCGCGCCGTAGGCGTGGAGGCTGCGAAGAAATGATCCAGCGGTGACAGCTTTCGTAATGTAAGCGACCGTCGTGTGCGCGTGGTCGGCAGACGGAACGTAGTAGAGCGCAAGAAACACTCCAGTGATCACTTGCGAAATGAAAATAAAGAGCAGCCCGGAGCCAAATATGTAAGCCAAACGCGCTCCGCCAGGGATGGGTTCGTCGAGAGCACTGCGGAGCAGATCATCGAGGCCGGTGCGGCGGTTTAGCCATCCCCAGAGACCTGATTCATTTCGCGGAGGAAAGCCATTATCGCCGTTATTCGTTGAATGCATTCAGACTCAACCTATGACTTCCTGGTCAGAAACCAGTTGCCGGAAATATTGGAATCGCACCAGCAGTTGGCCGTTTTGAACCGACGTTTCCAGGGGATCCATTCCCCGCAGAGAGGGCCCGCTGACGCGAGTTCCGTCAGCTGCGAACGTGGCGCCGTGGCATGGGCAAACAAACTGCTTCTTTTCCTTGTTCCACGGAACCGTGCAACCCAGGTGCGGACAGATCGAGGTGAGAACTCGGAGCTGGCCTTGATTGTCCTTGGTGACATAGACTGCCTTCTCCGATACCGCTTTCCGCCAGCCATCGACTTGTTCGATTTGAATTGTGCGCATGACCGGCTCAGTCAAAGCCGAAAACTCGCTGAGTTCTCCCACTGGCGAACTTTTCGTTTGCGTGGTCCGGCGCAGCAATGGGAATAGGGCAAAACGAAGGAGCGGCACGGCGAGCAGTGCCCCTACGAAGAGCGAGCCGAGAGCCAGCAACACTCCGAGAAATGAGCGCCTGCGCGCAAGAGACGATTCAGATGGTGAAGTTCTTGCCTCTGGAGGTTCTGAATCTGCCGCGCCTTCGAACATGCGATGCCTCAATACGCTTTGAGTTACAGGGTTAAGTTACGGGCGTCGTGGTCATTTCTTGAGGCTGCGGATATAAGCCACCAATTGGGTCACGCCGTCGGGCCGAATTTTCGCTCCAAAAGCCGGCATTTTTCCTCTTCCCTTAGTGATGACTTCGGCCAGTTCTGCATCCGTTTTGTCTGCTACTTCGCTGGAACGCAAATCTTTGGCCTTCATGGCCTTGCCAGTGGGCGAACTGCCGCTGCCATCGTCCGAATGACACAACGAACAGTTCGTCTTGAAGACCTTGGCCGGATCGGTCTGGGCCCACAGGCCAGACGGGAGGACTAAAGTTGCGAGACAAATCCAGATGCCGGCTGCAGAAGGGAAACCATTTCTTCGCATGCAATCTCCTCATTTCTTGTGGCAAACGCCCGGGACTCGTGGGTTAAGGATCCTTGGACCCCGCCCATGCGCTTGCGAAAAGATCAGAAGCGTAACCTGAGGCCGAAAGGGCGGCGCGTAATCCAGCCACGGCGGCCCGGACGAATGAAACTGCTCGGGAAGCGAAAATCCTGACCACTCTATCAGAAAACAAATCGCACTAATAGATCGATGGAGTTATTCGCCCCAACATCGCTGCCTGCGGCAGTCATAATGTCGCACCGCCTCGGTGTCTTGTTCAGCGCCCAGCCTGTTCGATCTGGCACTTGCACGGGATGATGAGTCTAACCGTACTATGAATTGAGCCGAACGTGGCCCGCCCGTCAACCGTCAATCGCAAGCGTTAAGCTAGACTCTTGCAGATACCTCAAATGCAAGGTTTCCTATGAATACTCCAAGGCTTGCGGGCGTTGAAGCGTGCGTGTTCGACGCCTACGGTACTTTGTTCGACGTTAACAGCGCGGCCCGCACCGCCCAAAATTCGCTCGGAGAAAGATGGCAGCCGCTCGCCGAGTTGTGGCGCGCGAAGCAATTGCAATACACCTGGCTGCGAGGTCTCACGGGGCATCACAGAGATTTCTGGCAAGTGACGGGCGATGCCCTCGACTTCGCGATGTCGACGATGCATGTCGAAGATTCCGCACTGCACGCCCGGCTTATGAAACTTTATCTGGTTCTGAGCGCCTACGCGGAAGTTCCTGATGTTTTGACGCGGCTGAAAACTGCGGGGATGAAAGTCGCTATTCTCTCAAATGGAACCCCTGCCATGCTCGCGGCGGCGGCGGCCAACGCCGGCATCGCCGAGCTGCTCGATGCCGTCTTGTCCGTGGAGGAAGTGAAAGTTTACAAGCCGCATCCTTCCGTCTACCGGCTAGCGTGCGAGCGCCTCAAAGTAGCAACAGGGCAAGTTTGCTTTGTGTCGTCGAACGGCTGGGATGCCTACTCGGCCAAGGCCTTTGGCTTTCGTGTCCTGTGGTGCAACCGTTTGGGGCAATGCCCTGAGAGAATACCGCAGACGCCGGACGCAGAGATCGCTACGCTCGCCGCGCTGCCAGACATCGTTCTCCATTGAACGTTTAGGCTGAACAAGAAACTCGGCGTCGCGGGTTCGCTCCATCGCCTGCCGAGCGACCGGCGCCAGCTCTCCGACGCGCGACAAGCTTCTACGGCACCACCACCTCGACTCGATTTGAATAACCACTCTCTTGCCCACTCGAGTTCACTGCTGTGGTTGCGTAAAAGTAAGTACTGCCGCCGACTATAGTGGCGTCCCGATAGGTGGTGTCTGGATCAAGGCTCGCATTGATCTTGGTGTAGCGACCCGTCCGCGAAGGGCTCCGGTAAACGTTGTAACCCGTCACCTCCGAAGTACTCGCGTTCCAGGAAAGAGTCACATAGGGCGCGGTACCCGTGCCTGTCAATGGCTCCGACGCTGGGGAATTCGCGGCATTGCTCGCCAACGATAGCTTAGCGGACTTGTTCCCGTCGCTCTGCGGAGTGAACGTAACGTTGAGGGACGATTCCTCCCCCGCCGGGATGGTCAATGGGAACGCAACGCCGGGTACCGCAAACTGTGAACTGTTGCTGGATAATGACGAGATAGTCACGCTTCCACCGCTGGCGCGCAACCCAATCGTCAGTGTCTCGGTAGTGCCCACACTCACGTTGCCAAAGCTGAGTGTGCCCGGGATCATCGCCAGATGTGGCCTGCTCGCGCTGGTGCCTGTGCCTGTAAGTGGTACGCGCAGGGCCGGGCCGGAGATAGACAAGCTTCCATCGGTCAAGCCGTCCACTTCGGGTTTGAATGCGGCGTTCAACCTTACTCTTTGCCCGGCGGCCAGGGTTAGAGGAAACGTTGCACCGCTCACGGAGAACGCTCTGCCTGTAAGTTGCACGCTCTTTAAGGTCACGCGCCAGGGGCGGGTATTTATCAGCACGACCGGCAACGTCGAACTCTCTCCTACAGCGACCTTGCCAAACGACACGCTTGCCGGACTCGCGATTACCTCGCCGATCACACCGGTACCTGCCGCTTCTACCGTAAGGGTCCGGTCGGAGGCATCGCTGATAACAGTGATATGCCCATTCTCCCAGCCTTTCGCAGTGGGGGCGAAAATCACAGACACCCTAAGCCTTGCTCCGGCGGCCAGCATCTTCGGCAGCCTCAAGTTCGAAAGTTCGAACTTGCGGTTGCTCGAATCTATGCCAGAAATCTTTACGCTCGCATGACCGTTGTTGGTTACGGTGACGTGAATAGTTCGCGTAAGTCCTACCTCGACCTTGCCGTAACGCAGGCGAGCAGGAGAGATACTCAGCTCGTGCGCGGCCGCTCGCATTTTTATCGGCAGCAATGTCAGCAGTGTCAACGCGAAAAACAGAAAGATAGTCGCGGGCAGGCGACGAGTTTTCGACCGGGGCAGTCGCACAGAGCCAAGAAGCTATAGACAATTGGGCAGACCGGATAGATGTCAGAAGTACATTCCGTCAGGGTGGCGCGAGCTTCAATGGCCGCGAGGAGGATAGGTAAATCTTTCTCGGGAGGCAAATCCCAGAAGGAAGGGCGTTTGTCCCGCCTCAAACAGATCAAGCGACCGCCACAGCCTGGCGAGCCGCGTCCGCTGATCTTCGTCGCCGAGGTTGATCCTCGCTCCCTCCAGTACGTAGCGGGAGCTCGACCAGGTTGTGTCCTCGAGCTTCCAGATCCGAAGAAGCCCCGCGTCCTGGCGGGTGGCCGCAGAAAAGCCATTATTTGGGTCGCAATGGGGAATCGAATCCGGATCAAGCCCTAGCTTCCGAACCTCTATCCTGGCCTTGCGGTAGTCGGCGGCGTCGATGGCGTTGGATAACAGGAACTCGGCCTTGCGCCCTGGACTGTATTGTTCTACGGGGGCGACCACAGCCCGGCGAATGAGGATTCCATCTTCCTTGAACCCTGTATCTCGACGGCTGCTAAACTGCTTTAGCGTGACTTCATCCCGAAAACGAGATCTGAAAATCCAGTCTCCAGTGTTTCTGGCCAACATCGGTCAGCTTCTCACGCTCCGGTCCTCTTCCGCCAAACCCGGTCCGCGCCGCGGTCCCGACCTCAAAGAACTCGGCATCATCGAAGGCGGCGCTGTCCTCTGCCTGGCCGGGAAGATCGTTTCCGTCGGTACGACGAAAGACGCTCGGCACCATCCCTGGCTAAAGAAGAACCGCAAGAAAGTTCTCGAAATCGACTGCACTCATAAAGTGGTCGTCCCCGGTTTCGTGGATTCGCATACCCATCCCGTCTTTCTCAACCCGCGGCTGGTGGATTTCGAGAAACGCATTGAAGGTGCTTCTTATGAAGAGATTGCCACGGCCGGCGGTGGAATTCGATCGAGCCTGGAAGACGTCCGCAAGGCAAGGAAACGAGTTTTAGCAGAGAGAGTTCTGGCCGTGCTCAACGACATGGCCGCTCACGGTACGACCACGGTTGAAGCCAAGTCGGGCTACGGACTTACAATTGAATCGGAGCTGAAGTCTCTGGAAGCGATTCGCGACGCGGCCTCCCGCTGGTCGGGGACCGTCATCTCGACTCTGTTAGGCGCGCACCTAGTCCCAAAAGAGTTTCAGGGTCGCTCACAAAACTACGTTGAGCTCGTCTGTAAGGAGATGATCCCGCAAGCCGCCAGGCGGAAGCTCGCCCAGTTCGTAGATGTTTTTTGCGACCGGGGGGCGTTTACCGCCGAAGAGGCGGAACAGATTTTTGCAGCCGCGAAACAGCACGGTTTGAGTCTCCGGGCCCACATGTGCCAGCTCGCGGAAACAGTTCTGCGCCCATTCTTGCGATTCAATCCAGCGTCCTTCGATCACATGGACCACGTGAACGACGACGATATTCTTGAGTTAGCCAAGCACTACACCGTCGCCACTCTGGTGCCGGGAGCAAACTATTTTCTGGGGCTGAAGCAATATCCGCAGGCGCGCAAACTGATCGACGCTGGCGTACCAGTGGCGCTGGCGACGGATTACAATCCGGGCACATCGCCCACGCTAAGCATACCCATGGCAATGTCGCTGGCCTGCACGCAAATGAAAATGTCTCCAGCGGAAGCGGTAGCGGCAGCTACGATTAACGGGGCATGGGCATTGCGATTGGCCGACCGGAAAGGCTCAATAGAACCGGGGAAAGATGCTGACCTGGCCGTATTCGCAGTGAATGATTACCGTGAGGTTCCCTACTGGTTCGGAACCAACCGCTGTGAAACGACAGTTTCGAACGGAATGATAGCCTATCCACAGTGAAGTTCTGCGGCGATCCTTCCGTATATCGGTGAGCAACACTTGCGTCTTATGGAAACGCGATTTTAATTCCACGACTTTTGGACGAACGGGTTCCGTTACAAAATATTTTCAGGCGAGTAATGTCCGAGGGATAGATGAAACGAATTCTTGCAGTTCTCCTTTTTGCGTCGGCGGCATTCTCTTTGGCAGTGGGGCAGCGCTTGCCCGGGGTGGTCACTCCAGAAAACTACAAACTCACCTTCACGCCCAACCTTGAGAGCGCCACATTCGAAGGCGACGAGACCATTTCCATCCGGATATTGAAGCCGACCTCAGAGATTACCCTCAACGCAGTCGATATCAACTTTGGCGACGTCGCCATCACCGGCGGGGGAAGCACGCAGAAAGCCAACGTTACGCCCGAGAAAGATAAAGAGATGGCGGTTCTTATGGTTGAGAAGCCGCTGCCTGCCGGACCTGCGACCATCCACATCACCTACACCGGCGTCCTGAACGACGAGATGCGAGGCTTCTACCTGGGAAAAGATGATCAAGGACGCAAGTACGCCGCCACGCAATTCGAGTCTACAGATGCACGCCGCGCATTTCCGTCATTCGACGAACCCGCGTACAAGGCCACGTTCGACATCACCGCTGTTGCCGATGAAGGACAGATCGCAATCTCGAATCAAAAGATTGTTTCCGATACGCCTGGACCGGGTGACAAGCACACGGTGCGCTTCGCCACCACAGCCAAAATGTCGTCGTACCTGGCGGCCCTGGTTGTGGGCAACTTCGAGTACATCGAAGGCGAGGCGGACGGTATACCGATCCGGGTCTACAGCACGCCCGGAAAAAAGGAGATGGGAAAATTCGCTTTGGAATCGGCGGAGCACATTCTCGGTTACTACAACAAATATTTCAGCGTCAAGTATCCCTACGGGAAACTCGATCTGATCGGCCTGCCGGATTTTTCCCCAGGCGCGATGGAAAATACCGGCTGTATCACGTTTCGCGAAGTCATTCTCCTGATCGACGACAAGCAGGGCTCCGTCGATATGAAAAAGGAGATCGCATCGGTGATCGCTCATGAGATGGCTCACCAGTGGTTCGGCGACCTGGTTACCATGAAATGGTGGGACGATATTTGGCTCAATGAGGGTTTCGCCACATGGATGTCGAGCAAGCCGGTTCAGGCGTGGAAGCCGGAATGGAATTTCAAACTCGATGACGTGAGCCAGACCGGCGGCACTCTCAACACGGATTCGCTGGCAAACACCCGTCCTATCCATCAAGCGGCCGATACTCCAGCGCAGATCATGGAATTGTTCGACGGAATCGCCTATGGCAAGGCTGCGGCGGTTCTAAGAATGCTGGAATCCTACCTGGGCGAAGAGACTTTCCGCGCAGGCGTTAATGCGTACATTCAACAGCATCAATATGCAAACGCCACCGCCGATGATTTCTGGGATGCGCAGGCTAAAACCTCGAAGAAGCCTGTCGACCAGATCATGCCTACTTTTGTGAAGCAGGCCGGCGTTCCGATCATCAATGTGAAGTCGCAGTGCTCCGGCGATTCAACCACGGTGACCCTGGACCAGCGCCGTTACTATTACGATCGCGAAAAGTTCCAGGCACCGAACGACCAGCTCTGGGAAGTTCCACTTTGCATGGAGGGAGCAGCAGGGAAGGGCGCGCCGCAATGCAAACTTTTTTCCAAGCGACAAGAGACCTTCACGCTACCAGGTTGTTCAAATTGGGTTTTGGCGAACGCGGGAGCGACGGGCTATTACCGAGTCGGCTATCAACCCGACGCGGTGCGCGCCCTCGCGACTGATTCCGAAACCAAGCTTTCTCCCGCGGAACGCATCGCGTTGCAGTCGGACATCTGGGCCTCGGTCCGAGTGGGACGCGAACCGGTAGGCGATTACCTCGCCTTAGCTCAAGGTCTGGCGGGCGATCGTAATCGCGCCGTGCTGGAAGATGTTCTGGTTCGACTCAACTACATTAGCCAATACTTGGTGACGGACAGCGACCGGGAATCCTTTCGCATTTGGCTGCGGCAGTATCTGTCGCCCATCATGAAGGATGTTGGCTGGGAACCAAAAGCGAGCGAAAGTGACGAGCAGAGAACACTGCGGGCTCGTGTGATCAACGCCTTGGGTTACGATGCCCGTGATTCCGAAGTGCTGGCCAAGGCCCGCACACTCGCTGACAGAGCTTTGAATAGTCCCGCATCCGTGGATCGGGAACTGGCGGACAGTGCGTTTCGTTTGGCTGCTTTGACGGGCGATGAGGCATTTTATGACAAACTGCTGGCTACGTTGAAGAATGCGAAATCGCCCGAGGAATACTACATGGTTTTGTTCGCTCTGCCCCGATTCGGCGATCCGAAACTGCTGCAGCGGACCTTGGACTATGCCATTTCTCCAGATGTTCGTTCGCAGGACGCACTTCGATTGGTCAGCAACGTCATGCATAATCCGGCGGGAGAAAAATTGGCTTGGGACTTTGTTCTGACGCACTGGAATGCGGTGCAAAAAGTCGGTGGACCTTTTGCCAGCGCAGAAATTGTTGGCGCCACCAGTTCGTTCTGCGATGCCCGCATGCGCGATCAGGTCGCCGACTTCTTCGCCGCTCACAAGATCGAAGCGGCGGAACGGACCTACCGGCAGTCCATTGAACGCATCAACAACTGCGTCGATCTGAAGACGCAACAGGAAACTCAACTCGCGTCATGGCTGGGACAACATGGCTCTTCCGCGGGAGGGCAATAAACGAAGGCGGCATTTATCACCGGTAATTCATAACAACGCAGCGGCTCAACCTGAGTTGCCCGCACCGAGCGGCGTGGTTTCAATTCCGCTCATACGAGTTCGTCAACTGTTTCGTTGACCTTGAGCCAACGCCTACCTTTGCTATAATCAACAACGTTTCGTGCATTCGACGTTGAGCTGTTCTCCGGTTGGCAACCCCACGACAATCGGCGTAAAGCAACAGTCCTCGTGCTCCGCCGAGGATAAGTGGATCTCGAAACGTGGCCAGGTAGCTCAGGTGGTAGAGCGCAGCCCTGAAAAGGCTGGCGTCGGCGGTTCAACTCCGTCCCTGGCCACCATGTTTTCAATCACTTACCCTCTCGCCTTCCCGCATTTGGGTCCGTTATGGGTCCAATTCCGTCCGTTTACTGCACGCGTTTTGATAGACTACTGAGCTTTTCGACCGCTCTTTGCTGCGACTCAGGGACGAACTGCTGGTAGATATCCAGCGTGGTGCTTGATCGCGAGTGCCGCATCTGTGCCTGGGCGTCCTTCACATCCGCTCCGGCCATCTTCAGCCAGGTCGCATGCGAAGTGCGGAGGCACCGCCAGTTCACAAAACCCAGTCCCATCTTCCTGGCCGCAGGCTTGATGTGCCGGCTCAGGATGTTGTTGTCCCGCATCGGTGCTCCCTTGCTTACGGACTGGAACACCAGATCCTCGGGGCCGTCCGCCTTGACGACCTTGTATCGCCGGATTGCGGTGCCTGCTCGAACGTTGACTGTCAGCAGTTTTAGTCGTTGAATGCGCAAGTACACGCATTCATTAATGCCGATGGTCGCATTGCTGGCATCGCTTTTCGGTGCTCCCCAGTCGCCGCGGCAGAACCGCTCGTCGATCGAGATAGCATAGCGAACTTCCACTGCACCTTCTTCGTTCACCTGCTCGATCGCGATTACGTCATTCCATTTCAGTCCGGCCAGTTCGCTGACCCGCAGTCCGGTGTATACGGCGACGTAGATCATCGACGCATATGGCTCCGGGATGCTCGCCACTAGCTCGTCGAACTGTTTGGGAGTGATGTACGGCTTGGTCCGTTTGCGGCCGGTTCTTTGCGCCGGCAGACGAATGCTCGCGACGTGGTTCTTCGCCAAGAGTTCGAACTCCACCGCCGACCCGAGAATGCTCGAAAGAACATCTTTGATCTTGTCTTTCGACTCGTGAGCTAGCGGAGAATTCGCCATCTCCGAAAAGTAGCGCTGAATCGTGAGCCGGGATAAATCACGCAAAGACAGCTCGCCATAGGCCGGGATCAGATAATTCTTGATCACGCCTTTGTACCGATCCTGTGTGCTCTTTGCCATGCTGGGCATCACAACTGGGATATAGGTCGTCTCGACGTAGTGTTGAAAGTTGGTCGCTGAGCCAATGGTTTCCAGCCCTTGATTCAGCGGGCGCAAATATTCAGCTGCTAGCTTCTGGACTTCACGTGCGCCCATGGTGGCTGGAGCCAGCCTTATGCGCTCGCGCGTCCGCTTTAACTGGCCATTGGTAAAGGTGGTCTTCCAAACCCGAAGAGTCCACCACTCCCCGCGCCGCGTCGGCTTGGGGTTCTGAAACCTCCGGCGCGCCATCCGCTCGAAATCTCCTTTCGACGGATTGCCGGAGTTCGCCTTCGACACAATACCATTTCCTTGGTAGTCACCGCGGTTGATATTGGTGCCGAGTGTTGCCATTTGATTCGCTGAAGCCTTCGTGGCCATTGCGTCCATCAACCCTTGCCCGCGTTTACGCGCAGCGCGCAGCCGATCAGCTCTCTTTTCAGCCTGGTTCGAGTCCATCCGGGCCCACCATTGGGTTCACGCCGTTTCTGCCCGGGCGTTTTGGGTGTGCTTTCAGTGGCTGAAATTGGGCCTTTGCAGGCCAATAAAAAACATTCGTTTCATAATTGGCGAGGGAAGGCGCGCAGGGAGGCGCTGTCAATCTCCGGAGCGGAGCGAAGCCAAAGGGCGCGGAAGCGAGCACGGCGCGGTTTTGGGCTATGCGCCGCGCAGAGCTGCACAAGCGGGATTGACAGTAGGAGCCGACCGCAGCGGAAGACTTCGCCGTGAAACGAATGTGGAGAAGGAAGACCAGCCGAAGGCTGGACCGCTGAACCTGCGACCCAGAGAATTTGGTTTTCTCTGGGCATGTATGTTGGAATGTCGGAAGTGGTAAGAGCTCGTCAGTGTGTTTGGTGGGCGGGCGCGTAAACGCGTGAAATCGAACCGAAGTTGGATTGGCTCAGTGACGACAATTGAGCAGGGCCTTTCCGATGGAAAGAACGAGTGCACCCCGGCCATCCGCAACCGCGCAGCCGACGGCTACCCAGAGCGACTGCGCATGGCGTCACTCGAGTTCCGATTGGCAGAAACGCTGGGGAGCACGGCGAAGCCGGGATGGAGTCCGGGGAAGGGACGGCCTTTGAGTTCCTTCCTCGGCGCAAGCCGTGTCGCAATACGGCCGATCAGGCGTTTCTTCTTTCAATGAACCCAGAATCCGCAGTTTCATGCCTCGCTGGTGCTTCAGGTGTGTGCTCTTGCGAGCCAAGGAGGAAACTCTCCGGCTCGAAGTTGGACAGATCATCGCACGGGGCGACCGCAGATGGCTGATCCGAGCTTATCTCGGTCGCAATCACGAAACCCACCAAGGGAAATATCACAATCGAACCATTCAGGGTCCCATGCGGGACCGGCAAGCCTACCTGACCAGAAAATTGCGCGAGCGCGAGTTGGGACGCGATCTGGAAGGAGCAGCGGTGCGCGGTTAGAGAATGGAATATTGATCACCGCATATCCCGCGTGGAGTTAGAAGGGAGCCCCGCGATAGGCCTTGCGAAATGATCTGTCGGAATCGAGCAGGGAGAGAGAGCATTGCGAAGTGCAACATCGGGAGTGGTTCCCTGATTCAACGGGCATAGAAACTATCCATGAATTGCTGTGCGGAGTTGTCAGTTACTCCCATGAAGCAGCAATCACAGCCTTGGAGCCGGCGCGAAGAAACGCCCAAGCCAAGCCGTCAAGCCCTCCGCCAGCGTAGAACGCTCGCGCATCGCCGCACTACTATACCTCGGTGGTCGCTGTCTGTGTGGTCGCCGCAGGGATCCTTGTATGGGCCTGAAAATCGAGGCCGGCCGCATTTGCGGCATCGTTGTTAGCTCTTTCGCTGGTTCCACCACTGCTCGGAATTGCGGCTTTCCTGGCCCACAATCTTGCCCCACAACCGCTACCTGTACTTGCCGTCAGCTGGTGCGTGCATGTTGTTCGCATTGGGATTGCGCGCGGTCGTGCTTCAGGGAAAACTAGAAGTGGAGACAAAGCAGCGGTGGCTAGCGACAGGCATCGTCATCCTTGTGGCAGTTGGACTCGCCTTTTCTGTCCGCTCCCCACGAGAGACCGTATCGTGACAACATCGCACTGTTTACCCACGCCCATGAGATGAGAGCGCCATGGCGTGGGGGCTTCCGGGACGAAGAATACATGACCCTGGCGCGCTACCCTGAAGGAATCTCTGCCAGCCATCGCGCGCAATCATTGGAGCCGAATGCATTGCTGAACAATTACAGGTTGGGCGAGGACTACTTGATTCAAAACATGCCCGGCCGCAGGAAGTCTTCTTTTAGCATGCCGTAGACAGCTATCGCGAGCAGGACGTCGTGAGGTACGACTATGCTTTTTACTGGCTCGGTTTGTCGCACTACGCTCAAGGCAAGATGTCAAAGGCAGAAGCGACGCTCCAACAAGCAACTGAGATTCAGCCGAATGGTTACGGTTATCACCTTGCACCGGGTGCAGCCCTGAACTACCAGGACAAATTACCCGAGGCACAAAAAGCAAATTCGACCTCGAGTCGAGCCTTGGAGCCGATGCAGAAGCGTCTAAGCTTTTGAATCAAGTGAACACGCGACTAGGGGGGAAAAACGGTCCACGATTACCACAGAGTCACAATCAACTAAAGGACACTGGTTTTCAAATGTGAACGTTTGGACCAGGTCCACCTGTCCAGGGCAGACATTCGACTTAGCTCCATTGGACAGAGCTACATCCCATAATAACCGTCCCCAACCCCGGGTAGATACTCTCCCAGAAGTTAGCGGTGAAGTACTGTGGGACATAGCTCCAGGATCTCAGTGCGGACAATTCTAGACGATTTGCTGAGTGTCGACAACAAAGCCGTATTTGAGCGCCGGACAATAGGTCGACATCGGTAGCACTATTTAATAACGCTAAGCAGAGACTAAGAAGCTGGGAAGATGTGCGATCCCCTTCGTCGACATCGCAAGACTGAGGTCCCTTCGTGGTTTATTTATGAACGCGCTATCCATTTGTGATGTAAGCATTATCCTGAAGTCGCTCTCCGCAACCAAGTAAAGCCGACCAGATTTCCACGATGAAACGAGACGCTATTAATAGGACCATGAACTGGTGAATGCATGAAGTTAGAGGCTGCAAGCGGAATGAGGGTGCCTAGCGCACTTTGTCACCCCACAGACGGATTTTCGCGCACTAACATTGGAACAACCTCACCTTTGATTGTACTTATGCACTCGTGTTCGGGTTTCGTAACAACGGTAACTTTGTGGTTGACGTACTTGCAGTGTTCACGTACGGTGTACTCACTTGTTGGCGCCTAAGACCGGAACGAGGTCCTCGGGCTTACTTCTCGCCACACTTCACTGGAAACAATGGTTTAAGCTTGCGGCCTCATTCGGTGAGCTCCGATGCGAGTGGTGTGTTCGAAGCCGAACCTATTTCTGACGGAATCATTGAAGTTTTCAATAGTAAGGAGATCAAACAAGTGACCATCAGGAACTTTATCGTAGCTCTGGCTGTTGGTGTTTTTGTGTGTGCCTGCACCGTGGGCTCTGCTCAAGGGCAGAGCTGTCTCCACGAGCCAAACGGCAATGCTTGCTATAAGATATTTGGTTTTGTTCAGGGACAAACGTATATACCCGCGGGAGCAGCCTGCTACTGCGGCCCTGCGGTGCCGTTGGGCGAGACTGACTGTTGGGTACCTCTATGCTCCAGGCATGCCGCTAACACATGCCCTTGGTGCGGAGGGCAGCCTATCTCTTTTGCTACCGGAAATACCTTCATCGGACAACAGGACATTAAAATTTCCGGACTCGGGAGTGGGTTGACGCTCGCTCGTACTTGGAATAGCACCTTGCGACCGAGCCTTTCGAGCGTGGGGCTGTTTGGGCCTAATTGGCGATCAACTTACGAAGAGCGGATCTACGTTGACGACGACAACACGGTCGCCTATGCGCGAGGAGATGGAAGTGTATGGAACTTCGTGTCCGGTGCATCGCAGTCGTTTACGCCGGTTCCTCCAGCAAACGCTTTGGGAACGTTTATGCCGATTGCTCCAGGCAATGTAACTGCAGCGCTCTTCCAGGCCTATGCAGCCTGGACGCTTATTTTTCAGAATGGCGAACAGAGGGTTTTCGACGGAACGAGCGGAAAGCTTCTTTCCATTACTGACCGCAACGGCAACACCACGCAATTGACGTATGATTCGTCATATCGCCTGGTGACAGTCACTGATCCCGCGTCCCGGCATCTCTATTTCTCTTACGGAAACCTCACAGGCTACTTAGTAACTGACGTTACGTCTGATGTAGGAGTGTCCCTGTCTTACTCTTACGACGGCCAAGGGCGACTGACTCAGTATACGAAGCCGGATAATACGACAGTCTCGTTCCAATACACCAATCCGAATCCAACCTTGATCACAGCTGTGCTCGATTCATCCGGAAAGGTCCTTGAGTCTCATACCTACGACACCCAGGGAAGAGGTCTAACTTCATCTCGTGCCGGAGGGGTGGAGGCAGTGACCATTACTTACCCAACTGGTTCCCTCGCACTCCCCTAAACTCGAGCATTCCGGTTTGATTGTTAGCAGGAGTCGCAAACCGATTCAGCGGTAACGAAGGGCCTTGGCAATATGAGACTTAAGAGAACGTCGCAACTGGCCTTCTTCATTCTATTATCGATCGTTTCGTCCAAGGCCTTGTTTGCGGCTCCGAGCATCACGAGCTTGGCCCCGACTTCAGGTGCGGTGGGCGCGTCGGTGACGATTACGGGGACAAATTTTGGCTCGACGCAGGGTACGGTGAAGTTCAGCACCACCACGGCTACGACGATCACGAGTTGGGGTGCGACTTCGATAAAAGTCACGGTGCCCACTGGAGCGACCACGGGCAACGTGGTTGTGACTGTAGGTGGCAACGCCAGTAATGGGGTGAGCTTCACGGTGGTGCCGGCTCCCGGCACCACGAGTTTGTCGCCGACTTCGGGGGCGGTCGGGACGGCAGTGACGATCACGGGTACGAACTTCGGCTCGACGCAGGGAACGGGAACGGTGAAGTTCAACGGGACCACAGCGACGGTGACGAATTGGAGTGCGACTTCGATCCAAACCACGGTGCCCACGGGAGCGACAACAGGCAATGTGGTGGTTTTCGCCAGCGGCGTCAATAGCAACGGATCCAGTTTTACCGTCTTTCCAATCATTAGTAGCTTGTCTGCAACGTCAGGCGCAGTTGGTGCGTCGGTGACGATTACGGGGACAAACTTTGGCTCGACGCAGGGTGCGGTGAAGTTCAACACCACCACGGCTACGACGATCACGAGTTGGGGTGCGACTTCGATAAAAGTCACGGTGCCCACTGGAGCGACCACGGGCAACGTGGTTGTGACTGTAGGTGGCAACGCCAGTAATGGGGTGAGCTTCACGGTGGTGCCGGCTCCCGGCACCACGAGTTTGTCGCCGACTTCGGGGGCGGTCGGGACGGCAGTGACGATCACGGGTACGAACTTCGGCTCGACGCAGGGAACGGGAACGGTGAAGTTCAACGGGACCACAGCGACGGTGACGAATTGGAGTGCGACTTCGATCCAAACCACGGTGCCCACGGGAGCGACAACAGGCAATGTGGTGGTTTTCGCCAGCGGCGTCAATAGCAACGGATCCAGTTTTACCGTCTTTCCAATCATTAGTAGCTTGTCTGCAACGTCAGGCGCAGTTGGTGCGGCGGTGACGATTACGGGGACAAACTTTGGCTCGACGAAGGGCACGAGCACGGTGAAGTTCAACACCACCACGGCTACGACGATCACGAGTTGGGGTGCGACTTCGATAAAAGTCACGGTGCCCACGGGAGCGACGACGGGCAACGTGGTTGTGACCGTAGGTGGCAACGCCAGTAACGGGGTGAGCTTCACGGTGCTGCCGACGCCGAGTATCACGAGTCTGTCTCCGACATCGGGAGTAGTGGGAACCTCGGTGAAGATCGTGGGGACGAACTTCGGCGCTGCGCAAGGAACGAGTACGGTAACGTTCAACGGCACGGCAACGACACCAGCTAGTTGGAACGCTGTTTCAATCGTGGTGCCGGTGCCGAGCGGGGCAACAACTGGGAATGTCGTGGTAACCGTGTCGGGCGTGGCCAGCAGCGGAACGACCTATACGGTCTTAACTACGCCAGTGGTTAGCAACCTGTTTCCAACTGCTGGACAGGTCGGCGCGTCGGTGACCATTACGGGGATAAACTTCGGATCGCCGCAGGGGGCAAGCACGGTAGCGTTCAACGGAACTGCCGCAACTCCTACCAGTTGGAGCGCGACTTCGATCGCGGTTCCCGTGCCCGCTGGCGCCGCTTCGGGGCCGATCTCAGTTATGGTTGGCGGACAGACTGGATATAGTCCTTTCTTCACCGTAGGTACGCTGCCCGCGGGATGGTTAGACACGGATGTGGGTGCGGTGGGCTTGGCGGGCAGTTCGAGTTATACAAATGGAATTTTTGCCATAACCGGTGCCGGCCTCCAATTGAGCGGTACGTCGGACAGTTTTCATTTCGTCTATCAGCCCATTTCCGGGGACGGGAGCATTGTGGCGCGAGTAACCATGCCAACTGGGACTGGAGCCAACGCTGGACTGATGATCCGGGAAACGCTTGATGGGGCATCGGCCCATGGGGCAACAGTTTACGCAGGCACCGTAATACAACTCACTATGCGGACTGCCGCTGGTGGGACCACGTTGTACCAAGGCGCAGTGTTCGCATCTCCTCCCGACTGGCTGAAGTTAGTGCGAAGCGGAAGTACATTGAGCAGCTATGCCTCGCCGGACGGGTTGAATTGGACCTTAGTGGGAACGCAAACCGTCAACATGCCACAAAACGTATACGTGGGTTTGGTGGAAGCAAGCGGAACCTATCCGCCGTCGCTGGCCTCAGCTACATTCGACAATGTTTCGGTCAGTTCATCGCTTGTTCCCGCACCAGTCATCACTAGCGTTTCAACGACTACGGCGGCGATCGGGAGCGCGGTCGTAATCACCGGTTCCAATTTTGGAGCCTCCCAAGGCGGGAGCGTAGTGACCCTGAAGGCGACTCCGGTAATGATTAGTTCGTGGAGTAACACGTCGATCAGCATCACCATCCCTTCGGGTGCAACGTCCGGACCGTTGGAAGTTTCCGTGGCCCCGAGCATGAATGATAGCAACCCAGTCATATTCACCGTGACCTCCCAACCATTGCCGTCGGGATGGTTGGACGGGGATGTGGGCGCGGTAGGAATAGCGGGAAATTCGAATTACACAAGTGGAACATTCACCCTGACTGGAGCGGGCGGCCAATTTAGCGGAACCACGGACGCCTTTCATTTCGTCTATCAGCCCCTTTCCGGGGACGGAAGCATCGTCGCGCGCGTGGTGAACCTCACCTTGGGGCAGGGAGCGACGGCCGGGATAATGATTCGTGAGACGCTCGACCCGGCAGCGGCAAATGGCGCGACAGTGGATTTCGTAGTGTACGGCGGGGTCGTAGAGTTCAATGTTCGTGCGCTCACGGGCGGCGGCACGTCTGAACCAAATGCAGTGGGCGGGACGCTCCCTCCTTACTGGGTGGAATTGGTGCGCAGCGGAAACACTTTGAGCAGCTACGCCTCGCCGGATGGGGTGAATTGGACGCTGGTCGGGAATCAGACTATCAACATGGCGTCGAACGTGTACGTGGGATTGGTGGTGGCTGGTGGCGGCAGTTCATCGCAGGCTACAGCGACCTTCGACAACGTGTCCGTCAATTCGTCCGCAACACCTGCGCCAGTCATCACCAGTGTATCGGCCACGACGGGAACCATCGGGAGTCAGGTGGTGATCACGGGCACTAATTTTGGAGCCTCGCAAGGCGGCAGCGTAGTGACTCTGAACACCGTGCCGATAACGATTAACTCCTGGGGCGACACGTCGATCAGCATCACGATCCCTTCGGGTGCGACCTCGGGGCCGTTGGTGATTTCCTTGGCCCCCACCATGAACAACAGCAACCCAGTGGCATTCACGGTGACAGCACAGCCATTGCCGTCGGGATGGTTGGACGGGGATGTGGGCGCGGTAGGGATAGCCGGAAATTCGAGTTACGCGAGCGGGACGTTCACGGTGAATGGCGCAGGGGGCCAAGGTTCCAGTACGGCAGACGCATTGCATTTTGTCTACCAACCGCTTTCGGGGGATGGAAGCATCGTGGCTCGAGTCGTGAGTATGCCCTCTGGCACGGGTGCCGAAGCCGGCGTGATGGTTCGGGAGACCCTGAACCCAGGATCTGTAAATGGCACAACGGTGGATAACGTGCCGAGCGGCGCCTATGTGGCGTTCAACATTCGAACGGTCACGGGAGGGAGCACGTCTGAACCAAATGCAATAGGCGGGACGGCGCCTCCTTATTGGGTGGAATTGGTTCGCAGCGGGAGCACTTTGAGCAGCTATGCATCTCCAGATGGAGTGAACTGGACGCTGATCTCGAACGAAACCATCAATATGGCGCAGAACATGTATGTGGGTTTGGCGGTCTACAGCGGCACAAATCCCCCGTCCCTGGCTTCTGCTACCTTCGACAACGTTGCAGTTAGCTTCAGCCCGCCGGTTTTGGCTCCCTCCATTGTAAGCATGTCGCCAAACATTGCGGTGCCGACTTCTTCGGTAATGATCAACGGTGCAAACCTTGGCTCCAGTCGGGGCACCAGCACGGTGACGTTCAACGGAACGGCGGGAACGCCTACGTACTGGAGCGCGACGAACATCGTCGTACCCGTACCAAGCACAGCGACATCAGGAAACGTAGTGATTACGGTCGGAGGCGAGGCCAGCAACGCCGTGCCATTCACCGTGTCGCAAGCACCAACCATCATGATGAGCCTGTCGCCTACATCCGGTACTCTTGGCACGCCCGTGACGATCACGGGTGTGAACTTCGGTTCAACGCAGGGCTCGAGTACAGTGACGTTCAACGGGACACCGGGAATATCCACAAACTGGAGCGCAACCAGCATCGTGGTGCCCGTGCCGAGCGGAGCGATGACCGGGAACGTTGTCGTCACGGTCAACGGACAGGTTAGCAACGCAGCCTCGTTTACGGTGTTGCAGACGCCAGGGATCACGAGCTTGTCAACAACATCCGCCACGATTGGCAGCCTAGTGACGATCACTGGCACGAACTTCGGCTCGACCCAGAGCGCAAGCACGGTGACCTTCAACGGGACGGGTGGAACGCCCGTCAGCTGGAGTGCGACCAGCATCGTAGTGCCTGTGCCATTGGGAGCCACGACGGGAAATGTTGTGGTAACAGTGAACGGCGTGCCGAGCAATCCTGTTTCGATGACCGTTGTCCTGGTCTCGTTGCCGCCCGTTGCACAGATTCAGCCCGCCAACGGTGCCACCAGTGTGCCGGAAAATGGCCGCATCATCGTTCGCTTCGCCCAACCCGTTCAGTCTTCGGCGCTCATTTCCGGAACCGTTTCCGTATTTGACGGTGCGAACAGCATCGTGGGTACTCTGGCATTGTCGAACGATGGATTGTCGGTGACATTCACGCCTGCGCTCGATCTGCTAGCCAACGCGACCTTCACTGTAACCGCGACTGACCTAACAGGGAATCAGACCGTTCCTGAATTCCAAAGCACCTTTACGACCGGCTCGACCACGGACGCGGTTGGTCCGACGGTCGTGCAGACCAACCCACAGAGTCTCGAGAATGGGGTGCCGATCAGCGCACCCATCGTGTTCCAATTCAGCAAGGCGATGGATCCTTCGACATTGACCTTGCAGGATTTCACTGTTACCGACGATGTGACTGGAAACCTGGTGCCGGGAATGATTCAAGTCGATCCCACGGGAACAACAGCGTCGTTTGTTCCGCAGGGATTTCTTGGCGTCGGTCGCACCTTTGGTGTGGAGCTTAGCTCCTGCAAGGATTCGTCTGGTAACAGCCTTGGAAGCAACACGAACTTTACCTTCACAACCTCATTCACTCCGGATACCACGGCTCCGCAAATGCTTGGCATGAGCCCGTCCAATGGCGCGACAACCGTTGCTCTGAATGCGTTGATCGTTTTGGAGTTCAGCAAACCGCTCGACGTTATGGGTGTGTCCAATGGATTGCAAGTTAAATCAGGCGGCCAGCCAATCCAGGGCGCCATTGCACTTTCCAACAGCAACGAACAACTCACCTTCACGCCGCTCGGCGGACTGACGGCAAACACCACTTACACGATCGTCACGACCTCACAGATCACGGACGTTGGCGGGCTTGCGCTCGCGAACCCCGGAACTCTTTCGCTGACAACCGGCACCGTAACGGATACAACAACGCCATCGGTCACTAGCGTGAGTCCAAGCATTAATCAGACTGGAGTTCCGGTTAATGCCATCGTGCAACTACACTTCAGCAAACCAGTGGATCCGTGGACAATAACGACGGCGACGTTTCAAATCACGTACGCGACAGGCGCGCCGATACCCGGGACGGTTTTGGTTTCGTCGAACGGCCAAACGGCTACTTTCACCCCGGGCGGACAGCTGAACTCATTCTCCACCTATTATGTGCAAGCGACTTTTGGCATCAAAGATGTTGAAGGCCAAGGTTTGTCAAATTTCGGATCGTATTTCACAACCGGCTCGACAACCGACGCCTCGGCGCCAACGGTTCTGATGGTAAGCCCAGCCAACGCAGCGAATAGCGTGCCGGTGAACGTTCGCGTGGATTTGGTGACGAGCGCCCCTTTGAGCGTAGCGAGTGTAGGGAGCAATTCGGTTTCAGTGTCGTCCGGCGGGGTGCCCGTGCCGGGAGCGGTCACCTTAAACAGTGCCGCGACGATTTTGACGTTTGTGCCGACAAACCTGTTGGCAGCGAGTACGGTTTACACCGTGACGGCGAGTGGGTTTACGGATCAAGCGGGCAATCTTGTAGTGCCATTCACGAGCAGTTTCACTACGGGAACCTCGGCAGGAGCCAACACAACAGTACCAACTGTGGTGAGCGTAAGTCCGGTGTCTGGGGCCAGTGCAGTTTCTGTGAGCAGTCCCATTGTGTTGACGTTCAACGAAGCGGTAGATGCAACCACGGTGAATGATGTCACCGTGCCCATCTCCGTAAATGGAGTTAGCGGCGTGTTGGCGGGTGCGTATGCGCTGGATGGGACGAGAGCGGTAGTGACATTCACGCCGATCTCGCCATTGCCGGGAAACTCTACGGTGATCGTGCAGGTGAACCTAGGCCTGCTGGATCTGTCGGGGAACACAAGTAACTCGTTCTATAGCACCTTCACGACAGGAACAGGAACGGACACCACGGTTCCAGTGGTAACGATGGTGACGCCGCAGAACGGAGCAACGGGGGTCGGACCGAATGCACAAGTGGTGCTGACTTTCTCGAAGTCTCTGAATCCCAGCACGATAAATGCGAATAATCTTGCCTTGCTGACAAACGGGAGCGCCGTGGGGACTGGGATCAGCATTTCCGCGGACAACCGCGTGGTCACTCTAAATGGCTCCCTGCCGGTAGCGAGCACTGTAACAGTGCTCGCTACGAGCGGAGTAACCGACCTGCCTGGGAACGCGTTGGCGAACTTCCAGAGTCAGTTCACCACGGCACCTGCTCTCAGTGCACCCTCTGTCGTGTCGCAGCGGCCAGGCAATGGAGCGACCGGGACGCCGCTAAATGCAAGTGTAGTGTTGTACTTCAGCGAGCCAATGAATTCTTCAAGTGTGCAGTCAGCGCTGGAGGTGTCGCAGAATGGAGCGTTGGTAAGTGGGACAATCTCCGTAATCGACAACGGGCAGGTGGCACAGTTCACGCCTTCGACTCAGTGGCAAACGGGTGCATTGGTTCAGGTGTTTGTGACTTCCGCTGCGCAAAGTCTTAGCGGCTACAGCATAAATAACTATCAGAGTTCATTTACGACGGCTCCGAACAACAGCGCAACAGCGCCAGTTCTGATTAGCACGAACCCAGCCAACCAGGTCACTGGCGTGCCCACCAACGTGGTGATTGACTTCTCCTTTAATCAGCCTTTGGACTCAACGGCCCTGATGCCGGACACTGTTACTTGTAACCAGAACCAAACCTGGTTCCAGACCGGAGTAAGCCTGCTGAACGGTGGAACACTGCTGCAAGTTAAGCCGCGGCTGCTGCTGGTCCCGAACACCGTCACCAATTGCGTACTCGGTGCCGGAATCCAAGGAGTCAATGGATTGCCCTTGTCGGTGCTTTCCCCCAGTGCGCTGTCCTTCACAGCAGCTGCAGCAGCCGACACGACAACGTTGACGACCAGTTCGACGTCTCCTCCAAACGGGTCGGGAAGTGTTGGTGACAATGCGGATGTACGATTGGTATTCAACAAACCAATCAATCCGCTGACCTTGAGCGCTAGCAGCGTCACGCTGAGTGGGGGCGGGGTAACCGTAGGGCCCGACTCGATCAGCTTCAGCAACAACAATCAGAGTGCGTTGCTCGTACCGCATGCGCCACTGCCAGATGGGACGCAGATGACGTTGACCGTTTCGGGAGTGACGGATGTTGCGGGCAATACTCTGCCTGCGCAGACGACGCACTTCACTACAGGGACCGGACCCGATGTCGTTCCGCCAGCGATTGTGATGGCGAGCCCATTCCAGGACGAGCAGAACGTTCCCCGTAATACAATTGTGCAGCTGCAGATCAGTCAGCCGATCGATCCAGGGACAGTGAACAGCAGCGCGCTGACGCTAGTGAATCCCAGCAACGGCCAGACGGCCTCCGGAACTTACTCCGTGAGTACCGATGGACTCACGATCACATTTGTTCCTGGTACCCCGCTGGCGGCAAGCACGGGCTACTACGTGAACTTCACTGGTAATGGTATTACGGACTTAGCAGGAAACCAGTTGTACTCTGGTCCCCTTTACTTTACGACTGGGACGACGTCCAGCACGAGCGCTCCACAAGTAACGGGAGTAAGTCCGTCGAATGGAACTTCAGCAATCCCGATCAATGCCCAAGTGATGATTCAGTTCAATGAGCCTGTGGATGCGGCTAGCCTCAGCGGAGTGTCCCTAAGTGGGGGAAGCGGCACGACGAATGCATCGAAGAGTTTAAGCAACGGAAATCAGAGGTTGATCCTGGTTCCGGCGGTGCCATTGTCCTCGGGCACAGCCTACACTCTGACCGTCGCAGGAGTGCAAGACTTGACCGGGAACACGCTCTCGTCTCCCTTCACTGCGAACTTTACAACCGGGACCAGCCCGGACTTGACCGCAGCTACGATTTCAACGGTCAATCCCGTGAGCAATGCAACCGGCGTTGCGGCGAATGCCACCGTGACAGTAACGTTCAGCAAGAACATCGATCCGCTCACAGTGACGACAGGAACCATGCAGCTTATCCCAACGAGCACATTTATTCCCGTCGCCGGAACAGTGGCGAGTAATGGCGTATCCGCAACATTCACTCCCAACCAGCCGCTAGACTTGCTCACTCAGTACATGTTGCAACTCACTTCCGGAATTACCGACATCGAGGGCCAAAGCCTATCCGGCGCTTACAGCTCTTACTTTACAACGGGCCAAGGTACGCCGGGAGGCGCGCCGTCAATCGCCTCCATATTGCAAGCCTCTGGCATTGTCGGCACGGCTGTCGCCATCAAAGGATCCTATTTTGGCACCGCCCAAGGCAGCAGCGCGGTCGCTTTCAACGGAGTAACGGCCACTCCGACAAGTTGGACCGATACCCAGATTTCTGTGTCGGTACCGACCGGGGCTACTTCCGGCCCTGTCGTGTTGACGGTGAACGGCGTGGCCAGCAATGGGTTTACTTTCAACGTAGACGCGACCCCAACCATAACCGGCATTTCGCCGGGAACGGGCGCTGCAGGTACAGTCGTAACCCTCACCGGAACTAATCTGGGCAATAGTGCCGACTACATACAAGTATCTTTCGCCGGTGCCACAGCCACGCCCACAAGCGAGAACGAAAACTCTCTCACGGCGACCGTGCCATCGAATGCGGTCGCGGGAAATGTAAGCGTTTCCGTGAACGCCAATGGATACTCGAGCAACGGCATTGGCTTCACCGTGATCGCCACTCCGATAATTTCCTTAGTCAATCCGAACTCGGGGGTGGCAGGCACACCCGTCGCCATTTCCGGAAACAACTTCGGCCCCAGCCAAGGAAGCAGTACGGTAACCTTCAACGGAGCTCCAGCAGGCTCGATCACTTCCTGGACCACTACATCTATCTCCGCCGTGCCGGCCAGTAATGTGACCACGGGGCCAGTGGTCGTCGTCGTAAATTTCGTTCCCAGCACTTCCACCAATAACGTCTTCACGGTAACTAATCCGGCGATCGGCAGCGTAGTACCTCCCGCTGCCGCCCCCGGAGGCGTAGTCACGATCAATGGCTCTGGTTTTCAGGATAGTCAGACGGTTCAGGTTCTGTTCAATGGGGCGTCGTACACACCGAACCAAGTGAGCGGGACGAGCATAATCGGTCAAGTCCCTAGCAATGCCACCAGCGGCCCTGTAACCGTCGTGGTGGGAGGAGTCAGCAGTAACAGTATTAACTTCACGGTGGAGCAGCAGCCCACTATCGCTTCGGTTTCGCCGTCAACCGGACCGCTCAACGGCAACGGGACAGTCGCGCCCGTCACAATCTCAGGCACCGGTTTCGGCGCAACGCAAAGCGATAGCACAGTCAATTTCTTTGGCAGTAACACGGCACCGAGTATCATCAGCTGGAGCGACACTTCCATCTCACTGTGGGTGCCGGCAGACGCCGGCACAGGTCCGCTCTATATGCAGGTGGGAGGACTTAATGCGTTCGCGCCATCCTCCTTCCACATCAACGCCATCACGCAACTCACCGATTCCCTCGGGAATCCGAGCCAGTACACCGTAACTTCTCAGGGCGGAAACTGGTTTCCCACGGCCTCGCAAGGCACCGGATGCAGCTCCTGCACCCTGCGCGGCAGCATTACGAGCGCGCCCGATGCCATCGGCAACGTCCTTACGAGCACCGACGACCTCGGCAACACGACCAGCTTCACCTACGACCCCGACAGTAACCTGGCTTCCCTCTCAAAGCCTCTGGACTCGACCCACACAGCCACCACTTCCTACACCTACAACAGCTTTGCGGAAGTGCTCACCTCGACCGACGCTCTGAGCAACACGACCACCAACACCTATGACGCGAAGGGCAACTTACTAACTGTGACGTCGCCCGCGCCCAATAGCACCACGGCAGCCAGTGTCACAAAGTTCCAGTACGACACCAAAGGCGAGCTGACTCAGATCACTGACCCGCTGAATCATGTAACCACGCTCACCTACTCCTCCGCGGGCCTGATTGCCACGATCAAGGACGCGCAACAGAACATCACGACCTACGGATACGATGTGCGCGGCAACCGCACCAGCGTGATCGATCCCATAAATGGCAGCGCACATCCGACCACGCTCGCCTACGACATCATGAATCGGCTTACCGGCATTACGTATCCGGACGGAACCACGGCGGGCTTCACCTACGATTCACGCGGACGCCGCATCACCTCGAGCGACCAAAACAATAAGACCACGACCTACACCTATGACGACGCCGACCGATTGACCGCGGTCACCGACCCGGCCAACAGCCTGACGCAATACGGCTACGATACAGAAAACAATCTGCTCAGCATTACCGACGCCAATAACCACATCACGTCGTTTGCCTACAACGCGCGCGGCTGGGTCATAGGGACTACGTTCCCGTCGACTTTGGGCGAGAGCTATACCTACGATCTGGTGGGCAATCTGAAGTCGAAGACCGACCGCAAGAACCAGACTATCCAGTACGTGTATGACGCGCTATACCGGCTGAGCTCGAAGACCTATCCCGACTCGACGAACGTTGAGTACATCTACGACCTGGCGGGCAAGGTACAGCAGGTGAGCGACCCGACCGGCGTATACGTGTTTGCCTATGACAATATGGGGCGGTTGCTTGGGACGAACACGCAGTACACCTTCCTGCCCGGGCATACCTTCCCCAACAACTATGGCTACGATGCGGCGTCGAATCGGACGTCGCTGCTGGCTGCTGATGGCAGCACGAATACTTACGCCTACGACACGCTGAACCGGCTTAACGGCTTGGTCAACTCTTGGGCGGGATCGTTCAGCTTCGGCTACGACGCGCTGAGCCGGAGGACGCAGTTGACGCGGCCGAACGGCGTGAACACGAATTACGGCTACGATGCGGTGTCGCATTTGCTGAGCGTGCTGCACCAGGCAGGCGCGACCACGCTCGACGGGGCTACCTATGGGTACGATAGCGCCGGAAATCGAACGAGCAAGACCAATCAGCTCAACAGTACTACGTCCAATTACACTTACGACTCGCTGTATGAGCTGACGCAGGTGGTCCAGGGGGCTACGACCACGGAGAGCTACGGCTATGACGCGGTAGGCAATAGACTGTCCTCATCCGGAGTGCCGATCTACAGCTACAACCCGTCGAACGAACTGACCTCGAATTCCTTGGGGAGTTACGCGTACGACGCAAACGGCAACACCCTCTCCGACGCTTCCGGCAAATCCTACTCCTGGGACTTTGAGAACCGGCTGACGCAGGCCGTGGTCCCCGGCACCAACGGCGGAACGACCACGTTCAAGTACGATCCGTTTGGCAGACGTATCCAGAAGTCCGGCCCGCTCGGCACCACGAACTACCTCTATGACGGCCCCAACCTCCTGGAACAAGTCGACAACAGCGGAAACGTCCTCGCACGATACAGCGCCGGACCGTGGATTGATGAGGCCCTGAGCCAACTGCAGTCTGCGGCAAGTAGCTACTACGAGCAGGACGGTCTTGGCTCCGTCACTTCTCTGAGCAATGCAGCGGGCGCGCTCGCCAACACTTACACCTACGACTCTTTCGGGAAGCTGACTGCCTCAACGGGAACGCTGACCAACCCGTTCCAGTTCACCGGTCGCGAATTCGATGCCGAGACGGGCCTTCGTTACTACCGATTCAGATATTTCGATCCGACGGTCGGTCGCTTCGTTTCCGAAGACCCGATTGGTTTCGATGGGGGCATAAACTTCTACCTGTACGTGCAGAACAATCCTTCGCTGCTAATCGATCCTTTCGGTTTGTCCTCAATGACGTTCAACCGGGCCAACGGCTCGCTGACACTCTACGACAAAGATGGCAACGTTGTGGCTGTTTGCACAGCGGCGAACAATACCACCAGAAGCAGCAATGGACCTTGGCCGAATGGTACGTATCCATTTTCAAGTCACAACAACCACCCGCCCGATCCAAACGGCCCATACGGTTCTTACGGGATCGATGTTTTTGACGTTCCGGGGCGGACGGGCATGGGTGTTCACTCTGGGCGCGCCAACAGCGGTGGTCCCAGCCATCCTACGCTGGGTTGCGTGCGAACTACCGATGACTGCATGAAGCAGATAACTGATTGGCAAACCCATGATCCGATGACGGACATCACGATTCAGTAGCTGCTTCCCAGAGAAGTGAACCGTGTTTTGGGTCGGGCGTGTCGCCTGTTTTTTGCTGCGCTAAATGGAGGACTGCGCTATGTTTCGTTTGATAGCTGTGTTGGCCCTGGCGGTCGGAATGAATGCCTTTGCAAGCGATGCATCGAAGAAGGCGTGTACCAAGTCCGAGGGGATGCAAGCTGAGAAGGAAGTTGATTCCCTGAGCGATTGGGACCATGTTTATCGTTCATATAAAAAGTTTTCTCAGTGTGACGACGGGGCCATTGGAGAAGGCTACAGTGACGCTGTTGGCAAGCTGCTCGCAAACGATTGGGGACAGTTAAACCGGCTACTCGCGTTAACCAAAACTGACAAGGGCTTTCAGCGGTTTGTGGTCAAGCACATTGACGAGACTCTTCCCGGCGACACCTTGCTGAGAATATCGACTAACGCGCGATCTTCCTGTCCGGCAGGAGCGCAAAGGTTGTGTAGTTTGATCGCTAGCGCAGCGTCCGGCAAATCGCCAGCAGCAGGTTCCGATTCGCCACAAGTTAAGTAGGGTGTTCGACCTGGAGTTTCCTAGAGGGGAGAACCGTCGTGAAGTTCAGCGAGATCGCGAACCGGCTGACTGGAATCTCGACGCCATTGCTGGGGGTGTCGTGGCAGCCGACCGACCTGGAGGTGAGCGCCGCCCGCCGGGTGATCGCTTTCCTGGAAGACCGCCGCGTGCTCTATGCCCCGGACGAGTTAGAAGTCCCCGACCACTGCGTTCGCTCCGTCCTCGAAATCCGACACTTCCTAAGCGATGAGATAGGCAAGCACGATAGCGGCTCCGGGTTTGCGGGCAGCCTGCGGGCCATGCGAGCCGCCTGCCGGAAGTTCCTGGATCGGGTCGGAACCGATGGCCGGGAGGTGACCCTCTACGCCAACCATAACGGCCATTGGGCAAGCTGGACGTTTTATAGCGCCCTCGGGGAAATGCGGGGAACGTTTGGGGTCCACGTGGCGAAGATCGCTGCCGAGTTCAAGCTGGATGTCGAGGACCGGTTGGCCGAAATCCTGCCCGCCAGGGCTGATACTGATTCGGACGATGACGACCGCCGTCCTGCCCGTCCCGCACGTCGGGAATGATGAGCTAGAGGCAGGGTCAATAGCGCGCCGCCTGCGGCGTCGGGAGGAGGGGTGACACGTCACCCCCAAACGGGAACTGCAGAGCAACTTCCGGTTAACGTACGTTAACGTTCATGGGATCAGCGAGCTAGGCGGGAGAAGCGCGAAAAATGGGCGGTTTCCGCGTTTACGTGGGTAAACCTGTAGAAAACAAGCGGCTAAGAAGAAAAATCCTCGACTCCGGGTGGTTGTCCGGCAACCGCGCGGCGAGCGCGCGTTAACATCTTGAAAACAAAGAAGCAGCGGAACCCTCCCATTTTTTCGCGGAAGAGTGTACGAAGCGCGGCGGGAGAGGCAGGATTTGCGAAGAGACCATCCCTTGCGCCTTCGGCGCAACGAAAAGCACGGTGCCGGAAAGCACGCCGCGTCCGGGTTTGTCCGGTGGTTGTCCGGTCTGGCGTTCGGCATCGGTTCGACGGTTGTCAGAGCATTTAGCGGTACGCTTCGCGGCGATTGCGGACGGCGGTAACGTTGATGGTGTTCTCGTCCCGCTGATCGAAGAACACGCGGTAGTCGCCGCAGCGGAGCCGGAAGCCGGTGAACGGCGGTTTGAGTTTCTTCACATCGCCGGTGCGGTTAGCCAGGTAGCGATCCACGCAGTGGAGAATCTGCATTGCGGTTTCGCGGTCGATGGCGCGCACATCGGCGCGGGCCTCGGGCGACCAGATGACGGCGATCCGTTCCGGCGCAGGTGGTTCGGTCATTTATCCAGGCCGAACTCGCGCATGATGTCTTCGTGAGGAATGCCTTCTCCGCGAGCCAGAGAAGCGCGGGCGCGGTCGAGCGCGGCCGCCGTCTCAGACGTGATCTCTTCCTCTTCCACGGGCGCAGAAGCCAGGGAACGCGACAGCGGGCCGGTCATCACCTGGAGCAGGTGAACGACGGCGGCGAGCTGGCCAGCATCGAGCTGATCGAGGAGCTGGTGCGCCTGCTGTTTTTCGTTTGCGGGTGCCATCCAGGAATAGTTTACCAATCTACGGATGCGCGCTGCCGCGCGACTGTCCGTTGCTGCTCGAAGCCACGAGCGAGTTAATCAGGCGAATGACCGCGCGCTGATCCCGTTCGGGCAGTGACGCCATCCGCTGAAATCTCTTCCAAAGACGCCGATGCTGCGGGTTGCCCTGATCGAGCTTCGCAGGCTTTACGCCGAGCAGTTCATCGGTGGTAACACCAAGCGCACGAGCCAGGGGAATGAGTGCCGCAGCGGTTGGGAACTCCGCTTCCGTTTCGTAATAGGAGATCGCGCGCTGGGTTGTATCCGCCACTTTGGCAAGCTCGATCTGTGTCAGGCCGCGCGCCTGCCGGAGTGCAACCAGGCGCTTGCCGAAAACGGTCTGTGGTGGTTTTTTTGCCGGCATCTCAGAGGCGATTGTAAAGTCCACTTTCGGAACCTCCCGAATTACGTTGCCAGTATAAACGTAATACGTATATAATCACGAACAGTTTTAGAGGATCGCAAAAATACACAATCCTCTTGACAGGGTTTCTGCAGAATCCCTGAAAGTGAGCGGAAGGAGGCGAACCCAATGGCGCGCATCCCGGAGAGCGAGATCGAACGGTTGAAGCGGGAGATCTCAGTCGAGCGGCTGGCGGAGGCGCGCGGGGTGAAACTGAAACGGCACGGTGCAGACCTGATCGGGCTGTGCCCCTTCCATGACGATCACGAGCCATCGCTGGTGATCACTCCGAGCAAGAATCTATGGAACTGCCTGGGCGCGTGCCGCCGCGGGGGAGACGTAATCGCCTGGGTGATGCAGTCGGAAGGCGTGAGCTTCCGCCATGCGGTCGAGCTTCTGCGAGAGGATCTACCGTTGGGGGCAATCAACACCCGGCCAGGTGTGCAGCGATCCACGGTGCCCAAGCTGCCCGTGCCGGTGGAGCGCAATGCGGACGACCACGCGCTCTTGCAGCAGGTGGTGAGCTTCTATCACGAAACACTGAAGCAATCTCCCGATGCCCTGAAATATCTTGCTGCGCGTGGTCTGGAATCGTCAGAGATGATCGAGCACTTCCGGCTGGGTTATGCAAACCGCACCATCGGCTACCGATTGCCGGCGTCGAACCGCGCGGCTGGCGCCGAGCTACGCGGACGCCTGCAAAAACTAGGTCTGTACCGCGAGACCGGACACGAGCACTTCAACGGCTCCGTGGTGGTTCCGATCTTCAATCTGGAAGCGGACGTGATGCAGATGTACGGACGAAAAATCACGCGGGGGTTGCGCGATGGGACACCGCTGCACCTGTACCTGCCAGGTCCGCATCGCGGAGTGTGGAACGAGGAGGCACTGGCGGCCTCAAAAGAAATCATCCTGTGCGAAGCGCTGATCGATGGGCTGACGTTCTGGTGCGCGGGATATCGCCACGTGACCACCAGCTACGGCGTGAACGGTTTCACTGAGGAGATCAAAGCGGCATTCCGCAAACACGGCACAAAGAAAATCTATATCGCTTACGACCGCGACGAAGCCGGAGAAGATGCTGCCCACGAACACGCAGCAGAACTGATGAGCATGGGCATCGAGTGTTTCCGGGTGCAGTTTCCGAAGAGCATGGACGCCAACGAATACGCGCTCAAAGTGCAGCCCGCGCCGAAGAGTCTGGGCGTGCTGCTGAACCGCGCCGAGTGGCTGGGCAAAGGCAAGCGGCCCGTGACGACCGTGATCGAACAGACGATGAAGCAAGAACCGCAACCGCCAGCCATCGAGGAAGTGCAACGGTCCGCAGCGAGCGAAGAGCAAATCGAGCCAGCAGCTAAAGAAGATGCCCCAAAGACAAATCCTGTTCCACTCGAAGAGAAAATCCCCGAGCCAGTTCCTTCCTTAGTTGCTGAAGCCGCTAAAGAAAAAATCTCAGCTGAAGAACCCATCTCGACCGAGCCTCTACCATCAGCCTTATCCACGACCATCGAAGTGCCCACGGAGATCAGGGGCGAAGAAATCATTATGACGCAGGGCAACCGCCGCTATCGTGTGCGGGGCCTTGGCAAAAACATGAGCCACGGACTTCTGAAGGTGAACATCTTGGTGTCGAGCGCGAACGCGCGCGGCGAGTTCGTCTATCACGGAGACACGTTCGATCTGAATCTGGCACGGCAGCGCACGGTGTTTGTGAAGCAGGCAGCCGAGGAACTGGGCATCAAGGAAGAAATCATCCGCCACGATCTGGGCCGGGTGTGGTTGAAGCTGGAGGAACTGCAAGACGAGCAAATCCAGAAGGCACTAGAGCCGGAGAAAAAACAGGTGGAGATGAGCGTCGAAGAAAAAGCAGCAGCGCTCGACCTGTTGCGCGATCCGCGCCTGCTGGAACGCATCCTGGGGGACTTCGAGCGCTGTGGCGTGGTGGGTGAAGAGACCAACAAGAAGATCGGATATCTCGCTGCGGTTTCGCGTTTGCTGGATACGCCGCTGGCGGTGATGGTGCAGTCGGCATCGGCAGCGGGAAAGACTGCTCTGATGGAAGCAGTGCTGGCGCTGATGCCAGAGGAGCATAGAGTCCAATACTCGGCGATGACCGGGCAGTCGTTGTTCTACATGGGTCAGACCGATCTCAAGAATAAAGTGCTGGCCCTGGTGGAAGAGGAAGGCGCGCAACGTGCGGCCTATGCGCTGAAGCTGTTGCAGAGCGAAGGTGCGCTCACCATAGCGAGCACTGGCAAAGACCCAACTAGCGGACGGCTGGTGACGCACGAGTACCGTGTCGAAGGCCCGGTGATGATCTTCCTCACGACCACAGCCATCGATATCGACGAAGAGTTGCTGAATCGTTGTCTGGTGCTGACCGTGGACGAGGACCGCGCGCAGACGCAGGCGATCCACAGAATGCAGCGCGAGGCGCAGACGCTCGCAGGTCTGCGGCGCAAAACCAGGCGCGCGGCCATCCTCAAGTTGCATCGCAATGCGCAACGGCTGCTCAAGCCGATCCACGTGGTGAATCCGCACGCCGACGATCTGACCTTCCCCGACAGCCTAACGCGCACACGCCGCGACCACATGAAGTATCTGACTCTGATCCGCGCGATCACGCTGCTCTACCAATACCAGCGTCCGATCCAGCGCGAGATCGAAGGCGAGCGGACTCTGGAGTACATCGAGTCCACGCTGGACGACGTGAAGCTGGCGGAGGAGCTGATAAAGCCTGTGCTGGGGCGTTCACTCGATGAGCTGCCACCACAGACGCGGCGCTTGCTCTTACTGATCGAAGAGATGGTGAGCCGCGCGTGCGCGGAGCAGAAGATCGAGCGCCAGGAATATCGCTTCTCGCGCCGCGACGTTCGCGCACGCACGCGCTGGGGTGACACGCAGTTAAAAATCCATCTGCATCGCCTGGAGGAACTGGAATACCTGATCGTGCATCGTGGCGGACGCGGTCAGAGCTTCGTGTACGAACTGATCGAGATGTCGGAAGGCGACAAGCAGCAACCGTTCCTGCCGGGGCTGATCGAGATCGAAAAACTGAAAATCTCGAACTACGACACAAAGAAGTCGGGGGTAAAAGAAGAGAAGCCGGGGTCAAGTCGGCCCCAAGTCGGGGGGATGTCGGTGGGTAGTCGGGGCGAAGAATCGCCAGCAATGACACGGCTGAGAAGCGATTTTTACGAGAATCCTCGGAAAAACACTTCCAGTGAGACCGAGGAAAACGGTGTCGTAGTCGTACCCGTACTTGCTAGCAAAGCGAATGGCACAGCCGCAGCGGGGGTGAAGTGATGGCCCGCCTCCGATCACGCAAAGCGAAGCCGAAGAAGGCCGTGCCGCTTCCACACAATCCATTGCAAGCGATGTTGCCGCCTTATCTCGAATGGATGCAGGTCCGGCAGTACTCGGAGAACACAGTCGAGACCCGCCGCAATCAGTTAGGTGTGTTCCTGCGCTGGTGCGACGAGCGCGGCCTGGAGAATCCGCACGAGATCACGCGGCCCGTGCTGGAGCGCTACCAGCGTTACTTGTTTCACTATCGCCAGCGCAATAGCCGCCCGTTGAGCTTCCGCACGCAGCACGGAATGCTCGTGCCCTTGCGCGGCTGGTTCCGTTGGATGACACGGCAGAACCACATCTTGCACAATCCGGCTTCAGAGCTGGAACTGCCGCGCCTGGGCCATCATCTTCCCAAGCACGTGCTGACCGTGGAAGAAGTCGAGCTGGTGTTGCAGCAACCCAACATCACCGATCCGATGGGACTCCGCGACCGCGCCATCCTGGAGACGCTCTACTCGACCGGCATACGACGCGGCGAACTGATCCAACTCAAACTCTACGATACCGACGTGCGCGGCGGAACGCTCTTCATCCGCCAGGGCAAAGGCAAGAAAGACCGCGTGGTGCCAATCGGTGAGCGGGCCATCAAGTGGATCGAAAAATATCTACGCGAGGTGAGGCCGGAGCTGGCAGTCGAACCCGACGACATGACGCTGTTCCTCTCGCAGTATGGCGAAGCGCTCAGCCGCGACCATCTCAGCGGCATGGTGCACGATTATCTGCTGGCCGCGAACATCGGCAAGGGCGGAGGCCCGCACTTGCTCCGTCACACCATGGCCACGTTGATGCTGGAGAACGGCGCAGGCCTGCGCTTCATCCAGGAAATCCTCGGCCACGAAAAAATCACGACCACGCAAATCTACACGCACGTTTCCATCCGGCGTCTGAAGCAGGTGCATGACTCAACCCATCCCGCCCAACTGCATAAAGCGCCAGGCGCGGCCCAGGAGCACGAGCGCGACGAACTGCTGGCCGCACTCGCAGACGAAGACGAAGGCGAGGACTAAACGGGTCCACGGGGTAACATCTCCAAAGTTACTTCTTTGCGCCCATCGCGCTGACTACAATCAGCGGTGATGCAGTCCCCAGGCAGCCAGGGAACGCGCGACGCTTCCACTCCAGAGATAGAGGAAGTTTTTTCTTTAGCTGCCGATCCGCAGTTAGCCGAAAACTCGCGTCAGGGGTCCGAGAGAAAAAATCGCGCGTTCGCGCTGGGCTTCGAGGAACTTAAATCCCAAACAATGCAATGGGGTAGCTGGCAAGCTAGCGGCAGAACTGCGTCAGTCCCAACTGTCTACCTCTATGACGGCCCCAACCTCCTGGAACAAGTCGACAACAGCGGAAACGTCCTCGCACGATACAGCGCCGGACCGTGGATTGATGAGGCCCTGAGCCAACTGCAGTCTGCGGCAAGTAGCTACTACGAGCAGGACGGTCTTGGCTCCGTCACTTCTCTGAGCAATGCAGCGGGCGCGCTCGCCAACACTTACACCTACGACTCTTTCGGGAAGCTGACTGCCTCAACGGGAACGCTGACCAACCCGTTCCAGTTCACCGGTCGCGAATTCGATGCCGAGACGGGCCTTCGTTACTACCGATTCAGATATTTCGATCCGACGGTCGGTCGCTTCGTTTCCGAAGACCCGATTGGTTTCGATGGGGGCATAAACTTCTACCTGTACGTGCAGAACAATCCTTCGCTGCTAATCGATCCTTTCGGTTTGTCCTCAATGACGTTCAACCGGGCCAACGGCTCGCTGACACTCTACGACAAAGATGGCAACGTTGTGGCTGTTTGCACAGCGGCGAACAATACCACCAGAAGCAGCAATGGACCTTGGCCGAATGGTACGTATCCATTTTCAAGTCACAACAACCACCCGCCCGATCCAAACGGCCCATACGGTTCTTACGGGATCGATGTTTTTGACGTTCCGGGGCGGACGGGCATGGGTGTTCACTCTGGGCGCGCCAACAGCGGTGGTCCCAGCCATCCTACGCTGGGTTGCGTGCGAACTACCGATGACTGCATGAAGCAGATAACTGATTGGCAAACCCATGATCCGATGACGGACATCACGATTCAGTAGCTGCTTCCCAGAGAAGTGAACCGTGTTTTGGGTCGGGCGTGTCGCCTGTTTTTTGCTGCGCTAAATGGAGGACTGCGCTATGTTTCGTTTGATAGCTGTGTTGGCCCTGGCGGTCGGAATGAATGCCTTTGCAAGCGATGCATCGAAGAAGGCGTGTACCAAGTCCGAGGGGATGCAAGCTGAGAAGGAAGTTGATTCCCTGAGCGATTGGGACCATGTTTATCGTTCATATAAAAAGTTTTCTCAGTGTGACGACGGGGCCATTGGAGAAGGCTACAGTGACGCTGTTGGCAAGCTGCTCGCAAACGATTGGGGACAGTTAAACCGGCTACTCGCGTTAACCAAAACTGACAAGGGCTTTCAGCGGTTTGTGGTCAAGCACATTGACGAGACTCTTCCCGGCGACACCTTGCTGAGAATATCGACTAACGCGCGATCTTCCTGTCCGGCAGGAGCGCAAAGGTTGTGTAGTTTGATCGCTAGCGCAGCGTCCGGCAAATCGCCAGCAGCAGGTTCCGATTCGCCACAAGTTAAGTAGGGTGTTCGACCTGGAGTTTCCTAGAGGGGAGAACCGTCGTGAAGTTCAGCGAGATCGCGAACCGGCTGACTGGAATCTCGACGCCATTGCTGGGGGTGTCGTGGCAGCCGACCGACCTGGAGGTGAGCGCCGCCCGCCGGGTGATCGCTTTCCTGGAAGACCGCCGCGTGCTCTATGCCCCGGACGAGTTAGAAGTCCCCGACCACTGCGTTCGCTCCGTCCTCGAAATCCGACACTTCCTAAGCGATGAGATAGGCAAGCACGATAGCGGCTCCGGGTTTGCGGGCAGCCTGCGGGCCATGCGAGCCGCCTGCCGGAAGTTCCTGGATCGGGTCGGAACCGATGGCCGGGAGGTGACCCTCTACGCCAACCATAACGGCCATTGGGCAAGCTGGACGTTTTATAGCGCCCTCGGGGAAATGCGGGGAACGTTTGGGGTCCACGTGGCGAAGATCGCTGCCGAGTTCAAGCTGGATGTCGAGGACCGGTTGGCCGAAATCCTGCCCGCCAGGGCTGATACTGATTCGGACGATGACGACCGCCGTCCTGCCCGTCCCGCACGTCGGGAATGATGAGCTAGAGGCAGGGTCAATAGCGCGCCGCCTGCGGCGTCGGGAGGAGGGGTGACACGTCACCCCCAAACGGGAACTGCAGAGCAACTTCCGGTTAACGTACGTTAACGTTCATGGGATCAGCGAGCTAGGCGGGAGAAGCGCGAAAAATGGGCGGTTTCCGCGTTTACGTGGGTAAACCTGTAGAAAACAAGCGGCTAAGAAGAAAAATCCTCGACTCCGGGTGGTTGTCCGGCAACCGCGCGGCGAGCGCGCGTTAACATCTTGAAAACAAAGAAGCAGCGGAACCCTCCCATTTTTTCGCGGAAGAGTGTACGAAGCGCGGCGGGAGAGGCAGGATTTGCGAAGAGACCATCCCTTGCGCCTTCGGCGCAACGAAAAGCACGGTGCCGGAAAGCACGCCGCGTCCGGGTTTGTCCGGTGGTTGTCCGGTCTGGCGTTCGGCATCGGTTCGACGGTTGTCAGAGCATTTAGCGGTACGCTTCGCGGCGATTGCGGACGGCGGTAACGTTGATGGTGTTCTCGTCCCGCTGATCGAAGAACACGCGGTAGTCGCCGCAGCGGAGCCGGAAGCCGGTGAACGGCGGTTTGAGTTTCTTCACATCGCCGGTGCGGTTAGCCAGGTAGCGATCCACGCAGTGGAGAATCTGCATTGCGGTTTCGCGGTCGATGGCGCGCACATCGGCGCGGGCCTCGGGCGACCAGATGACGGCGATCCGTTCCGGCGCAGGTGGTTCGGTCATTTATCCAGGCCGAACTCGCGCATGATGTCTTCGTGAGGAATGCCTTCTCCGCGAGCCAGAGAAGCGCGGGCGCGGTCGAGCGCGGCCGCCGTCTCAGACGTGATCTCTTCCTCTTCCACGGGCGCAGAAGCCAGGGAACGCGACAGCGGGCCGGTCATCACCTGGAGCAGGTGAACGACGGCGGCGAGCTGGCCAGCATCGAGCTGATCGAGGAGCTGGTGCGCCTGCTGTTTTTCGTTTGCGGGTGCCATCCAGGAATAGTTTACCAATCTACGGATGCGCGCTGCCGCGCGACTGTCCGTTGCTGCTCGAAGCCACGAGCGAGTTAATCAGGCGAATGACCGCGCGCTGATCCCGTTCGGGCAGTGACGCCATCCGCTGAAATCTCTTCCAAAGACGCCGATGCTGCGGGTTGCCCTGATCGAGCTTCGCAGGCTTTACGCCGAGCAGTTCATCGGTGGTAACACCAAGCGCACGAGCCAGGGGAATGAGTGCCGCAGCGGTTGGGAACTCCGCTTCCGTTTCGTAATAGGAGATCGCGCGCTGGGTTGTATCCGCCACTTTGGCAAGCTCGATCTGTGTCAGGCCGCGCGCCTGCCGGAGTGCAACCAGGCGCTTGCCGAAAACGGTCTGTGGTGGTTTTTTTGCCGGCATCTCAGAGGCGATTGTAAAGTCCACTTTCGGAACCTCCCGAATTACGTTGCCAGTATAAACGTAATACGTATATAATCACGAACAGTTTTAGAGGATCGCAAAAATACACAATCCTCTTGACAGGGTTTCTGCAGAATCCCTGAAAGTGAGCGGAAGGAGGCGAACCCAATGGCGCGCATCCCGGAGAGCGAGATCGAACGGTTGAAGCGGGAGATCTCAGTCGAGCGGCTGGCGGAGGCGCGCGGGGTGAAACTGAAACGGCACGGTGCAGACCTGATCGGGCTGTGCCCCTTCCATGACGATCACGAGCCATCGCTGGTGATCACTCCGAGCAAGAATCTATGGAACTGCCTGGGCGCGTGCCGCCGCGGGGGAGACGTAATCGCCTGGGTGATGCAGTCGGAAGGCGTGAGCTTCCGCCATGCGGTCGAGCTTCTGCGAGAGGATCTACCGTTGGGGGCAATCAACACCCGGCCAGGTGTGCAGCGATCCACGGTGCCCAAGCTGCCCGTGCCGGTGGAGCGCAATGCGGACGACCACGCGCTCTTGCAGCAGGTGGTGAGCTTCTATCACGAAACACTGAAGCAATCTCCCGATGCCCTGAAATATCTTGCTGCGCGTGGTCTGGAATCGTCAGAGATGATCGAGCACTTCCGGCTGGGTTATGCAAACCGCACCATCGGCTACCGATTGCCGGCGTCGAACCGCGCGGCTGGCGCCGAGCTACGCGGACGCCTGCAAAAACTAGGTCTGTACCGCGAGACCGGACACGAGCACTTCAACGGCTCCGTGGTGGTTCCGATCTTCAATCTGGAAGCGGACGTGATGCAGATGTACGGACGAAAAATCACGCGGGGGTTGCGCGATGGGACACCGCTGCACCTGTACCTGCCAGGTCCGCATCGCGGAGTGTGGAACGAGGAGGCACTGGCGGCCTCAAAAGAAATCATCCTGTGCGAAGCGCTGATCGATGGGCTGACGTTCTGGTGCGCGGGATATCGCCACGTGACCACCAGCTACGGCGTGAACGGTTTCACTGAGGAGATCAAAGCGGCATTCCGCAAACACGGCACAAAGAAAATCTATATCGCTTACGACCGCGACGAAGCCGGAGAAGATGCTGCCCACGAACACGCAGCAGAACTGATGAGCATGGGCATCGAGTGTTTCCGGGTGCAGTTTCCGAAGAGCATGGACGCCAACGAATACGCGCTCAAAGTGCAGCCCGCGCCGAAGAGTCTGGGCGTGCTGCTGAACCGCGCCGAGTGGCTGGGCAAAGGCAAGCGGCCCGTGACGACCGTGATCGAACAGACGATGAAGCAAGAACCGCAACCGCCAGCCATCGAGGAAGTGCAACGGTCCGCAGCGAGCGAAGAGCAAATCGAGCCAGCAGCTAAAGAAGATGCCCCAAAGACAAATCCTGTTCCACTCGAAGAGAAAATCCCCGAGCCAGTTCCTTCCTTAGTTGCTGAAGCCGCTAAAGAAAAAATCTCAGCTGAAGAACCCATCTCGACCGAGCCTCTACCATCAGCCTTATCCACGACCATCGAAGTGCCCACGGAGATCAGGGGCGAAGAAATCATTATGACGCAGGGCAACCGCCGCTATCGTGTGCGGGGCCTTGGCAAAAACATGAGCCACGGACTTCTGAAGGTGAACATCTTGGTGTCGAGCGCGAACGCGCGCGGCGAGTTCGTCTATCACGGAGACACGTTCGATCTGAATCTGGCACGGCAGCGCACGGTGTTTGTGAAGCAGGCAGCCGAGGAACTGGGCATCAAGGAAGAAATCATCCGCCACGATCTGGGCCGGGTGTGGTTGAAGCTGGAGGAACTGCAAGACGAGCAAATCCAGAAGGCACTAGAGCCGGAGAAAAAACAGGTGGAGATGAGCGTCGAAGAAAAAGCAGCAGCGCTCGACCTGTTGCGCGATCCGCGCCTGCTGGAACGCATCCTGGGGGACTTCGAGCGCTGTGGCGTGGTGGGTGAAGAGACCAACAAGAAGATCGGATATCTCGCTGCGGTTTCGCGTTTGCTGGATACGCCGCTGGCGGTGATGGTGCAGTCGGCATCGGCAGCGGGAAAGACTGCTCTGATGGAAGCAGTGCTGGCGCTGATGCCAGAGGAGCATAGAGTCCAATACTCGGCGATGACCGGGCAGTCGTTGTTCTACATGGGTCAGACCGATCTCAAGAATAAAGTGCTGGCCCTGGTGGAAGAGGAAGGCGCGCAACGTGCGGCCTATGCGCTGAAGCTGTTGCAGAGCGAAGGTGCGCTCACCATAGCGAGCACTGGCAAAGACCCAACTAGCGGACGGCTGGTGACGCACGAGTACCGTGTCGAAGGCCCGGTGATGATCTTCCTCACGACCACAGCCATCGATATCGACGAAGAGTTGCTGAATCGTTGTCTGGTGCTGACCGTGGACGAGGACCGCGCGCAGACGCAGGCGATCCACAGAATGCAGCGCGAGGCGCAGACGCTCGCAGGTCTGCGGCGCAAAACCAGGCGCGCGGCCATCCTCAAGTTGCATCGCAATGCGCAACGGCTGCTCAAGCCGATCCACGTGGTGAATCCGCACGCCGACGATCTGACCTTCCCCGACAGCCTAACGCGCACACGCCGCGACCACATGAAGTATCTGACTCTGATCCGCGCGATCACGCTGCTCTACCAATACCAGCGTCCGATCCAGCGCGAGATCGAAGGCGAGCGGACTCTGGAGTACATCGAGTCCACGCTGGACGACGTGAAGCTGGCGGAGGAGCTGATAAAGCCTGTGCTGGGGCGTTCACTCGATGAGCTGCCACCACAGACGCGGCGCTTGCTCTTACTGATCGAAGAGATGGTGAGCCGCGCGTGCGCGGAGCAGAAGATCGAGCGCCAGGAATATCGCTTCTCGCGCCGCGACGTTCGCGCACGCACGCGCTGGGGTGACACGCAGTTAAAAATCCATCTGCATCGCCTGGAGGAACTGGAATACCTGATCGTGCATCGTGGCGGACGCGGTCAGAGCTTCGTGTACGAACTGATCGAGATGTCGGAAGGCGACAAGCAGCAACCGTTCCTGCCGGGGCTGATCGAGATCGAAAAACTGAAAATCTCGAACTACGACACAAAGAAGTCGGGGGTAAAAGAAGAGAAGCCGGGGTCAAGTCGGCCCCAAGTCGGGGGGATGTCGGTGGGTAGTCGGGGCGAAGAATCGCCAGCAATGACACGGCTGAGAAGCGATTTTTACGAGAATCCTCGGAAAAACACTTCCAGTGAGACCGAGGAAAACGGTGTCGTAGTCGTACCCGTACTTGCTAGCAAAGCGAATGGCACAGCCGCAGCGGGGGTGAAGTGATGGCCCGCCTCCGATCACGCAAAGCGAAGCCGAAGAAGGCCGTGCCGCTTCCACACAATCCATTGCAAGCGATGTTGCCGCCTTATCTCGAATGGATGCAGGTCCGGCAGTACTCGGAGAACACAGTCGAGACCCGCCGCAATCAGTTAGGTGTGTTCCTGCGCTGGTGCGACGAGCGCGGCCTGGAGAATCCGCACGAGATCACGCGGCCCGTGCTGGAGCGCTACCAGCGTTACTTGTTTCACTATCGCCAGCGCAATAGCCGCCCGTTGAGCTTCCGCACGCAGCACGGAATGCTCGTGCCCTTGCGCGGCTGGTTCCGTTGGATGACACGGCAGAACCACATCTTGCACAATCCGGCTTCAGAGCTGGAACTGCCGCGCCTGGGCCATCATCTTCCCAAGCACGTGCTGACCGTGGAAGAAGTCGAGCTGGTGTTGCAGCAACCCAACATCACCGATCCGATGGGACTCCGCGACCGCGCCATCCTGGAGACGCTCTACTCGACCGGCATACGACGCGGCGAACTGATCCAACTCAAACTCTACGATACCGACGTGCGCGGCGGAACGCTCTTCATCCGCCAGGGCAAAGGCAAGAAAGACCGCGTGGTGCCAATCGGTGAGCGGGCCATCAAGTGGATCGAAAAATATCTACGCGAGGTGAGGCCGGAGCTGGCAGTCGAACCCGACGACATGACGCTGTTCCTCTCGCAGTATGGCGAAGCGCTCAGCCGCGACCATCTCAGCGGCATGGTGCACGATTATCTGCTGGCCGCGAACATCGGCAAGGGCGGAGGCCCGCACTTGCTCCGTCACACCATGGCCACGTTGATGCTGGAGAACGGCGCAGGCCTGCGCTTCATCCAGGAAATCCTCGGCCACGAAAAAATCACGACCACGCAAATCTACACGCACGTTTCCATCCGGCGTCTGAAGCAGGTGCATGACTCAACCCATCCCGCCCAACTGCATAAAGCGCCAGGCGCGGCCCAGGAGCACGAGCGCGACGAACTGCTGGCCGCACTCGCAGACGAAGACGAAGGCGAGGACTAAACGGGTCCACGGGGTAACATCTCCAAAGTTACTTCTTTGCGCCCATCGCGCTGACTACAATCAGCGGTGATGCAGTCCCCAGGCAGCCAGGGAACGCGCGACGCTTCCACTCCAGAGATAGAGGAAGTTTTTTCTTTAGCTGCCGATCCGCAGTTAGCCGAAAACTCGCGTCAGGGGTCCGAGAGAAAAAATCGCGCGTTCGCGCTGGGCTTCGAGGAACTTAAATCCCAAACAATGCAATGGGGTAGCTGGCAAGCTAGCGGCAGAACTGCGTCAGTCCCAACTGTCTACCTCTATGACGGCGCGAGTCTGGTCGAAGAGGTGGACAATTCTGGCAACCTGTTGGCGAGGTACACACAAAGCACTAGAATCGACCAGCCACTCGCGGAAGTTCGCTCTGGGACAACAACTTACTACGAGCAGGATGGAGTCGGCTCTAGCACTTCGCTCAGCAGCTCGGCGGGAACTCTCTCCAATACCTACAACTACGACTCGTTTGGCAAGCTGACGGCCTCAACTGGCACAACCATCAATCCCTTCCGGTACACTGGCCGCGAGTTCGACTCGGAGACAGGCATCTATTACTACCGGGCCAGATACTACGATCCGACGAACGGAAGGTTCATCGGCGAAGACCCAATGAGATTTGGCGGTGCTGTCAACTTCTACGCTTACGTTCACAACAATGCGGTTAACCTAACCGATCCACTCGGCCTCCGCGCATGCAAGGAAGCCACGAAAAATTGCATCCAGAGGGGTTTGGAAAGTCTGTTTCCCGGAGTTACCGCGAGCGTGGGGGACTCTGCCAGCGAGGTCGGAGGGCATTGGAACTCCAATGTTCAGTTGCAGTTTTCGTCGTATGACGCGGCAATGGGTTTCTACAATTCATACTGGGGCCCGACGGGTTCAGCTAGCAACGGATTTAATCCGCCAGCCCGCTTCGGAAACGGACCGGCCGTTCATTTGGAGAATCTGTCGCCCACTAGCACCTGGCTCAATAACGACGGAACTTATACGGTTAACGGAACCGCACACATCGATCTATTCAATCCAAACAACGAAGATGTCGAAAGTGTTGGTGGCCACGTCGGGGTGGATGGACTTATTGGTCATCTAGTTCAAGCCCTCGGTGGAAATATTGATCCAGCAAACTGTCCGTGGTGACCAGGGGAGAGAAGGCATCGAAGGCACTGGAGAGATTGAATTTATGCAAACATTTTCCCGCACTGCACTTTTTGTTTTGATGTTGTGCATTGGACCTCTTTGCGTATCTCAAGTCGCATCGCAGCAGGAAGATGCTGCTGCCGATTCCGTGGCGACAGCATTTATGAATATCCGGACTGCGGCACATCTTCCGAAGCTGCACAGGATGGGGGAAAACACTTTCCGCAAACAGGCCTGCAGCCACGACTTGAGGTTTCCCTCTGGGCTCATCAAAGATGTCATTTACGAGACGGCCGACCCAACTCAACTACTGGAGTCCGCTCGACAACTCGCAGCTGCACCCGACAGTGGTAAGACTGCTGCTCGCTTGGGCATCGGAGTCTGTTCAATAAAGACTAATCCCCCTGGACAATCGACTTACTCCATAGTGCTTGCAACTTACGAGGCTCGCGGTACAAGCTTCTGGCGTATTTTTTGGGAATAGGTGAGCTTCTGGTCTTCGGAGCCGGGGTTCCGGTGTGGATCGGGGACGTTCAAAACCAGCGCTGCCTTCGGCGTCGGGAGGGGGGTGACACGTCACCAGTCGAAGATGCTTCTTGCAAACAAACGGCCGCAGAAAATTCGATATTCCGAACTTGATGCCCGCTGCACCATTGGATGCCGAGCCTGACCGGGCGGAATGACGGTATAATCTCGCCATGGCTGACCATGTGATCCACATCTCAGAAGCAGAAGCCGCCAGCAACTTTGCTGAAGTACTGGCGCGGGTGCGCGCCGGTGCAGAGGTGGTGATCGAGAGCGACAAGCTGCCTGTGGCCGTGCTTCGTCCCGCTGAGCCGCATGTGCGCTTGCTTTCCGAGTCTTTGCGGCTCGCGAAAGAACATGCTTCCACGGCCACGCTCGACGGAGATTTCGCTCGCGATCTGGAAGCCGCTATCAACAGCCATCGTGAGCCGTTGAACCCGCCTGCATGGGACTGATCCTCGATTCCAGCGTGGTGATCGCTGCCGAACGTCGCGGCGACACCGTCGAGCAGTTGATCGAAAAGATCGTGAAAGCGACGGGCGACCAGGAAGCGGCCATCTCGGCCATCGGCCTGACTGAACTGATCCACGGCCTTTATCGCGCGCAAACCCCGGAAATACGACAGCGCCGCGAATCGTTCCTCAACGAACTGCTGACCGATCTAACGGTGTATCCCTACACGAAAGAGACCGCGCTTCTTGCGGGAAAGATCGATGGAGAGCAGCAGAGCCGAGGTGTGGTGATTCCGTTCGGAGACTTGCTGATTGGAGCCACGGCGCTTTCGCTTGGCTTCAAAGTGCTAACGGGCAATCTCCGCGACTTCCAACGCATCCCCGGCCTGATGGTGATGCAGTTTTAGTACCTGTCCCCTAAGCCCCCGAAAGTCACTTCTTTGCGCGTGACCCGCTGACTACAATCGGAGGAGATGTTGCCCGTAGCTGAAGAAGAAATGCTGTCTCCGCTCGCGCCGTCGAGTGCGTGGGGTGAGGAGAGAGTTTTTTCCTCCGCTGCCGGGGTTGGTCTCGCTGCGCTCGAAACGCATCAGGGCGCAAACACGACTAGAGCCAAAAAACCGCATCAGGGGATTTTTTCAAAAAATCGCAGACTTCGCTTCAGCGCGATGTGGGCTAAGTGGTCGGGAACGCATCAGGATAGAAGCGGCTCGTGGTGGAAAAGCGTGTTAGGGTCACCATTAGACGCAAACGGCAATACCCTCTCCGACCCCTCCGGCAAATCCTACTCCTGGGACTTCGAGAACCGACTAACTCAGGCCGTGGTGCCCGGACAAAACGGTGGAACAACGACCTTCCGCTACGATCCGTCTGGCAGGCGCATCCAGAAGTCCGGCCCACTCGGAACCACCAACTACCTCTATAGTGGCCTAAGCCTAGTCGAGGAACTGGACGGGAGCGGAAATATTCTCGCGAGATACACACAAGGGCGCACTATCGATGAGCCACTTGCCGAACTCCGCTCAGGGACCACAAGTTACTACGAGCAGGATGGCGTGAATTCCGTTTCGTCGCTGAGCAATGCTGCGGGTGCGCTGGCGAACACGTACAGCTACGACTCATTCGGCAAGGCGACATCCACCGGCACACTCACCAACCCATTCCAGTACACCGGACGCGAATTCGATTCCGAAACTGGCATCTACTACTATCGTGCGCGCTATTTTGATCCGAGCGCGGGACGATTCCTCAGCGAGGACCCGGCCCGGCTTAGGGGCGGAGTGAACTTCTATGCCTACACTCGGAATAGGCCTGTGCTTCTAACTGATCCGTCGGGCTATCAAGGAGGCTGTCCCCCCCAGTCGTCCAATTGTGTACCTACGGATCCGGACGCGCCCTACCAGGGATCTGACGGACTTTGGTACAACACACTGGACTGGAATGGCCAGACAGATCCGACACCGTCTCTTCCGGGGCCGACTCCTCCTCCAAGCCCCGAGAAGCCAGGCCCCACGTGTGATTGCAGCAGCAACTCTGAATACTGGTCGCGGTATTTTAGGATACTCGACGAAGCGAACGACAAGAGACTTACCGCTTTGTGGTGGACGCTAGGGATCAGCGGCGGAAATGGGATCAGTGAGAAAGGCTTCGAGCATTGGGGTGCGGAAGCGGTCGGGGAGGTGGTCGCCCCGATTGTGGAAGCCTTAGACCTGGGCCATTTCACGTATGAGAATTTAAAGATCGACACAGAGGTTGGCGTAGAAGTCGAAGCGCTCAAGCGGGAAATGGGGTGTAAATGAATGACCGGACAGCAATGTCAAAACGGGAAGGACCCCCAGCCGGAGGAGTTGAACGGGCGGTTCAAGCGTGGCCCCCATGGTTCGAGTGGTGTTTTCTTATCGGGCTCGTGATCGGCGGAGTTGCCATCGACTGGTATTGCGCGTTCGAGTGGTTTTCTAGGAGATTTTCCTTGAACTCTGAGCCTGTCTTTTACCGGATGGCTCTGATTGTACTGTCGTGTGCTTCTATCGGCTTGCTTGCAAGTTTTCCGCGCGGCGGAAAATGGCAAGTGGGGGTCGTAATGTTTTTTTTCGCATCAGTCACCGTGAGCGGTAACATTCTTCTGTGGTGGGTTGGCCACCGGTAGAACGGCGCGATCAGTCGGACTTGCGCCGGGGAACGAATCACTCCAAGATCTCGGAACGAAGCGCGTACGGTCGCTCCGACCGTCGACTGTCTTAGACCTGACTGTCCGCTCTTAATACTCTAGGCTGGCGATCCTGGCTTACCTTCCGCTCGCTGTTGCAGGCAAAGTGAGCATCATGGAATGCACTGCCTCACGTGCGCACGCCCGACTCGCCCGTAAATGCTGCGATGAGGAAAAGCACCACTACAGTCGGAAGCGCGAGGAGCCAGCTGTACCTGAGGCAGAAAGCGGCGACACGAAGAATGATTTGTTCATAGTCTGGTACAGGGTTCGGAAAGCCCTGCCTCAGCGACGGAAGAAACACAGCCTTAACGATGGCGGGCAGGACAAACATTCCGCCGACCAGCACGGCAGACAGAATGGCAGCAGTCCTAAAACGCACAAACCCTCCTCTGCTTTGCCTAAGCTTACCTCGTAGCTGCAATCCCCCCAAAGTTACGTTGGTTCGAGTCCCGATCCGCATCCTACTCCCGGTCGGATTCGCTGCCCGATTCGGTTGCGAATCGAGGGCGATTCCATCCCTGATCCCCCTGATCCGCTGTGGAATCCGCCTCCTAGGCAGGGTGTTTCAGGTGCGGACGGAGCCGGGGTTTCGGGTGTCCTGTCAGCCGAAGGTGGCCTGCCGGCTGAGAGTCAAAACCAGCGCCGCCTACGGCGTCGGGAGGGGGTGACACGTCACCCCCAAATGGGAGCTGCAGAGCTACTTCCGGTAAACGTGGGTTAACGTTCATGGGAACAGCGAGCTAGGCGGGAGAAGCGCGAAAAATGGGTGGTTTCCGCGTTTACGTGCGTAAACCTGTAGAAAACAAGCGGCTAAGAAGAAAAATCCTCGACTCCGGGTGGTTGTCCAGCAACCGCGCGGCGAGCGCGCGTTAACATCTTGAAAACAAAGAAGCGGGTAAAATCTCCCATTTTTTCGCGGAAGAGTGTAGCGAGCGCGGGAGGCGCGTCAAGACTCTCCGCTACGCTGCGATGAACGCGCACAAAACGCGCGGTCTTGACCCGCCTTCTTCTTCGCTCGCATGTTGCCCCGCTAGGAAAAATGAGATGAAAAAATGGGAGCCAGGGGCGCAGCGGGAAAGGCCGGATGAGCCAAGACACCATCCCTTGCGTCAGTGGGCGCAACGAAAGGCGCATTGCCGGAAAGCACGCGGCATCCGGTGAGCGTCCGGTGTTAGTCCGGACACACATCCGGTATCTGTTCGATGTTGCCGGAGGCGTTTAGCGGTAGGCTTCGCGGCGGTGTTTTACGGCGAGGACCAGGATGGAATCTCCGAGATCGTGGAAGCGGACGCGATAGTCGCCGACGCGGAGACGGAACTCTGGCGGCTCGACGTCCTGGAGGCGCTTGACATCGCCTTCGCCGGTGGCGAGATAACGAGCCACGATATGCAGGATACGGAGCGCGGTGGGTTGGTCGATAGCGCGGAGGTCGGCTTTGGCCGGGTCGGTCCAGGCGATCTTCTTCCCCATCGTTACTGGCCCTTGCTGTGAGGGTCAAGCGGGGTGCGGCCCATGCGCTCGAAATCTTCGAGGGTAAGGCCAAACTCGGCGAGGACTTCTTCGTGGAGAATGGGTGCGTGATCCTTGAGCCATTCTTTGGAGGCTTCGACGGCGCGAATCTCTTCTTCGCTGATCGGTTCGTCGTCAATGGGAGCGTTGGCGAGACTGCGAGCGACGGGATCGCTGATCGCCTGAAGGAGATGAACGACGGCGGTGAGCTTCTCGTTTGGCACCTGATCGAGCAGCGCATGGGCTTGCCTGCGTTCTCGTGTGGTGTCGGTTTCCATAGGTTCCTTCCAGCTATTTTAGCCCGCGATGCCCGCGCCTCTTAGGAATCCATCGATGGTCCGCAGCAGGTAGTTCTGTTGGCGGGCGGGCAGCTTCTCGATCTGCTCTAGGCGGCGCAGCACCCGGCGGCTGGGTTTCTTGTTGGAGAACTTCTTGGCCTTGGGATGCAGCAACTCATCCAAGCTGATTCCTAGCACCAAGGCAAAGCGCACGGCCATCTCGACCGAGAAATAACACCGGTCCGTTTCGTAGGCGGAAATCAGGACCTGGGTGATTCCGACCTTCTCCGCCAACTCCACTTGCGTAAACCCACGTTGCTTGCGAAGGCGAGTCAGACGCTCGCCGAGGGTTTCCCCGCCGAAATCCAGAGGCGGTTTCTTCACCGCTGCTTTCTTCGCCATGAGGCGCAGTGTATGCGTATCGTTTAAACTCATTGACATAATACTAATACATTTAGTATTTTCGAGACGCATAAAAAATCGCACAACCCTCTTGACAGGGTTTTCGCAAAAGCCCTGAAAACGAAGCAAAGGAGACCGGAGCCGATGGCGCGACTCCCAGACGAGGTGGTGGAGCGGATCAAGCGGGAGATCTCGGTCGAACGGCTGGCCGAGGCACGCGGCATCAAACTGCGGCGCAGCGGCAAGGAACTGATCGGGCTCTGTCCCTTTCACAAAGACACCAACCCGAGCCTCAACATCGATCCGGTAAAAAACGTCTGGAACTGCAAAGGCGCGTGTGGCCCTGGCACCGGAGGCTCCGTAATCGACTGGGTGATGCGAGTCGAAGGAATCAGCACACGGTACGCGCTGGAACTGCTGAGCCGCGATCTGGTGCCGCTGGCCGCTTCTCCCAGTACAGGGCCGCCGCCAAAGCAGAGCACGGTACCGAAACTGCCGCCGCTGTTTGCCCCGACCGTCGATGACCAGCAGGCGCTCAAGATCGTGGTGAACTACTACCACGAGACGCTGAAGAACTCGCCCGACTCGCCCAAGGCCAAGCAATATCTGGTACAGCGTGGCCTGGAATCGTCGGAGATGATCGAACACTTCCGACTGGGCCTTTCCAACCGCACGCTCAATTACCACGTGCCCGACAAAAACCGCGCCGCAGGCGCGGAGACACGCGGGCGACTGGAAAAGCTGGGCATCTTGCGTCAGGACACCGGGCATGAGCACTTCAACGGTTCGGTGGTGATTCCCATCTTCAACCTGCAGGGCGAACTGGTGCAGATGTACGGGCGCAAGATCACAGCGCGGTTGCGACCGGGAACGGACTATCACCTGTATCTGCCAGGACCGCTGCGCGGGGTGTGGAACGAAGAGGCGCTAATCGCCTCCAAAGAAATCATCCTGTGCGAAGCGCTGATCGATGCGCTGACGTTCTGGTGCGCGGGCTTCCGCCACGTGACCACCAGCTACGGCGTGAACGGTTTCGCCGACGACCACCGCGCCGCGTTTCGGAAGCACGGTACCAAGAAAATCTATATCGCCTACGACCGTGACGACGCTGGAGAGAACGCCGCACAGAAACACGCCGAAGAACTCATGCAAATGGGCATTGAATGTTTCCGGGTGAAGTTTCCGAAAGGCCAGGACGCCAATGAGTTTGCGTTGCAGACGCGGCCTCCGGGCAAAGCGCTGGGCGTGTTTCTGAACAGCGCCGAGTGGCTGGGTAAAGGCAAGCGCCGTGCTGTGGCGGTGATCGAACCGCAGCAGAGCGAGCCCGCAGTATCAGTAACAGCACCAGCGACTCAGGCAAACATCGAGGAGGATGTGATCAACCCCGCAGCTAAAGAAAAAATCACGGAGGCAGTGACGACGCCGGCAGACGAAAAACTCCCCGAGTCCGTTCCTTCCTTAGTTGCTGAGCCAGAACCCACGACAGCAGCTAAAGAAAAAATCGCGCCTATCGAGATCAAAGGCGAAGAAGTCACGATCACGTTTGGAGACCGCCGCTATCGCATCCGGGGCCTGGGAAAAAACATGAGCCACGGTACGCTGAAGGTGAACGTGTTCGTGTCACGTGCCAATGGACACGGCGAACTGCGCTACTTCGGAGATACGTTCGATCTCTACCAGGCCAGGCCCCGCCTGTCGTTCTCGAAGCAAGCCGCCGAGGAACTGGAGCTGAAGGAAGAGACCGTGCGCCGCGAGCTGGGCGAAGTGTGGCTGCAACTGGAGCGCTTGCAGGATGAACAGATCGAACGAGCGCTGACGCCCGCGAAGGACGAAGTGCCACTGAGCGCGGAGGAAAAAACGGCCGCGCTGGATCTGCTGCGCGATCCGCGCCTGCTGGATCGTGTACTGGAGGACTTCGACAAGTGCGGCGTAGTGGGTGAGGAGACGAACAAGCGCATCGCGTACCTGGCCACGGTATCGCGGTTGCTCGAAAAGCCGCTGGCCATCGTGGTGCAGTCCTCATCCTCTGCGGGCAAAAGTTCGTTGATGGAAGCGGTGCTCGACTTCATGCCGGAAGAACAGCGGGAAAGCTATACGGCGATGACCGGGCAGGCGTTGTTTTACATGGGGCAGAAAAATCTCAAGCACAAGATCCTGGCCATCGCCGAACAACAAGGAGCAGAACGCGCCAGCTATCCGCTGAAGCTGTTGCAGTCGGAAGGCAAGCTGAATATCGCCTCGACCGGCAAAGATCCGGTGAGCGGCAAACACGTGACGCACGAGTATGTGGTCGAAGGCCCGGTGATGCTCTTCCTCACGACCACGGCGCATGAGGTGGACGAGGAACTGCTGAACCGCTGCATCGCGCTCACGGTGAACGAAGAACGCGAACAGACGCGGGCGATCCATCGCAAGCAGCGCGAAGCGCGCACCACGGAGGGACTGTGGGCACGGCGGAAACGGACCAGGATCGTGCAGCTACACCGCAACGTGCAGCGCTTGCTACGCCCTCTTGCCGTGGTCAACAACCATGTCGAAGAGGAAGAGGGCTTTCCCGATCACTTGACGCGAACGCGGCGCGATCATATGAAGCTGCTGACGCTGATCGACGCCATTGCGGTGTTGCACCAGTATCAGCGGGTGATCAAGACCGACACGCGCGACGGCGAGACGCTGGAATACATCGAGGCCACAGCGGAAGACGTGAAGCTGGCGCGGCAGTTGATGCGCCAGGTGCTGTTACCGTCGCTCGACGAGTTGCCGCCGCACACGCGGCGCTTGCTCGGCTGGATCGAGGAGATGGTCGGGCAGGAATGTGAACGCCAACAGATCGAAATCTCGGAGTACTCATTTACGCGGCGCACGGTGCGCGAGCACACGCGCTGGGGCGACACGCAGTTGCGCGTGCATCTGCGGCGACTGGAAGAGATGGAATATCTCCGCGTGCGGCACGGCGGGCCAGGGCAGGCGTTCGTCTATCAGTTGCGCTCCGATGACGCCGAGGATCAGGAAGCAAATCGTAAGCCTGCGGGGTCGCGGGGGGTGCGCGGGGACCGCGCGGGGCTGAGGGAAACTGAATCGTCGCCAGCAATCATGCGTGTTCCGCCCACCACTGCGCGGGTTTGCGGGAGCATATATGAGGGCAGCGACGAAGAGAATCGTATCGTAGTCGTACCCGAACGGGCGGCGAGGCCGAACGGCAACGGCATGCACGCGCAGGCGGTGAAGTGATGGCGCTGGTTCGCAGGCCTCGCAAGAAAACGCCGAAGACCGCACTCGTTCCCAAGAACGCGCTGGAGGCCATGCTGGAGCCGCACCTGGAAGCGCTGGCCGTGAAACAGTACTCCGAGCAGACGATCAAAACCCGGCACGATCAGCTGGGAGTGTTTATCCGCTGGTGCGCCGAGCGGGGTCTGGAGAATCCGCACGACATCACGCGGCCCGTTCTGGAGCGCTACCAGCGCTACTTGTTTCACTACCGCAAGAAGAACGGCCAGCCTCTGAGCTTCCGCACGCAGCACGCGATGCTGGTGCCCTTGCGTGGCTGGTTTCGCTGGATGACGCGCGAGAACCACATCCTGCACAATCCCGCCTCAGAGTTGGAACTGCCACGCTTGGGTCATCATCTGCCCAAGCACGTGCTCAGCGTGGAAGAAGTCGAGCAGGTGTTGCGGCAACCGAACATCTCCGATCCGATGGGAGTGCGCGATCGCGCCATCCTCGAAACGCTGTACTCAACCGGCATGCGACGCGGCGAATGCGTGCAACTGAAACTCTACGATGCCGACCTGCGCAACGGCACCGTGTTCATCCGCCAGGGCAAGGGGAAGAAAGACCGCTACGTGCCCATTGGAGATCGGGCCATCAAGTGGATCGAAAAATATCTCCGCGAGGTGAGGCCCGAGCTGGTGGTCGAGCCCGACGACATGACGCTGTTCCTCTCGCAGTACGGCGATGCGTTCAGCCGTGATCATCTCAGCGGCATGGTGCACGATTACGTCGAAGCGGCGAACCTGGGCAAAGGCGGAGGCCCGCACTTGCTGCGTCACACCATGGCGACGTTGATGCTGGAGAACGGCGCCGATCTGCGTTTCATTCAGGAAATCCTCGGCCACGAAAAAATCTCCACCACGCAAATCTACGCGCACGTTTCCATCCGGCAACTGAAGCTGGTGCACGGGCACACGCATCCCGCCGAGCAGCAGCCCGAAGGCGCGGCAGCGCAGGAAGGCGACGCCCAGGCCCGCGCCGAACTGATGGCCACGCTTGATGTTGAGGAAGCGGATGACGACTAGCTGTGTTGCATATACGGTATGCGTATATCGCCGCGGACTGAAAAAATCTTCGCGAAAATCGCAGAATGCTCTTGACAGGTTTTTGCGAAGCACCCGGAAACTGGCCTGAAGTACCTGTCCCGCGTCCCCAAAGTCACTTCTTCGCGCCCGTCCCGCTGACTACAATCAGGAGAGATGCCCGCCGCAGCTAAAGAAGAAATGCTTGCTTCGCCGAACGCTGAGGGGAGTTTTTCTTTAGCCGCCGGGGTTGCTGCTGCGCTGGATACGCGCGACGGTGCAAATGCGGACAGGGGCGAAAAATCGCATCAGGGGATTTTTTCCAAAAATCGCAGACCTCGCATCGGCTCAACATGGCTTAAGTGGTCAGGAACGCATCAGGATAGAAGCCTCGCGTGGTCGGAAACCATGTTGGGGCCAACTATCTACCTCTATAGTGGCCTAAGCCTAGTCGAGGAACTGGACGGGAGCGGAAATATTCTTGCCAGGTATGCGCAAGAACCGAGGGTCGATGGATCACTTTCGATGTTGCGCGGACAAACGACTTCTTATTACGAACACGACGGATCAAATTCCGTCACTTCGCTGAGTAGCCCTGCTGGGGCGCTGTCGAATACATATACTTACGATTCGTTCGGCAAGTTGGTATCCTCGACTGGTAGCACAATCAATTCGCTTCAGTACACTGGTCGGGAATTCGACTCGGAAACTACGATATACCTCTACCGGGCACGGTATTACGATCCGGCTGCCGGCCGGTTCTTCAGCGAGGACCCCATTAGGTTCTCCGGGGGATCGGACTTCTACGTGTACGTTAGTGACTCCCCGATTGGACTAATTGATCCGTTCGGCCTCGACGCACTTGGGGGTGACGTACAGGCGCTTGCAAACATCTTCCCAGGTTCCTCTCTATCGCCGGACGGCGGCACTCTAACAGTACCTATGTCTTGTATGGAAGTACGAAGGATTTTACAGGCACAAGGATACCAGGATTCAAACTCTTGGGGTTACAACGGCCCGGGTTCGGCATTTTGGGATCCCGTCTATCACTCGGGTGGCTGGGAGTGGCGCACGTCTGGACCCGGTTTCCACTTCAGGATGCAATACGACGGCTCGAATTCTCCTTCCAATTACTCGTCTGGATCCTCGTCCGATTCGTCCAGCGGATGTGCGGGCCAGAACTGCAAGCTAGATCAGTTTCACATCGATCCCCACAATCCGCTTGAACCCGGTCAGACATGGAAGCATGTAACCTGCGACTTCTTCCATTGGTGTTCTAACTGATGGGTAAGCGCACGCGGGCGGGCAAGGGTGGTTAGCCGAATCGGGGGGACGCCGTGAAGGACATGATACTCAGATTGTTTGCAGGTCTCTTCGGACTGTCCTCAGCGCTTGCTGCTGCAGCGGTCCCCGTTCTATTTATCTTGAATGAAACGCAGGAGGCTCGGTCTGCCCGCCAATACGGCGGAAGGATGTCGCCCTGGGGAGCGATCGGCGGCTCAGCGATGGTGTTGTTTTTAATCTGCGTTCTTGCGACGATTGCATACTTCCTGCTACGGTTCGCCATCAGCGGTGCGAAATCGAGAAGGGGCCAGCGTTCATGACAAACTACTCCCTTACGATCATGCCTGATTCCGGTGTCGCGCCTGCCTGAGGTGCCCTGCCGGGGGAGGATGAAAACCGGGACGTGCTGCGCACGGGGAGTAGTTATGACACGTCACCCCCAAATGGGAGCTGCAGAGCTACTTCCGGTAAACGTGGGTTAACGTTCATGGGAACAGCGAGCTAGGCGGGAGAAGCGCGAAAAATGGGTGGTTTCCGCGTTTACGTGCGTAAACCTGTAGAAAACAAGCGGCTAAGAAGAAAAATCCTCGACTCCGGGTGGTTGTCCAGCAACCGCGCGGCGAGCGCGCGTTAACATCTTGAAAACAAAGAAGCGGGTAAAATCTCCCATTTTTTCGCGGAAGAGTGTAGCGAGCGCGGGAGGCGCGTCAAGACTCTCCGCTACGCTGCGATGAACGCGCACAAAACGCGCGGTCTTGACCCGCCTTCTTCTTCGCTCGCATGTTGCCCCGCTAGGAAAAATGAGATGAAAAAATGGGAGCCAGGGGCGCAGCGGGAAAGGCCGGATGAGCCAAGACACCATCCCTTGCGTCAGTGGGCGCAACGAAAGGCGCATTGCCGGAAAGCACGCGGCATCCGGTGAGCGTCCGGTGTTAGTCCGGACACACATCCGGTATCTGTTCGATGTTGCCGGAGGCGTTTAGCGGTAGGCTTCGCGGCGGTGTTTTACGGCGAGGACCAGGATGGAATCTCCGAGATCGTGGAAGCGGACGCGATAGTCGCCGACGCGGAGACGGAACTCTGGCGGCTCGACGTCCTGGAGGCGCTTGACATCGCCTTCGCCGGTGGCGAGATAACGAGCCACGATATGCAGGATACGGAGCGCGGTGGGTTGGTCGATAGCGCGGAGGTCGGCTTTGGCCGGGTCGGTCCAGGCGATCTTCTTCCCCATCGTTACTGGCCCTTGCTGTGAGGGTCAAGCGGGGTGCGGCCCATGCGCTCGAAATCTTCGAGGGTAAGGCCAAACTCGGCGAGGACTTCTTCGTGGAGAATGGGTGCGTGATCCTTGAGCCATTCTTTGGAGGCTTCGACGGCGCGAATCTCTTCTTCGCTGATCGGTTCGTCGTCAATGGGAGCGTTGGCGAGACTGCGAGCGACGGGATCGCTGATCGCCTGAAGGAGATGAACGACGGCGGTGAGCTTCTCGTTTGGCACCTGATCGAGCAGCGCATGGGCTTGCCTGCGTTCTCGTGTGGTGTCGGTTTCCATAGGTTCCTTCCAGCTATTTTAGCCCGCGATGCCCGCGCCTCTTAGGAATCCATCGATGGTCCGCAGCAGGTAGTTCTGTTGGCGGGCGGGCAGCTTCTCGATCTGCTCTAGGCGGCGCAGCACCCGGCGGCTGGGTTTCTTGTTGGAGAACTTCTTGGCCTTGGGATGCAGCAACTCATCCAAGCTGATTCCTAGCACCAAGGCAAAGCGCACGGCCATCTCGACCGAGAAATAACACCGGTCCGTTTCGTAGGCGGAAATCAGGACCTGGGTGATTCCGACCTTCTCCGCCAACTCCACTTGCGTAAACCCACGTTGCTTGCGAAGGCGAGTCAGACGCTCGCCGAGGGTTTCCCCGCCGAAATCCAGAGGCGGTTTCTTCACCGCTGCTTTCTTCGCCATGAGGCGCAGTGTATGCGTATCGTTTAAACTCATTGACATAATACTAATACATTTAGTATTTTCGAGACGCATAAAAAATCGCACAACCCTCTTGACAGGGTTTTCGCAAAAGCCCTGAAAACGAAGCAAAGGAGACCGGAGCCGATGGCGCGACTCCCAGACGAGGTGGTGGAGCGGATCAAGCGGGAGATCTCGGTCGAACGGCTGGCCGAGGCACGCGGCATCAAACTGCGGCGCAGCGGCAAGGAACTGATCGGGCTCTGTCCCTTTCACAAAGACACCAACCCGAGCCTCAACATCGATCCGGTAAAAAACGTCTGGAACTGCAAAGGCGCGTGTGGCCCTGGCACCGGAGGCTCCGTAATCGACTGGGTGATGCGAGTCGAAGGAATCAGCACACGGTACGCGCTGGAACTGCTGAGCCGCGATCTGGTGCCGCTGGCCGCTTCTCCCAGTACAGGGCCGCCGCCAAAGCAGAGCACGGTACCGAAACTGCCGCCGCTGTTTGCCCCGACCGTCGATGACCAGCAGGCGCTCAAGATCGTGGTGAACTACTACCACGAGACGCTGAAGAACTCGCCCGACTCGCCCAAGGCCAAGCAATATCTGGTACAGCGTGGCCTGGAATCGTCGGAGATGATCGAACACTTCCGACTGGGCCTTTCCAACCGCACGCTCAATTACCACGTGCCCGACAAAAACCGCGCCGCAGGCGCGGAGACACGCGGGCGACTGGAAAAGCTGGGCATCTTGCGTCAGGACACCGGGCATGAGCACTTCAACGGTTCGGTGGTGATTCCCATCTTCAACCTGCAGGGCGAACTGGTGCAGATGTACGGGCGCAAGATCACAGCGCGGTTGCGACCGGGAACGGACTATCACCTGTATCTGCCAGGACCGCTGCGCGGGGTGTGGAACGAAGAGGCGCTAATCGCCTCCAAAGAAATCATCCTGTGCGAAGCGCTGATCGATGCGCTGACGTTCTGGTGCGCGGGCTTCCGCCACGTGACCACCAGCTACGGCGTGAACGGTTTCGCCGACGACCACCGCGCCGCGTTTCGGAAGCACGGTACCAAGAAAATCTATATCGCCTACGACCGTGACGACGCTGGAGAGAACGCCGCACAGAAACACGCCGAAGAACTCATGCAAATGGGCATTGAATGTTTCCGGGTGAAGTTTCCGAAAGGCCAGGACGCCAATGAGTTTGCGTTGCAGACGCGGCCTCCGGGCAAAGCGCTGGGCGTGTTTCTGAACAGCGCCGAGTGGCTGGGTAAAGGCAAGCGCCGTGCTGTGGCGGTGATCGAACCGCAGCAGAGCGAGCCCGCAGTATCAGTAACAGCACCAGCGACTCAGGCAAACATCGAGGAGGATGTGATCAACCCCGCAGCTAAAGAAAAAATCACGGAGGCAGTGACGACGCCGGCAGACGAAAAACTCCCCGAGTCCGTTCCTTCCTTAGTTGCTGAGCCAGAACCCACGACAGCAGCTAAAGAAAAAATCGCGCCTATCGAGATCAAAGGCGAAGAAGTCACGATCACGTTTGGAGACCGCCGCTATCGCATCCGGGGCCTGGGAAAAAACATGAGCCACGGTACGCTGAAGGTGAACGTGTTCGTGTCACGTGCCAATGGACACGGCGAACTGCGCTACTTCGGAGATACGTTCGATCTCTACCAGGCCAGGCCCCGCCTGTCGTTCTCGAAGCAAGCCGCCGAGGAACTGGAGCTGAAGGAAGAGACCGTGCGCCGCGAGCTGGGCGAAGTGTGGCTGCAACTGGAGCGCTTGCAGGATGAACAGATCGAACGAGCGCTGACGCCCGCGAAGGACGAAGTGCCACTGAGCGCGGAGGAAAAAACGGCCGCGCTGGATCTGCTGCGCGATCCGCGCCTGCTGGATCGTGTACTGGAGGACTTCGACAAGTGCGGCGTAGTGGGTGAGGAGACGAACAAGCGCATCGCGTACCTGGCCACGGTATCGCGGTTGCTCGAAAAGCCGCTGGCCATCGTGGTGCAGTCCTCATCCTCTGCGGGCAAAAGTTCGTTGATGGAAGCGGTGCTCGACTTCATGCCGGAAGAACAGCGGGAAAGCTATACGGCGATGACCGGGCAGGCGTTGTTTTACATGGGGCAGAAAAATCTCAAGCACAAGATCCTGGCCATCGCCGAACAACAAGGAGCAGAACGCGCCAGCTATCCGCTGAAGCTGTTGCAGTCGGAAGGCAAGCTGAATATCGCCTCGACCGGCAAAGATCCGGTGAGCGGCAAACACGTGACGCACGAGTATGTGGTCGAAGGCCCGGTGATGCTCTTCCTCACGACCACGGCGCATGAGGTGGACGAGGAACTGCTGAACCGCTGCATCGCGCTCACGGTGAACGAAGAACGCGAACAGACGCGGGCGATCCATCGCAAGCAGCGCGAAGCGCGCACCACGGAGGGACTGTGGGCACGGCGGAAACGGACCAGGATCGTGCAGCTACACCGCAACGTGCAGCGCTTGCTACGCCCTCTTGCCGTGGTCAACAACCATGTCGAAGAGGAAGAGGGCTTTCCCGATCACTTGACGCGAACGCGGCGCGATCATATGAAGCTGCTGACGCTGATCGACGCCATTGCGGTGTTGCACCAGTATCAGCGGGTGATCAAGACCGACACGCGCGACGGCGAGACGCTGGAATACATCGAGGCCACAGCGGAAGACGTGAAGCTGGCGCGGCAGTTGATGCGCCAGGTGCTGTTACCGTCGCTCGACGAGTTGCCGCCGCACACGCGGCGCTTGCTCGGCTGGATCGAGGAGATGGTCGGGCAGGAATGTGAACGCCAACAGATCGAAATCTCGGAGTACTCATTTACGCGGCGCACGGTGCGCGAGCACACGCGCTGGGGCGACACGCAGTTGCGCGTGCATCTGCGGCGACTGGAAGAGATGGAATATCTCCGCGTGCGGCACGGCGGGCCAGGGCAGGCGTTCGTCTATCAGTTGCGCTCCGATGACGCCGAGGATCAGGAAGCAAATCGTAAGCCTGCGGGGTCGCGGGGGGTGCGCGGGGACCGCGCGGGGCTGAGGGAAACTGAATCGTCGCCAGCAATCATGCGTGTTCCGCCCACCACTGCGCGGGTTTGCGGGAGCATATATGAGGGCAGCGACGAAGAGAATCGTATCGTAGTCGTACCCGAACGGGCGGCGAGGCCGAACGGCAACGGCATGCACGCGCAGGCGGTGAAGTGATGGCGCTGGTTCGCAGGCCTCGCAAGAAAACGCCGAAGACCGCACTCGTTCCCAAGAACGCGCTGGAGGCCATGCTGGAGCCGCACCTGGAAGCGCTGGCCGTGAAACAGTACTCCGAGCAGACGATCAAAACCCGGCACGATCAGCTGGGAGTGTTTATCCGCTGGTGCGCCGAGCGGGGTCTGGAGAATCCGCACGACATCACGCGGCCCGTTCTGGAGCGCTACCAGCGCTACTTGTTTCACTACCGCAAGAAGAACGGCCAGCCTCTGAGCTTCCGCACGCAGCACGCGATGCTGGTGCCCTTGCGTGGCTGGTTTCGCTGGATGACGCGCGAGAACCACATCCTGCACAATCCCGCCTCAGAGTTGGAACTGCCACGCTTGGGTCATCATCTGCCCAAGCACGTGCTCAGCGTGGAAGAAGTCGAGCAGGTGTTGCGGCAACCGAACATCTCCGATCCGATGGGAGTGCGCGATCGCGCCATCCTCGAAACGCTGTACTCAACCGGCATGCGACGCGGCGAATGCGTGCAACTGAAACTCTACGATGCCGACCTGCGCAACGGCACCGTGTTCATCCGCCAGGGCAAGGGGAAGAAAGACCGCTACGTGCCCATTGGAGATCGGGCCATCAAGTGGATCGAAAAATATCTCCGCGAGGTGAGGCCCGAGCTGGTGGTCGAGCCCGACGACATGACGCTGTTCCTCTCGCAGTACGGCGATGCGTTCAGCCGTGATCATCTCAGCGGCATGGTGCACGATTACGTCGAAGCGGCGAACCTGGGCAAAGGCGGAGGCCCGCACTTGCTGCGTCACACCATGGCGACGTTGATGCTGGAGAACGGCGCCGATCTGCGTTTCATTCAGGAAATCCTCGGCCACGAAAAAATCTCCACCACGCAAATCTACGCGCACGTTTCCATCCGGCAACTGAAGCTGGTGCACGGGCACACGCATCCCGCCGAGCAGCAGCCCGAAGGCGCGGCAGCGCAGGAAGGCGACGCCCAGGCCCGCGCCGAACTGATGGCCACGCTTGATGTTGAGGAAGCGGATGACGACTAGCTGTGTTGCATATACGGTATGCGTATATCGCCGCGGACTGAAAAAATCTTCGCGAAAATCGCAGAATGCTCTTGACAGGTTTTTGCGAAGCACCCGGAAACTGGCCTGAAGTACCTGTCCCGCGTCCCCAAAGTCACTTCTTCGCGCCCGTCCCGCTGACTACAATCAGGAGAGATGCCCGCCGCAGCTAAAGAAGAAATGCTTGCTTCGCCGAACGCTGAGGGGAGTTTTTCTTTAGCCGCCGGGGTTGCTGCTGCGCTGGATACGCGCGACGGTGCAAATGCGGACAGGGGCGAAAAATCGCATCAGGGGATTTTTTCCAAAAATCGCAGACCTCGCATCGGCTCAACATGGCTTAAGTGGTCAGGAACGCATCAGGATAGAAGCCTCGCGTGGTCGGAAACCATGTTGGGGCCAACTATCTACCTCTATAGTGGCCTAAGCTTAGCCGAGGAACTGGACGGGAGCGGAAATATTCTCGCGCGATACACACAAGGGCGCACTATCGATGAGCCACTTGCCGAACTCCGCTCAGGGACCACAAGTTAC
>Ga0185299_10000865_pt1 | contig 70410 bp, 62 predicted proteins | sample PaiPotPPA55metaG_FD_128002 | JGI IMG/M metagenome (GOLD analysis project Ga0185299, IMG submission 128002) | Iron sulfur acid spring bacterial and archeal communities from Banff, Canada, to study Microbial Dark Matter (Phase II) - Paint Pots PPA... ...
GCTGTTCGGATCTTCACGAAGGCAGGCGTCGAGAATGGCATCGGAAATCTGGTCGGCGATCTTGTCCGGATGTCCCTCGGTTACGGATTCCGAGGTAAACAGAAAACGATTCGTTGCTGGCAAGCTGGTATCTCCTCAAGGTATTTCGAGCCTTTACGTCCGATACAGGAAGGCCTACCGAGGCAATGGCTCTTGACCGGAGTTTGGCTGAGTCTCCATCAAAACGGTAACAGACATTGCCTCCCCAGCGCAACGGAATTGGCCGACGCCGGAGGGAGCTGACATCGAGTGGGAGCCAGTTGGCATTGAACGGTGGAGGTTGAGCGGTAAAAGGCAGAAAAGAAAGAGAGAAACTTAGGGCGTCGAAGGCGGCTGCGGTGTATTCGGTAAGATTCCTCGAGGACCGAAAGTAACCGTCTTGACCTCCCCGTAGTCTCCGCCAATGTCGACTTTCTTTTCGTGGAATCGGAAGTCGACGCCGCCGGCGTTTCCGGTCCTGACTGTGATTTCCTTCCGGCCTCGGACCACGCGCTCGCTGCCAGCGGGCAAAAGTTCGGATGAGATAGTTTTGCCGTCGGCGGTGATCGTGGTCCAGGATTCTTCGCGCGCCTGGATGACGACTGTAAACTCGCCGGGAGTTGCCGCGGGGGAGGCAGGCGCTAGGTCGGGAGATATCCTGGGGACTGCGGAGGGGGCGGATGGTCCAGATGGCGCGCTAGTGGGCGACAAATCAGAACCGGATACTCTGCCAGATGCCTGCGTTTCCACCGGGACTGGAGTCGGCCGATCGGCCTGTTTCATGTGCTCCCGACGGCGATGGCTCCAGAAAGACAGTGCCAGAGCGACTACGAGTAGAGCTCCGGCGAACATGCCCCAGGGTACTTGGCGAGGAGGGGTGTCGGCGCCAGCTTCCAGGTGGTTGACCTTCTCCTGATTTTCCCGCGTTTCGCTTTCCTGCGCTGCGCTTTCACGAGATCCCTCTCCGTGCGTTGCGGGTTCGGTCGAAGCGGGCAGGGCGTCGCCAGAAGCTTGCAGATAGTCGGCGATGGCTTGATCTTCGTCGAGGCCAAGGAATCGGGAATAGGCACGGACGAAGCCCTTGTTGAAGATACCCCCGGGCAACTGGTTGAACTTATCCTCCTCCAGCGCTTGAAGCATGCGGATCCCGATCTTGGTGGAGAGGGAAATCTGCTCTAGAGTGATCTTGCGCTTTTCGCGCTCCAGTTTCAGTTTTTGACCAAAGGAAGGCAAACTAGGCTCCCGCTTTCGCCGGACGGATTCTACTCTGTCGAGAAGCAAAGTCATAGGCCATTCCAGGGCTTCCGACAACAGGCGGAGGACGTAGAGCGCGCCGAGGAACTGCAGATCCCTCCCCTTCGGCTTTCGCTCAGGGTCGGGATGACAAAACTGAAATAGAATGGCAAATAGGAAGAAACTCTTCGCGCCCTCGGAGTCTCAGCTGCGGAAAAACTGGGCCTAGGGATCGGCGCGGGAGCGCAACAGTGGCGGGACGGGTACTGGTTACCTCGGTTCGTTGCCCGAGCGGCGCGACCAAATTTATAATCTCGTATCCAACCACTCGAACTGAGGAGTTCATGTCGGAGGCAGCGGGCACGTCCCCAATTCGCCTGTCCCAAGAGCTGACCATCTTTCACGATGTCGCCAAGGCGCTGACATCATCGCTCAACCTTGATTCGATCCTGCAGACCATCATGGAAAAGATGGCGGAATACTTCCGCCCGGATACCTGGTCGCTCCTGATGGTGGATGAGGAAAAAGATGAGCTCTATTTCGCGATTGCGGTGGGAGCCGCGGCTGAGGTTCTGGCGAAGGCGCGATTGAAAGTGGGGGAGGGAATTGCCGGTTGGGTGGCCAAGCACGGACAGGCGCTGATCGTGCCCGACGTGCAGAACGATCCACGTTTCTCAGCCCGGCTGGACGAGATCACGCGGTTGCAGACTCACTCCGTCATCTGCGTGCCGCTGCGCTCGAAACACCGGGTGCTGGGCGTGATCCAACTGGTCAATGCGAACGTGGGGCTGAGTGAACAGGAGTTGTTCTTCCTGCAGGCCTTGTGCGATTATGCCGCGATTTCGATCGAGAACGCGAGGTCGGTCGAGAAGATTCAGGAACTGACCATTACCGACGATTGCACCGGCCTGTTCAATGCGCGCCATCTCCACAAAACGCTCGAAACCGAGGTCTACCGCTCGGCGCGCTTCGGCTATCAGTTCAGCGTGATTTTTATCGACCTCGACCACTTCAAGCAGGTTAACGACACTCATGGACATCTGGTAGGAAGCCGGCTGCTGGCCGAAGTCGGATATCTGATCAAAGCACAGTTGCGGCTGATTGACTTTGCTTTTCGTTACGGTGGGGACGAATTCGTAGTTCTGCTGCCGCAAACCAGCAAAGATCAGGCGGTGGTGGTCGCGAAACGTTTGCAGGATTCCGTGCGCTCGGGGACCTTCTGCATCGAGCAGGGCTTGAACCTGAATGTGCGCGCCAGTATGGGGCTGGCGACATTTCCGAACGACGCGCAGACGCCGCACGACATCATCCGGCAGGCGGACGAAATGATGTATATGGTGAAGAACTCGACTCGCGACAATATCGGGATTGCGTCGCAAGGGCTGATGGATCCGTAGTTTCTCCACGTCTCACGTGGGGACGGCCGCCCCCGGCTGTCCAAGGCGAGCGCAGCTCGCTTCGGATTTCGTCTTGTCCGTCCCTGCACTCAAGGAACGCAGCCGGGCTTCGCCCCGCGGACAGCCCGAGGGCGGCTGTCCCTACGTTAGGGCTTGTCTCGCTTCTGTAGATCCGCGGGCTGGTCTGTTTTCGGCTGCGCCTCTTTCGGGTCCGGTTTCCACGCGGATGCGTTGGCGGGCGCGGAAAGGTTCACACCGAAGTCCCACACGTAGAGGTTCATTCCTTCTTTTCCCAGCATCTCCGCGATGGCGTATTCGCCCGCCGCGAGAGGTTCGGTGGGCGTGACCTTCACCCAGCCTCCGGTCATGGGGGTGACCGTGGCCGCGACAAAACGTTCGTCGGTTTTCATCTTCCCAGTAACTGCGATCTTGATTGCGCCGGCAACGCGTTTGCCGCCCTTGGCCTGGATGCGAATGATCTTGAAGCGCTCGGTCGGCGGTAGCGGCGGAGGCTCGCCAGTGGCGGCCTGCGCGGTTGCGGGCGCGCCCTGGTTCTCGTCGATGTTGATGTAGAGCGAAGGCACCGAGGTGTGCGACTGAATTTTGGCGTGCGCTCCCGGAAGTTCAATCGTTTGCTTGACGCCGGCCAGGGGATTGATCGCCGACCGCAAAATATTCGACTTCGTATTCTTATCCAGTTCGCCGCCCGATTGCTGCAGTTCAGATAACTGCGGCTGATTCTGGTAGGTATCTAGTAAGAAGATGCCGCCTTCGTCGGGAAGGCGCAGACCGGGCGCGACTTGCGGTGAACGGGCTTGTTCAGCTTTCCGTTCGGCATCGAGTTCCTTGTCGAGTTCGACCGCTTCCGGAGCGAGCTTGCCCTGCAGGCGGCCTTGCTCAAACTTATCGGTTGCGTCCCAGTCAACCATCGATTTCGGGACTTCCTCCCATTCGCCGCGCTCGGCGCTGAAATAGCGGACGCGCTCGCCGTGAATCTCATACTTGGTGACGGACTGGTAGGAGCCATCTTTCAGGATGAGGCGGCGGGCCTGCGTTTGGGCGGGAGCGGGAAGCTGGGCCATGGCAAATTGAGCCGGGCAGAAGAAGACCAACGCGGTGGTCAGCGTCGCGAGAATGCCCGTTCTGGCGGAGAATGATTTCATGCCGCGGAACATTATCGGTCTTTTCTGATGCTTTCGAAAGATTAGATGCGGGCGGTCCGGTCTGGACGACGGCTAAACACTCCTAAAACGAAACTAATGGTGAGAGAAGGACGAGCGAGGGGGCCCGTCTCTCCACTTCGCGGCGAAGGGGCGCGGCTATCCGGTATTGTGCAGGCCGGCAGCGATGCCGTTCATGGTGGCGCCGATAGCATAATCGAGAGCGGGATCGAGAGACGGATCGGCAGGGCCTGCACGCTTGCGGCGCAGCAGATCGACCTGAATCAGGCTGAGCGGATCGACATACGGGTTGCGCAGGCGCACGGATCGCAAGATGACGGGATTCTTTTCCAGTAACTCCTGTTGGCAAGTAACGTTGAGAATAGTCCGACGGGTACGCTCGAATTCCTGGCGCAACATTTCGTAGACGCGGTCGCGGAGGGCCGCCCCGGTTACTAGATCGGCATAGAGGCGGGCGATGGCGAAGTCGGCCTTGGCCATGGCGATTTCCACGCTGCGAACGAGACTTGCGAATAGCGGGAAGGCGCGCATCATTTCCCGCAGGCGTTCGGCGTGTCCGGCACTGCGGCCAGCGAAACGTTCGATGGCGTAGCCGACTCCGAACCACGCGGGAACGGCGTGGCGGCTTTGCATCCAGCCAAATACCCAGGGGATGGCGCGCAGGTCGTCCAGGGCGCGATTCGCGGTGCGGCGCGCGGGGCGGGAGCCGATGCGGGCGTGCTCTAGTTCGTTCACCGGAGTGGCTTGCTCGAAGTATTCGAGGACTTCAGGATTTTCGGCGATGTGTTTCCGATAGAACGCGAAGGCGTCGTTCGACATTGCTTCCATCGCTTCGTCCCAGCGCTGTTCGGTCGCGGGCGAGGTTTGCGTGGGCATGGTTACTGCTTCCAGGCAAGCAGCGATCATGATTTCGAGATTCCATTCGGCTAGCACCGGGTCGGAATATTTCCAGCTGAGGACTTCCCCTTGCTCGGTGATGCGGATTTCGCCGGAGAAATCGCCGGCGGGTTGGGCGAGGATGGCGGCGTGGGTGGGGCCTCCACCGCGTCCAACCGTGCCGCCGCGGCCATGGAACAGTCGTAGATTTACACGGCATTCGCGCGCGGCCTCGTACAGGTGGCGCTGCGCTTTGTGCAATTCCCAGGTGCTGGTCAGCATGCCTCCGTCTTTATTGGAGTCGGAGTAGCCGAGCATGATTTCGTGCTTGCGACCCCAGGAGTCGAGGAGCGGTTGGAACTCGGGAGCCTTCCACACGCGGCGCATGATTGTGGGCGAGGAGCGCAACGCGTCGATCGATTCGAACAGAGGCACGGGCATGAGGCCGGGATCGCCGGTGCTGGCCGCGACAGAAACACCGCTGAGCGTGGCGAGCCGGACCACCGCGAAGATGTCATGTTCGGATTGCGTGTTGCTGATCACGAAGTTGCGGATGGCTCTCGGGGAGTGCGCCTTTTTTAATTCGGCGATGCAGCGGAAAGTGTCGAGAAGTTCGGCCGATTGCGCGGAGATCTCTGGGGGAGACTGAGTTACTCCAGCCGACGGCCTTCCCGCAGACGCCACGTCTACGAGCGCCTGAGACTGTATGCGGGCGTGCTGTCGAATGTCGAGCGCGTGCAGATGGAAGCCGAAAGTCCGAACTTTGCGCAGGAGAGGGGAGACGAGTTCCGCTAGTCGCTGACCATGGTTCGCGCAAAGGCTGTCGCGGATGATGCTGAGGTCCTCTTCAAATTGCTGCGGCGACTTGTAGGAGTGTTCGTGTTTTGATGACCTGCGGCTAAAACGCAAACGGGCGATCAGAAACTCGAGGAAGTGGCGGTAGAGTTCGGCTGAGGTGATCTGTTTCCAGCGGGAATATCTTTCGCCAAGTTTTTCTTCGTATGCGCGAGTGCGCTGAGCGAGAGCTACCGACACACCGATGCGGCGAGTCGACATGCTCAGTTGCCCGATCAGACGCACGGTCTCAGCAATGTAGTGGTCGAAAATCACGTGACGCGCCATATCGAGCGCTTCGCGGGTGGAGTCGGCGGTGACGAAGGGATTGCCGTCGCGATCGCCGCCGATCCATGACCCGAATGAGAGCACTTCCGGAACCTCGGCGTCGGCGTTGTAAACATCGCGCAGGGATTCTTCGAGTTCTGCATAGAGACGCGGCAGAGTTTCGAACAGAACCATGGGAAAGTAGTCAAGGCCCATATGAATCTCGTCGCGGACGGTGGGCTTATTGAGGCGCACCTCGTCGGTCTGCCAGAGCGCGGTGATCTCGGCGAGGATCAGCGATTCAAATTCGAGCGCTTCGGAATCGGAAAGCGGCAACTGGTCGAGACGCTCAAGATAGGCTGCGATGCGGCGGCGTTTGAGGCGAATGGTATGGCGCGTGATTTCGGTCGGGTGCGCGGTAAAGACGGGCGTCACTTTGACCTTGCGCAGGGACTCGAGCATGGCAACGGCGGAGACTCCCGCAGAGCGCATGCGGACGAGGGTACCGCGGAACGAGCCGTCTACGGGAGTTTTGCCGGACAGCATGCGGGCCGCGCGGCGGCGGCGCTTGCGGTGGTTGGTTTCGGCCAAGTTGGTGAGTTCGAAATAGATGGCAAAGGCTTTGGTCACGCGGTAGGCGTGTTCGATCGACAGGCCGCGGATTATTTCGCGGGCGCGGGTCATCAGGCTGGCATTGAGCTCTGGTTCTGGTTTTGATGTCCCGGCGGACTGAGGCTGTTCGCGGTGCTGGATCAGCAGGTGACGCAGCTGCTCGACGACATCGAAAAAAGCTTCGCCTTCCTGCTCGACCAGCACACGGCCAAGCAGGATACCGAGCGAACGGACGTCGCGGCGTAGGGGGAGTTCTTTCGCGGGATCGGTCGTGTCGGCCGTCAACTCGCCTAGCCGCGCGGCCTGAGCGCCTTCGCTCCACAAGGGATTGTCAGCCATGGGATATTTTAGCGGAAGTGACTAGGGAAGGCGGTTCGTTCTAGTCATTGACAGGGGTTTCCACGACAGGGGTTTCCACGATCTTTAACGCTTGAGCTATGGAAGTGAATATCGGTCCTGATCTACAAGGCAAACCCGCCCGCCTCGCCACTGAGCGCGGCCGGGACACGCAGGCACTCGTGCAAGAAGCGATCGAGAGGTTCGTCGATTATGACGAATGGTTTCTCCGAGAGGTAGAGAAAAGATTGGCTGCATTTTCCACATTTCCTTCCAGAAAACTTTCTGTCATAATTGATCGTGCACCCCAGCCCGCACAATTTTCCAATCAAAATCAGAGCGAGGAAGCGATGTCGGCCAAGTACATCTTTGTAACCGGCGGTGTGGTTTCATCATTGGGCAAGGGACTGGCGGCGGCCTCCATCGGCTGTCTGCTTGAAAGCCGCGGCCTCAAAGTCAACCTGATGAAGTTCGATCCTTACTTGAACGTCGATCCGGGGACGATGTCGCCCTTTCAGCACGGCGAAGTGTTTGTCACCGACGACGGGGCTGAAACCGATCTTGACCTTGGTCATTACGAACGCTTCACCCACGCCAAACTTTCTCGCGACAACAATTGGACTACGGGGCGGCTCTACGAGCAGATTATCGCCAAAGAACGACGCGGCGATTACCTGGGCAAGACGGTGCAGGTGATTCCGCACGTCACCAACGAAATCAAGGCGGCGGCGAAGAAGGTGGCGCAGGATGTCGACGTGGCCATAATCGAGATCGGCGGCACCGTGGGCGATATCGAGTCGCTGCCGTTCATCGAGGCGATCCGCCAGATGCGCCAGGAACTGGGCCGCGATAATACGCTGTTCATCCACGTGACGCTGGTGCCGTTTATTGCCGCGGCGCAGGAATTAAAGACCAAGCCGACTCAGCACTCTGTCAAGGAATTGCTCAGCGTCGGAATTCAGCCGGATATCCTGTTGTGCCGCACCGACCGCTTCCTTTCGAAAGAGATCAAGTCGAAGATTGCGCTGTTCTGCAATGTCGAAGAAGAAGCGGTGATCACGGCAAAGGACGTCGCGTCGATCTACGAAGTGCCGGTGGTGTTCGCGCATGAAGAAGTCGACACGCTGATCCTGCGCCGTCTCCACCTGGAGGCTAAAGATCGCGATCTTTCCAAGTGGAACGATCTGGTGCACCGGGTCTACAACCCGAAAGATGTGGTGAGGATCGGCATTGTCGGGAAGTATGTGGAGTATGAGGACAGCTACAAATCGCTGAAAGAGGCGCTGGTGCATGGCGCACTGGCGCACAATCTAAAGCTGGAAGTGAATTGGATCGAAGCCGAGGGTCTGGAGACTGCCGACAAGAGTTATGAAGCGCAGTTGGAAGAATACGACGGGTTGCTTGTGCCCGGCGGATTCGGCAAGCGTGGCATCGAAGGGATGTTGAAGGCGATTCAATACGCACGCGAAAAACATGTGCCCTACTTCGGAATTTGTCTCGGGATGCAAACGGCTTGCATTGAATATGCGCGTAACGTCTGCGGATTGGCGGATGCCAATTCGAGTGAGTTCGATCCGGCGACTCCGCATCGCGTGATCTACAAGCTGCGCGAGTTGCGGGGCGTGGAAGAGCTCGGTGGCACGATGCGGCTGGGGGCATGGCCATGCAAGATTGAGATGGGAACGCTGGCGTATAAGGTGTACGGCCAGACCGAAATCAGCGAGCGGCACCGGCATCGCTATGAGTTCAACCGCGAGTATGAGGAGCTGATGGTGGCCGCCGGGCTGCGCATTTCCGGCTCGACTCCGGACGGCACTTACGTGGAGATGGTGGAGATTTCGGGTCATCCGTTTTTCATTGGGTGCCAGTTCCATCCGGAATTCAAATCGAAGCCGCTGGAGCCGCATCCGCTATTTAAGGCGTTCGTGGGCTCTTCGTACGAATACGGGCGGAAAAAGAAAGAGCAGAAAGACGCCGCTGAGGTCGAAATGTTCCTGCGGCCGGACAAAGTGGGGAGAAGATAGACAGAGAAGATCTTACCTCTTAGCTCTTAGCCTTTAGCCAAGACCTAAAAGCCAAAAGCCAACGGCCTTGACCTTATCTTTCCAAATCGACAACGTTCGCGTCGGCGCCGGCGATCTGTTCCTCATCGCCGGGCCCTGTGTGATTGAAAGTGAAGAGCACGTGCTGCGCATGGCGGAGATCATCAAGGGCGTGGTGCGTTCGCTTAATTTCCCGTTCATCTTCAAAGCGTCGTATGACAAGGCGAACCGCACTTCGATCCGGAGTTATCGCGGGCCGGGAGTGAAGGAAGGCCTGCGCATTCTCAAGAAAGTGACAGACGAAGTACACATTCCGGTGCTGACCGATGTGCACCAGGTGGCCGACGTGGCTGCCGTCGCCGAGGTAGTTGATGTATTGCAGATTCCGGCCTTCCTCTGCCGCCAGACCGACCTGATCGTGGCGGCGGCGCTCACCGGGCGCCCGGTGAACATCAAGAAGGGACAATTCGTTTCGCCTTGGGACATGAAGCACGCCGTCGACAAGTGCCGCGATGCCGGGAATAGTCAGGTGTTTGTGACCGAGCGCGGCTCGAGTTTCGGCTACAACAATCTGGTCGTCGACATGCGCTCGCTGGCCATCATGCGCAAATTCGCCCCGGTGGTGTTTGACGCGACGCATTCGGTGCAACTGCCGTCATCGTCGAACAGCGACGGAGATAAGCCGGCAGTGAGTGGAGGCCAGCCCGAGTTTATCCCGGTGTTGTCGCGGGCGGCGGTGGCGGCGGGCGTGGACGGGGTGTTCATGGAAGTCCATGACAATCCGAAAGAAGCGAAAAGCGATGGAGCGAACGCGCTCGACACGCGAAACCTGCGCGGCTTGCTGAAAGAATTGCAAGCGGTGAAGAAGGCATTGGACGTGGCGCACGCGACGCCTTAACGTCGTTCCTAAATCTGTCACCATCCCGAATCTGCTACCATTTCCGCGTCATCGGAACTTCATCGCTTATGCATTGGTGGGCAGCAATCTTCGGCGTTGCTCTGATTTTCGTCATCCTGATGGATGCGTTTGAGACCGTGGTTTTGCCGCGGCGCATCAAGCGGACTTTTTTTCGCATCTCGTCTCGGTTCTACAGGAAAAGCTGGCGCCTCTGGACCCGGGTGGGGCAGCATATCAAGTCCGCGAACCGGCGCGAAGGCTTCCTTGCGTACTTTGGACCGCTGGCGATTTTTCCGCTGTTGGGTTTTTGGGCGCTGGGGCTGATTTTTGGATTCGCCTGTGTGCAATACGGGCTGGGCGAACATCTGACGCTGGCCAATGAAAAAATCACGTTTGGGAAAGTGCTCTATCTGAGCGGTGAAACTTTCTTCACGCTGGGCTACGGAGACATCACGCCCAACAACGCCACCGCTCGCGCCCTCGCGGTGATGGAAGCGGGCATGGGCTTCGCGTTCCTCGGAGTTGTGATCGGATATCTGCCGGTCATCTACAATTCGTTTGCCGCGCGCGAGATCGAAATTTCGCTGCTCGATGCGCGCGCCGGGTCGCCGCCGAGCGCCGCCGAGTTTCTGAGCCGGTTGGGGTGCTGTCCCGAGCAAATGGTGCTCGATGAAATTTTTCGCGACTGGGAGCGCTGGTGCGCCGATCTACTGTCGAGTCACATTTCCTATCCGGTGCTGGTTTTCTTCCGGTCGCAACACGGTAATCAATCCTGGTTGAGCGCGCTGACGGCCATGCTCGATGTCACTTCGCTGATCATGACCGGTGTGGACGGCATCCATGCCGACCAGGCGAAGCTCACGTTCGCCATGGCGCGGCATGCTGTCGTCGATCTGACGCAGGTGGTAAATGCGGAATATAGTCCGCAAGATGTGGGGCGGCTCGGGGCGGAGGACCTGAAGCGACTGCGGTCGGCACTCGCCTCGAAGGGCGTGACTTTGTATGATGGCGCGGACGCGGCGGAACGGCTGGCGGAGCTTCGGATTCTCTACGAACCTTATCTCTATTCACTCAGCCTCCGGCTCTTGATGACGCTGCCGCCGTGGATCCACACTGATCACAAGAAAGATAACTGGCAGGGCGGCCCCTGGGACCGCGCGATCCAGGCGCGAGCGCTGGAACATCCGGGACATGCGGTGGACGATCACTTCTGAGCGTTAGGTGACAAGCATGGGTATCAGTATCGTCGCAGCCGCGGCTGTCTTCTTCGTTGTTGCGGGAAGTTTGTTGTATTTGATCATCATCTACAACGGGCTGGCGCGTCTGCGGAATGACAGTAACCGCGCCTGGGCGAACATCGACGTATTGCTCAAACAGCGGCACGACGAGATTCCCAACCTGGTGGAGACGGTGAAAGGCTATCTGCCGCACGAGCGCCAGACTTTGGTGGCGGTCACGCAGGCCCGCGCCGCCTCGATCAGCGCCGCCAGCATCGGGCAGAAAGCCCAAGCCAATTTGATGCTGACGGGTGCATTGCGCGGACTGTTCGCAGTGGCGGAAAATTATCCCCAGTTGAAAGCCAACGAAAAGTTCCTCCGTCGTCAGAACCGGATTTCTGAACTGGAAGAGCGGATCGCCGATCGGCGGGAATTTTTCAACCCCAGATAATGGCTCCCACTAAAGATCGATGACCCGATCACCCGATGCTCTGCCGCTTCTGCTAACATTTCTCGTTCCATGAAACACGTTGGCGAAAACGTGGTGCGCATCGAGGCTGAGGCCTTACGGGCGCTGGCGGATCGACTGGCAGGGCCGATGGCGTCGGACTTCAACCGGGCGCTGGAACTGATGTTCGGTTGCCGGGGCCGCGTGGTCGTGACTGGGATGGGGAAGAGCGGGCTCATCGCTCGCAAAATCGCGGCTACATTGAGTTCAACTGGATCGCCGGCGCTCTATCTGCATCCAGTGGAGGCGTTGCATGGCGATCTGGGGATGATCGTGCGCGGCGATGTGGTGCTGGCGCTTTCGGCCAGTGGCGAAACGGAAGAGATTCTGCAGTTGATGGCTACGATTAAGCGGCTGCAGGTGCCGCTGATTGCTATGACTTGCGACGACCTTGCAGAGGTTCACGCGGACAAGAGTGTCCGCAACACACTTGCTTCTACTCTAGCGTCGGCTGCGGACGTGGTTTTGGACTGTTCGATTTCCAAGGAAGCTTGTTCGTTGGGGCTTGCTCCTACGGCTTCCACTACGACCATGCTTGCTTTGGGCGATGCTTTGGCGGTGGCGCTTTCGGAGAAACGCGGCTTCAAGGAAGAAGATTTTGCCAACCTGCATCCCGGTGGAAAGCTGGGCAAACGGCTGGCGCGCGTCGAATCGTTGATGCACTCGGGAGACGCGATTCCGCGGGTGACGGCGCAGACGAAGATGCCGGACGTGATTTACGAAATGTCGCGCAAGAAGTTGGGAATGACAGCGGTGGTCGAGGGCGATCGACTGCTGGGAGTGATCAGCGACGGCGATCTACGGCGGTTGCTGGAGCAGCGCGGCAAAGATGCGCTCGACTTGACGGCGCAGGATTGCATGACGCGGACTCCGAAGACCATTGGTGCGCGGGAGTTCGCAGCCACTGCGCTGGCGCGGATGGAGGAGATGAAGATTACTGCGCTCGTCGTCGTGGATAGCGTGGATGGAGATCGGCGTTTGCGCGGGATCGTGCACCTGCATGATTTGTGGGGAACGGAGATGGTGTAGCGACGTGGGCTCTGACACTTCCCTGTAGAGACGCGGCTTGCCGCGTCTCCGCGTCACCTGAGGCGCGGGTGAGACGGGGCAAGCCCCGTCTCTAGGGGAACTAACGCGAGATCTTTACCTTCGGCGCATGGAATGCATCGGGAAACGTAAACGTGACCAATGCTCCCTCGCGTACGTTGCCAACCAGCGCGGGGCGGAAGCAGGCAATGCAGGTGCCGCCGGCGTGGCGAACGCTGGGATAGACGACTCCGGCTGATCCGTGATCGAGCAGGCGGCGGCCTAGCTGCTGCGACGCACGATAGCTGTCGGGCTGCAAGTATTTCTTGTGCGGTTCTGCGTCTCGCAAGTCGTGGAACTCGGCGCGAAAGTCGGCCAGGTACTCACGGTAGGCGACGGTCTCTTCTTCCTGCCAATTCACCTCGCGCAATCCCTCGCCATAGTGGAAGGCGACCTCGGCTTGTGCGGTCTTCAGTGAGAAGCCGGCATACCAGGCGCCGCGATCGTCTCCGCTGAAGCGGCTGCCTCCCGGCCGCGCGTGCGTGAATGCGGCGTTGATGATGTGATAGTGGGGCACTCCGAAAACCAATTCGTGCACGGTGATTCCGGGTAGCAGGTTGGCCTCGCCTGCCAGCCGCGTGTTGGTGGCGTCGTCAAGCTGGAACAGATGCTCCATTTGCGGCGGTGGAAGTCCGAGCCGCGACAAAACACTTTCGCCCTCTTCATAGAAGCGATTGGGAACGAGGCGGTGCGTATCGTCTTCGGAAATGGACGTGGTTTTTGGGAGCTTTGTTCTGGGAAGCATGGTCTTGGGGATAATTACAGGCCGCCGCGCCGGGCATCCAGCAGTTGGCGAACCCGCAGCATGGAGGGCACTCCGCCCTTCAGCATGTAGGCCAGCGGCGTCTCGCCGCCGAAGATGGGATTTGAATTTGGCAACTGGACCCATGCGTCGGCGAGCTTGGTCCCATAGAGAATGTTGAGAGCCTTAAAGATGCCCACCAGCAGGGATACGCGGGTGAGCTTGTCCTGACCCAAAGTTTTGGCGTCTAAAGTCTTGGCGTTCGACGCCTTGCCGGCGCTGCGTTTGAGGTGATAGAACGAGCCGCTCGAAATGCCGCCGATCAGGCCCCTCGCGTCTTCGTCGCGCAGCTTCCAGTGGGACGCCAGACGGAAGAAAGCGCGGATAGCTACCGGGCTCAACTTCTCCTGCACTGGCCGGCTGGAAAGGTCCGCAAGCTGATCCCAGGCTACACCGTGAAGGTGGACCATATTGGACGCACCGAGATCAACCTCTCCAAACATGACATTATTATTGTACATAATTGGAGCCTTGTCAAGGTGGCATGGTCGCGTGGGGACAGCCGCTCCTTCGACAAGTTCAGGGCAGGCTCTCGGCTGTCCAGGCAAACGCAGCTTGGCCGCGATCTTCGGTGGCGATTCTTATATTTGGTAATGGGGGCGGGGCTTCGCCCCGCTGGACAGCCGAGGGCGGCTGTCCCATACGTCGAGAAGGCTAATGGCAGAAGCGCTGTAATTTCGGCGGAGGCGGGGCAGGGAACTCGTCAAACTCTCCGTCCCATCCGGAGCATCCGCGGGCGGTGATGGCGCGAATTACGACCTGTTCCATATCGCGGGCCTTCGCTTTCGCCTGTTCGATCTGATCGGTTGTTAGGTAGCCGCCATTGTTGAGTTCGCCGAGGTCGGGGCCCGCGGCTGCATAACCGGCGTCGGCGGCTATGGTGTACCAGACATAGGCAGTGAAGCGATCGAGCGGGATGCCGCGACCATCTTTCAGCGCTTTGGCGTAGAAGTATTGGGCCTGGGGAAGGCCTTGATCGGCGGCAATTTTATAGAGCTTTGGAGCCTTGGTGTAATCTCGATCCGCCATCAGACGGCCCAGGAAGTAGGCGCCATATGCGTTGTTCTGGTCGGCGGACAGCTTGAGCCACTTCTGGGCCGCTTCGCGATCCGCCACGCCGCCGATGCCGAGGAGGTAGAGTCGCCCGGCGAGCCAACCTGCCAGCGGGTCGCCTTGTTGGGCCGCCTTGCGATACAGGTCGACGGCCTGGCTCGGTTCCTTCGCGAGAAAGGTTCCGGTTTCGTAATAGTAAGCCAGTGCGATCTGCGCTGGTCCGTAGCCGAGGTCGCTGGAGCGCCTAAAGTAGTCGATCCCGAGAGAGTCATTTCGCGACGGCCCAACGCCAGTGATGGCGTCCATCCCGCGCTCGTAAAGAGAGTCAGGAGAAGAGCTCTGCGCTAACGCGGTTGCGCTCAACAGCACGAGTATAAGAGACAGAATCGTTCGACGCATGGGGCGGATTTCCCGTAAGAAGTATCTGAGCAAGTATAGGAAATACGCCGGGTCAGTGTAGAGTTACGAAAGTTCCACGGACGGTCAAGCCTTTTCTGTAAGTTACAGATTTTACAAACCTGAAAAATCGTAGGAGTCCTCAACTACCCCCAATTTTGGGACAATTTGGGACATTTTGGGACACATGGTTGGGAGCAGGGAGCCGCTTGTGCTGCGATGCGGCTGCGTCTCTCAGTGCACCCCGTCCCGCCGCAGCGCCCCTTGTACTTCTTGCCGGAGCCGCTGGGGCACATTTCACTCCGACCGACCTTGGTGGAAGTGCGTCGTGGTTTGCTCCATTGGGCAGCGAGCCCAACTTGCCATGGCTCACAAAAAAATCGGTAAGCGCCCAACAGCCCAGCCGCCACTGTGCGCGATCACCGCTTCGCGCTTTTCCGTGCTGATCGGGTTGGGGCGCATCTCCGGGGTTGGCGAAAAGACTGTTGGGATCGAGCGAGGCGACGGTCCCGTGTAGCCGGGGAGGATGCCGGACGGTAGACTTCTCGTCAGGCATTCTGCTTTCGGTTCAATTCTGACATGGGAAGCCAATCAAGTGACCACTGAACAGGAACTTCGTCACAAATTGCGTAAAATTGCGGCTCTTTTTGAGGGTGCCACCACAGCGGGAGAGCGCGACGCTGCCGCTGCCGCAATCGATAGGATTCGCACCGCGCTCGGCGCTGCAGAGCAAACGGAACCGACTGTTGAAATGCGGTTCAGCCTGACTGATCGCTGGAGTCGGCGTCTATTCACGGCCTTGTGCCGCCGCTATGGGCTGAAGCCGTATCGGTATCCTCGTCAGAGGCACTCAACCGTCGTTCTGCGAGCACCCGCCTCGTTCATCAACCAAACTCTCTGGCCAGAGTTCCTCCAGATCAAGAGCGCCCTTGATGAATACCTGAACGAAGCGACGGAACGCATAATCCGTGAGGAGGTCTTCGGGGATTCCGAGGAGGCCGAAGAGCGGACGGGCTGATGGAAACGAGCCTCCCATCTGGAGGATTGACTTTCCATGGCGCTGCTGGCTTTGGTCGGGACGATATTGATGACGGTTCTTCTGGTGTGGACTCCAACGTGGTCAATGTCCTGCGGGGCGTGGAAGCTCCAGTGCCGCTCTTCTCGTCATTCATCTATGCGTTTGGTTGCTTCACCGTGATGGTGTTCTTTTTCGTGTTCCATCGGGCGCAGTAGAGGTAATTGTTTGTGTGCCCTCGCCCCCTCAAACTGGCAAGCAACCCTGAATACCGCCGCTGCGGTCGGTCATTATGGACGGCGATGCTCAACGCTTTCTTTTGCCCAATCAGCACCACCAGTTTTTTGCCACGAGTGATGCCCGTATAAATGAGGTTGCGCTGGAGCAGCATGTAGTGCTGCGTGGCGAGCGGAATCACCACCGCTGGAAATTCCGATCCCTGCGATTTGTGGATCGTGACCGCATACGCCGGGGCAACTTCGTCCAATTCCCCGAAATCGTATTTCACTATCCGGTCATCGAAGCGAACCGCAACTTGATGTTCCACTACATCTATCCGTTCGACCGTTCCGATATCGTAGGAAATTGCCGCCAGATGATGGCGGCTCTTAGAGGTGAACAAGCAAATGTGGGGGCCTGATTTCTGGTCCGACAGAGCTAATCCCAGCGACTATCACGGCAGTCAAACAGTGGGAGTTTAGACCTTACATTTCGTCAGGCCAGCCCGCGGCGGTTGAGACTCAGCTACAAATCAACTTCAAACTGGCACATTAATCTGGGGCAATGTCGCTGGAATAAGGCCACTTCGGCAATCGTTGAAACATCCCCGTTACGCTCACTGACCACGGGCCAATTCTCAAAGAGTGAAATCTGATTTCATCAGTTGACTTCCGGTTTGCCGGTGAACATCCAACCGGCTGGTGTAGAATTCTCCGGCGAGTCCAGTCCCACTTCAACAGGAGTGATCGTGAACTACGCCCGCATTGCATTGGCCTCCCTCGGGGCTATGGTCGCCTACTTTGTCTATGGCTTTGCCATGTTCGCCGCATGGCCATCCATGAAAGCTGAATTCATGAAGTACCCCAGTGTCTATCGCCCCAAGGACGAGATGATGAAGGTGATGCCCTACGGCATGTTCGCCATCCTCATCGCTATCGTGGTCGTCGCCATTCTCTACGCAAAAATCTATACCGCTGGTGGCGGTATCGTATCAGGCATATACCTCGGCGCACTCATCGGCCTTTTCTCTGTCTGCACCTTCGCGATCCACAATTACATCAACCTGAACATCGGCCTCACATTGACCATCTACCAGTCCATCGCCTACTTCATTCAGTGGGTCATCGTGGGCGCAGCCATCGGCCTCATCTACAAACGCTCGTAGATTTGTCGGCAAAACAGAGTTATCTAGAGACATGAAGAGTAGGACAACAAAAGTTGCGACACAGATCGGCACCGCCGAGGAGCAACTAGCAAGCTTTATCGACAAGTTTGATCCAAAGCACGCTGCTCTGATCCGTTCCGTGCGCAAGGCATTACGCAAGCGCCTGCCCACAGCGAACGAACTGGTCTATGACAACTACAACTTCTTCGTCATTGGATATTGTTCAACCGAAAGTCCGTCCGATTGCGTCGTCTCCATCGCCGCAGGTGCCAATGGAGTTGGGCTGTCCTTTTATTATGGAGCGTCTCTCCCCGATCCGCACAGGTTACTCCTCGGCAGTGGGAGCCAGAACCGTTTTATCAGACTGGAGTCGGCGGCAACGCTAGCGAATCCAAGAGTTGAGGACCTCATCTTTGCTGCCATTGCACAGGCTGAGAGCCCATTGCCTGCGAGGGGCAGAGGCAGACTGGTCATTCGATCAATCTCGAAAAAACAGAAGCCGCGCCGCAAACTGACGGATTAGCTGGCTTCACTGTCGTAAATTCCCATTGCGCTATCTACGCGAGTCGATCACACGAGGCAGCTTCGGCACGAGTAGGGGTTACGCCGACACAACAGTGGATTCCTAAGGCGGAACTGTTTTTGCCTTTACTTCGAGACTTTGGCCCGCAAGGGGTGAAATCTCAACCGCATTTTATGCGGCTTTTTGCCCTGTTTCACCGAGGTCGAGTGCTGGCCCACGGGTATACCCAAGGAGACGCCGCGAGCAAACGCTCGAAGTCGCCATCCTCTCACTTCCGCTTGGCAACCAGCGTCAAGGTGTAGTCGTCGAGGTCGATCAACGCTTCATCGCTCACCGCCTTCAGCCTTTCACGGCGTTTCTGTCGTAGCGATGGCTCGCTCGCAACCAATGCCTCGGCACGATCCTTAACTCCGATCTTGTCTTTACGATGCACAAGCTCGTTTGCGTAGGTTCGGGATACGGACGGCTTGCTGGCATCGCCAGCAAATGCGGAGACCGCTTTGTCTGATGCCTCGGTCTGTGCATACCAGAGCAACAGAAGCAGGCTCTTTTGTGCAGTCTCATCAGTCTCGGTCTTCAAGCGATTTATTGCAGGCTGTAGCCAGTAGTCCATGTCGGTCGGCAACAACAGATAAATCAAAACGTAGTCCTGCCCGAGTGTGAGGACATGCTGCGGGATGAATACCGTGAATTTCGGTTGCTCCAGAATGTGAAACGCAGCAGCGGTTGTGTCCTCACTCAAGGACGCCATGCGGTGCACTTGCAGGAAGTAATCCTTTGCCTGCACGTCCCGCAGATCGCAGCGGGCCATTGCAGCGAGAGCGATTTTTCGGTCTGCCGGAGTATCAGAGAGGCTGAGCAGAAGCGTGCTGCCATCGTAAAGGAAGAATATCGGGTTCTTGAAATCGCCGAGTTCTTGGCGAAGGGCAGGTATGTAAAGCGACGGCTCTGCTTTTGCTCGCATCCACAACTGATCGAGGGCGGCAGACTTCTCTGTGATTTGCTGATTGCTCAGCAAGTGCGGCTGGAAATTGTAGGTCTGTTGAATCTGTTGGTGGATAGAGGCGGACTGACCTGCTCCTGAGATTGCGAGCAAGAGCAACACGACAAGGATGCCACAGACGGTACTGCGTTTCATGCGGCTATTCTACACAGGCGTTTTGAACCGCGATTTCCATTCAGCCCATCGCAATTCTAGTTCAGGGAGAATCGATTCGAGATTTCTGCGGGCATTCTCCCGGCTGTTCACTGGCAGGCGGAAACCGACGCCCCAGACGCCCCATCTGCCCGTTTCAACGGGACTGACCTCTTGGAGGTAGGGTGGATCGGAGACTTCCCAAACCAGACCCGCCCGACTTCCGTCCGGCGCAATCACGAACGCATCTCCCTCGTCGCAAGGTTCTGCCTCGAAATCGGTGATCTTGCCAAGCGTGAAACCATCGACATTTACGTCGTCGAGAACGATGAAACCGTAGTACACGGGCGCACCGTCCGGGCGGGCGATGAGGGCTGGTTCGGTCGGCGAAAGCACTCCCCGCCGTGGCGTCGATAGCCAGAGGGTGTACTTTGGGCACATCGCCCATCACAGTCTCCCCTCTGCCGCCCATCTCCCGACTTCATCTTTCACCGAAAACATCCGGCGTGGGTCGGACTCAAAGCGTCCTTCCAGTGTGTACGCATTCACTTCCAAGGGAATCGCCTCGTAGCTGCCGCCATTCAGGAACCCGCGCACGTACAGGTCGGAAAAACGCGGGATGCCGAGTTGCCGATACTGTTCCACGTGGACGAGTTCGTGAAACAACAGTCCATTCGAGAACTCCTCGTGCGACACCACAACCCTCACGCTCAGCAATTTTGCGACGGGCTTCTTCCTCCGCCTTTGTCCATTTCCATTGACTCGTGCTTTCCCGCTTGCCGTCTTTGTACTGCACCCAGAGGACGCACTTGCAATTCACGGTGCCGCTATTGTTGGCTTTATCGGGACAGGTTTTCTTGTGCCGAGCGTAAAGCGTTACACTGTTTTCTCCGACCGCGATCTTGCGTCCTCGCATTGATTTGGCCTCTGTCCTTTCAATACTGAGAGCGTGGGATTGTCCCGAAGTTTCGGGACATTAGGCTCTAAGCGATTGCAAAGAATCGGTCTCTAGAATTACGAAAGTTCCACGGGATACACCGACAGGCGTGGTGTGGACCGCGGGGGTCGAAGGAGTGGCCATTTCAGAAACATCGCATGTAGCTCAGAGAGCGGCGTTCTACGTGGTCATCGTGTGCTGGTGGCTATTTGCCCTGACGTTCTGGTTGAGGAAACGTCCGCCCCGAGCCCCGGAAGCGAAACGCGATCGGACTTCGCTCATCGGATTGTTCCTGCAGGCCGTAGCCTACTTCAGCGTCGGGTTTTATCCCTTGCAGCAGAGAGAGTTCTCGCCGGTCACCTCGGAGTCGCGGGTGGTGGAGTGGGGACTGGCAGTGCTGACTGTGGCTATTGCAATTGCGTCGGTGTGGCTGGTAAATGCCGCCGCGCGGCGCTTGGGAAAGCAATGGGCTCTGGCCGCCCGTCTGGTCGAGGGCCACACGCTCATTCGGGATGGGCCTTATCGCTTCGTGAGAAATCCCATCTACACGGGCATGTTTGGAATGTTGCTGGCGACCGGACTGGCTGCGGGTCGATGGATCCCGTTGCTGGTTGCGATTGTGCTGTTTGCGGCTGGAACCTACATCCGTATTCGAAGTGAGGAGCGGCTGCTGCGGCATGCCTTTGGCTCCGAGTTCGAACAGTATGCACGCAACGTGCCGGCGTTGATCCCCGGAATTTACTGAGCGCTCTTGAATCCAGGAACAATATTTCTGGCCTGTAATCTCATGTTGAGTTTCCGCGCCCGGCGCCGTTTCTCACAGTAAGTTACAGTAAGTTGTTGATTTCGTCGGACTTCCTGTTAGTGCCAACCTCGTCCTGCGGGACCGCATCATAAAACCCAGAGATCGGCCTCGCCACTTCATCGCTCTTGCCACTCCGTCTTGCGGCGAAGTGCGCGGCTGACGATTGGTCAACTGACCGCGGAGACGGAGGAAAGAATGAAGCGTCTTGTTTTGTCTGCAATGCTCGTTTTCTGTTTTGCCAGCCCGAGTTTCGTATTTGCCCAGGCCCTAAGAGGGGATCACGTAGAAGTGGGCGCGTTCGTGGATTACTTTCGCGTGGACCGCACTGATCCCAGCCTTAATTACGCTGGCCTCGGTGGCCGCCTTGCTTTTAACTTGCGGCCCAGTGTCCAACTCGAAGCTGAAATGGCCTACGACTTCGATCGCAGTTACAACAACCCATTTGACGACGGGACAATCGCCCGGTCCCAGACCCACATTTTGCATGGCCTGTTTGGTCCCAAGTTCCAGACGGGATCGGGACCGGTTCGCCTTTTCGTGACCGGCAAGGCGGGGCTTATCAGCTTCACAACCAATACCCAAACCCCCCCCACCGGCTTCAAGAGCGCTCTGGGAGCGGTTGGCAACGGCAACGCCAAATTTGCTGTATACCCGGGCGGCGGAGTGGAAGGGTTCATCGGACCGGTGGGTCTGAGGCTGGAAGTCGGCGACGACATCTACTTCGACAATGGAGCCCGTAACAATCTGCGGGTGACATTCGGGCCGACGATTCGATTCTAATGAGCTGTACCGTGGAGGGACGGGCGTCTCGCCCGTCCAAGCCGGGCGGGGACGCCCGGCTCTCCACGATCTTACCGATACCGTTCACGCATGAAATCCCCAATTGCCGAGTAAGCGGCGGTCAACGTCTTTTCGTCGGGCAGGAAAACGATGCGGAAGTGTTTCGTTCCGGGACGCTGTCCGAAACCGGAGCCGTGCACTACCGTCACGTATTTCTGGCGAATGAGTTCGGTGACGAAAACGTCGTCGCCTTCCGGAATGTCGATGCTTGGGTACGCGTAAAAAGCTCCGCGCGGCGCCACACAACTCACGCGTGAAGTTTCGGCACACCACTTCATGGTCAGATCGCGACGGCTGCGCAACTTGCGCTTCACTTCGAGCAAGTGATCCTGAGGACCTTCGAGGGCGGCCTTGATCGCGTACTGCTCGGGATGGTTGGCGCAGAGGCGCGCCCGCAACAGCTTGTTCACGCCGTCCAGATACGGCTTGATGACGGAGAGTTCGCCGCTGGCAATGCCCCATCCGATGCGCCATCCAGGGGCGAGGTAGTTCTTGGAGAGGCCGCCGAAAGTAACGACCGGCACATCGGGCGCGACTGCGGCCATCGCGACGTGGGCGTCATCATCCATAATCAGCTTGTCGTAAATCTCGTCGGCAAAGATGACCAGGTTGTGGCGGCGCGCGAGTTCTGCAATCTGCTCGAGCATTTTACGCGTACAGACCGAGCCGGTCGGGTTGTTGGGATTGATCAACACAATCCCGCGCGTCCGCGGCGTGATCTTCTTCTTGATGTCGTCGAAATCGGGCTGCCAGGCGTCTTCTTCGTTCAGGTAATAGGTATTGAGTCCGATATCGATCTTCGCCAGAACCGCGGAATAGAGCGGATAGTCGGGGCACGGAGTCAGCAGGTTGTCGCCGGGGTTGAGAAGTGCGGTCAGGCAGATGTCCACCGTCTCGCTGACGCCCGAGGTTACGAAGACATCCTGAATGTTGGCGATACCCTTGCGAGTTGCCTCGCCGCGGATCGCGTCGAGCGCTTCCTTGACACCTGAGGAAGGAGAATATCCATTTTTGCCGTCGCGCATGGCTTGGTGGACGGCTTCAATCATGTGGGTGGGTGTTTGGAAATCAAAGTTGAGCGGGTCGCCGATATGGAGCGGCAGAATTTTGTGTCCCTGCCGTGCGACCTCGTCGGCGATGCAGGCCAGGTCGCGAATGGCGTAGCGGACGTTTTCCAGACGAGCAGCAGGGGCAATTCCGCGGAGTTGTGTCACAGGCATGCAAAAATTCTAACCGCAGAATGCAAGGGGCGCCGAGAAATCTGAGACCTGAAAGACTAATACCTCAAAATCTGGGGTCCGAAGATCTTGTGAGCCGCAGCTTTAGTCCGGGGTGAAGTTGATTTGGACTGCTTCTTGGGTTTGCGATGCGGCCGGAGCGTACTTCCACTTGAGGACTGCCTTGGTTGCGCTTTCCGTAAAAATTGGGTTGCCGCCGAGGACCTCCACTTTTGCCACATCCCCGCTCGCGAGCACGGTGACGTTCAGGCGAACCAAGCCTCCAATGTGAGCGTGTTTGACGATTTTGGGATAGTCGGGTTCGCTGGTCCGGACGACTCTCCGGTTTGATTTATCCACGCGCTCAACCTGGGCGATAGAGGGAGAAACGGGAGCAAGAAAAAGCAGCAGTGTCAGGCCGAGAGGAATGAGTGCACTTTTGAGTGCGCCACCGGTCCAACCGCCGCACAGAAGACTTGCCATCGTCGCACTGTCCTAGTCTGGGGCTTGCGAAATCACGAGCTTATGCAGCAAGAATAGATATCGAAAGGCACCCAGACAAGATTACCAATGTGCAGTATCCGAGGGCGGAATCCGCCTGGGCTCTGGATCTCCGCTACGCTCGCCTGCGGGAGGCGAGAGTCCGGGCGTATGGAATTGAGAAGGGTACAGCGATCCTCAACCTCGCTACTCCGGCCGATCGATCTGCGCCTTCTGGAGCGTGTCGGAGTAATCCACATAGACCGACTTCCACTCGGTGTAAAAGTCGATCGCGCCGATGCCGCCCTCGCGATGGCCGTTGCCCGTTGCCTTCGTGCCGCCGAACGGGAGGTGAACTTCGGCGCCGATGGTCGGAGCGTTGATGTAGGTGATGCCGGCTTCGAGATCTCGGACTGCGGCAAAGGCCTTGTTCACGTCCTTCGTGTACAGAGACGACGATAGCCCGTATTCGATGTTATTCGCGGTCGCGATGGCGTCTTCGAGGTCGTCGCAAGGGATGATCGCAACCACCGGTCCGAAGATTTCTTCCTGCGCAATGCGCATCTTGGGATCAACGTCGATGAAAACGGTGGGTTCGAGGAACCAGCCATGCTGATATTCACCTTTGTCGAGCCGGTTGCCGCCAGTCACAAGTTTCGCGCCTTCGGTTTTCCCGATCTCGATGTAGTTCAGGTCAGTCTTGAGCTGGTTCTCGTTCACGGCCGGTCCCATCTCAACCGTCTCGTCGAGACCATTGCCGACCTTGATCTTCTTCGCGCGTGCGACGAAGTGATCGATGAACTCGCGGTAAACCCCTTTCTGCACGATGATGCGGCTGGTCGCGGTGCAGCGCTGTCCGGTGGTGCCGAAAGCGCCCCAGAGTCCGCCTTCGACGGCGAGTTCAAGGTTAGCGTCGTCGAGCACGATCATCGGATTCTTGCCGCCGAGTTCGAGCGAACAGTGCTTGAAACTCTTGGCCGCTGTGGCGCCCACGATTCTGCCGACCGCTGACGAGCCCGTAAGCGAGATGGCGCGGACCGCCGGATGCTCGGTCAGCGGCGTGCCGACTTCGGTGCCGAAGCCGGTCACGACATTGATGACGCCTTTCGGGATGCCGGCATCGGTCAGCGCCTGTACCAGGTTGAAGGTGGAGAGCGGAGTGTCTTGTGCGGGCTTGATCACGCAGGTGTTGCCGCAGACGACTGCGGGCAGCAGCTTCCACGAAGAGATGGCCATGGGGAAATTCCAGGGCGTGATCATGCCGCAGACGCCGATGGGCTGGCGGATGGCCATGGCGAACTTGTTGGGCAGTTCTGACGGCACGGTCGGGCCGAAGAGGCGGCGGCCTTCGCCGGCGTTGTAATAGGCGGCGTCAATGGCTTCTTGCACATCGCCGCGAGTTTCTTTGAGCACCTTGCCCATCTCGCGGGTCATGTCGCGGGCGTGTTCTTCTTTGCGTTCGATCAGGATCTCGGCGGCGCGGAAAACCATCTCGGCGCGGCGGGGCGCGGGCACCAGCCGCCATTTCGCGAATGCGCGCTTGGCCGCATCCACGGCTGCGTCTACGTCGGCTGTATTCGAGCGCTGGAAGATGGCGACGACTTCGCGCGTATCGGCGGGGTTGCGGTCTTCGAACGTCTGTCCGCTGGTGGATTCGACCCATTCGCCGTCAATGAAATTCTTGAAAACCTTGGTCGTGGTTGTGCCGCCCGCGATTACCGGCTTGGTCAGGGTATCGGTCGCCATAGGAACCTCCTGGAGGTGGTGCAGAACTTCCATGCTAACAACCGGGGTGCAGACGGGCAAGCGTGGGCCAGTGAGTTTTAGGGCTGGGCTCGGATGCGGCATTGAAGGGGCCGGGTCCAAACGTGGGGAGTTGGTTACTAGGGTAATGACCGCTGGCAATTGCAGCAGGAATAATGTGGGGTTTTGACAAGACTATGGCACGACGAGCAGAACCAGTTTGTTGGATGCATATTGCTACCCGAAGCTGATCCAATGAAATGCGCCGATTCGATGTCGACTGCTCCCGCCACGCCACCGGAAAAGAAGGTACCCAAAATGCGAATGAGCGGAGTAGCCAAGCGAATCGACTCCTCGGCGGGCGAGCGGAACTCCATGAGTGTGGTACTGGCCGCGATATTGGCGGCGCTTGCGGTTTATCCTGTGATCGTTCATTTTGGGTTGCTGCCATCGGCCCTTCGCCAATATTGTGATGTGCTGTTTCGCTGACGCGTTCACAGAGCAAGTGGAGCTTCCAAAGATTCGCCTACGGCGCCGTCGGCGCGCTTGCTCCCGAAGTGGTCCGCATATACAACGCCTCTGATCTCTCCCTCATACCCTCCTCGCTTTACCTGATCGCGGTTTCCATCGTGTTTGTGCTGCTTGGAGGCGTGTTTGCCGATGCCTGGGAAGATAACCATGCTATGAAGTGTCTCTACATTGGTACGAACCTTCCCGGTCTGGCTGTTGGCGTGGTCGCACGTACTTTCGCCGGCGGCATCCAAGTAAGCTCGCTTAAAGACCCGCGCTGGTTCCGCGTGTCACACTTTCGTAACCCCCTCCATGCCCGACTCAATTTTAATACCCATCCCAGCAGGGATATGATGGTCACAGAGTGAGAGATATCCCGTATTGTCAGAATTTTGAAGTGAGGTTGGCAGAGGCTGGTGTCGAATAAACTCAAGCCGGAGCTCTACGTCGCCTGGAAGACGGTGACGTACCGCAGCGTGATCATGGCCTTGATCGGTGCGGTGCTGATCTTTGGCGGTGTCATGCACGTGGCATTTCCGAAATTCACCGACTCAACGGTGAAGGCAGCCGGGCGGCTTTCCGCGGGCTTGCTCGAAAAAGTGGCGGGACTGGCGCCTCCGCTCAAGGGGCCGTCGGCTGCGGTTTCTCAGCAGGCGCACTTCACGGCGCTCGATGGCACGATCCGGGTACGGAAAGGCAACGGCAACAGTTGGATCAATGCTGACTACAACGTCCCGCTCGAAAAGGGCGACGTGGTGCAGACCGGCGCCGAAGGCATGGCCAAGATTGTTTTCAACGACGGCACCAACTACACCGTGAAACAGGATTCGCTGATCGTGATCGAAGAGAACTCGGCTAACGATCAGCAACAAACCAACGTGTCGGTGGCGGTCACGACCGGCACGGTGGACCTGACTACAGCGACCTATGTTCAGGGTTCGAAGTCGCAGGTGATTGTCGCGGGCGCGAAGGCTTCACTCGCTCCGGATTCGTCGGCCATGGTGCACAATAATCCCAAGGACGATCAGCATGAAATCCTGGTAAAGAAAGGCAGTGGCGAAATCGAGCGCAATGGAGAAGTGGTTCACCTGTCGAACTGGGAAAAGGTGAGTTTCCAGAGCGAATCGAAAACCATGGAACGGGCTACGGAAATCGGTCCGCCAGCGCCCATTACACCGGGAAACATGATGCCCGTTTTCATGAACGCCGGGGAGAAGTCGAAGGAAGTGGAGTTTGCCTGGACGCCCATGACAAACGCCGCGGGATATCGGCTGCGCATTTCACACAACCCGTATTTTTCGTCATTGTTGATGGACCGTAAGGTTGAATCCCAGAGTGTAGTTGTGACCGGTCTGCCGGTCGGCGCCTATTATTGGTCCATCCAGTCTTATGATGCGGCGGGCAAGATATCGGTGGAAAGCGAAAAGAATCGCTTTACTATCATTGTCAAGGCGAAGGAAAAAACAGAGATGTCGCTCGACCTCGATCCTTTTGTGCAGCACGGACACGTGATCGAAGTGAAGGGCAAGACCGAGACGGGAGCGCGCGTCATGGTGAACGGCAGGGAAGTGCCGATCATTGGCGATGATGGTACGTTCCACTATTTCACGCCGCCCTTGCCGAACGGGGAAAGCCTGATCACGGTCACGGCGCAGAATTTGAAAGGCGGGGTAAACACCCGCCAGGAGAAAGTGATCATTCAGTAGAGGATTCGATGTTCAGAACAAAGTTCAGAACAAGTTCAGAACAATCTTCAGAATTATGTTCGAAGAAATGTTTGGAACAACCGGTGCCGAGATGACTGCCCGGTTCTCCTGAACATACAAGTAGAATGGAAGACACCAGGGGAGAGCGACTCGCACGGAAACTAAGGAAAGCCCAGGTTCCAGTGGTGAGACGAATTCCCGAGAGAGAGAAGTACTGCCATGTCAAATAACGGATTTCATAACGGCTCATCGCGTATGCACAATCTTCGTTCGTTGTTCAGCATGTTTTCCAGCGATCTCGCGATCGATCTCGGGACGGCGAACACGCTGGTATATGCACGCGGCAAGGGCATTGTCGTAAACGAGCCTTCGATCGTGGCCATCAACAAGAACACCGGCGAAGTGGAAGCCGTGGGCAAAGAGGCCAAGGAAATGCTCGGACGCACGCCGGGCAACATCGTGGCCATCAAGCCCATGAAAGATGGCGTCATCGCCGACTTCAAGGTCACCGAGAAGATGCTGAACTACTTCATCCAGAAGGCGCACAACCGCAAGATGCTGGTGCATCCGCGGATCGTGATCGGCGTGCCTTCGGAAATCACGCAGGTGGAAAAGCGCGCGGTCATGGATTCCGCCTATCGCGCCAAGGCCAGCGAAGTATTTCTGGTGGAGCAGGCCATGGTGGCAGCCATCGGCGCGGGGCTGCCGATTACCGAGCCGAGCGGCAACATGGTCGTCGACATCGGCGGTGGCACTACCGACATCGCGGTAATTTCGCTCAGCGGCATCGTTTATTCGCGTTCCGTGCGCATGGCCGGCAATCAGATGGACGAGGCCATCATGAACTACCTGAAGCGGAAATATAATCTGCTGGTGGGCGAGCGCACCGCCGAGCAGATCAAGATGGAAATCGGCTCCGCTTACCCGCTCGACAAGCCGCTGACCATGGAAATCAAAGGCCGTAACCTGATCGAAGGCGTGCCGAAAACCATCACGGTGGACGATAGCGAAATCCGCGAGTCACTGAGCGAATGCGTCTCCACAATTATGAACGCCATCCGCGTCGCGCTCGAACGCACGCCACCGGAACTCTCCGCCGACATCAGCGACCGCGGCATCGTGCTGACCGGCGGCGGCGCTCTGATCAAGAACCTCGACAAGCGCATCCGCGAGGAAACGGGATTGCCGGTTTCCATCGCCGACGATCCGCTGTGCAGCGTGGTGCTCGGCACCGGCAAGATGCTCTCGGACTTCAAGCTGCTGCGGAAAATTTCGATCGAGTAGAGCGGGCTGCGAGCTGCGACCGAAGAGCGGGTCCTGCCCCTTCGACTGCGCTCAGGGTCAGGATGACAATTTCATTTCTTGAGACCTGACAACTGAGACCTGAGACCTGATGTTATGGACGTCCTCGGACGCTACCGCAATCTGATCGTGCTGGTGGGAGTGTTATTCGCGCAGGTACTCGGCTTGGCGGTGCAGGTCAGGCGGACGACCGACAGCGAACCGACGCGCCTGATCCGCATTTGGGCCGTGGGCGCGGTCACTCCTCTGGAAAAGGTGCTGGTGTGGGTGCAAACCTCCACGGGTAACGTCTGGCACAACTACTTCTACCTGCGCGGAGTGCGAGCCGAGAACCGCAATCTCAAGCAGCAGATCGAGCGTATGAGTCTGGAGCAGGTGCGGATGAGCCAGGACGCCGACCAGGCGCGGCGTCTGCAGGCGTTGCTTGCCTTCAAGGAACAATTCATTTCGCGGACCATGGCGGCGCAAGTCATCGGATCGAGCGGCAGCGAGTTATCGCGTTCGGTCTACATCGACAAGGGTGAGAGCGACGGCATCAAGCCCGACATGGCGGTCATAACCGCGGAAGGCATCGTGGGCAAGGTACTGCGGGTGTACCGCTCCACTTCGCAGGTGCTCTTGATTGACGACCAGACCAGTGGAGTCGGCGCGATCCTCGACAAAACGAGGCTGCAAGGCATACTGCGCGGCACGCCAGCGGGCGAAGTGGTGCTGGAAAAAGTGATGAGCGACGAAGCCGTGCCCGCCGGAGAAATGGTCCTTACCAGCGGCGGAGATGGAATTTTCCCCAAGGGCCTGCTGGTGGGGAGGGTGACGAAGGTTGCACCGAGCAATGAGCTCTTTCTCAATATTCGCGTGCGTCCCGCGGCCGATCTCAGCAAGCTGGAAGAAGTGCTCGTAGTAACAAGGATTGATGAGAGGCAAGCGCAGCCCGACCAGGCCGGCGCGGCGCGCGCCGTCGATATCCTCGCCGAGCGCCTGCCGACCGTTCCTTCCAAGCCGGAAAATGCCGTGAAAGCCGACACGCCGGGAGCGGTAGCGCCCTCGAATCCAAGCTCGGATGCCAAGCCAAAAGCCGTGTCCCCGGAAGCCTCCGCCGGCGGCGGCGCGCCCGCAGCGCGAAAAACGGCAAGCTCTCCGTCTTCTTCTTCGGGATCCGCCTCCGGAACTTCCTTGGGAACTTCCGCGGGGACTTCCTCCGGAAATGCGGCGACAGCGACCGGAACGCCTGCTATGAAAGTTTCCCCGAAGCCTGTGAAGGCAGCAGAGACACCGAAACCGCAACCCGCCGTCGAGGATAGTCCGCACTAACGTGGCCATCACTTATACATCGGGAGAGCAGGTTGAGGTTTATCGTTTCAGTATTCCTGCGACGATTCTGATTCCGCTGACCGCCGTTTTCCTGCAGGCGTGGCTGCCGCTGCGATTTCCTTTTTTCACAATCTTCGATCTTCCGCTGCTGGTCACAATCGGTTTTGCGACCGCGCGGCGCAGTCCGCTGGCTGGGCTGCTCACGGGCAGCGTGATCGGCATTCTGCAAGACGCGCTTACTCATCATCCCATCGGGCTCTACGGAATTTCGAAGACCGTGGTGGGATTCGGCGCGTCCTCGCTGGGGATCAAGCTGGACGTGGAACATGCCGGCGCTCGTTTTCTGCTCACGATTGTTTTCTACGCGGTGCACGAAGTTGTCTACTTCATGATTTCCCGCGGTCTGGTCGGGTTGCGCATGGCGTGGACTTGGCCGCACGAATTGTTGTCGGGCGTGGCCAATGCCATGCTGGGCGTTCTGGTCTTCATGCTGCTCGACAGGGTCAAGCAGCGTACGTAACCGCCGAAAACCTCCTAGAGACGGGGCTCGCCCAAGTCTCCTGCGTGCTGCTTCCCGAATGCTCGGTACGGTCCAAGACGCGGCAAGCCGCGTCTCTACGACAACACCGAGATGGCGTAGGCCAGCGCAGCCGCTGCCAGGGTGGCTAAGAAATTCACCGCCTCGTTGTTGATCCATCTGCGGCGTTGCAGTGTAGCGCCGAGAATGCTGTCGATTAGCATTCCGGCGAATCCGGTGGCTACCGGAATCCAGAGCTGGGCCTGAGGAAGCATCCCGGCCACCGTTGCGACGGCCGCAATCACCAGACCGGCGGCCAATCCCGCGCTGCTTCCGGGAATCGTAATGCCGCCGTCGGTACCTGCAGGGACGCGCTTCCATGTCGTAATCATTCGCCCCTCGGGGCCGCTGTATTGCCCGATTTCGCTGGCCACTGTGTCAGTAGCAGCTTCGGCGAGAGCGGCCACCGCAGCGATCAACCAAACTCGGTCTTCGGTAGCGCTAAAAACAACTGATCCGAGGGCGGCCACTGCCAGATTGGCCAGGACTTGCCAGGCATTCCGGCCTTCCCGGCGCTCGGCGAGCCCGAGAGCCAGCTTACGGCGGTACCCCAGGCGAGTGGCTACGGAAGTCATCAGAAACAGCGCTGTGAGTGTGGCGAAAGCGGCGGGGCCGGCGCCGGCAAAAAGCAGGAAACAGGCGAAGCCGCCTGCCAGAGCTCCAGATCGATTGACGCCGTGCAGGGCGCGAGCGAGTACCGCGAAGGCCAGCGTCACTGTCGCGGCGATTGCCAGCCGCTCCGGGGACGAGGCCCAGCCGTGTCCTACAAAAGAGGTCAGCATTGTTGGGGGCAGCTTCGGTGCCAGCTGTCAGCTCTCAGCTATCAGTAGAATCTCACGTTCCGGACAGCTTATTGGCCGCGAGCTGATATCTGACGGCTGGAACGCAGTAGCCGCCTTCGATAACACTATATTCGGTGTCCGGCAAATGTGAACCGCGCCATGTAGTGCTTGACCTTTGGATTCTCCGGTAATCTGGCGGCGGCAACTTCCACCCATTTAGGCTACACTTCTGTACGCTGGACGGGATTCTGGCCTCTGAGGAATCTCATAGCAACGCGGCGCGACGCGTTTGGAAAGACGAGGCAAGCCTCGTCTCTATTTGGGGTGAAACTAAAATGGCGGCTTCAGTCTGGTCTGGTTATCTTACGTTCGGAATAATCTCGATGCCGGTGCGTCTGTTCTCGGGCGCGCGCAGCAGCGGCATCTCGTTCAACCAGCTTCACCGCACCGATCACCATCGGGTGAAGCAGCAGCTCATTTGCCCGGCGGACAACCAGGTACTCGAGCGCAGCGATATCGTCAAGGGCTACGAGTACCGCAAAGACGAATACGTCATCATCGAGCCGGAAGAAATTAAGAAGATCGAGCCGAAGACCGCGAAGACGATGGAGATCCTCGAATTCGTGAAGACGAGCGAAGTCGATCCCGTGTACTTCGAGTCGTCGTATTACATGGTTCCCGATGAAGCCGGCCGCCGCCCCTACGCGCTCCTCACCAAGGCGCTGGAGGAGAGCGAGTATGTCGCCATCGCCAAACTCACCATGCATAACCGCGAATACACCGTTTTCCTGCGCCCGCATAAAGGTGGAATGATGCTGCACACCATGTACTATGCGGAGGAAGTTCGCGAGGTCGAGTCGTTCGGCGCTCCGGATGTCGAGATTAAAGAGGCTGAAATCAAGGTTGCGCACCAACTCATTGAAGCGCTGGCGGGGGAATGGGAGCCGGAGAAATATCACGACACATTTCAGGACAATCTGAAGAAGCTGATTGAGGCTAAGCTGGAGGGCGGCGAAATCCAGGCCGTCGAACAACCGAAGAAGCTGGCCCCGGTGGTGGATCTGATGGCGGCACTGAAGGAAAGTTTGGCACAGACGAAGAAGCCAGCCGCATCAGAAAAAGTTGCGGAGATGCCGGCCAAAAGCCAACAGAAGGCACGTCGCGGGCGCGGATGAATCCGAGCTTCACTGTAGAGACGCGGTTTACCGCGTCTGGGTCTGACACCGACGAAGCGACGCAGCATTTGGGGAGTTGCACGCAGGAGACGCGGCAAGCGGCGTCTCTACAGTGGATTTTTTTCGTATCCGAAGTATGCCGGCCGGCAACCAAAGTCGCCTCTATCGGCTTCTCACCAAAGCAGCGGGCTAAGTACCCTCTGATTTCCCCTCTCGACCCGGTTCCCGATACAATATCGGTTTCCGCGCGACACTAACTTTTTCTACGGAGTTTGAATGAAGAGGTTTCTCTGGCTGGGGTTCGTGCTGTGCCTTGATCTGATCTGTAGCGGCTGTGGCGACACCTTCCGGCCGATTATTATTCCGAATCCTCCAACGTTTCCCAACCCGAAGGCGGCCCACACCGTGGTGGCCATCAACGATAACGGACTCTTTGTGCCGGGCAGCGCCATGGTGATCGATGTTTCCGGCGACACCGACGTGAGCCATGCCAACTTGGACATTGCTCCCGTCCACGCCGTCCAGCAAACTGCCAGTGAGGTGTTGGTCGTAAACCAAGCCGTGACCGGTTTAAATGTTCCGACCACTAGTTGTCTTGTAACCTTTCCTCCTACTCCGCCAAATCACGTGTTTAATGTGTGTTCTTCAATTACCAAGCTGAACTTCAGCGGCACGGTTATCGGCGGCACCAACGCCATCAGTCTGCCGATTTATTCCGGCGCGAATTTCGTGGCCGTTGCCCCTTCCTCTACGACGGCTTATGTGACGATGCCGACCTACCCGCCGGATCCTACCCAACCTCAAAACATTCTTCCCTCGGTCGGCGTGGTCAATACGCAGAGCAACACCACGCAGACGGTTCCGGTCGGCCAAAATCCGGTTGCCCTCGCCGTGACGCCCAACAATGGCGAGCTCTACGTGGCAAACCAGGGCGACAGCACGATTAGCGGATTCGACATCTTGACCCTGGGATTGTCGCAAAGGGTAGGCTCGCCCATGAGTACAAGTTCACCGCCAATCTGGTTGGTCGCGCGTTCGGATAACCAACGGGTGTATGTTCTGGAGCAGAACGGAACTCTTGCCTGGCTTGATACCACCTCGACCGCCGGGCCCGACACGCTCACCGAAACGACGATCAGTGTGCCGCGCGCAATCAACATGCTCTACGACGGGAATAAGAACCAGCTGTACATACCGGGAGGCACTCAGTTGACGATACTGGACGTCTCGCAGTCTGCCCCGCAGATTCTTGCGGGAGGCCCGATCGCGATTCCGACCGTTGCGCCCAGCTCGCGGCTTGCGTCGGATCCCTGCTCCGCCACCAGCGCACAGACGCTGACGGTCGCTGCAGTCGCAGCCCTCCCTGACGGAAGCCGAGCCTATGTCGGTGCTTACTATGAAGACACAGTCAATAACATTAATTACATTTGCCCCCAGGCGACGGTGATCAACGTCGCGAGCAACGCCATTAAGAGCTCGACTGCGGTTCCGGGGTTTCCTGCTTATGATGCCTTCTGCTCCGCCACTCGCTTCCGCGTGACGATGGCCGCTGGCGGCGACAGTTCCCGCGCCTACCTAGCCAGTTGCGATGGAGGCATGGTCAACATCATCGATACCACCAGCGACACTTATGTCCTGAATCTACCGGCCCCACTCGGTGTGCGCCCGGGCGGCCAACAGAACCTGCCGCAGAATCCGGTGTTTCTGTTTGCCGGTCCGTAGTTGGCATTCAGCACTCAGCCTGCCGAGAGCTGCTAACTCTTCACAGCAGAGAAGTCGGCATTTTTCAAATGCGAAAGTTTGTGGGGGTAGACTAAGTGCTCGATGCCAAACGCGGGATCGCTGAGTGCTGAATGCTTCTTTTATCCCGCGACCGCAGCCCGTTCCGTCGCCCGGCGGCGGTGGTAGCGCAGTGCCACATTCATGAAGACGTTTCCGCTGGACGTGCTGAAGCACATCACCAGGGCTTCTGTGTCTTCACTGCTTTTGCTGCCCTGCTCGGAGGTGTGCAGGGTGGGTGGACGAACGTGAAAGTGGAATCCCTGGTCGTTGAGCGTGGTGACGGAGTTGCCAATGATCTGGTTAGCCAGCTCACAAACCGCCTCGCGCACCAGATCGTCGGTCTCGGATACTTCGACGCCGGCCAGGCGGGTGGCGAGCTCCACCGCCGTTCCCAAGTCCACATCAAAAATGATCCGCCCTTCAATCTCACCCGTGAGGCAAACCTCGGCAGCGATCCCTTTCCGCCGGTACGCCTCTTCTTCCATGCTCAGGTTCTCGATGGCAATAGGCGACTCCAGCCCCTGCGCCAGGACGGCGTCGGCCGAATTAATGAAAGGCTGAATCAGGTCCATCCGCATTGACTAGGCTCCCGCTCCCGCGCCGGCGCCGCGGGGCGTCGTTCCATCGTCGCGCATCACGTACTTGATGACTTCATAGAGAACTTCCGGCTTCACCGGTTTCTGCACGAAGTGGCGAGCACCTCGCTGCAAGGCTGCCACGATGTTCTCCTGGTAGCCGACCGACGACACCATTACGATGCGGGCGCTTGGATGGTCGCGCACGATCTTCTCCGCCGCCTCAATGCCTTCCATCTGCGGCATGGTGATATCCATTAGAACGATGTCGGGCATGAGCCGTTCGTACTCGCTGATTGCCGAAACTCCGTCGCCCGCCTCGCCGATTACCTGTCCTCCGAATGTTTCGATCATCCGGGCCAGGTTCTTGCGGGCAAACACGGAGTCATCCACGATCAGATAGCGTACCGGCTGTCCGTCTTCGCTCCGTTTTACGGGCGCAAACTTTTCCATGGCACTCCTCCCCAACTATCACTTAATCACGATCTATTCACTTTCGGTAGATAACTCCAGTTACTTTAGGCACTAGTCGCACGCTTGACGTCGCTGCCGTTCCCCCGGCCGCGGTCGGGAGCGCACTGTGCCTGTAAAAGATTGGGCAGATCCTGCAGGTCCGCGATACGCATCGCGTAGCCGCGTTCGATGGCCGCCTTGGGCATGCCGAAAACCACGCATGTCTCCTGGCTCTGCGCTACGGTGTATCCCCCGGCCGCCCGGATCTCTCCCAAACCGACAGCTCCGTCTTCTCCCATGCCCGTCATTAGCACGGCCATGGCTTGCGGACCAAACTCCTCCGCTATGCTGTGGAACAGCACATCCACAGAAGGACGGTGTCCGTTCACGGGTGCTTCCTCGCTCAGGATCGCCACGTTTCCGAGGGGGAATTTCTTCACCTTCATGTGCCGGTTCCCCGGACAGATGAGCGCTCGCCCGGCTACCAGCAAGTCGCCCGATTGCGCTTCCTTCACCCGGATGGGGCAGCTCTCGTCAAGCCTCTTAGCAAACAGTTCCGTGAATCCGTCTGGCATGTGTTGTACCACCAGGATGCTGCCCGAAAATTCCACCGGCAGCTGCGAAAACAGGTATTGCAAGGCGTTCGGACCCCCCGTGGAAACGCCGAGGGCGATGATGCGTGTCGGCGCGACTGGTTGTGGCTTGTGTGGCTGCTCGCCGTGCGTTTCTGACGGTAGGAACTGCGTCTGCACTCCCGCGCTCTGCGCCGCCGCCCGGATCTTCTTGATCAACTCGGCGGCAATTTCAGGCATGCGCGCGGAGACATCCTGTGGCTTGGCCACGAAATCAAACGCGCCAAGCGCCAGCGCCTTGAGAGTGATCGCCGCCCCAGCGGTGCTATGCGAGCTGACCACGATTACCGGTAGCCGCCAGCGTCGCATGATTTCTTTCAGAGTATCGATCCCGTTCAGTCCGGGCATTTCCAGGTCGAGCGTTATTACTTGTGGCGATAAATCCTCGATTTTCTTCAATGCAAAATGGCCGTCCATCGCCGTGCCCACAACCTCGATCGAGTCATCGCGTTCGAGAATGTTGGGAATCAGCTTGCGCATCAGAGCCGAATCATCCACCACCAGGACCCGCACTGGCTTTCTCATGCCTGGCCCCCGGCCGTTCCACGCGCCGGCATCTCACCAGTCTGGATTCCGCCAACGCTCAACATTGCTCTTGCTGGTACGGCACTCGACAGCAGACCCGCCATCCGCGGCCCGGTTGCGTCCGCCCGCCCGCGCGTGAAGCGATCCATCAGGGCGATCATGTTCAGGATGAGAACCACTCTCCCATCGCCCAGAATTGAAGCCCCGCTCACCAGGTCGGTCGTGATCGACTGGTCATCGAGCGCCTTGATGACCAACTCGTCTTCGCCCTCCAGTCCATCGACGATGAGCCCGAACTTGCGGTCGCCGCTGCTGATCACCAGCACGAAGACCTTGCGTCGCGCCGTTTCCGGCCCGCTCGGGGGCTGCGAACCCAGGCGCAGCAGAGGCAACACGTCGTTGCGCAGTTGCAGCACGTCGTAGTGCTCCACCCGATGGATATCTTCTTCAACCGTGCGCGCGATCTCCGCCACTGCGTTCAGCGGCAGGGCGTAAAGCCGCTGCTCCACGCGGAACATCAACGCCCTGATAATGGCCAGCGTTAGCGGAAGCCGCAGACGGAAGGTTGTGCCCCGTCCCGGAGCAGTTTCGATCTCCACCGTTCCCTTCAAGCGTCCGAGCACGCTCTGCACCACGTCCAATCCCACTCCGCGGCCGGAAAGTTCGGTGATCTCTTCCGCCGTGGAGAATCCCGGCTGCAGGATCAGGTCCAGAGTTTCCGACTCGGTCAGGCGGGCTGCCTGTTCGGCCTTCAGCAATCCCTGCGATAGGGCGCGCTGACGCACTTTTTCCGCGTCAATGCCGGCCCCGTCGTCGGAGATCTCGATCACCACCTGGTTTCCCTGGTGATAAGCGCCCAGCCGCAATGTCCCAAGCGGCCGCTTGCCCGCGCGAACGCGCTCCTCGGCGGTCTCGATGCCATGGCCAACCGCATTGCGCACCAGGTGGGTCAACGGCTCGGCGATGGCATCCAAAATGCTTTTGTCGAGATCGGTTTGCCCACCCCTGACGATCAGCTCCACTTCTTTCCCACACTGCCGCCCGACGTCTCGCACAACGCGCGGGAACCGGCGGAACAGCTGATCGACCGGCACCATGCGAATCTTCATGACCGAGTGCTGCAGATCATTCAAGACCCGCCCCTGGAACGCCATGGCGTCGGAGAACTTTCCCCGCAAGACATCTTTTGGGAAGCGCTGTCCAAATTCCAAGAGCGTCTGCTGCAGCATCGATTTCGCCATGATCAGTTCACCGACAAGATTGAGTACGCTGTCAATTTTTTCGGCATCCACGCGCAACAGGTTGTCGGGCCCGCTCGGCGCGGCGGGCGCACCCGGGATTTCCCCCGGCGACGACGCGTCTTTCGCAGCGACGCCGGCACCGACCTCGGCAGCCGCAGCGATCTCATCGTTGAGTTCCGAGTCAGCGCGTTCAGAATCGGCGAGTTCAGAACCGGCAATCAGAGCCGGCGGCAGCGGATGCGACGGTGTTTGGGGGCGCAGCGGCGTGACTCGGACGTTAAGCGCAATCGTTGGAATGTTGCATTTCGCCCGGATCTGCTCCGCCGGTTTTTCCGACGCAAGAGCCGCTTCGACGCGGTTCATGGGCTCGAGACTGCCTTCGACCGGATAGATCGCCAGCACCTCGCCCAGTCCGGCCAGTGCCAATTGGATCATCTGACGTCCGGCGATGGGCATGCCGCACTGTGGGTCCACCTGCACCACCACGTGATGAACCCGCTTGCCCTCCGCCACCGCGCGAGCGATCGCCAATTGCTCGTATTCCGACCAGCGGCTGGTTTTCGCGGCAGCTTTCTTCTTCTTCCTTTTGGCCGCGCCGGCCAACGCCGGGTGTGCCAGGCGGGCAATGTCCGCGCGCAAAGCTTGGATGCTCGGAAGTTTCGTCCCGTTCCGATACGCCTCCAGCAAGGCGGCAAAGACGTCGGCCACGCGCAATGCGATTTCGGGAACCGAAGCCGCCGCTGCCGTGTTCTCCAGCGTCAGCACGTCCTCGAATTCGTGGGACAGTTCGCTGAGTTCCCGGAAACCGCAGGCGGCCGCGTCCCCCTTCAGCGTATGCACCGTCCGCCGCAGGCTGCGGGCCGTCTCCGCATCGCCGGGCGACTTTTCCAGCTGCATCGCTTCATCGTTCAGCTTCTGGACGAGTTCCCCCGCGCTTTCGAAAAACAGCTGGTGGAGTTCTGTCATCCGGTCCTCGGGGGGGACGGTCACACTCTCACCTCTACGCGCTGGTATGCTGTGCCGCTGTTGTGATGCACCATCTGGAATTTTTCCGTCAGTCCGAGGAGGCTTTCAGCATGGCCGACAAACAGATATCCCTGGGGATTCAAGCAACGATAAAATTTCTCGACCAGCCGCTTCTGTTCGGCTTCGTCGAAATACATCATCACGTTGCGGCAGAAAATTATGTCGTTGCGCTGCGGCAGGTATTCCGTCTTCAGATTGTGAAAGTCGAAGTGCACCAGTTCCTTGACGTTTTTCTTCACCGCGTAGCGGGCGCCCATTTTGTCGAAGTAGCGCAAGCGGTAGCCATAGTCGACCCCCAACATCTGATGCTCACCGTAGGAGCCCTCCTGCGCCGTGCGCAGAACCGAATAGTTGATGTCGCTGGCCAGGATCTCCACCCGCCAGGGCGCTGGTACCATGGGCTTCGGGACCGGCGATTCGACGGGCAGAGGATTGCGCAGATAGTAGTACGACAGCGCATCGGCCACCAGCATGGCTATGGTGTAGGGTTCCTGTCCCGTGGAACAGCCCGCGCTCCAGATTCTCACGCTGTACTCCCGCCGAGCCTGCTTGCGCCGCAGAAGATCGTCCATCACATCCCGCTGAAACAGATCCAGCTGCGCCTTGTTCCGGAAGAAGCTGGTCTCGTTGACCGTGAGGTTTTCCAGCAGCCGCGACAGCTCTTGTTTCCCCTGCTGGCTGATGAGCAGGCGATAGTAGCTGTAGAACGAATCCAGTTGGCACTCCTTCAACCGGCGCTGCAAACGGTCCTGAAGGAAGGAAGTGCGCCGATCGTCGAAGTGCATGCCGCACTCCTGGTAGACGAGCGTCTGCAGGAGTTTCAATTCCGCATCGGTGAGTGCTGGGGTATCGCTCGTGTTCATGTGGGTTCGGTCTGATTGCTACTTTCCGGCCGAGGCGCTCTTGGTTCCTGTCCCTGTCCCCATAGCCGGCTTGCCGCTGCCGGCCGCAGCGGGTTTTTCTGCCGGTCTTACTGCGGACGCTTCGTTCCCCATCTCACGCGCCCCTAATACCTTGCTGATATCGAGCAGAATGATTAGCCGTCCCTTGTACTTGCCGAGGCCCGTCACGCAGTCCAATCCGCCTTCCCGCATCATGGCGGGCGCGGCTTCGATTTCGCTTTCGGGAATTTTCAGAACCTCAGACGCCGAGTCCACAATCATGCCCGCCAGCCGGCCCCGGTGTTCCACGACCAAGATGCGGCTGCGCCGGTCGAGTCCGGCGGACGGCTGCCCGAACCGCTTTCGCAGATCCACCACCGAGACAATCTTCCCGCGCAGGTTGATTACCCCTTCCAGATAATCGGGCGCGTCCGGCACCGCGGTGATCTCCGGCACGCGCACGATCTCATGCAGCGATGTGATAGGCACGCCATAGGTCTCGCGACCCACTCGGAAACCTACAATGTGTGTTTCCCGGCTCATGGTTGGAATTCCCTCAACGAGATCCCGCCGACGCGGTCCGGGCTGCGTTCCCGAACCCCGGCGTGCTGTCATTCGAGCGCAGCGCAAAACGGTCCATCGAATCGAGCAGACCCCGCGACATCTTTGACATCTGATCGGAGGATGCGGCCAGTTCGGTCGAACCCGACGTGGAGGATTGCACCAGTTCACGCATGCGTTCCATGGCCTGGACCACCGCCTGCGCCCCGGATGCCTGTTCTTCCACTGCCGAATTGATCTCGTGGGTGATTTCGTTCAACCGCGTAGTAGCGCGAGCGATCTGCGAAGAGCCATGCGACTGTTCGTTGGTGGCCGCCCCGATTTCCTGCGCGAACTTGTACACCTCGGTCACCACGTTCGAAATTTTTCGCAGCGCGCCATTCAGTTCCTGCCCCAGATTCAGCCCTTCGTTCACAATGGTTGTGCTCTTCTCCATGTTTTCGACCGCTTTGCGGGCTTCCTTCTGGATGCTTTCGATCAGCTCGGAAATCTCCTTGGTGGACTGCGCGGATTTTTCCGCCAGCTTCCTTACTTCATCCGCCACCACCGCGAATCCCAGCCCGTGTTCGCCGGCGCGCGCCGCTTCGATGGCGGCATTCAACGCCAGCAGATTGGTCTGCTCCGCCAGATCGTCAATCACTTCGACGATCTTGCCGATGTCGTCCGCCCGCGTGCCGAGCGAGTCAATGATCTCGCCCGAGGAGCGGATCGTGGTGTTGATCCGGTTCAGGCCGTCGGTCGCCTTTTCCATGGTGCCGATTCCGCTGTGTACCTCTTCCCGCGAACGGTTCGAAATATCGAGCAAAACCTTGGCTGTATCCGCGACCCGCTGGATCGAGGTCACCATCTGATCAATTGAGGCCGATGTTTCGCTGACGCTCGAGGCCTGCGTCTGCGTGCTCTTCACCATGTTCTGCACGTTCACGCTCATTTCGTGCATCGTGCTTGTCACTTCATCGATCGCCGAAGAGGTCTGCAGGCTGTTCCTGGCCGACTCGTCCGAGGCGCTCGCCACCTGGGTGGAAGCGGTGGCTACCTGGGAGGCCGCGTCGCGTACGTTGCGCACCATCCCGCGCAAGCCTTCCACCATGCGAGTGAAGGCGTTCGCCAGGGTATCGTTAGCGGAGCGCGGATGGACTTCGACCGCCAGATTGCCCCCGGCGATGGCTTCGGAAACGGCGGCCATTTCTTTCAGGTACTTCACCATGGAATCGAAAGTCCTGGCCAGTTGCCCGATCTCGTCCTTACCGTGAATGTCAATATTGTGTTCCAGATCCCCGGACTGGCCGATCTGGTCCGCCACGTGAATCAGCCGGCCCAGCGGTCCCGTGATTCCGGTGGCGGTCCGGTAGGCAATGATCACACCCAAGCCCAGAGCGGCCAGGGAACTGAGCACCGCAACCAGAATCGTAGCCGTCGCGGCCACTTCATCGGAGTGACGCCGCTCGTCCAGCAGTTTGCGGTTCTCGCGATCGACATCGTCCAGCACCTCGCTCGAACGCGAGACCCAGGAGTTCGGATCCTTTTGCAAATAGAAAATCTGTAGTTCCGCCACTGTCGCGTTGCCACCATCCACGGCCCGGCGTTTCTCCACCAGCGGGCTGGCGAACTCATTGCCCCAAGCCTGCTCCAGGCCCTGCACTTTTTCCAGACTGCTTCGCTGTTGCGGGGAATTCGCCAGTTCCTGGGCGTGGCGCAGCGCGTCACTCAACACGTGTTCGCCGTCACTCATTTTCTCCACGTCCCGCGTGTCTCCGCTGAGCAGATAATTCTGCAGGTGAAGCCGGTTCTGCATCATCTCGAAGCGGACCGACGAGGTAGCCTCGGTCATATCGATCGAGCGTTGCGCCGCAGCCTTGGTCTCATGCTCGCGTTGCACCGCGATCAGGTTGATCGCCAGTAGCAACAGAACCGTCGTGAGAATGATGCCGAAACTTAGATAGAGCTTTTTTCCGATATTCATATTCCAACCTTCCTCAGCCAGCGCTTCGGACCTTGCGCCCCCCCTCTTACTGGGTCGGGTCAAAATGAAATTCCACAATCCCCATGGACTCTTGCGGACCCGTCTCGAAGCGCCACTTCTTGACCGCATCCAGAGCCGCGTTCGCCAATACCGGATGCCCGCCAACCAGCTTTGCGTTCTTGACCGACCCGTTGGCGGCGACCGTGATCTGGACCTTCACCACGCCGGAAATGTTCATGCGCCTCGCCAGTTCCGGATACACCGGAGCCACTTTGGTCTTTGTTTTTCGATCGACTTCCTGCCCCCAGGCCAGGGGAGCGCTCGTCGCGATCCATCCGCCAATCAGCAGAAGACCCACAGCGAACACACGATTCAAGGCTTGAATGGACACGCACGTACCTTTCACAGTCGTTTTGCCTTCCTCTGCCCTATATTCGTCCAAGGACCACATCAGCGGATACCAAAAGTTCTTTCGTTGCATTACTTTAGTGATGTCTGTGCAGGGCATTGAAGAATCGATCTTCAGCTCCTTCCCTTACCCCGGACGCACCCACCTCGGCGCTTCGCGAATCCCCACAATCGCCCATTTCCTGTTGCAGATTGAGACTCAGGTATCACTTTGGTGCCGTTTCACAAGTCGGCACTGCCACCTGCTATTCCCTTGACTCAATTTGAGAATCAAGCGTACGTTTTATAAGTAATTCAATTGTTTTCAACCGCTTAGCTAAGCGATTGGTGCGCACTGACAACCCACAGCGGAAAATCGGGTCCGGGCGATGCGTCTCAGTCTGACGAGGGGTTCCAGAAGCTTCTCCTGGAGCTTTCCCGGGCCGCTTTTCAGAGCACCGATCCCAGCCAGCTGATCCGGTCCTTTTGCACCCTTACTCGCGCCTTCTTCCAAGCCAGCGGAGCCTACTTTTGGAGTCGCTCCGCGGACGGTGAGCTCGTCGGAACAGAGGCCGACGCCGACCAGGCCGAGTCCTTTCGCGGCGTCCGCAGGCGGGCCGGTGATGCGTCGATCGCCATGGATGCGGTCCAGAAGCGTCGTGCCTTTTTCGTCGATCATCTCGACGTGGCGCGTTACCCGTGGCTGGCCGAATGCCACGCGCACGCCGCCATGGCCGCGCCTCTTCTGGTTTCAGGGGAAGTGGTCGGTGCCATTACATTCCTGCAGAGTGCGCCCCATGCCCGCTTTGACGAGGATGCGGTAGCCAAAGTCACTATCCTGGCGACCCAGCTCGGCACCGCACTCGAAGCCCTCCGGTTGAACCAGCTTTCCCGCGAAGAGCACCGCCGCGCCAGCATCCTGGTCGAAGTCGCCACCGCGCTGCATGGCTTGCCCGACACCGCAGCCGTGATGGAGAGCATCGCCGATCGCCTCCGCCTGCTGCTCCATTCGCCTGCCGTGCTTGTCTTCATCCAACAGGAAAAAATATTCCAGTTGCAGGCGGTCTCCACCGAAGCGCCCAAACTTGCCGGCGAGATTCATTCGCGATTCCAGCAGAACGACCTCCGCTCTTCGCTCGAGATCGCCACTCGTGCCGTCGCCGCCGGCGAGCGCATTACGGTGAGCATCGACGGAGCGTCTCATTTTGGAGAAGATTCACCGCCTGGAGTTCTGATCGCGGCGCCCTTTCGCACCTCGCGCTCGCACGGCGCGATTTTGGTATACCCCCGTCACGCCAGCCCGTTCTCGCAGGAAGACAAAACCCTGGTCTCAGCATTGGCCGGCTTTGGGGCGGTTGCCGTCGCCAACGCGGAGTTGTACGGTATGGCCCGTGCCCAGGCCCATGAATTGCACGAAATCCTCGAGATTTCCTTTGAGCTCAGTTCCGCCGGAAAACTCGACGAGTTCATGCAAACTTCGGTGGTCCGCGCAGCTAGTTTCCTCGGCTTCCAGCGCTGCTTTATCGGGCTACTCGAAAACTCCGTATTCCACATTCGATGGGGAGTTGAGAACGGGGTTGCCCGTCCCGTCGATATCCCGCTCGGCGACGGCGTCGCCACCCGCGCGCTGAAACAAAAAAATGTGTTCTTCACCGATGACGCCTCCAAGACTCCGGGCGCGAATTTGGATTTCATAGCGGCTTTCCAGATCCGCCAACTCCTGGCGGTTCCCCTGCTCGGTTCAAACGGCGATGTGCTCGGGATGTTTGGAGTACTCGACCGCACCGAACCGGGGCCGATCAGCGACGAAGACGTCCGCCGCTCCCGCGCTCTGGCGGCGCAGGTTGCCATCGCTCTCGAACTTACCCGTAACCTGCACCAATCCGAGGAGCACCGCCGCCGCGCCGAGGCTCTGGTCGCGATTACTCTCGAACTTAACAACGTCCTGCATCTGCCCGAGTTCACGCGCAACTTCGCTCTTCGCGCAGCCAGTCTGCTGGGAGTCGGATCGGTCGGCCTCAGCCTTTTCCAGACATCGGAACCGGATACCGTCCTGATATCCGGCGCCTCCGAAGTCGACGTTTCCGAAGTCAACGCTTCCCAAATCAACGCTTCCCAAATCAACGCTTCCCAAATCAACGACAAGCAACTGCTCCGCCGCTTCAGTCAGGCGCTCCGTGCGGCCCTGCCGAAACATCCCACCGATGTCGCCTTCGCTTCGGCCGACGATATTCTGGGAACCGATCTTGCCTCGAGCCTGGGATGGACGGATTGCACCCTGGTCCGGCTGGCCGGCTCCTCTGGGGAACTCGTCGGCGTTCTTTGCCTCGCCGACCGCGGTGCCCCGCCCTCCATCGAAGATCACCAGTTACTGCGTGCCATCGCCGGCCATGCCAGCATCGCTCTCGAGAATGCGTGCCTGTTCACCCGCATGCAGCAGGCCAACCGCCACTGGCTGGAAGTCTTCGATGCCATCAGCGACTTCATCGTGGTCCACGATGAGCAGCACAACATTCTCCGCGTCAATCGCTCCCTGGCCGATTTCGTCGGCATCGCCCCCGACCAGTTGATCGGCATCAACATGCGGGCGCTCGACGCCCTTTCTACTGCAGCTTCGCCGCACTCGTGCCCTTTCTGCCGTACCGGCGAGGGTCTCGATGAATACGTGCATCCCGTCCTCGAACGCACCTACCTGATTTCCACTTCCCGCATTCATGCCGCCAGCAGCGCCCAGCTGCAGACTGTGCACGTTCTCAAGGACATTACCGACCGGCGCGAAGCCGAGCGCCGCTATCGCGAACTCTTCGACAACATTCAGGAAGGAATTTACGTCTCAACACCCGAGGGCCGCTTCGTCGAAGTTAACGACGCGCTGGTTCGGATCCTTGGCTATAGCACCCGCGACGAAGTCCTTCAGCTGGACATTCCTACGCAGGTCTATTTTTCTCCGCAGCGGCGGCAGGAACTCGCGGAAGTTCTTAAACGCGGGGGCGAAATGCGCAATCACGAAGAAATCCTGCGGCGCAAGGATGGATCGCCCGTCCACGTGTTCATGAACTGTTTTGCGATGCGCGATTCCGCCGCCAACGTCCTGCAACACCGCGGCCTCATGCTCGATGTCACCGGCCTCCACCAATCGCAAACCGAGCTCCAGAAAGAGCGTGATTTCTCCAGCAAAATCCTCAGCCATACCCAGAGCCTGATTCTGGTGACTGACATCGACGGCGTGATTAGTTATGCCAACCGGCGCTGGGGCGGTCTTGGCTTTCAGCAGAACCAGATCCTGGGGCATCCCTTGCCCGACCTGTGCGCCCCCTCGCGCCGCCCCGCGCTCCGCGAAGCGTTGGCAACCGTGGCCCGCGGCCAACAGGTCGATAACTTCGATCTGCCGCTGGTTCGCGGCGACGGCGCCAGCGGCCAGTTCTCCGTCAATCTTAGTCCCATCAGCGGAGAAGACGGCCGAGTCAGCAACATCGTCGTAGTCATGACCGACGTCACCGACTCCGCCATCCTGCGCTCCAAGCTCATGCACGCCGAGAAAATGGCGGCCGTCGGGCAACTGGTCTCCGGCGTCGCTCACGAAGTCAACAATCCCCTCACCGCGATCCTCGGATTCACCGACCTCTTGATGGAAAACCCCGAGCTCCCCGAAAGCGCGCGCCGCGATTTGCGTGTGATTCTGCAGGAAGCGCAACGCACCAAGCAGATCGTACAAAACCTGCTCAGCTTTGCCCGCCAGATGCCACCGCAGCGCCAACTCGTCCAGCTCAACTCCATTCTGCAACGCACCGTGCACTTGCGCTCCTACGACTTCATCAGCCATGGCATTCAGGTGGTCGAACGCCTCGACGAATCCCTCCCCGCGGTCGTCGGAGATTCCCACCAACTCCAGCAGGTGTTTCTCAACATCCTGAACAACGCTTACGACGCCGTCCGCGAAACCGCGCGGCCCGCGCGCATTGAGATCAGGAGCGCCAGCGCCAACACTTTCGTCGAGATTTCTTTTCGCGATAACGGTATGGGCATCGTCGATCCCGAACGCATTTTTGACCCGTTCTTTACCACCAAGGACGTCGGCAAGGGTACTGGTTTGGGCCTGAGTATTTGCTATGGCATCGTCCGTGAACATGGCGGAGAGATTGTGTGTCACAACAACCTGGACTCTGAAGGAGCGACCTTTGTCGTCCGCCTCCCGGTCGCAGCCGAGACGGCATCCTTTGGAGCAGTTGCAGGAGTGCATCCAAAATGACCCCAGGAACTAAGACAGTAACGAAACCCGCTTGTGCGCCAGTGCTTCTGATTGAAGATGAACCGGCCGTCATGGCTTTGGTGCGCGCCGTCCTGGAGGGGCACGGATACGCAGTGGTTCCCACCGAATCCGGCGCCGATGCCTTGCGATTGCTCGAGGGGGGCGATTTTCAAGGCGTCATTTCCGACATGCGCACCCCCGGAGGCGTCGACGGCGCCCAGGTCTATGCCTGGATAGCCACCCACCGCCCCGAACTCGCCTCCCGGGTCGTTTTCATTACCGGCGATATCGCCAACGAGGAAACCGCCGCCACGCTGCGCCGCACCGGCGCGCCCTGCGTGGAAAAGCCTTTTCGCGTTCATGAATTCATTTCCGTGGTCGAACAGACCTTAGGTAGGGCCGCTTCATGACTCAAGACTTCCGCATCCGATTGTTAATTGTCGATGACGAGCAGACCATCCGCCGCCTCTGCATTACCGTCGGCGAATCGCTTGGCTTCTTCTGCCTTGAATCCGAGAGCGGTGACGCTGCCCTCGCCCTGCTCGAGGAACAGCCCGTGCACATGGTGCTCACCGACATGGTCATGCCGCGCATGTCCGGAATCGAATTCCTGGAGGAGGTCAAGCGCACCTACCCCCGGATCGAAGTAGCGGTCATGACCGGCCACGGATCCGTGGAAACAGCAGTTCAGGCGATGAAGCTCGGCGCCTACGATTACATTTCCAAGCCCTTTGCGCCGCTCGATGAGCTTCGCCTTTTCCTCCGCCGCATGGCCGACAAGGTCCGCCTCGTGGAAGAAAATCTTTACCTCCGCGAACGCTCCGAAACCGAGACTGCCGTTCACGGTATCATCGGCAATTCCACCGGCATACAGAACGTCCTGCGCCTCATTTCCCGCCTCAAAGACACGCGCACCCCGGTCTTGATTTCCGGCGAAAGCGGCACTGGTAAGGAACTAGTCGCCCGCGCCCTTCACTTTCGAGGCGCCATGGCGAACCTCCCCTTTGTTGCCGTCGACTGTGGATCGCTCGTCCCCACCCTCATCGAAAGCGAATTGTTCGGCTACGAAAAAGGCGCCTTCACCGGCGCCCTTCGTTCGAAGCAGGGACTGCTGCAATCGGCCGACACGGGAACCATTTTTCTTGACGAGGTGGGCGAGCTTCCTCTCGAGATGCAAGCCAAGCTCTTGCGCTTTCTCCAGGAGAAAGAAGTCCGCCCCGTGGGCAGTAATCAAAAGGTCAAAGTGGACGTGCGCATCATGGCCGCCACCAACCGTGATCTCGATACCGAATACCAGAAAGGAACCTTCCGCAAGGATCTCTATTTCCGCCTCAACGTCGTGACCATTTCTCTGCCTCCGTTGCGTGAGCGCCGTTCCGACATTCCCATCCTGGCGGCGTTCTTCCTTGAACGCCTCGCTCCCGGACGCGGTGTCCAGGTCTCCGGCAACGCCATCAAGGCCATGCTGGCTTATGATTGGCCCGGCAATGTCCGCGAACTCGAAAATTGTCTGGAGCGTGCGGTTGCTCTCGGCGATCAGCGCATCATCGAGATCAACGACCTGCCGCCTGCGATCGCGCGCGCGGAAGTCCAAACCGAACCGCGCGATTCCGCGGGATTCTCCGGCCGCGCCACTGACTTGGAAGATATCGAGCGCGCCACCATCGAGCGCGTCTTTTCCCAGGTCAAGGGAGACAAGGCTCTGGCCGGCAGGATGCTCGGCATCAGCCGCGCCACCCTCTATCGCAAACTAAAGCGCTACAACATCGGCGGCGGCCGCGAGGAGCCTCCCAGTCCGACCACCCTGCAATAAATCCGCCGCGAGGCGGTCTGGCTGTCCGCAGCCTGTGAAGCTGTCACAAGACATTGCTCTCCCAAAGAACCATTTATCCAAAAACTATTTATGAAGATGAGCGCTAGAAAGCGCTGGCGTCGCGGCGTGTCAGGATGACGCGCTCGAGGCTGAGTTCGTCGCCGACAAAAATAAAATTGTAGAGTGAGCCGTTCAGGAGCGATCCGAGCACATCGCGCGCCGGGGCCGGACCCAGATCGGCGGCGACTTCTTCCTGCTCGGCGCCGGCCGGAATGGCAATCTCGGCCTGCGTCTGGCGCTGCACTTCGAACAACACTTGCGCGAGCGTGGCTTTCTCTGTGCGAATGGATAGCATCCCGTTTACAAAGGTGACAGTCACGGGTGGTTTCGGTAGCGGCGGTGCCTCACTGACCGCGGGACGCGGTGGCGGCATACTGGAAACTGCTGCGGTAGCGACTCTGGTGATCGCAACATTCGTGCCCACGGCAAGCGAGGCATTCTGAAGTCTTGGGCCTGCCGCAGCCGACAGATTGGGCACCTTGGCTCCAGCGGCGGTGACCGGACCCGGTTTCACCGGACTCAGTTTTACGACGATCGCATTCTGCGTTGTTGAAATTTGGGTTGTCGAAATCTGATACGACTGCGGCTCCACGAGATCGAGCACGATCCGCGTTATCGGCGGGTTGCTGAAGAAAAGTCCCGAGCGAACGCCCTTGAGCGCGCCGAGATTGACTTTCAGGGCGCGCAGTTCGGCTGCCGGAAGCGCGCCGGGAAAATCCACGACGATGCGATCGGGCCCGGTAATGGTCTGGGTATCGGGCGCTGCGAGCGCTCCGGAAGTCTGAATTTCCACTTCCATCGCGGCGCTGGTTCCGCGCACTACGACATGCTCGACGCGGGCGCTAGCCGGCGCAGACGTCTGCGCGGAAATCGGCGCGGACAACAAGACCGCAACGGTCAGCAGAGCTCCGACATAAGACAAACTCAGCATTGTGGCTCTGAGCAAAGTCTAGCAGTTATAGGATAGGCCATCGGCACCAGAAGTCGTAGCACTAATTGCGGAAGTTAATCCCGCCCTGGCAAGGGGGAGCGGCCTAAAGGCATGGCCTAAAAAGGAATGGCGCGAGAGTGGGGGACTCTCGAACCGTATCGCAGGACCACTGGACTGCACCGTCGATGCAGCGATCCGGGCGAAATGCGAGTCCTGCCCCCGGCAGTTTCACGGATGTGACTTACCCCTTTTGTCGGGGTTAGCATCTCTTGAATCCTCCGTCGAGCAGGGCCGATGCAAACTCAAGCGTGGTAGACCTGCTCGTGCTGCCGGGCTTCGTACCATAACGCCAGCTCGACACGGTTCCACAGTCCCAGCTTGTCGTAGATCAATCGCAAATAATTCTTTACCACGTGTTCGGTGGTCCCGAGAGAATCGGCGATCTCCCGGTTCTTGCAGCCCTCGGCTACGCGCTGGATGATGAGGTGTTCGCGTTCGCTGGGCCCGCGGCGTTGTGCTGTCTCTCCAACCATAATTGCCTCCTATAAAGCAAAGTCGCGAGCTTAACCCGCTTGATGCCGCCCTTGATTCCGAAACGTAGAAAAAGGCGGTTGAAATGCGCTTTGACGGTTCGCTCGGCAATGTTCAGATCGCGAGCGATTTCCGAGTTGTCACATCCCTGAAGAAGCAGATCTATGACCTGCCGTTCCCGGGGACCCACTTGGTCGAACTTTTCTTCCATAAAGACTGCACCTGGCCGATGCGACCAAGGTTGTTGCAAGTGGCTAAGCAATCAGGTCTCTCGGCACATCTGGATTCGGGTCTTGCGTCTCATTTTGCATTCACGCGGCCAAATCGGGCCCGGGATGTCAACTAACTGTAAAAATTCCGGTTGCACGCTTTTCCACCTGCAAAAACAAGGGTTACTACAGTGTTTCGAGGCAGGAACTACAGCGGTTTTGCTCAGCGTCTAGGGTAAATCACCTAGTACAAAATTCCGGAGTACCCGCCTACCAAAGGGCATATTTACACAGAAGTACATCCGAAGCGGGTCCGTTACCCCTCCCATATAATGAGTTGTGGACTTCAAGCTGGTAAGCAACTACAAACCTCAAGGCGATCAGGGGCGAGCCATCGATGCCCTCAACCGCGGCGTCTTTGATCGCGAGCAGCATCAGGTCCTGCTCGGCGTCACCGGATCGGGCAAAACCTTTACCGCAGCCAAAGTGATCGAGGCGGCCAACCGCCCCGCCCTCGTGATGGCCCACAACAAGACGCTAGCCGCCCAGCTCTACCACGAGTTCAAAAACTTCTTCCCACACAATGCGGTGGAATACTTCGTCTCTTACTACGACTATTACCAGCCGGAGGCTTATGTGCCGGCGGCGGACCTTTATATTGAGAAAGAATCCACTATAAATGACGAGCTCGATAAGCTGCGGCTCTCGGCGACGCGGTCGCTTTTTGAGCGGCGCGACTGTTTGATCGTTGCTTCGGTCAGCTGCATCTACGGGCTCGGTTCGCCGGAGGCTTACTACGGGATGCTGCTGTTCCTCGAAAAGGGACAGAAGATCAAGCGCGGGGACATCACTCGCAAGCTGGTTGAAATTCTCTACGAGCGCACCGAAGGCGACTTTCGGCGCGGGACTTTCCGGGTGCGCGGGGATGTCATCGAAATTTACCCCACCTACGACGACAATGCATATCGCATTGAAATGTTTGGCGACGAAATCGAATCGCTTTCGCAGATCGATCCTCTGTTTGGGACGGTCAAGCAGCGTTACATGCGTCTGCCGATTTATCCGAAGACGCACTACGTGATGAAAGAAGAAACTCGCGCCTCCGCCGTGGCTTCGATAAAAGCGGAACTGGCGTGGTGGGAAGCGGAACTTGAGAAGCAAGGACGCCTGGTCGAGTCGCAACGCATCCATCAGCGCGTGATGTACGACCTCGAAATGATCAAGGCCATGGGCTACTGCCATGGCATCGAAAACTATTCGCGGCATTTTACCGGACGCCTTCCCGGCGAGCCGCCGCCCACGCTGCTCGATTATTTTCCGCGCGACTTTCTGATGTTCATCGACGAGTCGCACCAGACCGTGCCGCAACTCCACGGCATGTATCACGGCGACCGCTCGCGCAAGCAGACCCTGGTGGAATACGGATTCCGCATGCCCTCGGCGCTCGACAACCGTCCGCTCACGTTTGAGGAGTTCGAGCATCGCACCAACCAGCTCATCTATGTCTCGGCCACCCCCGGTCCTTATGAACTGACCAAATCCGCCGGAGTGGTCGTGGAACAAATCATCCGCCCCACGGGATTGATCGACCCGCCCGTCGAGATCCGTCCTGTCAAAGGACAGATCGACGATCTGCTGCACATGATCCGCGACCGTGTCGCGCGCAACGAGCGCGTGCTGGTGACCACGCTGACCAAGCGCATGTCCGAAGACCTCGCCGAGTATTACAGTGAAGTCGGAGTGAAGTGCCGTTACATGCACTCCGAAATCGAAACGCTGGAGCGGGTGAAGATTTTGCGCGACCTGCGCAAAGGCGAGTTCGATGTATTGATCGGCATCAATCTTCTGCGCGAGGGCCTCGACCTGCCCGAAGTATCGCTGGTCGCGATTCTCGACGCCGACAAAGAAGGATTCCTCCGCTCCGCCGGTTCGCTGATCCAGACCATTGGACGCTGCGCCCGCAACCTGAACGGACGCGCCATTCTCTATGCGGATCGGATGACCGACTCCATGAAAAAGGCGCTCGACGAAACCAACCGCCGCCGAGCCATTCAGCAGGCCTACAACGAAGAGAACGGAATCACCCCCGAATCCATCATTCGTCCGCTCGACATGACGCTGGCCGGCATCGTAGGCGCCGACTATGCCGATCTGACCGATACCGCAGCCGAAGGCATCCCAGAACTGAGATCACAGGAAGAGCTGGACGCCTACATAGGAAAGTTGGAAAGCGATATGCGGGAAGCGGCGAAGCGGTTTGAATTCGAGAAGGCGGCCAAACTTCGTGACACAATCAAGGAACTGCGGACCAAGGAATTCTTGTTCGCGTGAGATGGACGGAACAAAACAATGCGGGCAGGTCAGGCCAATGAATTTTTTTAATCAAGTTTTCACTAAAATGGGTTGAACTCCGGATTCCGTGGCAATAGAATTTCCCCTTCTATTCCAGGAGGCGATCCGTGCACGCTCGTCTAGCCGTTGGCTTCTCGGGGAAGCAGTGTTTCCTCGCCCGCTTTTCAGGACTCCTAACAGTCATTTTCCTGGTTGCATCAGGACACCTCGCATTTAGCCAGCAAACGCTTGGTTCGATCAATGGCACTGTAACGGACAGCACCGGTGCCGTCGTTCAGGGCGCACAAGTGAAAGCGCGCGCTACCGCCACGAATCTGGAAGTACAGGCAACAAGCAAGGCGGATGGCTCCTTCAGCCTCGCCGACCTCCCGATTGGCACGTACGAAGTCAGGTTCATCAAGGATGGATTCGAAACCGACATCCACCCAAAGATCCTCGTGCAGGGGAGTCGCACCGCCACGATCAACGCGAAGCTCAAGCCGGGCGCAGTGTCGTCGACAGTAACGGTTACAGCGACGCCGTTGCTCAATGAGACGAACACGACGACAGGTTACGTGCTGGACAGTGCAATCATCGACAATACACCGCTGGGCACAGGCAGCTTCACACAGCTCGCCATTCTGAGCCCGGGAGTCAATGCGGACCTATTGAACACGGCTGGGACCAACGCCGGATTCGGAAACCAGAGCATCTGGGCCAATGGCCAGCGTGACACGAGCAACAACTTCTCGTTCAACGGTGTCAACGCCAACAACATTTTCAATGGAAAGTCTTCCAGCCAACTCACGTCCGGGCGCGTGGCCGTGAACGTTGGGCAGGGTAACAACGGCCAAACGGGCGAGATCCAGACCAGCACATCAGTGTATGGCGCGATCGGGCAGGCGCTACCGACACCTCCGCCGGAAACAATTCAGGAATTGCATGTTAACTCGGCGATGTACGACGCTACCCAAGGATCTAACAGTGGCGCCCATATCGAGGTGATCACCAAGTCCGGCACCAACCAGTTGCACGGTGGCGGATGGGAGTACTACCAGACCGGAGGGTGGAACGCAAATCCGTGGTTCAACAAGGCAGCCGGATTCTCGACCCCGACCTTGCATCGCAACGTCTTTGGCGGAATGATTGGCGGGCCGATTAAGAAAGACAAACTCTTTTTCTTCGGGTCCTATCAGGGCCAAAGGGTTACGGACCAGTTGCTGGGTAATTCCCTGGTTGCCACCCCGGCGGCATTCCAGGTCCACAGCGACACCTTGAAGAATCAGCTAAGCGGCCCCGGCCTGACGAGCGATCGTTCGGCGGCCACGCTCGCCAACTTGGTCAATGCCGATTTCTCGGCCTTTGGCCCCGCCTGTGGCGGGGGCACGCGGGCTTGCACGGCGAGTGACATGAATCAGGTGGCCCTCAATATCATGAACCAAAAAGCGCCCGATGGCAGCTTCTTAGTCCCCAACGCAGCCTCTGACCCACAGCTCTTGGAGACTTTGCAAAGCCTGAGCGCCGACGCTCGGATTCAAGGCCCTCCCGCCCATTTCAGGGCCGACCAGCTGATCGGAAATGTGGATTACAACTTCAGCGCGAAGGACCGTGTTGCGGGCAAGTACTACTACCAAAGAGCTCCCAACACCAATTCCTTCTCCAACAGTTCCCTGCTCGGCTTCCCGACAACCTTGCATGCAGGAAGTCAGGTCATGGCCCTCGACAACACGACCATTCTCAATCCGAACCTGAGCTGGGAACAGCGTTTTGGATTCATCCGCGAGGTGGCTTACGCAGGCACCAGTCAGTTCCTGACACCTTCCAACGTCGGGATCACCATACCCGGTTACAGTCAGTTCCCTCAGATCACCATCGGGAATGGCGACAGCAACTTCAATACGCTCACGGCCGGTCCTTCGAACTTCGCCAATGCCGGAATCTTCCAGAACAATTTCGGTGGCGCCAGCAACCTCGGCTGGGTCCGCGGCCGCCACACCATTCAGACAGGCTTCAACTTCGACTACACCCAGCTCAATGTCATCAACAAGGACTCGAAGACTGCTCGCGTGAACTTTGCGGACTTTGCGGGCTTTATGCAGGGGAATCTGTGCAGTTTCGTCAATTCCTGCGGATTTTCCGCGTCGCCATCGGAGCTGTTCTCGGGAGCATCGAATCGTCATTTTCACTCGCGCCAGGCGGGGCTTTACATTCAAGATGACATCCGGCTGAAGTCGAATCTAACGGTAAACGTTGGCCTGCGTTGGGACTGGGACGGGCCTCTGGTGGAAAAGAATGGCTTGCTCGCCAATTTTTATCCCAAGGACTATCAGTATGACGCAGCGTCGGACTCGTTTGGAAACGGCGGCCAGGCCATCGGGCTTGTGATCGCAGGTAACAACAAAGCCTTTGGGACGAAGGGTGTCAGCAATTCCACCCTCACCGGCCGGCAGTGGGGTTTCGCCCCGCGGTTAGGAATTGTCTACAGTCCCACGTTCGTAAAGAATGTAGTCGTACGCGCGGGCGTCGGGATGTACTACGATCGCGGTGAGTATTTTTCCGAGTTCGCGCAACCTGCCGGCGGCGGAATCAGCGGCCCCTTCGGGGTAACGATGTCGGAACCGTTCGTGGTGCCGAACTTTGCCGACGGCAACACCGCAACGTTCGCGGTCCCGTTCGGCACGACCCCCCCGCCTCCGCCTCCCAACAACTTTTCCAACGTAGTCGCTCTGATCCCCAACGCCGCCAATTTGATCGCGCAGACGACTCCCTTTTGTACGGCCAACAACCAATTCGGCTGCAGCGGCTTGTTTTTCGCCGGGTATGACCCCACGAACAAGCTGCCCTACTCTGAAAACTGGACGGTCGATTTGCAATGGCAACCAAGGAACACTTTAGTTTTCAACCTGGCTTATGTTGGCAACCACGGAGTTCACGAAGTCATTCCGCTGCCTTTCAACCAGGCACAGATCGCCACCCCGACGCACCACCTTCTCGTGGGAGGACCTAATGAGCAGCAGTATTCCTACGGCTGGCAGGTCCCTGGCGTGGCCGCCGAGAACATTCAAACGCTAGTCGACGGTTTCGCCACGGGCAACGCCGCCCTCCGCGCCCCTTTCATCGGATACGATCCAAACTCGACTTCGTATCAGGCGAGGGGAGTTTCGAACTACAACGCTTTGCAGGTCGGCGTGAATAAACGCATGAGCCACGGTCTGCTGGTCACCGCGTCTTACACCTATTCCCATACGCTCGACGAGCAAAGCGGGCTGGGCCTTTTCTTTACTGGCAATGACCCGAACAATCTGAAATCGGCGTACGGCAATTCCGACTTCGATCGCACCCACGAATTCTCGGTCAGCTACCTGTATCAACTCCCTGGCCTACCCAGTGCCAAAGGCTGGATGAAACTGGCAACGAATGGATGGGGACTGAACGGAGTCACCACCCTGCAAAGCGGCCAACCCTACAGCGTGAACGACTTCAGCGGAGGCGCCGCCAGCATCTACTGGGGCGGCGGAAACGATGCCATCACCAATCCGATTGTGCCCGTCGGAGGCGCTGGGTCGACGAGCAAGAATCCCTTACTTCAGGGAACCACGGGCGTCAACGCAATGCGCCCTGTGTTGGACGTTAACGCATTCGGGCCGCCGCCACTGCTCGCGCCCGGTGACGCCAAGTATGGAGTCCCACCGTGCGATTCCGGCACCGGAGCTTGCGACTATTTCGAGACCCCATACGCGAGCGGTGGCCGCAACATTTTCCGCGGGCCCTTCCAAAACCGGTTTGATTTCGGTGTTTTTAAGGAATTCAAACTCTCGGATCGTTTTTCGCTGAGATATGACGCTCAGGCCTTCAACATATTCAACCATCCTAGCTTTGATGTTCCTAACAACAGCGTTCTATACGTCACTCACTTTAGAAATCCCCCAATCTATGGGCCGCTAGATACGACGACGGGAGAACCAGCGCCATGCGTTCCGCTGCCGGTAGGGCCCAACATTGTGGCTGGTGCTGGGGCTTTCCAATGTCCTCCTGCTGGGCACCTGGGAGTGATTCAGCACACCATCGGCAGCCCGCGCTTCATCCAGATGGCGCTGCACCTGACGTTCTGAGATATTTCACCGACAGTCATCAGGTGCCTTTTCGAGAGCAGGATAAATTGGAAGGCGGGGCCACCGCCTTCGCTCAATTCTATCTAGACCTCGCAAAATCCATCTCTCAACCCTCTAATGTGAATTCCCGCGGCGTATCAGGAAAATCCTGATTGACCCAATAGTGTCGCAGTGTGATTCTCGGCCCACCGGATGGCAAGACGGAAAGTCCGGAATCTCGCGTAGCTGCACGCCCGCCCTCTTGCAAGAGTTTGCAAGTGGCTGAAGAGTCGTTCCAAACAGATGCTGCTGTTAGTTAGCTTTCGCCTTGGAAATCATGGCCAATCCGACTTGCGCTATCCAAAGCTACGAATTCCACATGGAGGCTGATTCATGAACGCTGGCAGGTATACCTTTGCATTTCGCTGTGCCGTCCTAGCGTCGATCACCGTGCTGGCGTTTATGTCGGTGCCCACCTTGCTCGCCGCCACGCCCCCCTCGGGCACCGTTGCGGGTGGTTCCACCAAGCTGACCTATACCGGGACGACCGCCACCGTTAATCCGGCGACCTTTGATCCCAGTACCTGCCAGACCGCCGGCTCGTGCGATGTATTCACTCTGACCGTCAACGTCTCGAATGCCTTTCGGGCCGCGCATCCGAATTTCCGCGTCAACATTCTGTTTGGCTGGTCGGGAAACACAAATGAGTTCGACATGTACGACTACTTCAACGGCAAGGCCATCGCCACTTCCGCGAACAGCTTTGTAACCGGCCAGCTGACCCGGTTGGAGCACCCGGCGAACGGTGTCTACACAATTTATGCGAGCTTCTCGCTCGGAGTTCCGGGCACTCCCTACACAGGCACGATAACGCTGCAACCCAATCCTCCGGCTATAACGAAGCTTGCCGCATCTTACACGCTGGATCCGGACGGCAAGTTTGGCCCGCAGATGTTCCAGTTCACGTCCGACGTTCAGTTAGTGGCTACTCCTGCGACGGGTTCCGCGGGCCAAGATGTTGAGCCGGGTATCGTGATCGACCCGTTTGGCAACATCTACGTATCGGCGATTGAAGGCGTGCCTGCCGGATCAGACCTCTGGCGCTCGACCGATTTTGGCAATACGTTTACCTATCTCGGTCAGCCCGACCAGAGCGCCGGAGGTGGCGATGAGGATCTGGCTGTCGGGTTCCCGTTTGCGGCGGACCCACTGTTTGGCGACAGCGCTGGGCGGCTTTACTACTCCAGCTTGAGTCTTGCCGACATCAACCTGCAAACTTCGCATGATAAAGGCAGCACCTTTCTGCCTGGGGATTCGCCAGCGAAGGTCGTGGACCGCATGTGGTTCGCCGGGGTAGGCACCGCACGCGACTACCTGATAACCGTTCAACTCGGTGTGCTCCTCAACGGGACCGATAGTTTGATCGTCACGCAGTCGGACGATGGAGGTATCACATATCCCAACGGAGCTATCGTCAACCAGGCGCTACTGGCTGGCACGCCCGAAACAGGCTTCCATTCGAATATCGTTGCGTTCCCAGGCAACCTGAGGGGAGGGACACCAAATAGCGCGGTCTATACCACCTTCACTTCGGCAGACGGCGTTGATCTCTACGTCGCATCTTGCGCCGCGCCGTGCAACCTGCCCGCTTTGCCTCAGAGCGGGCCTCCGTCGAAACTCAGTTTTACTTCGACACTCGCCTTCACTGCACCGCCAGGAACCACGCTGGGCAATGTTTTCACACCGATCGCCGTGGACAACCATGGCAATCTTTATGTGGCTTTCAGCACCCAGCAACTCGATACCACCGGGAATCAGACCGGCCAGAATGTGTATGTCATCTGGTCAACCAATGGTGGTAAGACTTGGTCAAAAGCAGTTCAGATAAACAATCCCACCGATCCTGCCACCGCCACAGCCATGCTTCCGTGGTTGACGGCAGGAGACAAGGGCAACATCGGCGTCTTCTGGTACGGCACCGACGTCATTGGCGATCCCAACAACCAGGCTGTCTTTGCCAACGCCAAATGGAAGATTTTCTATGCCATGGTCAACACGACGTTGTCCAAGCCTGCGATGCAATACGTAGTTGCCAGTGGCACAGCCACCGGTACAGCCGATCAGATGGCTGGCGTCGTGCATTACGGCTCCATCTGCACCCAAGGTCTCAACTGCAACACGGCTATACCTCCGGGCAATCGCGAACTGGCGGAGTACGCCGAACTGACGCACGATCCGCTTGGTTCGATCCATATCAGCTTCTCCGAAGATAACCCCACTGCCGGTTCCGCCTTTACCTGGTATACGAAGCAGACCGCCGGCCCGGGCCTGCTGCCCAATGCCGGCAGCGGCGCGGGGTTCTTTAATATAGGAACGGGTACGGGCAATTTTGGCCTGCTGGTTGAGAGCCACAATCTATCCGGAACCCATCTTCGCGAGGGCACGCTGACCTATCTGGACACCTCGGCCAACATTCTGTTGTCGGATACCGCTGGGTTCTCATCAGTGAGTACCGAAGCGAACGCAGTGAAGGTATCCGGTACCGGGACGCTACAGGACGGCTCGACTGTAAATTTCACGGCGAAGGCAACGGTCGGCGGGCCGGGCACGGGGGCGTTCGAGATTTCCTGGGCCGGATACTCGGCCTCGGGAACGCTCGTGCAGGGGCAAGTCATCAAATAGCACGTGGGCTGGGAGCGGGAATTTCCCGCTCCCAGACTTAAAGGGACAAGACTCTCAGTGGTTGTCGCGGTCGTGGTCGTGATCATCCCAATCGTGTTCCGTATGCCAGCGATGCTCATGTTCATCCCACCATCTATGATTGGCGTTCCAGCAGCGCTCCCGCGCTTCGTGTAGTTCATGACGCCGGCGTTCTGCCTGCTCGCTCCGATAGCCATGATGCTCAATGGCTTCGTGCAGCCTGTGGTCCGCGCGCGCAACGCGGCGCTGGCAATCGTCGCGATCGGCACGCAGAGGCACTCCGGTGAACATTAGAAAGCCAGCCAACGCCGCTGCTGCGAGTGCCGCTTTCCCGAAGAGCGAATCGTTCAAACAGTGTCGCATGGGTGTTGCATCCTCCTTGATAGTTTCTAAAATCACTCACCGCGCCCACTCCCACAACGCAGGAGAGAACGCGAAGGCATGGGACGTATATTACTCGTATGACGGTTTTTACTCTACCTTCAAGGGCGCGGCAACCGAGCCGATGCGTCCGCTAAGATCGTCACGGACAACGAAACGGACAGTATATTCTCCGGGGGCAAGATCCAGGGCACCGTTGTAGGCAATACCATATTGGCGAAGCGCCGCCAACTTCTCCGGGGTCAGATGAGCCTCAATTTTCTGGCCTACTGGATGATCGACGGTTTTGCCTTCGGGTGTTTTCGCCAGCGCCACGAAGTCGATCACAAAATGATTACTTTCGGCGTCATTGATCAGCGCGGCATCCGGCGCCAGGTGCATCCCGTAATTCACATGCTTCTTGCCCGGTTCTTTGCTCGGTTCAGTTTTGTCCCAGCGCACCACCAGCGCAAGTGATGTGTAATCCAAAGGAGACTGCAAGGCGGACGAAATATCGTCGGTGCGGGTGTCCGCCGGATCGACGGTTGCATTCGTCACAAAGAAGCCGCTTCGCGCCCGCACGTCTACGTGATCGCGCTTCACTTTCACCGCGAGCTTGCGCCAGCCAGCCTTGGTTTTCGACCGATCAAGATAGTAACCAAGCATGTAGTACTCGGCAGAATCGTGCACCGCATCGCGAAAGCCCTTTACCAGATCGTTGGAGTTGTAATAGGCGCGGCCTCCAGTCATGGACGCAAACGTCTGCAGGGTCGACTGCGTATCCATTCGCCGCCAGCTCATGTTGCGCGCGTAGTTCCTTCCCGGGTTGCGAATCGAGGCGCCGGGCGAGGTAGAAACTTGCAGTCCTTTGACGTCTACGGGATAAAGCGCAATCTGCGCATCGTTGAGTAGTTGCCAGGTGTGTTCGTACATGGGCAGCACATCGGTGAGAGAATCGCGGCCGGCGGGAGCGAGCTGCATGGTGTTGTCGCTGACGCTGAAAGGGAATCCGCCGCTTGCCCAGATCAGCGACTTGCGCCCAGGGAATCCTGCCAACGCCTGTGCCACCTGCTGCATTGCCTGCAACGTGTAGGTGATGGCGAGGCGTTGCTGGAACGATTGAAAATTTAGTTCCGAGTCTTCCATCATGGTCTGGATTTGTTGGGCTTCGCTCTGCACGGCTCCGGGATCGACACCCGCGCTGCCATCGGGACTAGCGCTTCCGGTAATGGCTTCCACATCTTCCGGGCTGTCGACGATCTGTGAGGTATCGCCTTTTACCTTATGCAGCGCAGCAACCAAGACGCGGGGATCAGTGGCAAAGTCATGGATCACGTGAAGGCCGCTGCGGGTGAGGGTGTAGAGGGCTGTTGGCTCACGCTGATCCACCGACTGCGTTAGATACTTGAGCAAATCCTTGCGCGCATACACTTGATCCGAGAAGGGCGTGTTAATCAAGTCGAGCACGATTAGCGTTATGCGCCTGGCGGACGGTCCGCTTGCGAGAGAGTTGCTGAATTCGTTCGGATTCCTGGGACGCGACAAGCGATGCGTGTCGCTGGTGATCTCCTCGAACGTGGCAATCTTTTGTTCGGCGCCGTTTTCCAGCACCCTGAAGTCTTCCTTCTTGAGTCCGCTGATGTGATTCCCGGACTTGTCGGTCACCAGCGTGGGGATCAGCACCAGTTCACTGCGCGCGGTGAACTTGACTTCGGAGTTGTTCTCTTTCTCTTTGTCTTTATCTTTCTCGTTGTCGCTCGGTTTTGCCAAGACCAAAATCGAGCAAGTTAACGCGACGCCTAGAGTGGCATAGCAGGATAGCGCACGGCCGATTGTCATTCCCATACTCCCATCTGATTGCGAGGAAAGGATGCCGGGTAACTTACGGTACGGGTTGACTAGCGGATTCAGTACTGCAAGTAAGAAGCGCCGCCCGGGAAGTCATTATTTGGAATCTCCTTTTTTACATTCCAAACACGGACCAGAATTGTACACCCGTTTCATTTCATCTCCCGCTTGGGATTTGATAGCGCACCATCGCAGCGGCGACAGCAAGCTCCCGGCCAGCGGAGAGGCGCGAGCGCCCAAACCACGGAAAGTTCCCCGGGCGGGTGTGGAGGAGGGTTTTTATTTTGCCGGCTCACGGGCAAATTTTAGATTCCGAAATTGAGTCGTGGCCAAAGATGCTGCCGAGCTGCGCTCGGCTGGACAGCCGGGGGCGGCTGTCGCTACGTGTAACGTGGGAAACCACATCGCGTCACACCGCATCTTTCCAAGAAGCCTTTTGAAAACAGTTCTGATCAGCGGCCGGCGGCGGCGGGAATCGCTTTTTTGCCGGACTCGCGAGCTTCGACAGAGAGTTCTTTTTCGATCGAAGAGAAGCGTTGAAAAACTTCGTGAAGCCGCAGCGCCATGTTGCGGATGGTATCGGCTTGCGCCAGCACGGTGGCGGGCAGTCCGGGTTCGAGGACCAGTAGTTCGGCGTTGCCGAGCACGGTGGTGAGAGCGTTGTTGACGTTCGTCCGCATCTCGACCATGAAGCGTCCGAGAGTGGCCTCGGCTTGGGCGGCGGCGCATATCTTCTCGGCTTCGCGGGCGCGAGACTCGGCCTGGCAGCGGCGAAGAATTTCGCGTCCAGCGAGACCCGCCATCGCCGGCCAGACTCCGGGCTCGCGACGCAATTCGAGAACGGCGCCGTGGATGTTATAGAAATCGCGCGAAGGGTCGGAGTGAATCAGGATGGCGGGCTTGCCGGCGGCGGCCAGCGACTGCTTCAGGTCTTTGTTCAGGCGTTTGTTCAGAGGTTTGCGCTTGTCCTTCTTAAGGTTTTCATCCGAAGAGGCGTCGGCAATCGCGAGGTCGTAGTGGCTGCCCTCGAGGCCGCGGGAGAAGCCTTCGTCGAGCACGATGAATTCTGGACCATCGGAACGGGGAGCGGGATCTTGGGGCCAATTCGCGGTAATCTCCCGCGCGAAGCCGGGGTCACTGGCGAGGATCAGGACGGTCGGGCGATAGATGCTCATGGTCGCTTTCTGGCTCTGCAAGTTGGCCCCGGGGGCGGCTGACTTCCTGTGGAGACGGGGCAAGCCCCGCCTCTACGGGAAATTTATTCTTGGGTTCCGCCGCCAGATTTTGCGGCGGCGGCGCTGGCGACCAGCGGATGCTTGCTCGCCGCGTTCTGGAGCGCGTCGTCGACTGCCGCCCGGAGATCGACCAGCATGCGCAGCGGCTGGCCGGAAGAGTATTCGGCGTGGAACATCACCTTCCAGGACTGGCAGATCATGCGCAGACGTCCGATCGGTTCCTCGGCGGAGAATTGGGCGCGGCGGCAATCGATGGTGCTGACACCGCGGCGCTCGAGTTCGCGCAGGCCGTCCTGGATGGCGTTCAGATCGTCGTGCATGAGGCGGAAAAATATCCGGCGGATCATGAAGCTGAAGCGAGCAAAGGCCACCATGGCCGAGGGCTCGAAATAGCGGGCCGCGTTCTGTGTCTTGAGCTTGCGTCCTTGCTCAAGCACACCGCTGTGCAGCAGTTCGCTGAGACGACGGCAGCGCGCCGCCGACTGCATGATGGTTTCAAGCGAAGTCAACCATGCGGGGAGCTCTGGCTGTTGCGGCCCGAGCACCGGCTCCAGCACCTGGGCGACGTAATCGAGGTCGAGGTCTGTGTCTTCCAGGCCGGACGGCGCGCACAGCGAAAAATACTGGACGAGCAGGAAATCTGTCTTGTCGCGGTCACTGGTAGACTTCGAGGCCTTGTGCATGTGATGCAGGAGAAGATGCCGCAACACGCCTTCGTTGGCCAGAGGCGTGGTCTGCAGAAACTGGCGCAACTGGTGAACCTGGATCTGCGCGTCCACCTGCTGGAACCAGGCTTCGGCGTCCTCGATCGATTCGGGCGAAGGTGAGAAATCCTCGCCGACGGGGCAGGTGGGAGCCTCAATCACGAATTCGCGCACTAGCGCAGAGTACATGGGCTGCAGGGCAGAGAGCGTGGCCCCCTGGTCTTCAGATGAAGGCTGGAACGAAGGTTGGGAGGATGCAGTCATGATTTCACAATCCAATTGGGAACATGTTTTAGGAAACGGACGGCAACTGCGGTCCGCTCCAGATGATATTGAACCGCGACCACGAATCCTTCGGCATAAAGCGAGCCGTCATTGCTTTCTACCAGGACCCGATCGGCGAATTGCAGAGGACGGTCGAGCACAAACAAAACTTCTTGCGGCGTGCCGAACTCGATGACGGTGTCCTGAAAAAAGACGTTCTCGTTTGCCTGTTCGTGGGCGGTTAGGTCGCCATTGCCATTGCCGCTGGCGTTGCTGTTTCCGTTTCCGTTGTTACTGCTTTGGGTGCGGCTGAGCTTGATCGGGATCCGCACGGGAGTCGCGTCGGGAAAGAACCTGGCGAGGCGGCTTACGATGTCTGGTTCGAGCGCGCGAGCAGTTGCCTGGTTGGGCACGGTAAACCTCGACCGCGGAGTTTGGAGCAGCCGAGTCCCCTCTCTTCCCGGTTTGGAAGGACTGCTAGGAGACTCGTTCTGCTTTATCGGCATTCAGTGGTGCACGGGCCCCACCAAAAACTTGAAGGTCATATACCTTGGAGCAAGTGATAGAAGGGCAAGCAGTTAACGGCGTCAAACTGGGGTCGGAACGGCTCAACCTTTCGGGGGAGCGGAAAGGTCCCGTCTCATTGTGACACAACTGTCTCAATTCGCAGCTTGCGACGAAGCTGCTGCGACGAACCTGCGAAGAAGGCGATCATCGCAGAGTGAGCCGCCAGCTAGCGATTTTCGTTGATGTCGTTGGATGGCGCGGCGTTCGAGTATCTCCAACTAAGGCGGCGAGATAAGCCGCACCGCCACAGGAGACGCGCCGTTGCCGAGAATCGGCTGCGTTGCGGCGATGCCTGTGCCGCAACCGACCAGGTTGATGACCCGTGTGTGAATGTGACCATTAAAGGGAGCTGCTGCCCCGGTTGGATTTAGAAAGAGCTGCACAAACCCGATGACCTGAACCGAAGGGAAGCCAGTGGGCGGCCAATTCACGTTGTCAGCGTCGATGACGGGTACCGTCACCAGTGAATCGCTGACCATGATATCGGTTCCAGCCGCCAGCGCGCCGGATAGCACGACCGGATTGTCCGAGCCCGCCAGAAACTGAAACGGCGGGCTCGGCACAGTGGTGGTATCGACGCTGTCTCCATCGTTGGCGGTCGAGTGGGTCAGGCCGTCGACCGCTTGCCGCGTCTCGGTGTCTCGAACTCCGTCGGGGGCCGGGTCAATGTGCACTGGGCTGGTAGCCGGGCTGCTACAGGAGATGGGCGTTTGGACGCAGCCGGCAATACTCAACTGGTAATTGGGGTTGGTAAACCCAGTACAGCCTGGGCATACAACGGACGACGCACTGGGTGGCGGGAAGTCGGCGGGATCGCCAGGATAATACCTCCACGCGTTCGGCGTCGACGTCGCGGTGCAGGTCGTGCAATTGGTCCTCAGCCGGACAACCGTTGGACCGCCTCCAGGCGGAGTCACCCAACCCAGCAGCGACGGATCGGCGATGGCTCCCGTGACCGGGTCGAAAATCTGACCTCCGGCGGCAGTAGGGCTTATGTTCGGCAGCAGCCACGGCTTTACGCACATCGGCGCTACCGGCAGTTTTGGGTTAACCGATGTTCCCGGGACGTTCGAAGGGTTGTAGGTCTCGGCTGTCGCCGACGCTTTCACCGTCACCGTTTTGGTGCCCCAGATGCGGGCGAAAAAAGTCGGCAGATCGCTGCGCTGCACCTGCACAGTAACGTGGGGATTCGCAACGAAACTGGGGGACAATTCGTTGATGTTGACGCAGATTTCCCCTCCCGGGCACGCCCCGGCAGGATTCAAGTTTCTGCCGCCGACCGGGTTACTTGCAGCCACTTGCTGGGCAACGGCAGTCGCCAGTGGGACCGCGGCAACTCCCACCGTGGAGTCTGGGGCCGAAGTCATTCCCGAGTTCGCCAGTACCCGTGCGCCGGCCAATGCCGCGCCATCGGCCGCCAGTTGCGCCTCGCTGCGCGCGGTGTAGAGCGTCACCACATCGATTGACAGTGCGGCCATCGCTCCGATAACAAACAGCATGACCACCGCCACCAGGATGATGACAATCCCTTGCTCGTTGTTGCGTCGCAAGTTAGTTCGTAAGTTAGTCGGATGACGTCGCAAGCATCCTCACATCTGGTTGTGGACCGTCGCGCTCTCGGTCACCTGGGTTGTAGCCGCATAGGAACTTGACCCCGGAAACAACAATTGAATCACACTATTGAATCGCCAATGGTAAGGATAGACTACGGTGACCCTGGTCCCGACGGCCGCGGGCGAACTGGAGGCAGATATCCATCCGCGGTCGACAGTGATTATCAGGTCATCGGGACAGGGCGAAATTGTGTAGGTCCACTTCAGGTTCGAACCGGGGTGGGTAGGCGTAACCGGCGGCGCGCAAGTTCCCTGAGGCACAACTCCACTCGCGACCATGGAGTTGAAAACCGCGGTCACCACCGGTTGCAGAGAGTCCGGGTTGCCGTTCCCCGACGCAATGTCGCTCATCGGCTGAGCGCCGGCGATGATGGCGCCTTGCTGCGCGGCCTGCTCGATCTTCTGCTTCTGGTTGAAGGCGCCGCTGAAGTCGAAGATGCCGACGACGAACACCACCAGAAGCGGCAGCGTGATGGCAAACTCCAGCAACGCCGCGCCCTGCACTTCCCTCAGGAGACTGACCGCGCCGCGATACAGAATTCGGAAGCGCAGCATCTAGTTCTCCATCCTGCTCTGCGCTTGCGCCGACAGAATAATCTTTTGCATGTTGAGGGAAGTAAAGGGCAGGTAGAACTGGAACGGATATTGAAAACTCACCATGGATCCGCACTGTGCGGGCTGGGTCGAGGAATTCAGCAGCACAGAGCTGCAGACCCAAATGTGATGAGTCGTCACTGTACACAATGGCGTTGGTGCCGGCGCCGGACACGACAGCACGCCAGGAGTGGGTTTATTGGCCTCCCACTGCTTGATCTGGCCGGTCTCAAGACTGGACGCCCGCAACACCGCCACAACCGCGCCGTCCACGGTGGCAGGGTCAGGGAGGGCATTTCCGCTGGGGCACGTGGCGCACGAGTCGCGTGCCGCGGTGATTGCTCCCTGCTGCGCCGCCTGGGTAATGGTCGAGTAGATGTTGAAGGCTCGTCCAAACCAGACGATGCCCAACAGGAGCATGAACACCAAGGGCAGCACCAGCGCGGCCTCGGCGATTTCCGCGCCGTCCGTGCTTTGAAGTTTGCGCGCGATTGGGTTGATATTCACCAAACTGCAGACCCCTCGCTTCCCCACCCCATCCGGCAAGTGCGGCCGGCTGGGGACCCCGGTCGCTCGGGATGACAATTCATAAACGGAATTACGAATTACAAATCGCAAATTACAAATTCCCCATCGCTCTGCCCATCCCATAAAACAACACCGTAAGCGCCATGGCCACGCCGAACGGAATTTTTGTCGACTGCGGATCGTCAAGCGATACCTCAGAGCCGGGCATCCGCAGACTGAACAGCGCCGCCAGCAAATGCGCGATGTTCATGAGCGTCCGTTTCAGCCGTCCTTTCCAGATAACCACGGCCAGCGCCATTACTCCCGCAACCAGAATCGTGCCCATGAGCACGGAGAACAGTTGCCGCGGGCCGAGACACGCTCCCAAGGCGCCGGCCAGTTTCCAGTCTCCAGCGCCGAGGCTGCGGACCAGCACGAAAGGCAGCAGCAGCCCGAGGCCCAACAGCGTCCCCAGCAGCGCGGCTTTCAGTCCCGGCCAGCGGTAGAGAATCGTGTTGACCGCGACGCCAGCCGCCAGGCCAGACGCTGTGAGCCAGTTCGGAATCCGCCGGTAGCGCCAGTCGAGAATTCCCGCACACATCGCCACCAGCAGCGCGGGAATCCATGGTCCAGATTGTATCCATGGTCGAGATTGAAGCACGATTGCTGCCGGCAAACAGGCGCCTCCGCGCATTTCGCTTCCTGTACTTTAGGGCTTTCCGGGTCCACACTCAAGAGCGAAGTTCTCGGTTTCCAGTTCTCAGTTTATTGACTCTGCGTTTTTACTGAGAACTGAGAACTGGGAACTGAGAACTGTGAATCAGCGCAGACCTCTGAATACGGGGTTGCGTCTAAGATGCTCCGGGAATTCCTTCTCATACGACGCCAATCCGGGACAGATGAAGTGATGAGCGCGGTTGAAGCCGAATTCACGCATTTCGACCATCGCCTCGTCTGCGGTCCATCCTTCTGCCGCCATCCGATAGGCGGCGATCATCATCCCGGTCCGATCGTCACCCAACCGGCAGTGCACAAATACTTTCTTGTCTGGATTATCCCGCATTAGTTTCAGGAATCGTGCGAAGGTTTCGTCCTTCGGGAACGGACAGTGCCACGGAATCGCAACATACTGCATTCCGTGGCGGCGCACCTCTTTCCCCTCGCTTTTGGTCCGGTTGCCGCGCGTGTCGACGACAATGTCGATCCCCATCTTCGCCAGGGCCTGGTAACCTCTCTTATTTGGTTGCGCCCCACGAAAGAGTCTCGGTGTTACTTCACCGAAATCGCCGATGCCATTGATTCGCCGCTTTTGGCCGGAGTGGCGTGCGCGGTAAAGATGAGGATGAGGTACGGGGCCTGCTGGTTGGTGGGACCGCTCTTCGCCACTACATATCGTGATCGCGAACAACAGCGGGACGGCGAGCGCTTGGAGACGGCGAAACCTGAGGGCCATAGAGAATCGAGTCGGCGAATGGCGAAGACGCTTGCATCTTATCTTATGCAAGAGGCAGAGCTTTGATGACTAAAGCAAAAGGCCCGGTTGCCCGGGCCTGAACCTGGTGTCAAAACAAGACTTGCTTGATAAGACCTGCCTAGCGTGTGACTGCAGGCGCCGAGTTTCGTTCCGCAACCACTTTCCTGGCGTTATCGGCCAGAGCGCGTGCTTGCGGCATCAAGTCCAGAGCCTTGATCACATCCGGGTCAGTTTCGGCCCGCACCTTTAAGCCTTCTTCTTGGCCGAAGGTATCGACGAAGAGTTCGCTCTTGATGTTGGAGCGCAGCCACTCGTTGCTCTCGATCATCTCGGCTTCGGTGTATGCTATTTTCTCGGAATCGAGAAATTTGCGGAAGTCCAGCATCACCGCATCGTCCACTTCGAAATTCTGCGTGACCTTGTGCGTGATCGCGTAGTGCTTGGCAAAATTAAACAGCGCATAGTGCTGCAGCAATGAGTCCTGGAACTTGTTGGGCTTGTAAGGCGCCAATTTCACATCGGGAGTGATGCCGCCGCCGCCATAAACAGTGCGGCCGCCATCGGTGAGCTTCACTTCGTGGTTGGCATTATTGTCTTCATTCTCCCGGGCGTAGTAATAATTGTAGAGAGAAAGATTTGAGTAATCGCGCTGGATTAAACGTCCGCTGGGGGTGTAGTACTTCGCGGTGGTCAGGGCCAGGCCGGTATTTTCCGCGAGGGGATACACGGTTTGCACCAGGCCTTTGCCGAACGTGACCTCACCTGCGATCAGGCCGCGATCGTGATCTTGAATCGCTCCGGCGACAATTTCGGCTGCCGACGCGGTGCCGCGATTGACCAGCACCACCAGCGGATATTCCTTGCCTCCGTTGCCGCGGGCTGCAACATATCGTTTTTCCGGAGAAGACCGGCCGTGGTGCGAGACGATCAACTGGCCCTTCTTGAGGAATTTGTCGGCAACGCCTACGCCTTCACTCAGCAGTCCTCCTGGATTCTGCCGCAGATCGAGGACCAGGCCTTTCAGATCGCCCATCTGATCGAGAGCTTCGGCGACTTCATGCTCGGTCGTTTCCTGGAATCCGGAAACGTGCATGTATCCGATACCGGGCTTGATCATGAAATGCAGGTCCACGCTGTAGCGCGGAATCTCGTCGCGGATGACGGCGAATTCGAGCGGTTTGTCGGAGCCTTCGCGCAACATCGTGATGCGGACGGTGGTGCCTTTCGGTCCCTTAAGCAGATCGGCAACGTCGGAGGTGCTCATGTTGTCGGTGGGCTTGCCGTCGATGGCGGCGATAATGTCGCCCGGCCGGATGCCGGCGCGATAGGCCGGGGTGCCGACGAAGGGAGCGATGACGATAACTTTATTGTTGCGCGGGCCGACCGTCATGCCCACGCCGTAATACTTGCCGCGCTGTTCTTCGCGAAGCGCGGAGTACGACTTCGGATCGAAAAAGTTCGAGTGCGGATCGAGCTGATGCAGCATGCTCGGGATGGCTCCGTTATAAATCGCCTTATCGGCATTCACCGGGTCGGCATAGTTCTGCTCGATCGTTTCATACACTTCGGTGAACTGCTTCAAGCTGTCGCGGACGTCGGAGTCGCTGCTGGGCGCGGTTGCCGGGCTGATTCTCTGAGCGAACAGCATGCCCAGCAGACCGAACGTAGCCAGAACGAAAACAATCAGGAAGAGAGAACGACGAGAACTACCAGCCATGTATCGAAATCCTCGGGCAGGGACGTGGAGGGACCCGGCCACCCCATCTGAGCGCAGTATAACATTTGGAGCGCCTGTTTAGTTGGATGCAAACGGGCGCAGGGGGTTACATCGGGGCGACGGCCTTTGGGGGCGTGGTTGGGCTGGCCCGAGCCCTTCCAGGGACATGGAAAGTCCCAAACGCGACCGTGGAAAACCATCCTTGACGAAGGAGCACATCGCGCCAGCCGAGTCAGAAACAACCGAGATCGCCGCGGTGGCTGTGTGGGGACGGGCCACTGGCCCGTCCAACCGGGCGGAGCCCCGTCACCACACGATCTCTTCTATTTGCCGACGTAGGTACGCGGCGAGCCGATACCGGTGCATTGGTCGAAGCCAATCTTGCAGC